>Ga0153931_100038_pt1 | contig 73189 bp, 75 predicted proteins | sample TSNJ015MetaG_FD_104730 | JGI IMG/M metagenome (GOLD analysis project Ga0153931, IMG submission 104730) | Attine ant fungus gardens microbial communities from New Jersey, USA - TSNJ015 MetaG | ecosystem: Host-associated > Fungi > Mycelium > Unclassified | place: USA: New Jersey, Wharton State... | reverse complement strand
CGCCGAGGTGTCGTCGAAACAGCAGTATCAAGCGGTCAGCGTCGTCGGACTTGTAAACCGATTTGGCTTTGCCGCGGTAGAGTTCTTCACGTTTTTCCATGATGGGCTCCGCTTGCTAAGTAGATGGGCTAGGCGATATGGCGCCAGTCGAGCCCTGAATCTTGATCGGCCAGTTGCAGCCAGTCCGGGTCGCACCCGAGGGTGTCGACGAAACATTGCCGGGCCAGCTGCGGCAGGTTGTTCTTGCTGCTCAGGTGGGCGAGAACCAGATGCTGCAAGCCCTGCCACCCCAACTCGGCCACCAGGAATGCCGCCTGATGGTTGTTCAAATGTCCCAGCTCGCCGCCCACCCGTTGCTTGAGAAAGTACGGATAGTGACCACGGGCCAGCATGTCGCGACAGTGATTGGACTCGATCATCAACGCATCGAGATCCCGATAGCCGTCCAGCACCCGCTCGCAGTAGGAACCCAGGTCGGTCAGCAGGCCGAAGCGCCGCTGCTCGTTATCACTGAATACATACTGTGTCGGCTCTTGCGCATCATGGGCCACGGCAATGACCCCGATGTTCAGTGCGCCGATCTGCAGCTGCTCGCCGCCGGCCAGAAAGCCTGCGGGTTCGATCGGTTTGCGCATCCCGCGCAGTGTGCCGCGACTGAGGTAGACCGGAAGATTGTAGCGCCGAGACAGCAAACCCACGCCATGCACGTGGTCGGCATGTTCGTGGGTTACGAGTATCGCACTCAGTTGCGCCGGGTTCACACCCAGGCGCAACAGGCGTTTTTCGGTTTCCCGCAGGGAAAAACCACAATCCACCAGCACATACGTATCAGCGCTGGCGATCAGCGTGCCGTTCCCTTGGCTACCGCTGCCGAGAACGGCAAAGCGCATGTGATCAGCCCAGATTGTCCTGAATCACGCTCAACACTTTGCGCGCTACATCGGCAGGCGCAACGGTGTTGATGTTCTTCTCGACGGTCACCTGAACGTTTTCACCGACCTTGCTCAGGCGAACCTGATAACGCTCGGCGCGGGCTTCAACTTCTTCCTTGGTCGGCGCACTGCCGAACAGGCTGCTGAAGAAACCAGGCTTGTCGTCTTTCTTCTCGGCTTTTTCGGCCAGGTTGATGTAGTACAGGCCCAGGCTGCGGTTGATGTCTTCAACGCGCCACTGACCTTGCTCCAGCGCACGACCGACGCTCGACCAGGCACGATCCAGGTCCGGACCGACGTTCAGTACCGGGTTGCCGCTACCGTCTTCGCTGAGGCTGACACGGCTTGGGGTATCGAAGTCACGCGAAGCCAGCATCGACACCGAACCGCCCTTCTCGGAGATCCGGCTCATGCTCGCGAGCATGTCGTCGACCAGCGCGGCATCCAGGCCAGTGTTGACCGAACGGTTGGTGAAATCGACATCGGCGGTGCTGCCGGCAGGACGCTCGGCGCTGACCACGTAGATTTCACTGGTGTTGCGCTGCACGCCTGGCTCGATACGCACCCGCACGCGGGTTTCGCTGTCGGCACCGACACCGGCTGCGCTCAGGCGCTTGGCCATGGCGGCGGACAGTTCGTCGGAATGCTGCCATTTAGTCGTGAACTCGCCGGTTTGCGGGCGCTGTTCATCCAGACGGAAACCGTTGTCCTGGAAGAACTGCACCGCCACTGGCCAGACTTCGGCCGGCTGATGCTGGGCCATGACCCAACGCGAGTCGCCGCTCTTCTGCAACGAGTAGTCGGTCGCGTCGGCAATCGCCGACAGCGGTTGTGGACGCGGCACCACGTACTCGCCCTTGGCGGTGTCATCAGCCACGTTGCGCGGGATCGGCAACAGCGGATCCAGACGCTTGGAGGTGCTGACATTCGGTGGCAGTTGCATCGGTGGAGTCTGTTGCGCTTCCAGGTAATCGCTACCACGGTCACGGAAATAACCTTCCGGGCCCCAGACCCATCCGCAGCCACTGGTGCTGTAGATAATCAAGTCAAGTTCGTAAAGTCCGGCCATTCGCTTCATGCGTTGTACTTCCTCAATTAAACCAGGACGCTGCACTGGCGCAGGGCCGTGCGAAGCGTTTCATGACAAGGAGCGCTCAGCCAGGTCAGCGGCAAGCGGATGCCTTCGTGCATCAGGCCCATTTCAACCAAAGCCCACTTCACCGGAATCGGGTTGGCTTCGATGAACAGGTCCTTGTGCAGCGGCATCAGTTTTTCATTGATTGCCCGTGCGGTGTCGGCGTCGCCATTCAGCGCAGCCTCGCACAGATCAGCCATTTCGCGCGGGGCGACGTTGGCGGTCACAGAGATATTGCCTTTGCCGCCCAGCAGGATCAGCTCGACCGCAGTCGGATCATCGCCGGACAGCACGATGAAGTCCTCGCTCACGCCGTCGATGATGGCTTTGGCGCGTTTCAGGTCGCCGGTGGCTTCCTTGATGCCGATGATGTTCGGCACAGTGGACAGGCGAATCACAGTCTCGGCCTGCATGTCGCAGGAGGTGCGGCCGGGAACGTTGTAGAGAATCTGGGGAATGTCGACCGCTTCGGCAATGTGCTTGAAGTGCTGGTACAGGCCTTCCTGAGTCGGCTTGTTGTAGTACGGAACCACCAGCAGGCAGGCGTCGGCGCCGGCTTCCTTGGCGTTGCGGGTCAGTTCGACGGCTTCGCGGGTCGAATTGGCGCCGGTACCGGCGATCACCGGGATACGGCCGGCAACCTGTTTGACCACGGCTTTGATGACGGCGATGTGTTCTTCTACATCAAGGGTTGCCGACTCGCCGGTGGTACCGACCGCGACAATGGCATGGGTGCCGTTTTCAAGGTGGAAGTCCACGAGTTTTCGGAGGCTGTCCCAGTCAAGACGCCCTTGTGCATCCATGGGTGTGACCAGTGCCACCATACTGCCCCGAATCATGAAAACGCTCCTGCCGGAAAAAGAGAGCGGTAATGGTACTGGCGCCAAGATGCTTGCACAAGCGAAGTACTGCGCCGCCATTCCCCTTGGCGTCGGTTTTCGCTACCCTTCAGACTTTGATCGGTACAGATCAGCTTGTACGTCGGGCTCCAGCCTCCCCTGTCGGCCACCCAGGCCCCGTTCCAGTGTCGCTGCTGCACGCTCTGCCTATATTGGAGCGAATTGCGAGCCATGGCCCGGGGCTTTCTGAATCGGCACGCGCAGACGCATCCCGACGGCCAACGCCCATCGACCTACCGACCGCTCATCGCTTTAGGAATGCTGCATGTCCACCCCCACAGTTCGCGAACAATTCCTTGTCATCAGTGCCCTTGGCGCCAACCCCATGGAGCTGACTAACGTCCTGTGCCGCGCCAGCCATGAAAATCGCTGCGCCGTCGTCACCTCCCGTCTGACTCGCCATGGCGAATGCAGCGCCCTGGTGCTGGAAATCTCCGGCAGTTGGGACGCCCTGGCCCGTCTCGAAGGCAGCCTGTCGGGCCTGGCCAAGCGCCACGCCTTTACCGTAAACGTGGTGCGCAGTGCCGCGCTGGAAAATCGCCCACAGGCCCTGCCGTACGTGGCCTATGTCAGTTCGGCGTATCGCCCGGACATCATCAACGAGCTGTGCCAGTTCTTCATGGATCACAACGTCGAGCTGGAAAACCTGACCTGCGATACCTATCAGGCGCCGCAGACCGGCGGCACCATGCTCAATGCCACGTTCACTGTGACGCTGCCGGCTGGCACCCAGATCAGCTGGCTGCGCGACCAGTTCCTGGACTTCGCCGACGCAATGAACCTGGACGCGCTGATCGAACCCTGGCGCCCACAAAACCCAATGTAAGGAAGCTTTCATGGCCGTTGTCATCGACCAACCGGTTGCGGATTTCGAAGCACCTGCCACCAGCGGGCAGACCGTCAGCCTGTCCGCCCTGAAGGGCAAGCAAGTGGTGATCTACTTCTACCCGAAGGACAGCACCCCGGGCTGCACCACCGAAGGCCAGGGTTTTCGTGACCAGTACGCGGCGTTCCAGGCTGCCAACACGGAAATCTTCGGTATTTCCCGCGACAGCCTGAAATCCCACGAGAACTTCAAGTGCAAGCAGGAATTCCCGTTCGAGCTGATCAGCGACAAGGATGAAGCCGTCTGCCAACTGTTCGACGTGATCAAGCTGAAGAAGCTGTACGGCAAGGAATACCTGGGCGTTGATCGCAGCACGTTCCTGATCGACAAGAACGGTGTACTGCGTCAGGAATGGCGCGGCGTGAAAGTGCCGGGGCATGTTGATGCGGTGCTGGCTGCGGCTCAGGCGCTGAACAAGGCCTGATATTTCTGCGTCGTTTTCACTGACGCCTTCGCGAGCAAGCTCGCTCCCACATTTGGAATGCATTTCAAATGTGGGAGCGAGCTTGCTCGCGAAGGGGCAATAAGCCTCAGCGAATAGCTCGGCTCTAAAGCAATGGAGCCACAACCGGCTCCTTGCGCGGCCAGGCATCCAGCACTGCCTTGAACAGCGTCGCCAGCGGAATCGCGAAGAACACCCCCCAGAATCCCCATAGCCCGCCAAACAACAGCACCGCGCAGATAATCGCTACCGGGTGCAGGTTGACCGCCTCGGAAAACAGCAACGGCACCAGCACGTTGCCATCCAGGGTCTGAATGATCCCGTAGACCGCCATCAGATAGATGAACTGATCGCTCCAGCCCCACTGGAACAAGGCAATCAGCAGCACCGGCACGGTCACCACCACCGCGCCGACGTACGGCACCACCACTGACACCCCGACCAGCAACGCCAGCAGCGCCGCATAGTTGAGGCCAAGGGCGACGAACGCGATGTAGGTCACACCGCCACAGATCACGATCTCGATGACCTTGCCGCGAATGTAATTGGCGATCTGCCGATTCATTTCCTGCGCCACGCGGGTGATCAGCGCCCGCTCACGGGGCAGATAGCCGCGCACCCACTCGCCGATCATGGCCCGATCCTTGAGGAAGAAGAACACCAGGATCGGTACCAGCACCAGATAGATCATGATGTTGACCAGCAGCGGCAGGCTCGACAGCGAGAAGGTCAGCGCCCATTGGCCGAACTTGCCGATCTCGCCACGCGCCGCTTCGATGGCCTGCAGTACCTGCTCGTCGGAGACCAGGTGCGGATAGCGCTCGGGCAGCAGCAACAGCAGCGACTGCCACTTGGCGAGCATGCCCGGAAGTTCGTTGAACAGCGTGATCAACTGATGCCACAGCAGCGGCAAGACCACCACGATGAACACCAGCAACACGCCCATGAACAGCGCGAACACCAGCCCCACCGCCGCTGCACCAGGCAAGCGCATGCGCTCAAGAGCGAGCACCAGCCCCTGCATCAGATACGCCAGCACCATCCCGGCCAATACCGGCGCGAGCATCCCTCCGAGGGTAAGCACCGCGGTAAAGGCGAGAAACAGCAGCACCGCCAGCACCACCGCTTCTTCATCGGAAAAGTAGCGCTGAATCCAGTCGCGTAACACTTTGAACATCAATAATCCTTAGGTCTTTTACGCTGTCGGTTTCAGGCTTTCTTCAACCAGTAACGGTAGACGCCTGCTTCGTCTTCTTCGCGCAGCAGCGTATGACCGGCCAGACGGGCAAAGGTGCGGAAGTCGCGCTGCGAGCCGGCATCCGTGGCGATCACCTTGAGCACCGCGCCACTGGGCAGCTTGTTGAGTTCCATTTTGGCCTTGAGCAACGGCAACGGGCAATTCAGACCACTGGCGTCCAGTTCACAGTCATGGGCTACAGGGTCGGTCATCGCGTCACTCCGGTTCGGGTAATTGAGCTGCCTAGAATATCTGGTCGCAAGCCCGGTGTCCGGCTACAGTAAGGTCTTTGTCTTCTAAGGCTTTGTGCATGACATTTCTGCGCCCTACCCTGCTGACGCTCGCTTGCCTGCTCGCCTCACCGGGCTTTGCCGACGATCTGCCGTCACTTGGCGACGCCAGTTCTGCCATTGTCTCACCGCAACAGGAATACCAGCTCGGCCGCGCCTGGCTGGCCATGTTGCGCAGCCAGGTTGCACAGCTCAACGATCCGCAACTCAAGGACTACGTCGAGTCCAGCGTCTATAAGCTGGTGGAAACCAGCCAGGTGACTGACCGCCGTCTGGAGTTCATCCTGATCAACAGCCCGCAACTCAACGCCTTCGCGGCGCCGGGTGGCGTGGTCGGGGTCAACGGCGGGCTGTTCCTCAACGCGCAGACTGAAGGCGAATACGCCTCGGTACTGGCCCACGAACTCGCTCACTTGTCACAACGCCACTTCGCGCGCGGTGTCGAGGCTTCGCAGCGGATGCAGGTGCCAATGATGGCGGCGCTGCTCGCCGGGATCGTGATTGCCGCGGCCGGAGGCGGTGATGCCGGGATCGCGACCATCGCCGGTACACAGGCCGCGGCGATTCAATCGCAACGCACCTTCTCGCGCCAGAACGAACAGGAAGCCGACCGCATCGGCATTCTCAACCTGGAAAAGGCCGGCTACGACCCGCGTTCGATGCCGACCATGTTCGAGCGCCTGATGCGCCAGTATCGCTTCGACGCCAAGCCGCCGGAATTTCTGCTGACTCACCCGGTCACCGAATCGCGTATCGCCGACACCCGCAACCGCGCCGAGCAGGCACCACAGGGCGGCATCGAAGACAGCATGCGCTATCAGTTGATTCGTGCCCGCGTCCAACTGATCTATGAAGAAACTCCGGGCCTGGGCGCCAAGCGCTTCCGCGCCCAACTGGACGAGAACCCGAAAAACGACGTGGCGCGCTATGGCCTGGCGATCGCCCAGATCAAAGGCGCTCAGCTCAATGAAGCGCGGGAGAACCTCAAGCAGTTGCTGGCCAAGTCGCCGAACGAGATCATCTACAACCTCGCGCAGATCGACCTGGACATCACCAACAACCGCCTGCCGGATGCACAAACGCGGGTTGACCGGATGCTCACGCAATATCCGGGCAACTACCCGCTGAATCAGGTCCGCGTCGATCTGCTGCTGAAACAGAATCGCACCGCCGACGCGGAGAAAGCCCTTGAAGGCCTGCTCAAATCCCGTCCGAACGATCCGGACGTGTGGTATCAGGTTGCCGAAACCCGTGGCCTGTCAGGGAACATCATCGGCTTGCATCAGGCTCGCGCCGAATACTTCGCGCTGGTGGGTGATTATCGTCAGGCGATCCAGCAGCTCGACTTTGCCAAACGCAAGGCTGGCAGCAACTTCCCGCTGTCCTCGCGGATCGATGCACGCCAGCGTGAGCTGATGGAGCAGGAGCGCATGATCAAGGACATGATGGGCTGAGTTTTCCTCCTCGAAACATTGTTTCAGGCATAAAAAAACCGCCTCTTTCGAGGCGGTTTTTTATTTCACCGCAACCGGATTATTCAGCCAGTTTGAAGGTGATGAAGCTGGCCCGGCCTTGACGCAGAACACGCATCGACACCGAACGATTCTTCGGCAGCGCCTTGGCAATCTCGCCGAACTCCTTGGTGGAGCCAATGGCCTGGTTGTTCAGGTGAGTGATCACGTCACCCGGCTGCAGACCGATCAGGGCTGCAGGACCATCCTGGACGTCCTTGATGACCACGCCGCCTTTGAGGTCGTAGGCTTTCTTCTGCTCATCGGTCAATTCGACCACCGACACACCCAGGCGGTTGCTGCTGCTTTCCGCGCCGGATTTCGGTAGCGATGCCAGCTCTTTGTCTTCGTCCGGAATTGCGCCGACTGTCAGCTCGACATTCTTGCGCTTGCCGTCACGAATCACTTCGAGGTTGGCCTTGGCGCCCGCCTTCAGCGCACCGACCAGGTGTGGCAGGTCGGCGGACATGACGATCGGCTGACCGTTCATGCTCAGGATCACGTCGCCCACTTGCAGGCCGCCCTTGGCTGCCGGACCGTCATCCTGAATCTGCGCAACCAGCGCACCAGCCGGCTTATCTAGACCGAACGACTCGGCCAGATCCTTGTTTACTTCCTGGATGACCACACCCAGCCAACCGCGACTGACCTTGCCACCGCTTTTCAGCTGATTGGAAACGTCCATGGCTACGTCAATCGGGATGGCGAACGACACACCCATGAAACCACCGGAACGGGTGTAGATCTGCGAGTTGATCCCGACCACTTCACCGTTCAGATTGAACAGCGGGCCACCGGAGTTACCCGGGTTGATCGGCACGTCGGTCTGGATGAACGGCACGTAGTTTTCGTTCGGCAGGCTACGGCCGACGGCGCTGACGATGCCCTGAGTCACGGTATGGTCAAAGCCAAACGGCGAACCGATCGCTACTACCCACTGACCAGCCTTCAAGTCCTGGGACTTGCCGAGCTTGAGCACCGGCAGATCCTTGCCATCGATTTTCAGCAGGGCCACGTCGGAACGCGGGTCGGTGCCGATCAGCTTGGCTTTCATTTCACTGCGATCAGCCAGACGCACGAGGATTTCGTCGGCATCGGCAATCACATGGTTGTTGGTCAGGATGTAGCCATCCGAGGAAATGATGAAGCCCGAACCCAGCGATTGCGCTTCACGCTGGCGATCACCGCGCGGCGAACGCTGCTGAGGCGGCATGCCACGCTCGAAGAACTCGCGCAGCATCGGCGGCAAGCCTTCCAGGTCAGGCATCTGCTGGTTCACTTTGCGATCAGGCAGCTTCTGCGTGGTACTGATGTTCACCACCGCAGGCGAGGCCTGTTCAACCAGTTGGGTGAAGTCCGGCAAGTCGGCCGCCTGGGCAGCGGGAACAGCCTGACCGAGCACCAGCACGGTGGCGAAAATGGAGAGATAAGACTTCAAGCTAAGTATCGACATACAGCTCCCGTTACGACGAGCAGGGTTAAGCGATATGGAGCAAGGAACACCGGGAACCGCGGGCCGGCATTTTTGTTCCGGGAACAACAGACAAGGCCAGAGCCGTGAGGCTCTGACCTATAAAAAACTTTCGGGTGATTTGCAAATGAAAATGCTGAGCAAACATTTCATCTACGTCTCGACGAAGAGGTGGAAATGACTGAAATCAGCTCACTGCTTGCTGGTTGCAGCGCCATCGTTACGCATCGACAGGGCAATCCGTTCGGCCGTGCCAATGGGTATTTCACCGACCACCGTCACCATCATCTCGCCTTCAGGCGTGGTCAGGCGGCGGGAAACAGCGACGGTCGGCCCGAGCTGTGTGCGGGTATCGGTGACTGTCGCGCCGTTCAACGGCTCGAGAAACACCGAAAACCGCGCCAGCCCGTCGTCATACATCAGGCTGCTGACCTGAGTCTTGGTTTCCGGGTCTTTGTGCGAGGTACTGCTGGTCAGCACAAACCCCGGAGGCAGCCAGTCCGAATGCCAGACCTGGGCCGTCTTAACGGCGGAGGCCTTGTCACTGTCGAGGGTGATTGCCTTGCAATCGGTGCCAGGTTGCAGATCTTTGTCAGAAGGGGCATCCGCGGTATCAAGGCTGGTGAACTGGAAGCGCTCGAGTAACTGCCCCTTGTCATTGAGCAGCAACGACTTGAGTGGCAAACCAGTCTGTTTATCCAGATGCAGTTCGAAACCGTAGCGATGCTGGTCACGAGGCGTCAGCGAAACGATTACCGCATCACGCCCGGCCACGCGCGACTTGCCGATGACAGCAAGGTCATACCAATTTTTCAGCTTTTGGGGATCAAGCGAACGAGCGGTCGAGTTGGGTGAGTCTCCCAACCCCGCAATCAGGGTGCCGCTGACGCATTGAGTATGTCCATCAACGCGCACGACTTCCTGAGCCGAGCCATCGAGCTGAAGCAAACGCTCGCGGACCTGGCCATTCTGGACACGATGCCAGATGTTGTGGGTAGAAAAACTACCGTTACGCTCGTATACGAAAGTGCCGTGGAAGCTTTGCTGCTGCTCGGCTTGGCCCAGGCGGGTCAACCAGTCCTGAGCCTCGTCGGCATGGGCTGGAACAACGAACCAGCCGCCAAGCAGAAGCGAAAGTAGAGGTATGGCGCGCATGATCCTCCTTAACGGTTTTCCATGCTTGCTGCACGCGCATAAGGCAGTGCGCTTTCAGTACCTTTCAGTGCAGCCTGCTGGGCATGCTGACGCAGATAGCCTGGCAGACGCTGATCGTGCCAGCCTGGCTGACCTTGCAGTACACCATTGGCCATCGGGCCTGTGGTTTCCGAGCTTTCTTTGTAGCCTGCCAGAACAGCCGGGCCTTTGACCTGAGGCGCAACCAGCGAAGGCTGATTGGACTGCTGGGCCAACTCGACGCCAGCGATTTCGTCCTGATTGTACAGGCGCACACCGGCCAGCACCGCAACAGTCACCGACGCTGCAACGGCCAGACGGCCAAGATTGCGCCATGGGCCACGGGATACTTTGGCTGGAGCCGTTTCGTCTTCCAGCGCAGCAGAAACTGCCGCAGCAATGTCCAGACGCGGAAGTAGCAGATCCTTGTGCATCGCTGCCCGAGCGATCTGATAACGAGCCCAGGTCTCACGGGTTTCAACATCGTCCAGTGCATTGATCACTCGACGCAATTCCAGTTCGTCCGCTTCGTTATCCATCACTGCGGACAGCGATTCCTGCAGGGCTTCACGACTCATGGCGTTCCTCTCTTGGCTGTCGCCGCTGTCTCAGTTTTCCTGCAACAACGGCTGCAGGGCTTTATCGATGGCCTCCCGGGCGCGGAAAATCCGGGAGCGCACGGTACCCACCGGACACTGCATGACGCTCGCAATGTCCTCGTAACTCAGACCATCGAATTCACGTAAAGTTAAAGCCGTACGTAAATCCTCTGGCAGTTGCTGAATGGTTCGATGGACGGTGCCTTCGATCTCATCCCGCAGCAATGCGCGTTCCGGTGATTCGAGATCCTTGAGGCCGTGATCGCCGTCGTAGAACTCCGCATCTTCAGAACTTACATCGCTATCCGGCGGCCGGCGGCCGCGTGAAACCAGATAGTTTTTTGCCGTGTTGATGGCAATGCGGTAAAGCCACGTATAGAACGCGCTATCTCCGCGAAAGTTTCCTAGCGCTCTGTAGGCCTTGATAAAGGCTTCCTGAGCCACATCCTGGGCTTCATGGGTGTCGTGCACGAAACGCACGATCAACCCGAGAATTTTGTGCTGATACTTCAGCACCAGCAGATCGAAAGCTCGCTTGTCGCCACGCTGAACGCGCTCGACCAGCTGCTGATCCTCTTCCTGGGTTAGCATGAACACTCCTCGATAAGCATGGAGGAGGCTTGCATAACTAAACGACCAGACTTGCAAACATAGACTCGGGCTTTTCGCAAAAGTTCTCCCCCTCCAGGCAAGTTTCCTGCGGGCTCTGATTTGGCACGCACGAAAAACGCAGCGCGGGATAAACCGGCTGCGCGAATAATCTTGTCATCGGTTCGCCGGCAAAACCCAATTCGCAGGTTTTGCATTGAAGCCGACACTGTCCCGTGCTTCAGGCAACGGACTATTGATCTTGGGCCTCTGGCAAAAGTTCCAATTATTTATAGCCGCGCTTAAGCGACATTGAGCGACCGTGCGCGGAAAAAGCCTGTTTCATCCTCGATACAGTCGCCTTTTCCCAAAACGACGGAAAAAAACGTCCGACGAAGCGTCAAGCTTTTGTCGTCACAGTAGTTTCACAATGCCATACGAGCCCGGCTATTGTGCCGCTCCCCCCCTCTATATACTAGTGGGCTGTGTGGCTGTCTTGACTCGCCGATCCAGCTGTCTTGCGCCACCCCCGATCCGGGTCGCTTTGAGCGGAATCCTGAAATGAGCCAACAGTTTCAACACGATGTTCTGGTCATTGGCAGCGGCGCTGCCGGTTTGAGTCTCGCGCTGACCCTGCCGGGTCACTTGCGCATTGCCGTATTGAGCAAAGGCGATCTGGCCAACGGCTCGACCTATTGGGCCCAGGGCGGTGTCGCTGCCGTGCTGGGCGATACCGATACTGTCGAATCCCACGTCGACGACACCCTCAACGCCGGCGGCGGTCTGTGCCATGAAGACGCGGTGCGCTTCACCGTCGAGCACAGCCGCGAAGCCATCCAATGGCTGATCGACCAAGGCGTGCCCTTCACCCGCGACGAACAGTCCGGGACCGAAGACGGCGGTTTCGAATTCCACCTGACCCGTGAAGGCGGTCACAGCCATCGACGCATCATCCACGCAGCCGATGCGACCGGTGCAGCGATTTTCACCACCCTCCTCGCCCAGGCCAGAGAACGCGCCAATATCGAGTTGCTTGAGCAACGGGTTGCCGTTGATCTGATCACCGAACGCCGTCTGGGCATGGACGGCGAGCGTTGCCTCGGCGCCTATGTGCTGAATCGCGCGACCGGCGAGGTCGACACCTACGGCGCGCGCTTCGTGATCCTCGCATCCGGCGGCGCGGCCAAGGTCTACCTCTATACCAGCAACCCCGACGGCGCCTGCGGTGATGGCATCGCCATGGCCTGGCGCTCGGGTTGCCGGGTGGCGAACCTGGAATTCAATCAGTTCCACCCCACTTGCCTGTATCACCCGCAGGCCAAGAGTTTCCTGATCACAGAAGCACTACGTGGCGAAGGCGCGCACCTGAAGCTGCCCAACGGCGAACGTTTCATGCCGCGTTTCGATAAACGTGCCGAACTGGCGCCACGCGACATCGTCGCCCGGGCCATCGACCATGAAATGAAGCGTCTGGGCGTCGACTGCGTCTACCTCGATATCAGCCACAAGCCTGAAGCTTTCATCAAAAGCCACTTCCCGACCGTCTACGAACGTTGCCTGGGTTTCGGCATCGACATCACCAAGCAACCGATCCCGGTCGTACCGGCAGCGCACTACACCTGTGGTGGGGTGATGGTTGACCAGCACGGTCGCACCGACGTGCCGGGGCTGTACGCGATCGGCGAAACCAGCTTCACCGGTCTGCATGGTGCCAACCGCATGGCCAGCAACTCGCTGCTCGAATGTTTCGTCTATGCCCGTTCGGCGGCAGCGGACATTCTTGCGCAACTGGATGACGTCGCCGCGCCGAACGCCCTGCCCGAATGGGACGCCAGCCAGGTGACCGATTCCGACGAAGACGTGATCATCGCCCACAACTGGGACGAGCTGCGTCGGTTCATGTGGGACTACGTAGGTATTGTGCGCACCAACAAGCGCCTGCAACGGGCCCAGCACCGCGTGCGTCTGTTACTGGACGAGATCGACGAGTTTTACAGCAACTATAAAGTCAGCCGCGACCTGATTGAGCTGCGTAATCTGGCGCAAGTTGCCGAACTGATGATCTGCTCGGCCATGGAACGCAAGGAAAGTCGTGGACTGCATTACACCCTCGACTACCCGAACCTGCTGCCCGAGGCGCTCGACACTATTCTGGTGCCGCCCACCTACGCCGGCTGAACTTGAGCCGCACCCGCAGGCGTCGATGCACATCGGCTGCCTGCGAGTCTCGCGGCACGCAGATCGAGCGCACCCGCCGCTCCCCGCGCAAACGAAAACGCAGCACCACAATCAGTGGCAACGCCAGGCTGTCGGGGCGCAACTGCACAGCCTGCCAGCCACCCGCCTGATTCCACAGCTGCCAGCCATCGGCGTCGCGGCGCAATCCGCAAAAAGCCTGCGGATGCTTCAGCAGAATCTGCCGTGGCAACACCCACGCGGCGTGCAGCAGACAGGCGAAAGCCCCGAGCAGACTGGCCCAGAGTGGAATCGACAGAAGAAACAAGGCACCCAAAGCGAACGCCTGGGCCAACAGATACGCCGCCAGCAACTGCCGTGAGGCATGCCAGCGGCATTCGAAGGTGTTACTTGGGCTGAACACGGTCCAGGATCATCCGCACCATGCGCTGCAGCTCAGGGTCTTCGGACTCGCTGCGCTCCATGAACCAGCCGAACATATCCTGATCCTCACAGGTCAGCAGACGGACATACAAGTCGCGATCGACCTGGTTGAGGTGCGGATAGACCTCTTTCACGAACGGCACCAGCAGCACGTCAAGTTCCAGCATGCCACGGCGGCTGTGCCAGAAGAGGCGATTGAGTTCAACTTGTTCGACCATGGAGCCCTCCTCAAATAGGCGCGCAGTATACAGCCCCGGCGCGGGTCGCACAGTCGGCTTTGGTCGAGCACCACCGATCCTTTATCAACTACCCATTTCAACAACGCGCCCTTATGATGTGCCCCAGACTTTTTACCCTGCGATGACCCATGGCCGATTCTGCTTTTTTCTGCACCCTGTCTCATGAAGGCGTACTCGCGGTTCGCGGCGTGGATGCCGGCAAATTCCTGCAAGGCCAATTGACCTGCAACATCAATTACCTCAGCGACAGCCAGGCCAGCCTGGGCGCGCGCTGCACGCAAAAAGGCCGGATGCAGTCGAGCTTCCGCATTCTGCTCGAAGGTGACGGCGTGCTGCTGGCGATGGCCAGCGAACTGCTGGAGCCACAACTGGCGGATCTGAAAAAGTACGCGGTGTTCTCCAAATCCAAACTGACCGACGAAAGCGCCGCCTGGGTGCGTTTTGGCCTGGAGCACGGCGACGCAGCGTTGGCCAGCCTGGGTCTGGACCTGCCAGGCGAAACCGACAGCGTGGTGCGCAACGCAGGCCTGATCGCGATTCGCGTCTCGCCGGATCGCGCCGAACTCTGGGTACCGGCCGATCAAGCCGATGCCATCAAGGCCAAATTGGCCGCCGCCCTGTCTGAAGGCGAGTTGAACCAATGGCTGCTGGGGCAGATCCGCGCCGGTATCGGCCAGGTCATGCCGACCACCCGCGAGCTGTTCATCCCGCAGATGCTCAACCTGCAGGCCGTCGGTGGCGTGAGTTTCAAGAAAGGCTGCTACACCGGCCAGGAAATCGTCGCGCGCATGCAGTACCTCGGCAAGCTCAAGCGTCGTCTCTACCGCGTGCAGCTGGACGCGAGCGAACTGCCGGAGCCGGGCACCCCGCTATTCGCCCCAAGCCATGGCAGCGCCATCGGCGAAGTGGTGATTGCTGCCCGCGCCGAAGAAAAAATTGAACTGCTGGCGGTGTTGCAGGCCGAAGCTGCCGAAGCGGGTGATTTGCACTTGGGCGCCCTCGAAGGGCCTGCCCTGCATTTGCTCGACTTGCCCTACGAACTGGATCGCGACCGCGAAATCCAGCGCTGATCGCAGCTTTTGTTGCAACACCCTAGAGAGTCCACATGAGCGAGCTGGCGGATAAGGTCCAACAGGATTTGGTTGAGGCCATCGATAACGATGACCTGGTTCTGCCAACGTTACCGGAAGTGGCCCTGCAAATTCGCAAGGCCGCCGAAGACCCGGAAATCAGCGTCAGCACCCTGAGCAAAGTGATTGGCCGCGACACGGCGCTGTCGGCGCGCCTGATCAAAGTGGTCAACAGCCCGTTGCTGCGCGCGACCCAGGAAGTCACCGATCTGCACACCGCGATCACCCGGCTGGGGGTCAACTACAGCAGCAACCTGGCGATCGGTCTGGTGATGGAACAGATCTTCCACGCCCGCTCCGAAGTGGTCGAACAGAAGATGCGCGAAGTCTGGCGCAAGAGTCTGGAAATCGCCGGTGTCAGCTATGCGTTGTGCCGTCGGCATACCCAACTCAAGCCTGATCAGGCAGCGCTCGGCGGACTGGTGCATCAGATCGGCGTGCTGCCGATCCTGACCTACGCCGAAGATCACTACGAACTGCTGTCGGACCCGGTCAGCCTCAACCATGTGATCGACCACATTCATCCACTGTTGGGCGACAAATTGTTGCGGGTCTGGGAGTTTCCCGAGCAACTGGTGGCGTTGCCGGGGCTGTACCTGGATTTCAAACGCGACTCGGCGCACATCGATTACGTCGATCTGGTGCAGGTGGCGAGTCTGTATTGCCACAAAGACAGCGATCATCCGATTTCACGGATTGATCCGCTCAGTGTGCCGGCGTTCAGGAAACTGGGGATCGATCCGGAGAACAAGCAATTGTGCGCGGATCTGGAAGAGTCGCGGACGATGTTTTACTGACCTGTGGCGAGGGAGCTTGCTCCCGCTGGGCTGCGAAGCGGCCCCAAAACCAGGCAGCCTCCCTTCATCAGGCAAACCTTGCACTCAGGGATCACGACTGCTGCGCAGCCGAGCGGGAGCAAGCTCCCTCGCCACAAAAGCCATCTCGGCTGCTATCCGGCGATAAAACTCACTCGAACCTTCAAACCGGCCTGCTCGCCATCATGCAACGTGATCTGCGCCAGATGCGCCCGGCAGATTTCCCCGACAATCGCCAGCCCCAACCCTGAACCTGCGACCTGCTGATTGCGCCGGTAGAAGCGTTCAAACACTCGATCACGCTCCTCCAGCGGAATTCCCGGCCCGTCATCTTCAACCTCAAGCACCGCCGGTGCCGCGACCCGCAGAATCACATTGCCGCCCGGTGGCGTATGCGCCAGCGCGTTGTCCACCAGGTTGCTCAGCAGTTCATTGAGCAACGTCGGTTCACCTCGCAGCCAAACCGGCTCATCCGCCTCCAGCGCCAGCGCGACCCCACGAGCATGCGCCAAGGGTGCCATGGCCATGCCCAATTCGCGGGCCAATTGACTCAGATCCAACAGTTGCGCGCCGCCCTCGGCGATCGCCCGGGCACCGTTTTCCACGCGAGCCAGCGACAGCAGTTGATTGGCCAGATGGGTCAGGCGATCGGTGCTTTGCGCAGAGGATTCCAGGGTACTGCGCCAGGTTTGCGGTTCAGTCGAACGCAGCCCCAACTCCAGCCGCGCCTTCAGCGCCGCCAGCGGCGTACGCAGTTCGTGTGCGGCATCAGCGATGAACTGCGCCTGCCGTTCGAACTGCCCGCGCAAACGCTCGGTGAAATGGTTGAGTGCACGCACCAGCGGCCACAATTCGCGCTGCACTTCCACCAGCGGCAGCGGCCGGAGGTCGTCCGACTGTCGTTCTTCCACCGCCGTGCGCAAACGCTCCAGCGGACGTAGCGCCGCACTCACTGCAAACCACACCAGCAACAAGGCGCCGATCGCGAGCATGCCCAGGCGCAGCAGCGTATCGGCCGCCAGACTGCGGGCCATGGCGACTCGCGCCTCGTCGGTTTCCGCGACACGGATTTCCGCCATGCCATTCATGTTCGGTTCGGTGACGGCCTTGAGCAGACTGACCACACGCACGTTCTGCCCGCGATACGTCGCGTTGTAGAAACGCGCCAGCGCTGGATAGCTGTCGGTTCTCGGGGTGCCGGGTGGCGGCCCGGGGAGGTTTTCGTAGCCGGAAATCAGCTTCTGATGGATGTCGTTGACCTGGTAGTAAATCCGCCCGGCGCTGTCGTAGGCGAACGTATCGAGGGCCACGTAGGGCACGTCGGCACTGAGCGTGCCGTCGCGTTGCGAGAGGCCGGCGGCGATGGTTCGCGCCGAGGCCAACAGGGTTCGGTCGTAGGCCGTGTCGGCGGCTTCGCGCCCGTTCCAGTACGCGCTCAAACCACTGGCGAGCATCAACACCACCAGCAACAACGCGAGGTTCCACAGCAACCGCCAGCGCAGGCTGCTGGGCTTATGCATCGCGGCTTTCCAACAAGTAACCGAGGCCACGGAAAGTCACGATCGCCACCGGTTGACCGTCGAGTTTCTTGCGCAGGCGATGCACGTAGATTTCGATCGCGTCGGGGCTGGCTTCTTCGTCGAGACCAAATACCTGTGCGGCCAGTTGCTCCTTGCTCATCACCCGTCCCGGGCGGGCGATCAACGCTTCGAGCACCGCCTGTTCGCGAGAGGTCAACGTGAGCAGTTCTTCGCCGAGGCTGAAGCGCCGGGTGTCGAGATCGTAGGCCAGCACGCCGCAACGCTGCTGACGCTCGCCACCGAGCACACTGCGCCGCAGCAGAGCTTTGACCCGCGCTTCGAGCTCGGTCAGTTCGAACGGTTTGGCCAGGTAATCGTCGGCGCCGAGATTCAAGCCGTGGACCCGGTCCTTCACATCGCTGCGCGCCGTCAGCATCAACACCGGCAGGTTCTTGCCGCGTGCGCGCAAGCGCGCCAGCACCTCGAAACCGTCCATGCGCGGCAGACCGACATCAAGGATCGCCATCGCGTATTCCTCGCTGCCCAGCGCCAGGTCGGCGGCCACCCCATCGTGCAGTACGTCCACGGTCAGACCGGTGCTCTTGAGCGCCTGAGCGACACTTTCGGCCAGTTGCAGATGGTCTTCGACGAGCAGGACACGCATGGATCGTTACCTCATTCACGGATGGCCGACGCCATTCTTTGCCGCGGAGTTTACAGCCGCAACCGCCGCTGTGAAGCCCGAAAACCGCGAAATCCGGCTGAAAGGTTAGTGAAAGGTTAGCCCGCTAGAGTCCGCCCACGGACAGTTCCGACTGCCGTCGCTGCTGCCACACAGCGATACGAAAAACGCCCCGATGCGTTTTCGACCAATAAGAACAATAAACGGAGTACACCCGCATGCCGTCCTTGCAGACCAAGGCTCTCAAGCCTGTTCGTCCTTCTCGTTTGCGCCACGCCACCCTCGCCAGCACTGCTGCCCTCGCCGGTTTCTCGCCGCTGAGCTACGCCGACTTCATCGAAGACAGTTCCGCCACCTTCGAAACCCGCAACATGTACTTCAACCGCGACTTTCGCGATGGCACCAGTGCCCAGCAATCCAAGCGCGATGAATGGGCGCAGGGTTTCATGCTCAATCTGCAATCGGGTTACACCGACGGCACCGTGGGGTTCGGTGTCGATGCGCTGGGCATGTTGGGAGTCAAACTTGATTCGAGCCCGGATCGCACCGGCACCGGCCTGTTGCCGACCCACGACGACGGACGCGCGGCGAACGAATACTCGAAAGTCGGCCTGACCGGCAAAGTGAAAATCTCCGCCACCGAACTGAAAATCGGCAGCCTGATTCCGGAACTGCCGATCCTCAAACCGAACGACGGGCGCATCCTGCCGCAGACCTTTGAAGGTGGTTTGCTGACCTCCAAAGAGATCAAGAACCTGACCTTCACCGGCGGGCGTCTGGAGAAAGCCAAGGATCGCGACAGCACCGATTTCGAGGACATCGCCCTCAACAACAAGAACAGCCGTTTCGCTGGCACCGTGGCCGGCAAGCATTTCGATTTCGCCGGCGTGGATTACAAGTTCACCGACAAGATCACCGGCAGTTACCACTTCGCCCAGCTCGACGAAGTCTACAACCAACACTTCTTCGGTCTGGTCGCCTCGCGGCCGATGGGTCCGGGCACGTTCGCCACCGACCTGCGCTTTGCGGTCAGTGACGATCAGGGCGCAGCCCGTGGTGGCGAGATCGACAACCGCTCGCTCAACGGTCTGGTCAGCTATGCGCTGAGCGGCCACAAGTTCACTGCCGGTTATCAGCACATGTCCGGCGACAGCGCGTTCCCGTATGTCGATGGCAGCGACCCGTACCTGGTCAACTTCGTGCAGATCAATGACTTCGCCGGCGCCGAAGAACGCTCGTGGCAGGCGCGTTACGATTTCGACTTCGCCCGCCTCGGCATCCCGGGCCTGTCGTTCATGAGCCGTTACCTGAGCGGTGACAACATCAAGCTCAAGAATGGCGACGAAGGCAAAGAGTGGGAGCGCAACACCGAGATCAAATATGTAGTACAAAGCGGCGCGCTGAAGGATGTTGCCGTGCGTCTGCGCAATGCCACTTATCGTTCCAACTACTCCGCTCGCGATGCCGATGAAGTGCGGCTGCTGGTGAGCTATAGCGTTGCCCTTTGGTAATTCAGTACGTCCATAACAACAACTCCCAAGGAGACATAGATGAACTTATCACTGCGTAAAGTTGCTCTAGCCGCCGGCGTCATGCTGTTCGCCGGCCAACTGATGGCCGAACCAAAACGCCCAGAATGCATCGCACCGGCCTCTCCCGGTGGTGGTTTCGACCTGACCTGCAAACTGGCGCAAAGCGCGCTGGTCAACGAAAAACTGCTGACCAAACCGATGCGCGTGACCTACATGCCCGGTGGTGTCGGCGCGGTGGCCTACAACGCGGTCGTCGCTCAGCGCCCGGCCGACGCCGGGACGCTGGTGGCATGGTCCAGCGGTTCGTTGCTGAACCTGGCGCAAGGCAAGTTCGGTCGTTTCGATGAAACCAACGTGCGCTGGCTGGCCGCCGTCGGCACCAGCTACGGCGCCATCGCGGTGAAAAGCGATTCGCCCTACAAGACCCTCGACGATCTCGTTCAGGCGCTGAAGAAAGATCCGAGCAAAGTGGTGATCGGTTCCGGCGGTACGGTCGGCAGTCAGGACTGGATGCAGACCGCATTGATCGCCAAGGCCGCCGGAATCAACCCGCGAGACCTGCGTTACGTCGCGCTCGAAGGCGGCGGCGAAATTGCCACCGCGCTGCTCGGCGGTCACATCCAGGTCGGCAGCACCGACATCTCCGACTCCATGCCGCATATCCAGAGCGGTGACATGCGGCTGCTCGCGGTGTTCGCCGATAAACGCATCGACGAACCGGAAATGAAAGACATCCCGACCGCTCGCGAGCAGGGCTACGACATCGTCTGGCCGGTGGTGCGCGGTTTCTACCTCGGGCCAAAAGTCAGCGACGAAGACTACGCCTGGTGGAAAGACGCCTTCGACAAACTGCTGGCCTCGGACGATTTCGCCAAGCTGCGCGATCAGCGTGAACTGTTCCCGTTCGCCCTGACCGGCCCGGAGCTGGACACCTACGTGAAGAAACAGGTGGCGGACTACAAAGTGCTGGCCAAAGAGTTCGGCCTGATTCAGTGATCGTCTCTCTCTAGCAGCCGTGGCCTCGCGCATCGAGGCCTCGGCACAGGAGTTTCCCATGCTCTTACAACGCATTTTCGCCTCGGTGCTATTGCTGGCCTGCGTCGGCCTGGCGCTGATGGCGTGGCCGTATCAAGCGGCTTTTTCTTATGAACCGGTCGGCCCGCGTGCCTTTCCCCTGCTGATGCTCGGCTTGATGGGCGTGGCGCTGCTGTACATGGTGTTCCGCCCGGCACCAATCAAACACAGCGAAGACGAGCCACCGCTGGATCGCCAAACCCTGACCAAGATCGGCATCTGCGTCGTCCTGCTGCTGGTGTTCGCCGGCCTGTTCGAACCGCTGGGCTTCATCCTCAGCAGCATCCTGATCGGCATCCCGATGGCGCGCCTGTACGGCGGTCGCTGGCTGCCCAGCATCGTGGTGACAACGTTGATGGCCATCGGTCTGTACCTGCTGTTCGACCGTCTGATGGACGTTCCGCTGCCTTTGGGCCTGCTCGACGTTCTGGAGAACTGATATGGATACTCTCGGTTATTTGGGTCAGGGCTTCGGCGTCGCGCTGAGTCCGTACAACCTGGTCACGGCCCTGACCGGCACGCTGATCGGCACCGTGGTCGGGCTATTGCCGGGCCTGGGCCCGATCAATGGCGTGGCCCTGCTGATCCCGATCGCGTTCGCCCTTGGCCTGCCACCGGAGTCGGCGCTGATTCTGCTGGCGGCGGTGTATCTGGGCTGCGAATACGGCGGGCGGATCAGCTCGATCCTGCTGAACATTCCGGGCGAAGCTTCCACCGTGATGACTACCCTCGACGGTTATCCGATGGCGCGTCAGGGCCTGGCCGGTGTCGCCCTGTCGCTGTCGGCGTGGAGTTCGTTCATCGGTGCGTTCATCGCCACCTGCGGCATGGTGCTGTTCGCCCCGCTGCTGGCGAAATGGGCGATTGCCTTCGGCCCGGCGGAATACTTCGTGCTGATGGTGTTCGCGATTGTCTGCCTCGGCGGCATGGCCGGCGATCGACCGCTGAAGACCTTTATTGCGGCGCTGATCGGGCTGTTCCTGTCGACCGTCGGCATCGACGCCAACAGCGGCGTGTACCGCTTCACCGGCAACAACATTCACCTGACCGACGGCATCCAGTTCGTGGTGTTGGTGCTGGGTCTGTTCTCGGTCAGTGAAATCCTCCTGCTGCTGGAAAAAACCCATCGCGGTCAGGAAGCGGTGAAGGCCACCGGGCGCATGATGTTCAACTTCAAGGAAGCGGCGTCGGTGTTCGTGGTGAACATCCGTTGCGGCTTGCTGGGTTTCATCATGGGCGTGTTGCCGGGCGCCGGCGCGACGCTGGCCAGTGCCGTGGCCTACATGACCGAAAAACGCATCGCCGGCGCCGGCGGCAAATTCGGTCAGGGTGACGCCCGTGGCCTCGCTGCTCCGGAGACCGCGATCGGCGCTTCGGCCTGTGGCGCGCTGGTGCCGATGCTGACCCTCGGCGTACCCGGTTCCGGCACTACCGCCGTGATGATCGGCGCGCTGTCGCTGTACAACATCACCCCGGGGCCGCTGTTGTTCCAACAACAACCGGACATCGTCTGGGGCCTGATTGCCTCGTTGTTCATTGCCAACATCATGCTGGTGATCCTCAACATCCCGATGATCCGCATCTTCACCCGCATCCTCGCCGTGCCGAACTGGGCACTGGTGCCGGTGATCGCGATCATCACCGGGATCGGCGTGTACGCGGTGCATGCGACCACCTTTGATCTGTTCCTGATGGTCGGCATCGGCATCTTCGGTTACATCCTGCGCAAGCTGGATTTCCCGCTGTCGCCGGTGCTGCTCGGGTTCATTCTCGGTGGGCTGATGGAGCAGAACCTGCGTCGCGCGCTGTCGATCTCCAACGGTGCGCTGGAAATCCTCTGGTCGAGCCCGATCACCTTCGGTGTCTGGGTCCTGACCGCGATCATGTTGCTGATGCCGCTGCTGCGCATCTGGCGCAAACGCTCGGCAGCGCAACGCGCCATCGCCGATGTCTGATCGCTCCTCCCTTAGAAGCTGGTGGGCCACCCCGCTGGTCGGTCTGCTTGGCGGTTTTATCGCCAGCCAGATCGGCTGGCCACTGCCGTGGATGGTCGGCTCGCTGCTGGCGATCATCCTGGTGCGCTGCCTGACACCCTGGCAATTGACCGAGATCCCTGGCGGGCGCAAATGCGGCCAATGGATCGTCGGCATCGGCATCGGCCTGCACTTCACCCCGGTGGTGATGGAGCAGGTGCTGAGTCATTTCGGTTTGATCTTCTTCGGTGCGCTGGTCACCAGTCTGTCGGCGGTGGTCGGCGTGTGGTTGATGCGCCGTACCGGCGAGGATCGTGCCACGGCGTTTTTCTCGAGCATGCCCGGCGGCTCAGGCGAGATGGTCAACCTCGGCGCACGCAATGGCGCGCTGCTCAGCCATGTGGCGGCGGGGCAAAGTCTGCGGGTGCTGGTGGTGGTGCTGTGCGTGCCGGCCGCGTTCAAATATCTGCTGGGTGACGGTACGCCGATATCTCACGCCGGCAACGTCGATTGGCGCTGGCTGGCGATTCTGTTTCCCACGGGCGCCCTGCTCGCCTGGCTCTGGCAGCGTTTGCGTCAGCCCAATCCGTGGCTGTTCGGCCCGTTGCTGGTCAGTGCCACGGTGAGCATTGCCTGGGATTTGCACATCGGCCTGCCGGATGGCGGCAGCCAGATCGGCCAGTGGCTGATCGGCAGCGGGCTGGGCTGTCACTTCAACCGACAGTTCTTCCGCCGCGCGCCGTCATTCATGGGACGTACGCTGATCGGCACGGCACTGACCATGTTGATCGCGACATTGGCGGCGTTGGGCCTGAGTGCCCTGACTCACCTGGATTTGCGTTCGCTGACGCTGGGCATGATGCCCGGCGGCATTGCCGAAATGAGCCTGACGGCGGAGACCCTGCAACTGTCGGTACCGCTGGTGACGGCAATGCAGGTAATGCGGTTGCTGTTTGTGCTGTTTCTGGCGGAGCCGTTGTTCAAGTATTGGAACCGTAATCCCGAGTAACACCGATAGACCGAGTTACCTTCTTCGCGAGCAAGCCCGCTCCCACATTGATTATGTGCATGCCGCAAAACCAATGTGGGAGCGGGCTTGCTCGCGAAGGGGCCGGTCCGGTCAGCCGATCAAATCGGCGGCAACCGCCACTCGATCGGCGCCTCACCATTCTGCTCAAGAAACTTGTTGGTCCGGCTGAAGTGCCCACAACCGAGGAAGCCTCGATAAGCCGACAACGGCGACGGATGCACCGACGTCAGCACCAGGTGCTTGGTCGCATCGATCAGCTTCTGCTTGCTCTGCGCATGTGCGCCCCACAGCATGAACACCAGATGCGGCTGGCATTCGCTGACCACTTCAATGATCCGGTCGGTGAAGAACTGCCAGCCCTTGTCCTTATGCGCGTTGGCATTGGCCCGCTCGACGGTCATGGTGGTGTTGAGCATCAACACGCCCTGATCGGCCCAGCTCTGCAGGTAGCCGTGGTTGGGAATGTCGATGTTCAGGTCGCGTTTCAACTCTTTATAGATGTTGACCAGCGACGGCGGAGCCGGCACGCCGGGTTGCACCGAAAAGCACAGGCCATGGGCCTGGCCCGGGCCGTGGTACGGGTCCTGGCCGAGGATCACCACTTTGACTTTATCCAGCGGCGTCGAATTCAGCGCATTGAAAATCAGCGGTCCCGGCGGATAGATTTCCTTGCCGGCCGCCCGCTCCTGCTGCAGAAAAGTGCGCAACTCTGCCATGTATGGCTGGTCGAACTCAGCACGCAGTGCCTCCTTCCAGCTCGGTTCGAGTTTGATACGGTCGTCAGCAGTCATGGTCATACCCGGCAAAAACAATGGGCGAACCCTAGGAAAGCCGACCACGCTTGTCAATTGATCTGACGCAGATCCGGCACTTTCCCACACAGCGATCATACTGATCGTTCAAATTCCCGATCGAGGTCACGATGAATCTGCACTTCGAAGAACTCACCGGCACCGACGGCGCCCGCCTCGGGATCGCCAGCCTGGATGCTGAAAAGTCGCTCAATGCGCTGTCCTTGCCGATGATCAACGCCCTGAGCGACAAGCTGAACGCCTGGGCCAAGGATCCACAAATCGTCTGCGTATTGCTGCGCGGCAACGGCGCCAAGGCGTTCTGCGCCGGCGGCGAAGTTCGCAGCCTGGTGGAAGCCTGTCGCGCCCATCCCGGTGAAGTCCCACCACTGGCCGCGCAGTTTTTCGCCGCCGAATATCGCCTGGACTACAGCCTGCACACCTATACCAAACCGCTGATCTGCTGGGGCCACGGTTACGTGCTCGGCGGCGGCATGGGCCTGTTGCAAGGCGCCAGCACGCGGATCGTCACACCGAGCAGTCGCCTGGCGATGCCGGAGATCACCATCGGTCTGTATCCGGACGTCGGGGCCAGTTGGTTTTTGTCACGGTTGCCGGGCAAGCTCGGCTTGTTCCTTGGTCTGACCGGAGCGCACATGAACGGGCGTGATGCGATCGATCTCGATCTGGCCGACCGCTTTCTGCTTGAAGAGCAGCAACCACAGCTGATCGAAGGCCTGCTGCAACTCAACTGGCAGGAACAGACCGACATGCAGCTCAACAGTCTGCTCAAGGCCCTGCAACAGGAAGCCGTGGAGCAGATGCCCGAGGCGCAGTGGTTGCCGCGCCGCCGGCAGATCGACGAACTGCTCGACGTCAGCGACGTCACCTGCGCCTGGAAAGCTATCAGCCTGCAACGTGACAAAAACGACCCGCTGATCGCCCGTGCCGCGAAAACCATGAGCGAGGGTTCGCCACTGACCGCACACCTGGTCTGGGAGCAAATCATCCGTGCGCGCCACCTGTCGCTGGCCGAAGTCTTTCAGATGGAATACACCCTGAGCCTCAACTGCTGCCGGCATCCGGAATTCAGCGAAGGGGTGCGGGCGCGACTGATCGACAAGGATCAGAAACCGCACTGGCATTGGCCGGACATCAATACCGTGCCGGACGCGGTGGTGGAAGCGCACTTTCACAAGGTCTGGGAAGGTCGGCATCCGCTGGCGGATCTGTCGCAGTATTAATTGGCAACTGCCCGCGATAGTCCCGCTTGTCGCCTATCGCGGGCAAGCTTTAACTGACCTTATTAAACCTAAACATTCAACTCGTAAAACTTAACTATTTCCGCAATAGCGATTGACGACTCCTCGTTATTCTTAATCAAGATATCCTCCACATCCCTTAACGGAGGAAGAGGATGCAAACGTTCAGCAATTTCAGTGGCAGTATAGTCCTGAGTCGCTTTACCTTCGCCTCTAACCCTTATATAGCCGATGGCGCTTTCCCCTCCAGAAAAATGATTGGACACTCGCATCTTCGGTGAAACACCGTAATTCACAACTATTACCAGATCATCACCTTCGCGATGGAATTTCAATTGCCCGATATTCAAGTCAACATCTGAAAAATCGATTCCATCAATACCACCGCCCGAGTTATCAATCACGTCCCTGCCAAGACCATCATATTTATAAACATCATCGCCCGCCCCGCCCGACAACGTGTCATTACCTGGCCCACCCAGCAGCACATCCTCGCCAGAGCTACCAGTTAGCAAATCATTACCGTGACCGCCCACCAGCGGCAGCGTTTGAGCATCTCGAATAGATTGGGCGGGCGTCGCATTATCAATGACGACGGCATTATGGTAAGTATCCGGGGCAGGGCCCAGTTGACTAGACTCCAGAAGAGTCTTCAGGCTGGCGCTGGTGCCGTCGGCAAACCTTATGACTTCGATCCCGGAGCCCTGGAGATCCCCTGCATTGGGTAAAACGATACGAACCTGCTGAGTCCCCCATTTAATATCGAGAGTCGAATAAAGCATCTTCGCCCGAGGTGGATGGCGATAGTTGTCACGTGACGGATTGGGGGCCAATTCGATATTGACTGTTTCAATCAACACCGCCCCCCAACTTAACTGCAGCTCTTCCAGCCTTGCCCCATCTGGAAGAATGACAACATCTTGATCGATCCGCCCATACTCGTCTTTCCACCCCGTCACACCCACTTCCGGGCGCTGAAAAACAGGACTCAGTACATCCGCAATAATGGTCGTTGCGCCAGCGTGTGCTTGCACAGTGTAGGTATCGGCACCATTTTCACCGTAGAGCCAATCAATCCCTGAACCGCTGATTAAATAATCGGCCCCCTCGGATCCGAGCAGCGTATCGTTGCCCGCTCCAGCCGATAGTATGGCCCCCGGTAATCTGTCATTTACCGAACCATAATCAAGTGGGGTAAGCGCATAAGCGACTATCAGGTCATCACCTTTGCCCCCATGAAAGGTATTCCCGACTTCCAGGTTCACTCGTCCGCCGCCGGCGTCACCTTGTACAGTCTTGTGCTTGATGGTTTCGGTCTTTACATCCCGGCGAAATTCTTTACGGACAGTTTCGCCAGAGTTGAAGCTTGCTGCAGGATAGATGTACCAACCTTCGATAGTCCCTGACTTGTTTCTATCCTCTACCAGCACGTCTCCTGTTTTAAACGAAAAACCGCTACCCGAACCAGATCGATAATATTGAGGTTTATGGTTCGATGGGTTTGCTGCCCCCTCAACCTTTGTATTTTTGAAATAGGAGTGGGATGCAGAGCTCGTCTGCCTGTCGCTGTACACAGCTCTGCCAGATGGAGCGTTCATCCACTGCGGTGTGTCAGACAAGGATCCGTTTTCGATGCTTTCGTCAATCAAGTCGGTATAAGTGATGTAACCCGTATCAGTCGTGACAATGTTATTTCTGACCCAGACACCTTGATCATTGAGGGTGAAACCCGTGGCTTGCCTGTTTTTCGAACGTCTTCCTTGAATTTCCCCAAGGAATTTTTCCACCCCTTCAATGCCATTACCCAATTCAGCCTCATTTCCTTCGCTCGAAACATCAATGGCTGACTCGACGGGAACGCTTGCGATACCGCTGTATTCACTCGTGTCTTCTGTTTCTTCTATGTCTGCCTTGTCCACCACTTCCATTACCGGCGGTTCGATCACAACTACCGGAGCAAGCGTTTTTTTGATGACATCCTGATAGCTCAAGACCACTCCATCACTGAAACTGAAAGTTGAGTCTCGCCACGTCTCGTGATTTTTTATCAGAACGGCGTCACCCACTCCGTTGGCCAGCCGCAATACCAGACCGATTTCAATATCGATAATTTCAATCTTCAGATTGTCCGCAAAAAAACCGGCTCCGAACTTCATGACATTGTTGCCACCGGCGTCTACAACTACATCAAGCCCATCACCGGCGCCGAAATAGTAAATATCATCCCCGTCCCCCGCTTCCAGGTAGTCGTTACCGGCCCCGCCATCAAACACATTATTTCCTGAGTCACCGCGCAGGTAGTCCACACCCTCCCCGCCAAATAACGTGTCGTTTCCACCGCCGCTCAGCAACGTGTCGTTGCCTGAACCACCGTCCAGATAATCTGCACCCTGTTCGCTTTCAGGCGTCTGCTCGTAGTCGCCAGACATCAAGTCATCGTCATCACCGCCGTAAAGCGTATCGGCGCCCAAGCCCCCCCAAAGGGTGTCGTTTCCGGCACCGCCTCGAACGAGGTCATCATTGGTGCCGCCGGATTGCAGGTTTGGCTGGTCACCATCCAGAGCATCAGCGCCCGGCCCGCCTATCAGAGTGTCGGAGCCACCCAATCCTCGGAGCGTGTCGTCACCCATACCGCCATCAAGGAAATCATCACCGTGGTGGCGAATCGGATGGTCGTAGTAATCGCCAACCAGCTCGTCATTTCCTGCCCCACCAAACAGCAAATCATCAGCACCGCCGCCCCAAAGGGTGTCATCGCCCGCACCACCGTCCAGAAAGTCACGTCCGAAGAAATGGCTAGCGTCACCCGCCACACCATCCAATACGTCGTCATCCCCCTTCAGGGCATCATTGCCGGGGCCGCCATACAAGACGTCGCTACCGCCGTTGCCAGCGAGAGCGTCGTCGCCACTGCCTCCCTCCAGCAGATCGTTGCCATGGTGTCCGCTTTGGAGTCCTCCACCCCAATCAAGGTTGTCTCCGAACAATGTGTCGTTGCCACTGCCGCCCGTCAGGGTGTCGTCGCCCCCGTCGCCGCTCAGCTGATCATCTTCTGTTCCGCCATCCAACACATCCTCGCCCCAACCGCCGCAGAGAACATCTCTCCCGCCTTGGCCGTACAGAACGTCGTTGCCTCCTTCCAATGCATCTTTCACGGAGGATTTGTCGAAGGTGGTGCGCAAGCTGATGACGCCTTGGGCAAGAACGACTTCATGTCGTTTATATTTCCAGTTTTGCTCCAGTACCCCAGTCGTATCGTCGCCGTGCAAGAAGTCATCACCCGCCCCCCCAGCCAGTGTGTCTCGACCGTTGCCACCGAGCAGCACGTCTCCAGAGGCAGTACCCACCAGCAGATCATCGCCCTGCCCACCATCCAGCCAATCGCCACGACCGACCTTCCCCTTGGCGACACCATCAGCCAGAGCTTTTTCAAGGGTTGACTGTTTGTCTCCAAACAATTGATCGTTTCCAGCTTGCCCGAACAGTCGATCGGAGCCGCCAAGCCCAAGGAGGATGTCGTCTTTGGGCGATCCGTAAAGTGCGTCGGCCTTATTCCTCTGTTTTACATTTGGCAACAGCACAACGTTACCCAAGTCATCGTAGGAAAGCTGATCACCGGGAACACTGGGGTCCGTATCGGCAGCTCTCCAGTCACCCTGGATAACCAGATCGGGTGTTGAAAAGGTGTGGCCATCGAAATCGGGGAGCTGAACACCCAGCATCCCCGGCCTGTAGTGCTTGATTACGATCAGATCGCTCTGGCCGTAGCGGATGTTCAGTGTGTTTTCCGTGAGTTCTTCAATGAGCGTCACCGTTATGGATCGGTCTTGCGAGAACCATGTGTTGCTCAGAAGAGCACTGCGTTTGAGGGCGGGAATCGGACGGTCATTTATCAATAACTGCCCATCAGCATTTGCATCGAAAATTTCATCGATTCCGTCACCACTGTAAAACGCGTACCGATCATTACCCTCGCCACCGGTCAGAGAATCGTTACCCTTGCCGCCGATCAAAACATCATCACCCGCCATCCCGTATAGCGCGTCATTACCGTCGCCACCGCTTAACGAGTCGTTACCGCGAGCACCTTCAATAACGTCATTACCTGCCAGTCCACTGATCGAGTCATTGCCCTCACCGCCATACAGATGATCGGCATTTATCGCACCACCGAAAGATCGCCCTCCGTCGTCACCGAACATCACCAGCGGATTGGATACGCCAGTCGTCATGGGCGCTTGTTTGCCTGAGCCTATATCCGAATAGGAAAACTTCTGCAGTGTGTTTTCTCCGAACGAACCATGGGTTCTGGATATCAACCGGGCCAACATTTCTGCGCGATCAAAAATCCACTGCTCAGTAATAAAGCCTTCACCCGTGGCAGGATCATAGAGTTCCAAGCCACGACCGGGAAAACCGTCATCTTTTTCTATGACTATTTCACTTAGCTGTTTCAGAGAATTGCGCAAAGCCAAGCCAACCGGTGTGTCTTGCGCGGCGAGCTTGGCCCATGCTGTAGCACTGCCATATTCGCTGATGGTCTTGGTAACGATGCTTTGGGATTGAATTGGTGTAAACGCTGAGAAAAATGCGTACACATTGGACGCAAACGTTTCCTCGGTGGTGGGCGCGGCATTAGAGTCGCCGTCGTATGTTCGCTTGAACATGTCAAAAAAAACATTTACGCCATATCGCAAGATCAGATCAACGATAGGCGAAACAGGTGTGCCTTTCACCACGTACTGGATCAAGGGATTGGTGTTTCCACTGGCCATTGCAATTTTGATTTGCTCAGGCACTACCGAAAACACGCTCTCAAGCACATTGACACCAAAGTTATTGACCGCAGCGCGTAGGCCGACACTGTATGAGTCAATGGCAAATAGAATATTCTTGAAATCATCGAGCCTGTTAGCTTTAGCCAGTTCATGATTACCTTTGATTTCTGAGCCAGGGTCGCCTGCGGAAATCAATCTCCAGGTTTCATACGGGGGTTTGCCACCTAACAGGCTGAAACCGATGGTTCCAGACCAACCTGCGTTACGGCTTGTAGCGGTATCGTCTTTGCCAAGATCATCAAGGAATAAAACCTCTCCAATAGCGCTCGCATCAATACCTGCGATTTGACTGATTGAGGGCACTGTCCAAGGAGCCAAATCGCCCTTAACCGATCCATATAACAGTATATTCATGAAATTTACTGCAACCTGATTTGAGGAGGCCTGCATTTTCGACTCTGTAAACCTCTTACGTAATCGAAGTTCTCCTTGCCGCTTGGTGTAGGCGCGAATCAAAGCGGAGTAAGCCCCCTGCCCACCATTAGCATCAATTGCGACATCAAGCCAAAGTCTGGCACTCCTCAAAACATCAATCACATCTTTTTCGAAGAAAATATCCTCAGAAAATTTTTCGCCAATGATTTTAGATAACACCCGATAAAAGGAAGCACAGTTCCGCCCTTCTTCCGCAAAAGCTATATATTCTTTAATTCTTGGGTCAAACCACATCCCCTCAGAAGCATTTGCAAACTGCAAAATCATCGATTTTTCTGAATCATCAAAAACATAACTCATAGTTACTTCCCTGTAATTATGGAGCGTGAAAGATATTCACTAATAAATTTAATCGCATCAGACGCACCTCGCAATGAACTGGTATCCAGCCCGATACGTCCGACCCCACCTGCAAAATCAAAACTGTAGAGCTCGACTGTGCAGTAGGTCTGTAACTCTCCAAAATCCAAATTTTCCAATTGTTCTTTATTAAACTTCAGCAAGTCTAGTCTGCCCAAACCAGCCGCCTGAATCTTGTCGCTAGGATAATTCAAACCATAGCAATTTATCGTCCGAGGTGTTCCGTCATGCCGACGCCAATCACGCATAACAAATCTGATAACGGAAAAGTTATTCTTGAAATGAGGCGGAGGAGCATCAAGCCAAAGTTCTAATCCTGGGTAATTTTTCAGTACCACAATCAGATCATCCGGCCAATCTGCATGTCGATACCCCATCCTGTGCGGCTCAGTGCGCTCCTTCCGTGTGTAGAGTCTCGCCGCAAGCCGGAAATACCCCCAACTGGAAGGCTTTTCTATCCCGCTCATCTCATACTCCGTACGAAGTTCGCTACCCGTCCACCAAAATGATCCCTCGAGAGTATCGGCAATACATGACCCGTCACTTCTCAAATTCGATCCGAAATAAAATCCGGGTATCCGACTCCGATCAAGAAGACTCCCGCCCGGTATTGGCACCTGTTCCATACCCGCCAGTTTTTTACTGCAGTCACCTTGTTCCTTTTGGTAAATCGCCCTGCGTTCTGCCGCCTCCTCCCATTCAATATAAAAATCCACCACCCAATAGCACACCAGCAAAACCAGACCATACTTCAGTAAGGCTTTACAACGTCTAAAGGCTTCCTTGCGTGACATTTTGAACATTTCAAATCTCCCTTTTAAAATGACGAAAACTCTAGTTAGAATCGACCAGCCATCGCATCTTCAAAAACCTGAAAATAGCCCTTCAGACCAGCACTGACATCAAAACTGTTTGCCGTTAGCCGCGCAGCTTTTCTGATAGATTCAAAATCACCGGGATAATTTAAAACGCTGCATACATTGGCAGCTATTGATTCAACCTGGAAAAAATCGACAAGAATCCCATTACACCCGTGAACAACGACCTCCTTCACCGGAGCTGTATCAGAAGCGACTACCACACAGCCAGCCGACATGGCCTCCAATAAGGACCAGGACAAAACGAACGGATACGTCAAGTAAACATGCACCGTTGAAACTTGCAGAACAGCTCTATATTTCTGGTAAGGCAGCTTCCCGGTGAAATGCACATTGGAAACATCGCAATCCACCTCCGATAACATCTTGTCTCGCCAATTCTCATACCCAACAGGCCACCGCCCATAGCTGACTTCATCTCCACCCACAATGACTATTTGAGCGGTCGGACACTCAGCCTGAATATGGCTGATGGACCTCATAAATGTATGAAATCCACGATAGGGTTCAAGGTTTCTGGCAACGTACGTCACTATTGGCTGATGTGCCTTAAGTACACAGCCACTGGTTAAAGTTACAGCCTTAACTTTCTCGGCATGAGGCGTTTGGATGACACCTTCATGAATCACGCGAATTTTAGATTGATAGCTTTTCGGAAAAAGACTTCGTTGCCACTCTGTTGGGGCAATTCCAATATCACACTGCTCCAGATTCAACAGATGCATTGAGTTCAAAACTCTTAATCTTGAGGAAGCATCGGACGCACGTGGAAATTCAGGATCAAAACCTGAGTCTGCCCCCTGCGCTCGATAATAATATTCACAGAGGTGAATCAGTGGTGCATCCGGATATACATCCTTGATAAATAACGTTTCACCCCACCCGGGATGAGCAAGAATCACATCGGGTCGATAACCCTGTTGTTTGAGTTTCTTCAACAAGACCAAAACACGCTGCCCATCCAACACAGCCGTTTGATATCCATGCAAATAAGCATGGCTACTATTCGAGTCTCTTATTGAGGACCGATACCGAAGCAGTTTCACCCCGGCAATACCCGGTGCCGTATCACGACCAATTGCAAGTACTTTGAAACCCTTTCGACGCGCCGCCAATGCAACATGGCGAAATTGACCGGGAAAATTTTGATGAATGATAAGTAAATGCATGCCTGAAAAACTTCCGTGTTTATATAGCTCCGTAAATTGAAAGCTTCCAGCTTCAATAGGCGCATACAAACGCTAACAATTATTCAGAAATAAAACTGTAGGAGGCTTCCGAGAACTTCCTAGGAGATGGAGCAACATACGAATTTTCAACAGGTACAAAAAAAGCGGCGCTCAATGCGCCGCTTTTTTGTTTGCGGATGATTACCAGCGACCGCCTCGCCCGCCGTGGTCACCCCGATCACCGTGATGATCTCGGCCGCCGCGGTCACGGTCCCAACCACCACCGCGGTGGCCGTCCCAGCGCCCGCGATCATTGTCGTGCCAGCGACGGCTTTCGTAATAGCGCGGGGCCGGCTGGTAGTAGCGCGGTTGCGAGTAATACCGTGGCGCGGGCTGGTAGTAACGCGGCGCAGGCTGATAGTAGCGCGGTGCCGAGTAATACGTGCTGCCACCGCTGTAATACGTGCCACCAGTGTTGTAGTACGCCGGAGCGGGTGAGGTGTAGACCTCCGAGCTGTAATAGCTATCTGCGTAGGAGTAGGGAGCGCAACCGGCAACGGAAAACATCATCGCAGCAAGCAGTAGAATTCGTCGATACATGGCGGCCTCCTGGACCGCGAGTGAGCCACACCAGCGACGCTGGCAGGCATCAGTCGTTTATTCGGTGACTGACGAATGATCTGACAGCGTTTTCCGAATCTGGTGCGCTTCCGTAACAAGTTGAAACATGTGATTGATGAAATCCTGTTCATTTGCAAAACACTGTCATTCAGCCGTCGCTCAGTGGTGTCCACCGTGATAGCCGCCGCCGTGGTAACCGCGACCATAACCACCGCGATAGCCGTAACCACCGTAATAGTAACGGGCGCCGCCGTAGTAGCGCGGGCCGTAATATCCGCCGTAGTAATAAGGTGAGTAGTAGCCGGGATAGTAGTAGGGAGCGGCGTAGTAAACATCGGCGGGAGGCCCGTAGTAATAACATCCGGACAGCCCAAGCCCGAGCACTGCACCGAGCAACACTCGACGAAACAGTTTCTGAACACGCATGACGGCCTCCTGAAAGACCCACGACCGCAGCAGGACAGCGCAGCCGACACAGTTTTGACTGTCAGGCCCGGGGCAAGTGCCGGACTCGGCCAAGCTTCAGATCAGCGGTGTCACTCCCCCTGAGAATCCCCCTGTGGGAGCGGGCTTGCTCGCGAATGCGGTGGGCCAATCAACATTCATGTGTCTGGAAAACCGCCTTCGCGAGCAAGCCCGCCCCCACCGTTGAACGGTGCAAAAGCCCGGAAGTACAGGAACGACCATTTGCGCCGCGTATGGAGCAGTTATTTCCCGGCAGTGCCACTAGAATGCTGCCATCGGCTCATCTGCCAACGGAACCGCCCATGCCGCACAGATCTGCGCTGTACTCCCAACGCTCGCTGGTGCTAACTCTGGTCGCACTGCTTGGTGCCGGCTTCCTCGCCACTTCCTTGCTCAGCTATTACGCCTCACGGGCGTCGATCCGCGACAGCATCGTCAACACCGAACTGCCGCTGACATCCGACACCGTTTATTCGGAAATCCAGAAAGACCTCGTCAGACCGATCCTGATTTCCTCGATGATGTCCCGCGATACGTTCATGCGCGACTGGGTGGTGAACGGCGAAAAAGACCCGGTAAAAATGACCCGCTACCTCGACGAGGTCATGACCCACTACGGCGCCTACACCGCGTTCTTCGTCTCCGACAGCAGCCACACGTACTACCACGCCAAAGGCGTGCTCAAGCAGGTCAGGATCGATGAGCCGCGCGACGCCTGGTACTTCCGCGTGCGCGACATGAAAGACCCGTACGAGATCAACGTCGACCCGGATCTGGCCAACAAGGACAACCTGACTTTCTTCATCAACTACAAGGTCTACGACTACGACAACCGCTTCATTGGTGCCGCGGGCGTAGGCCTGACGGTGGACGCGGTGATCAAGCTCATCGACAAGTACCAGCAGCGTTATCAACGCAGCGTCTACTTCGTCGATGCCTTCGGGCGACTGGTGCTCACCGGCGCCAGCGGCGGCCCGGAAGGTGCGCACATCGGGCAAAGCCTCAGCGAACTCGCCAGTATGAAAAGCCTGATCAGCCAGTTACCCAAGCCCCACAGCGGCAGTTACGAATATTCCGCCCACGGTCAGGGACATTTTCTCAACGTACGTTACATCCCGGAGTTGCACTGGTATCTGTTCGTCGACAAGCGCGAGGATGGCGCGCTCAGTGACATCCGTCAGTCGCTGTATCTCAATCTGCTGATCTGCCTGCTGGTGACGCTGGGCGTGCTGGCCCTGCTCAATCGGGTGATCCGGCGTTATCAGCGCAAGATTCAAACGCAGGCCACGCTCGACAGCCTCACTGAATTGCCGAACCGCCGCGGCTTCGACCTGCTCGCCGTGCAGGCCCTGCACGAAGCGCAACGCGAGCCGAAGCCCCTGACTGCGCTGTTGCTCGATCTCGACCACTTCAAAACATTGAACGACACCTACGGACACATGGCCGGCGATCAGGTGCTGATCGGCTTCGCCCGCGACCTGCAAAGTTGCCTGCGTCATTCCGACATTGTCTGCCGTTGGGGCGGTGAGGAATTTATCGTATTGCTGAAGGACACCGACGCTGAGACCGGTCAGAAGATTGCCGAGAAGATCCGCCGACACGTCGAACAACAGGCGTATTCCTACGATGGCCACAGCCTGAGTCTGACCGTGAGCATCGGCGCCACCACCCTGCAAGCGGATGACACCTTGCACACGCTGCTGTCCCGGGCCGATCATGCGATGTACCGAGCCAAACAAACCGGCCGTAACCGCACCTGCGTGGAAATGCCTCATTCGACTTATGCCTGATACCGACGCTAAACCCGACCTCTGCCCGGCCTGCGGCGCCCGCAACGACTGCACCCTGGCCGACCCGCGCACCGCCGACCAGGCTTGCTGGTGCTATGGCGTGAGCATCGACCCGGCAGTGCTCGAAGCCCTGCCGGCCGAACTGCGCAATAAATCCTGCCTGTGCCCGCGCTGCGCGCAGGTCGAGGCGCAACTGCAAGCAGCGGCGCGGCCGATCCCGTAAGATACGCGCCCCTTTATCCGCCGATTCCTGACCATGCGCGTCGACCGTTTCCTCAGCAACCTGCCCCGCTACAACCGTCAGCAGGTTCGCCTGTTGCTGGTGGAAAAGCGTGTGCGGATCGACGGAAAAGTCGTCAGCGACCCGCACAGCGAAGTGCTGGAATTCAGCCGCGTCGAAGTCGATGAGGAGTTGCTGCAACCGGGTAAACCGGCGCGCTACTTCATGCTGCACAAACCGCCGGGGTGCGTCAGCGCCACCCGCGATCCGCAGCACCCGACCGTGCTCGATCTGATCCACGAGCCGGACAAGGACGACCTGCACATCGCCGGTCGCCTCGACTTCAACACCACCGGGCTGATGCTGATCACCAACGATGGCGGCTGGTCGCGACGCCTGACCCAACCGCAGACCAAACTGCCGAAGGTCTATTACGTCGAGACCGAACAGGAGATCGGGCCGGAGTATGCAGTCACGTTTGCCGAGGGCATCTACTTCGCCTTCGAAAACCTGACCACGCAACCGGCGCAACTCGAAGTGCTCGGCCCGAGGGCGGCGCGTCTGAGCATCGTCGAGGGTCGATACCATCAGGTGAAGCGCATGTTTGGTCACTTCAACAACAAAGTGTTGCGCCTGCACCGCGAATCCATGGGCCCGCTGTTGCTCGATAACGCGCTAAAACCGGGCGAGTACCGCGCATTGCGCACCGAAGAGATCCATTTGTTCTAAGCCGGCGACCGCTCAGCAGAAGTTGTCGAACAATTCACCAACGGCACTTGCGCGATCCTGATCCCCCTGCTTGAATCAGGACGTCGGCCAAATTGTGACCGATGAGTCACGCAGTACATCCAAGCAACCTTTTTGCCGGTAGAGAGCCTCAAAGGCTCCACCTCCCCCGGCAGACTGCCCGCCAATAATAATACCCGTCGACCTGCCGTTCCGGATCGACATGGGCCCCAAACTCCAGGCGTATGCCTACCTGTCACAAAGCTCGTGCAATCTCTATTTGCGCGCATACCCGCTTGCTTGCCAGGAGTCTTATGACATGAGGCCAGAAATCGCTGTGCTGGATATACAGGGTCAGTATCGGGTTTACACGGAGTTCTATCGCGCAGACGCCGCAGAAAAGACCATCATCCTGGTCAACGGCTCGATGGCCACGACTGCGTCGTTTGCTCAAACCGTGAAAAATCTGCACCCGCAATTCAACGTGGTTTGCTACGACCAGCCCTACGCGGGCAGGTCAAAAATCCACAACCGCCACGAGAAACATCTGACGAAGGAAGTCGAAGGGCAGATTCTGCTGGAGCTGATCGACCATTTCGGTGCCGAACACGTGCTGTCGTTTTCCTGGGGCGGCGCGGCCACCCTGGTCGCCTTGGCCCAGCAGCCGCGGCGTATCGAAAAAGCCGTGATCAGCTCGTTCTCGCCGGTGATCAACGCGCACATGCTGGATTACCTGGAGCGCGGTGTCGATTACCTCGGCCAGCGCGACGGCGACCGGGTCGGGCACCTGGTCAACAACACCATCGGCAAACACCTGCCGTCACTGTTCAAGCGCTTCAACTATCGCCACGTCAGCAGTCTGGCCGAGCACGAATACGGGCAGATGCACTTTCACATCAACGACGTGTTGCACAGTGATCGTCAGTGCTACCTGAATGCGGCGAAAAGGATCAACGTGCCGGTGCTGTTCCTCAACGGCGAATGGGATGAGTACACCGCCGCCGAAGACGCACGGATATTCGGTAACCACGTGGCACAAAGCACCTTCACCACGCTGCAGGCCACCGGGCATTTTCTCGACATGGAGCACAAGGCGGCTTGCCGTGACAGCCAGAACGCCCTGCTTGGTTTCCTGAAACCGTCACAGCAGTCGAGCCGAACGCGTTACTCGTTCGTCCAGGATCACCATGCATCGGCCATTTGAAAAAGCGTCGTCGCGAGCGAGTCTGTGGGGCTGAGAAGCCAGCGCTGATTACCTGCAGATTCGCCCGCGAATGACCGTTTTCAATGCTGTAACGCGCTGCGGGCAAAAGAAAAACTTCAAATCCGCGCCCGACTCTGGTACAAAGTCAGCCGCTCTGAGCGGGTATAGTTTAGTGGCAAAACGAAAGCTTCCCAAGCTTTAGTTGAGGGTTCGATTCCCTCTACCCGCTCCACTCAATCGGGTCTCACGTCGAGGTTATGACGGGGGATGCAGAAACAGAAAAACCGGCCTACAGGGCCGGTTTTTTTGTGTCCGGGATTTGTGGGAACGCACCATGAATGATGATTCTCCTGACTCGAACCTCTCCTCAATCCAAATTCGGATAATTCCATTTTTCTGTGTTTTATTGCGATTTTCAAAAGATAAGCCACAATAATCAGGAATAGTGCATGGATGACACATTCCTGGATAAATCCAGAATTACCGGCTTTAAAGTAGCTTTTGAGGTATAAGACCCATTATGTTGGATTTAAGCATTAGCAAGCCAAGTGAGATCGTCAAGCGGATCTGTGAACGTCTACGCACTGATCGACTCGCTCTGGAAATGACACAAGCGGACGTGGCCGCACGTGCCGGCATCGGAACCAACACGGTATCCAATCTTGAAGCCGGGCGTAATGTGGGCTTCGAAAATCTGGTACGTGTTGCCATGGTACTTGGGCGCAGTAAGGAACTCGAAAACCTGTTCTTGCCAAAGCTTGAAACTCTGGACGACATCCTGCGCTACGAAAACAGTGCCAAGCGTTACCGCATCAAAAGGAAATCCGACAATGCTTGAGAAAGTAGACGTCTACTACGAGGGCTGGGGTGAACATTGGCGGTGGGGCACACTGGCTTCCACCGCAGCGCTGACCGGCCGTCCGCTGGTGGTGTTTGAGTACAGCGACGAAGCAAAAAAAAGAGGGCTGGAATTATCGTCCCTGAAACTTCCTTTGCAAGGCGCCAAATTAAGTCGGGATTTCCCGCCACATCAGTTGGGATTGCCAGGCCCCGTCTATGACTCGCTGCCCGACGGCTGGGGCATGCTGCTGATGGATCGTCTATTCAAACGTCGCGGCCTGAATCCCGCACGCATCGGACCTTTGGAGCGACTGGCCTACATCGGCAACAATGCCATGGGTGCCATGTCGTTCAAGCCTGTGGCACCTGACGTACTAGAACCACAAATGCATGTTCCCATTGAGTTACTTGCAGCCGAAGTGCGGCAAGTGCTGAAAGGTGAAGGGGGCGAGCTTCTTCAGAAGTTGCTGCTGGTTGGAGGCTCTCCGCAAGGTGCCAGCCCCAAGGCTCTGGTCTATCGCGCCCCCGACACCGGGACGTTCACCACAGCTGCCACTCCAGGTTTTGAAGCATGGCTGGTGAAATTCCCTGCCCAACACGAACATCCCGAAGTGTGCGCCATCGAAATGGTGTATGCCGCTTGCTTGCGCCTCTGCGGCATTCAAACGCCGGATACGCAGTACTTCAGTCTGTCAGATGGAATGGCTGCCTTCGCCAGCAGACGGTTTGATCGACAAGACGGACTACGCGTCCCCATGCAAAGCCTCGCAGCCTTTACCGGTGCAGATTTTCGCTCTCCGGGGGCATTGGACTATGTCAACTTCCTGCGCGCCACCCAAAGATGTACCAATGATGTACGTGAAAAAGCACGGGCGTTCGAGCGTGCTGTTTTCAACGTTGCGTTCCACAACCGGGATGATCATCCCAAGAACTTTGCCTACACCATGTCGCGAGCTGGCGATTGGAAATTAGCCCCGGCCTACGATGTGACCTTTTGCGAGGGGCCGGGTGGGTATCACCAGATGGATGTGATGGGCGAAGCGCTGGAAATCGGCCGAAAGGCCATGCTTGGACTGGCAGAAGAAGCGGAGGTGGGTGCCTATGAGGCAGGAGTTATCATTGAGCGCTTTTGCGACGTATCCAGCCAATTCTCGACTGTGGCAAATGATCTTTATCCTAGCGTGATCACTCAGGAAACCCTGCGTACCATTCAAAGCCGAATTGATCACAACATCAAGCTGTTGCGATGACTGCATATCCTTGCAAATCACATTTTTTGAAACCCTGAAGATTTTTCCGACATTACAGATCCGCAACACACCCACGGTTCTCACCGTCCCCACGACCCAGTAGGATTCCCACTTCACCCACCACCCTCCCCCTGCGCGGCCATCGACGAATACGCGTTTTGACTTTCGAGGGACTCCATGGCGCGGCCACTGTGCCGCTGATGACCGAACTCAAAAGAGCCACTCACTCATGACGCAAAACATTTACGACGACCCGGAATTTTTTCAGGGTTACAGCCAGATGAACCGCTCGATCGGCGGTCTCGATGCCGCGCCGGAATGGCCGGCGCTCAAGGCGTTGTTGCCGTCGATGCATGATCTTAATGTGGTCGACCTCGGCTGCGGCTATGGCTGGTTCAGCCGTTGGACCAGTGACCAAGGCGCCGCCCATGTGCTCGGGCTGGATGTCTCGGAAAAGATGCTGGAGCGCGCGCGCGAAACCACTGCGGCGGCAAACATCCGCTATGAACGCGCCGATCTTGAGCATCTCGATCTCCCAGCGTGCAGTTTCGATCTGGCCTACAGCTCGCTGGCACTGCATTACATCAAAGATCTGCCAGGGCTGTTCGCTCATCTGTACGCAGCGTTGAAACCGGGTTCGCATTTTGTGTTCTCCATCGAACACCCGATCTTCATGGCCCCGCGCAATCCGGGCTGGTTGATCGACAGCGACGGTCGCAAGCGCTGGCCGCTGGACAGTTATCAGATGGAAGGCGAACGGGTGACCAACTGGCTGGCCGAAGGGGTGATCAAGCAGCACCGCACGATGGGCACGCTGTTGAATTCGTTGATCGCGGCGGGTTTTGCCATTCGCCATGTCAACGAATGGGGGCCGAGCGATGCGGAGGTGGCGGCGCAACCGGCGCTGGCTGAAGAGCGGGAACGGCCGATGATGATGTTGGTGGCGGTGCAGCGCTAACTCGCGAAACATGCATTGTGGCGAGGGAGCTTGCTCCCGCTGGAGCGCGAAGTGCCCCGAAGACCTTGGGCCTGCTTCGCAGTCCAGCGGGAGCAAGCTCCCTCGCCACAGAATTGTTGTTTGCCTTTAGCGAGTCGCGACGATAAATAGCCGTGGAAACGGCAACAGCACCGAACCATCAGGCAACGCCGGATACGCCTCGGCAACGGCCGCCAGATACTGCTGCAGATACTGCGTCCGCTCCTCTTCGCTCAGCGGGCTCAGAAACGGAATCAAGCCACTGCCCTTGAACCACTCCACGATCCCCGCCGCGCCACCGGACAACTGATGGTGATAGGTGGTGCGCCACACATCGACCCGCGAGCAGTGCGGACGCAACATCGCGAAGTACTCGCTGGCGCTGGCCATGTCGGTGCGCTGTCCGGCGGCGCCTGCCAGTTTCGCGGCCCACGGGCCGTTGGCGGCGACTTCGCGCATCAGTCGATGGGAAGGTTCGTTGAGGTTGTCCGGCATCTGGATCGCCAGACTGCCACCGTCCGACAGCTTACCCACCAGCGCCGGCAGCAACGTCGCGTGATCCGGTACCCACTGCAACACCGCGTTGGCGAAAATCACATCGAACGGGCCTTGATCTGCCCAACTATCAATTTCTGCGACCTCGAACTGCAACTGCGGCAGGCGCTTGCGCGCGGCGTTGACCATGTCCGGCGAACTGTCGAGGCCCCTGACCTGGGCCTGCTCAAAACGCGGCACCAGCAGCTCGGTGGAGTTACCCGGGCCGCAACCGATATCGACCACCGATCGCGCCTGAACCGTGGGGATCGCCGCCAGCAGATCACGGGCCGGGCGGGTGCGTTCATCTTCGAAAGCGACGTATTGTCTGGCGGACCAACTCATTGCGTTCTCCTGTCGGGACACTTCAGCGGTTCGTCACAATACAGGCAGCCACGCGAGCAGTTCCAGAGCGACTGATTGCAAACGATGTCAGCGGGCGGGCTGCTTATCGCCAATTGGGCGATTCTTATGCAATCAACGACCGTCCGTCGAACCATTAACACGCATTTTTGACAGCTAAAAAATCAAACCTATAGTCAATTTGCGGCAGTCGGAAGGAACCCGACTCATCTGATTTCGTGCAAGGAGCACGGCCTGCGCGTCTCTCATGACCGATGGGTTCCCCCAGTAGTGTGCTCGCAAAAGCCATACGGCAAGCAAGCGTCGTCGTGCCTGGATTGCAGTCCGACGTTCACTATGAAAAAGGAGCCTCACCATGTCTCGAGTTACGGATATTCTGGTTTCCATCGACACCGAAACCATTTTGAAAAAGTATCCAAACATCAGTAAAAGCCCTGCCTCACCGACCATGATTGATGTCAATCATGTGTACATGGTCACTAATCAGGACAACGTGGTCAGTGGCCAGGCCGGGGGTGAACTGAACCTCAAGGCTCAAGTCGGCGATCTGATTCGCTGGCGTGAAACCAGTCTGTCGCAGAGTTTCGAAACAGCAGTAATTTTCTACAAATTCATCGGCAACAAAGGTAGTGAACTGATCTCGACACCGACCCCGCGTAAGGCAACAGCCTGCGTTGCAGTACCTAATACCAGCGATCCGTCAGTGCCGAGCTGCCAGAAAGTCGATAACCATTACTGGTCATCCGAGACTCTGGACTGTGGCAGCGTTACCTATCACTTCCACTTCCTGATCGTCGACCGTAGCTGCAAAATCGTCGGCTGCTGCTCCTGGGACCCATTCATTACCATCCGCAATTAATGCTATTCGAGGCCTTTTGGAAACAATGGGCCTCCTCTTTCGATTGACGACCCGTATGGAACAGGATGACTTCCTCGACCGAAGCGATTGCCTTCTCGCGCCACCATCATGAAAGGAATCCATGATGACTTCCGAACCGATCACCTCCCCCTCTTCCACCGTCGACAGCGCGCAGAATGTATTGCTGATCGTCGATGCCGAATCTCTGCTTGCGCACTATCCAACACCCAGCCAGGATCCTGCCAACCCTACAGACATTGCCGATGGATTTATCTTTTTCGCCACGGGTAATAACTCAAAAGAAATTGTTACAAATGACAGTGCTACCAAAGTCTTAGTCGTGATGGACCGTGATGTTCACTTTCGCGTCAGAAGCGTCAGCCTGATCGCCGAGCACAGCGTGGTGGCCTGTCGCATGACCGTCGATGACAGCAGCGTTCTTACTGTACCCAAACTGGAAATCCACACCGGCCTTACCGTCCCCGCGCCCAACCCCGAATCCCCCGCCGTGCCGGGCAGCCGCAAGGCAGACGATCATTTTTGGGCCTGCACCCCGAAAACACCTGGCACTGCCCAGTGCGGATTAATGTTCATGCTGGTCAATCAGCAATGTGAAGTGGCGGGGTACTTTCAGTGGCAGGTGGGAGTCGAACTGACGTCCTGAGCCTACTCATGTATGAGCCGGTCGCAAGACCGGTTTTTCATGGACAGGCAACGAAAAACAGAATTTTCGCAACGCCCTCACTGTCTGAATTTCTAGCGTCTCCCAATAAGGAACACCGCAATGAAATTCGCAAAAATATCCCAGACCCTGGCCCTTTGGGCCGGTAGCCCAAAAACCTTCATGGGCGCGTTGATCCTGATTTTTCTGTGGGGGCTGAGTGGGCCGATTTTTCATTTCAACGACACCTGGCAACTGATCATCAACACCTCGACTACCATCATCACCTTTCTGATGGTGTTCCTGATCCAGAACACGCAGAACCGCGATACCGACATCCTGCATCTGAAGCTCGATGAGTTGTTGCGGGTAAACAAGGAAGCGCAAAACGCGATGCTTGGCTTGGAATCGCTGGACCTCAAACAATTGGAGGCGCTGCGCAAGCATTACCGTAGCTTGGGGGAAAGCGAGGTGTTCAATCTCGATGGGCTGGGGGAGAAGAGCAAGCCGAAGCAGGATTTGAATGACTGCTGAGTAAAGTCAAAAAAGCAAAAGATCGCAGCCTTCGTCAGCTCCTACATGGAATGGTGCAGGAGCTGCCGCAGGCGGCGATCTTTTGACTTGTAAGCGGGATCAGCGGCTGGCTTGCAGCGCTCGCGCCATTTCCAGATGGTTTTGCAGTTTTGGCAACGTCTCGTCGGCAAATGCCTTGATTTCCGGAACGTCGGTTGACTGCGCTTCCTGCTGGATCTGCTGAATAGCTTCTTCGGTCGCTTTCACCTGGCTTGCGGCGTAGGCCTGATCGAAGGTTTCACCGTCTTTCACCTGCGGGATCATGGTTTTGGCCTTGTCGGCAATTTCTTCACGAGGTGCGACGGGCAGGTCGAGCTTTTTCGCGATCTTTGCCAGATGCTGGTTGGCCGTGGTGCGGTCATTGATCACGACGATGGTGTAATCCTTGACCTCTTTGGAGTCGGATTTCTGGTGCGCCAGACGACTGGCTTCGATGTCGGCCATGCCTTTGGCGGACGCATCGTTGATGAAGTCGGCAGGCGACTGGGCGAATGCACTGCCAGCGAACAAACCCAACAGCGTGGCAAAACTGAAACGACGTATCTGGGTGGCCATCCGGCTCATGGTCGCGCCCTCCTATCTCTGCAAATTCAAGCGGGGGCTTGCGCCCCCGCCTCTCAATCAAAACTACCTCACCGACTACTTCGACTTCTGAGCTGGCTTGCGGCCCATTTCGGTTTTCGCAGGCTCTTTGTCGACTGTCGTGGTGGTGGTTTTCCCACCTTTGCGACCGGCTTCAGAGGCCTTGGTTCGATCGTTGGCGAAGTTTCCCGAGTTCGAGTTTCTTGAATTAGGCATGATTCTCTTCCTCTTGGTGTTGATCGTTGGCGAGCAGGTGCCCGCCTAGATTGAGAATTGCCGGACCGATAAAGGTTTAGAAAAGTTGCCCGCGCCGCGACGAACGGCGTGCACTGTTTCAGCTATCCACTACCCGATGATTGAGGCGTTTGGCGGCGTACATCGCCTGGTCGGCGTGCCGGAACAGTTGTTGCTCTTCGCGGCCATGTTCGGGATAACGGGCCACGCCGATGCTCGGCTCGATGCACAGGTTGTGACCGTCCAGGCGCATGGGCTGCATCAGCACCTGTCGGATTTTTCCGGCCACGCTGTCGGCGTCCTCAGCGGCATGAACACTGTGCAACAGCACCACGAATTCGTCGCCACCAATGCGCGCCACGGTATCGGTATCGCGTACGCAGCCCTTGAGCCGACTCGCCACCGTTTGCAGCAGCATGTCGCCGACCGCATGGCCAAAGGTATCGTTAACCTGCTTGAAGCGATCCAGATCAACGTACAGCAGCGCCATGTTTCCCGACGCTTCGCGGGCACCGGCCAGCGCAGCCTTGAGGCGGTCTTTGAGCAATCCTCGATTGGGCAGCTGAGTCAATTGATCGTACTGCGCCATGCGCTTGAGCCGCGCGTGCAGTTGCTGACGCTCGATCGCAGTCGCGACCTGGGCGCAGACGTATTGCAGCAGTTCCTTGTCCTGTTCGGTGTAACGCTCGCCACCCGGCAGGCTTTTGACGATCAGTGCGCCGATGGTGCCGTTCTTCGAATTCAGCGGCACACCGAGCCAGCACGGTGAATCCTGCCCCGCCACCAGCGCCGCGAAGTCGGGTGGGGCGTCGGGACTGTCCGGCGTCAGCAGAATCGGCTGACCGCTGCGGATAACCTCCGCACACAGGCGCCCGGTGACGGTGCCCGGTTGCTCGGGCTGCAATTCGTGATCGTCGACGTGATAGGGAAAATTCAGCTGCGCACAGTGCTCGTCGTACAGCGCCACGGAGAAATTCAGCGCCGGCAACCACTCGCCGATGATCAGGTGAATGCGCTTGAACAGCGCCAGCAAGTCTTCGGCGACATGCGCCGCTTCGGAAATCGCATACAACGCCGCCTGACGTGACTCGGCCTGCTTGCGTTCAGTGATGTCGCGGGCCACGGCGATGCGCAGTTGATCGACCTGCGACCAGCGCGCCGACCACAGGATGTTGACGATGCGGCCATCCTTGCGCACGTAACGGTTTTCAAAATTGTGTTTGGGTTCGCCGCCCATGATGTCGCGGGCGGCGGCGAGGGTGCGCTGGCGGTCTGCAGGATGCACCAGTTCGATCATCGGCCGACCGATCAACTCGTCAGGCGTATAGCCGAAAATGCGCTCGCAGGCGGCACTGACAAAAACGAAACGGCCCTGCGTGTCCACCGCACAGACGGCATCGAGCAACAGGTCCATATAACTCGCCAACGGCGCGGAATTTCGGCTTTCCATGGTTCAGCGTGGGTGTCCGGACAATGCAGCACTGTTCAACCATCCCTGACCCTTTGTTCACGCATCCCTGCACACAACTTCAAGCCTTGTTCGGCAGCAATCCCGGTAGTGCGTGCACCAGTGCGTTTATGGCAAAACCGATGAACATCACGCCACACAAACGCGTGATCATCAGCTCGTGGCGCTGATACAGCGTGCGCACCCGTCGGGCGCCAACCACGCCGATCAGAATAGCGTAGGCCAGCAAACCGCCGAGGAAACTCAGGGCGATCAGCGCCGGCAGCATCGACCAGTTGAGCAGTTCGGCACGGCTCGACAGCAGCGCGGTAAACGTCGCCACAGCCACCGGATACGCCTTGGGATTGGTCAGGCCAAACAGGATGCCGTGCCAAAACGGCTGACGCGCTGCGCCCTGGGGCTGATCATCGCTGCGCCGTTTGGCCCGCACTGCGCGCCAGCCGAGCCAGAACAGGTACAAACCGCTGAGCACACCCAGCACATCGAACGCGGTGCTGCCGATTTCGCGGGCACCGACGATGGCGATCAGCGCGGTGCTGCACCAGACCACATCACCGAGCAGGTGCCCGCAGAGAAACCCCGCCCCGGCCCGCCGCCCATGCGCCGCGCCAATGCCGAACACCGCCAGCACGCCCGGCCCAGGCGTGATGCCGTAAATGAAACCCGAGGCCAGAACGGCCATTAGCAGCGATGGAGTCATGAAAAACCTGCTGGCGCCAGTACAAATGATGGCCAGTCTATATCAGCCCGCAACGCCAGATCACGACGCGTCGTAAAAACGCATGCCCGCGTACGGTTTGTGCCGACAGGCTGCCAGTCGCGACGCGAGATCGCCGACGTGAGCCTCGAGCTTGTGGCCATCAGGATCGAGAAAGTAGAACGACGCGCCTTCACTGCGGTTGTCGCGCCATTCCCTCACATTCGCCGCTTTTAGCATCTGCACAAACAACGGAAAATCTGCCTCGGCGAGGCTGAACGCGTAATGGGTGTAGTCGACGGACGGCTCGGAGGGGCGCTGCGCATCCAGCGACAGACACAACCACAGCCCCGGCAGCGACAGGTAGGCACCGGCGTCCCATGTGGCTTCGACGCGCAGACTCAGCACATCGCGGTAGAACGCCAGGCTGCGGGGCAAATCACTGACGGCGAGGGTCAGGTGGTTGAGGCCGGTGAGCATGGGGTCAGTAACCTCTGAGGTCTTCAGGAACGTTGTACTGCTGACCATCGTACGTCAGGGTGATCTGTTTTTTCTTCAGGTCGGTGTTTGTCGAAACGCACTGATTGCCGGACTTGGTGTTTTTCATTTTACTGCCGGTGGTGGTGACGATCAGATCGGCGAAACCATTGTGGCTCGTTGGAGCGATCTCGAGGGTTCGGCGGATTTTTTTGCTGTAGCCCTCGCAGTCATTCACGAACTCACCGTTGTCCTTGAAGACCACCAGGCCTTCAAGCACCGGACGTAACTCGTCCCCCTCGCGAACATACAGCGCCAGATCGGTTTTCTCGTAGGGAATGGCATGGGAACTGTGGACGAACTTGGCTCGCAGCCCAAAAGCGCGGATATCCGGCGTCAGTCGGTAGCGCGCAGTGTCGATGCGCACATCATCCAGGCGCACGGCATCGGAGTTGTAGGCGCCCGGTTTGTGGTAAGTGGCGATCGGTTTGGCGTTGCTCGCATTGAGCAGCGCCAGATCCAGATCGAACGCCCCGGCATCGTCACCACCAGAATCGGCCAGATAGGTGGACTTGACCGAAATCGCCTGACTCGGAAACGCCGGCCAGACGTTGCAGCGCGACATGGATTTGCCGTCGAAACTCTTGGTGGTACAGGCGGCGTGGGCGTGGGTGGTGATGGCCAGGAATGCAAAAGCCAGGATGAAGGTGTTTCTGCAGGTCATTTTTCTTCCTTGATAAATCTTGTGCGCAACCGTTAGACGAATGGCGGGCCGGGGCAAGTATGACGCTGTAGTATGTTGCACTACAAACCACTACACCGAGACCACCATGTCCGTCATGTCTTTGCGGCTTCCCGACGAAATTGCAGATACGCTGGCTAACCTCGCCAAAGCGACCGGGCGCAGCAAGTCCTATCTGGCAGTCGATGCATTGCGCGAGTACCTGGCTCGTGAAGCCTGGCAAATTGAAGAAATCCAAAAAGCGCTGAACGAAGCCGATGCCGGTGATTTTGCTTCTGCCGATGATGTCAGGGCGATCGCTAACAAATGGAATGCCAATGCGCGTTGAGTGGCTGCGTACTGCACTAAAGAATCTCGATGACGAAGCCGCCTACATCGCGATTGAAAATCCGCAGGCGGCCTCTGAGTTTGTTCAAGCCATTCTCGACTGCGTCGATCAGCTTGCCCGCTTTCCCGCCTCCGGGCGCGAGGGACGTTTGCCCGGAACCAGAGAATGGGCACTCCCTGATCGCCCCTATCTGATTCCTTACCGCGTTCGTCAGGGCAGGCTTCAGGTTCTGCGCGTTTTTCATACTCGCAGGCTTCCTCCCCGCACTTGGTAGCACATTCTCAATCGCAGATCCCGGATCGATCTAACCCCTCCTCAATCCTGCGATTCAACCAGTTCAACGCCTGATCCCCACCCCGGCGCTTATGCCACGCTAGCACAAACGTGAACGGCGCGATCTCGAACGGTGGCGGCAGCACAATCAATTCCTGTTGATCAATCTCGCGCACGCTGCGTGACGACACCGTGAGAATCAAATCCGTACCGCTGATCAACTGTGGCGCGACGTTCCAGTGCGGCAGGCTGATGGCGACTCGGCGGCGTTCGCGCAATGAGGTCAGCGCCCGTTCGATTTCCGGGGTGCCGCTGCCGCGCATTTCCAGCAACACATGCGGGCGCGACAGGTAGGTCGGCAAATCCAGAAGCCCCTCGGCCGGCAGGCTGCGGCGATCCAGCAAACAGACGTAGCGCTCTTCGAACAGCAGCGTGCTGCGCAATTCGTTGGGCATTTCCGGGAACACCCCGGCGGCCAGATCAATGTCGCCGTTGAGCACACCTTCGAGCATGCCTTCGCGGCTGGCGTGGCTGATTTGCAGGTCGATGCCCGGTGCCTCGCGGCGCAAGGTGCGGATCAGATCGGGCAGGATGATGGCCGCGCCGTAGTCGGACATCGCCACACGAAAGGTCCGCCGCGCAGTGGCCGGATCGAAAGTGTTCGGCGCCAGCAGCGACTGCACCTGAGCCAGTGCTTCAGCCAGCGGTGCGACCAGCTCCAGCGCCCGCGCCGTGGGCACCAGGGTCGAACCGGCGCGCACCAGCAGCGGATCGCCGAGCAAGTCGCGCAGACGCGCCAACGCATGACTGACTGCCGGTTGGCTGAGGTTCAGCCGCTCGGCGGCGCGGGTGACATGTTGCTCGCTGAGCAAGGCGTCGAGAACCACCAGCAGGTTGAGATCGATACGGCGCAGATCATTCATCTTGTGCATGTTCTGGATGACAAAACGGAATTTAAATCTGCGCGACGAATACTCTAGAGTCCAGCAAAACCTGTTGGAGAATGATCATGAGTACGTTGCAGTGGGTCGGTTTGTTGCTGCTGGCCGCGTTTGCCGGGGCGGTGGTGCCGTTTCAGAGTGCGATCAACAGCAATCTGGCGCGGGGACTGGGACATCCGCTGTGGGCGACCTTGGCCTCGTTGCTGGTGAGTGTGTTGGTGCTGTTGCCGGTGATTCTGGCGTTGCGCCTGCCGCTGCCGTCGCTGGGGTTTATCAGCAAGGCGCCGTTGTGGATGTGGGCTGGCGGTGCGTTCGGCGTGTGCTTTGTGGCGCTGGCGGTGATGTTGCTGCCAAAACTCGGCGCGTCCGGGTTTGTTGCGCTGGCGTTGGCCGGGCAAGTGATTGCTTCGATGCTGCTCGATCACTTCGGGCTGTTTGGATTGCTGGAGAAACAGCTGACGTTGTCGCGGTTTTTGGGCGCGTTGCTGCTGATTGGCGGGGTGGTGTTGATTCAGTTTGGTGAGGCAACGAGCAGGAATCTGGCACCTGCCGGGTAGGACTCGGAGGTGCCCGACAGCCCATCAGGACATCGCCCTACAAGCAAATATCCAATAGCGTTCAATATTGCAGGACGTGTCTGATTCAAGCCCGAAGTCGCATTCCGTAAAGTCTGGCAATACACACAAATTGCAACGACCCGCGGATTGCTACGCTCAAGGGATGCCCTGATGAACCAGATGCAGCAAGCACCAAACCTTTATTCCAACTATCGAAAAGTCATCGCACTGGCAAACCAGGACTGGGAGAACGCCGAGCTCGGCAAAGTCGCCGGGCTCAATGTCGAAGTCATGGGTCCCAACCGCCTGCTCGACCAATATGGACGGGAGCTACAACATTTCTGTACCACGTCCTACCTTGGCCTTGATCATCACCCTGCCCTGCTCGAAGGTGCTATTGCCGCACTGCAGGAAACCGGCTCTATGCGCGTTGCCAACTCGAAAAATCGCTGCAAACTGGAGATTCTCGAAAAATACGAAACCGAGCTTTCGCAGCTGTTCGATGCTGTGTGCCTGACGACCTTGTCCTGCAGCGCTGCTAGTGCGGGGATCTTGCCGCTGCTGGCCAGCGGTGTATTGACCGATAATCGCCCGCCAGTAATGGTCTTTGACCGTCAGGCGCATTACTCGATGAATCATTTGAAAGCTGCCTGCGCCGACGAAACTCGTGTCATGACCTGTCCACACAACGACATGGATTTTCTGGAACAGATGTGCCAGCAATACGGCCGCGTGGCCTATGTTGGCGACGGCGCCTACAGCATGGGCGGCGTGACCAACATGGAAGGCCTGCTGTACCTCAAGGATCGTTACGGGCTGTTTCTTTATCTGGATGATTCCCACGCGTTGTCAGCCGTCGGCCATAACGGCGTCGGCCTGGTACGACCGAGAATCCAGACGCTGGAAGATGACTGCCTGATCGTTGCGTCGCTGGCCAAGTCATTTGGCGCCAGTGGTGGATTGGTGATGCTCGGTAACCTGCGCCAGAAAAAAATCATCCAGCGTTATGGCGGCCCGAGCAACTGGTCACAAAGTCTAAACTGTGCGGCAATCGGCGCCGGCCGAGCGTCGATCCGCCTGCATTACAGCGCCGAATTCGCCGCTCTACAGGCCAGCCTCCAAGCTAATATCCGCCTCTTCGACAGTTTGATCAGCACCGAGCAATGCCACAGCGCGATGGCGATCCGCTTGATCGATTGCGGCCAGGCGGATCTGGCCAACTGCATCGCCAGCGAACTGGCCGAGCAAGGCTTTTTCACCAGCGCGGTATTTTTTCCAGTGGTTGCCCAAGGTAAAGCGGCCATTCGGGTAACCTTGCGTGCTGATATGGAGCCGTCGCTGATCCGATATTTCTGCGAAGCAGTCAGCGAGTTGTTGCGCACGCATCGCGTCGATTTCGACATCTGAGCCAAGGACGACAGATGAACGCCAGCGCCACCCTTCTTATCACCTGCTGTACCGTGTTCCTCGCGCAGCTGGGCATGAGTATTTACCTGCCAGCGCTGCCGGAGATTGCCGGCCATCTGCACGCGGAGCCTGCACAAGTGGCGTGGGGCTTATCGATTTATCTGGTCGGCATGGCGCTGCCAATGCTGCTTTGGGGTTCACTGGCCCAGCGTATCGGACGCAAACCGGTGTTGCTCGCAGCGCTGGGCCTGTATGGCGTGACGAACCTGGGCTTGCCGCTGGGTTCGACGCTGGAGTCGTTCCTTTTACTGCGCCTGATTCAGGGCGTTGGCGCCAGCGGGATTTCGGTGATGGCAAGGGTGCTGATTCGCGACAGTTTTCGCGGCGACCTGCTGGCCAAGGCATTGTCGTGGATTTCGATTTCGTTCGTGGTGGCACTGGGTATCGGCCAGTACCTGGGGTCGATCATTCAGGTCGCGCTGGGCTGGCAGGCCATCTTCTACTTGCTCGGCATCACAGGCTTGCTGATGGCTCTGATCGTATCCCGGGTCAACTTCGCGACCTTGGAGGAGGTGCAAACAAACGCTTCGGCATGGAGGGTTTACCGGCGCATCCTGATCCATCGCGCGTTCCTGTTGCCGGCACTGGCCGGCGGTCTTGGCTACGGCGTCATCATCGCCTTCAACACGGCTGCACCGCTGATCCTGCAAGGGCCGTTCAATTGGTCCACGATGGATTACGGTCTGCTCGGCTGGCCGGTCAGTGCGGCGTACTTTCTCGGAGCGCTAGTGGTCAATCGCTGCGTTCTGCGCGCGGGTCAACACCGTTTGATGACGCTGGGCGTGGCGCTGGTGATGGCGGGCTGCGGCGTGATGCTACTGGGCAGTCTGATGGCCAACTCCATCGCGCTGCTGCTGTGGCTGCCCTACTGCGTGGCGGTATTCGGTCAGTCGCTGAACTATCCGATCAGCCTGTCCCGTGCCAACGATGGCGCACCGATTGCGGGAGCTTACGCGATGGCATTGAGCGGATTTATTCACCAACTGATAGCGGCGTTGATCGGCGCGATTGCCAGTCTTATTGCCAGCCCTTCGGCGTGGCCGCTAGCACTGTTGTGCAGTGTGCTTGCGTTCGGCGCGATGCTCTGTGTGAGATTCACGCCGACGCGTGTCAGCCCTTAAAACGCGTTACGGAAAATCTCCTCGATCTGCCGCTGATCCGCCGCCCGTGGATTGGTCAGGCCGCATGCATCTTTCAGCGCGTTGGTGGCGAGCACCGGGATGTCGCTGAGCTTGGCGCCGAGTTCACGCAGGCCACCCGGAATCTCGATGTCCCTGGCCAAACAACGGATCGCGTTGATCGCCGCCTGGGCACCCTCTTCCGGGCTGAACCCACGAATATCCGCGCCCATGGCGTGGGCGACGTCAGTCAGGCGTTCGGCACAGATCAACGCGTTGAAGGTCTGTACGTGCGGCAGCAACACGGCGTTGCACACGCCATGGGGCAAGTCGTAGAAACCGCCCAGCTGGTGGGCCATCGCATGCACGTAGCCGAGCGATGCGTTGTTGAACGCCATGCCGGCGAGGAACTGCGCGTAGGCCATGTTCTCGCGCGCCGCGAGGTCGCTGCCGTCGCGCACGGCCAGGCGGAGGTTGTTGCTGATCAGGGTCATGGCCTTCAGCGCGCAGGCATCGGTGATCGGGTTGGCGGCAGTCGAAACGTAGGCCTCGATGGCGTGGGTCAGCGCGTCCATGCCGGTGGCGGCGGTGAGGCTTTTCGGCATGGCGACCATCAGCGCCGGGTCGTTGACCGACAGCAGCGGCGTGACGTTGCGGTCGACGATGGCCATTTTCACGTGGCGCGATTCGTCGGTGATGATGCAGAAACGGGTCATCTCGCTGGCAGTGCCGGCGGTGGTGTTGATGGCGATCAGCGGCAACTGCGGCTTGCTCGATTGATCGACACCTTCGTAGTCGCGGATCTGCCCACCGTTGGTCGCACACAGAGCGATACCCTTGGCGCAGTCATGGGGCGAACCGCCGCCGAGCGACACCACGAAATCGCAGCGACTGTCCTTGAGCAGCGCCAGTCCGGCCTCGACGTTGGCGATGCTCGGGTTCGGTTTGGCACCGTCGAAGATCACCGAGTCGATGTCCTGCATCGCCAGTTTCTCGGCGACCATGGCCGCCACGCCAGCCTTGGCCAGCCCCGCGTCAGTGACGATCAGCGCCTTGCGAAAACCGTAGTTGCGGATCGCAAGCATGGCCTCGTCGAGGCATCCGTTGCCCATGATGTTTACGGCTGGAATGAAAAAGGTGCTGCTCATGCGCGTCTCCTGACTGGGGCCGAATCGACTGCTCCGATCCGGCGGATGTGCACAGGATCGACCGATCGGTCACCACCGATGTTGATCTGGCTCAATGCCCGCTCGTGATAAAGTCGCCGCCCATCTGCCCTTTGTTTTGAGACTGCCCACGCAATGACCGATTTTTTGCAAGTCGATGCCACCCTCGAAGACTGGAGCGCCCTGCGCGCCACCGCCGACTTCAACGGTCTGCTGGTGGGCAATGGCGCCAGCCGCGCGGTGTGGGACGATTTTGGCTACGACTCGCTGTTCGAAAACGCGCGCACCGTGGAAGAGAAACCACTGAGTCCGTCGGAGCTGAGCGTGTTCGATGCGATGCAGACGCGCAGCTTCGAGCAGGTGCTCGGTGCGCTGAAAACCACCAGCCGGGTCAACAAGGCGCTGGCGGTCAGCTCGGCCGCACCGCGCAATCGCTACTACGCGATCAAGGAAGCGCTGATCAACACCGTGCATGCGGTGCACATTCCATGGCGACTGGTGCAGGCCTCGACCCTGGCGACGCTCAACGAAGAACTGGCGCGTTATCGCACGGTGTTCACCACCAATTACGACCTGCTGAGCTACTGGGCGATCCAGCACCGCAGTGAGGCGATCGACGACCTGTTCAACGGCCCCGACGCCAGTTTTGATCTGAGCGAAAGCGCCAGCGTAAAACCGCGTCTGCTGTATCTGCACGGTGGTCTGCACCTGGTGCGCAATCAGGACGGCACCGCCCGCAAACTGACTTCGACCGAAGGCACCCTGCTCGGCAGTTTCGCGATCAACAACACGATCAAGACCCTCGACGACGTGCCACTGTTCGTCAACGAAGGGCCGAGTGCGGACAAGCTGAAGATCATTCGCAGCTCGGATTATCTGTCGTTCTGCTATGAGCAGTTATTGGGCCACGCGCAGAACCTGTGCATCTTCGGGCATGCGCTGGGCGAGCAGGATGCTCACATCGTCAGGGCGCTGCGCCTGGCGAAACCGGCGAGCGTGGCCATCTCGATCTATCCGCGCAGTGCGGCGTTCATTCAGCACCAGAAGCGGCATTACGCGAAGGTGTTCGAAGGGACCGGGGTTGAGTTGCGGTTTTTTGATGCGAAGACGCATGCGTTGGGCAATCCGAAGCTTTCGGTTCCCGTCGAGATTTGATGTAAGCAGTACTGACGCCTTCGCGAGCAAGCCCGCTCCCACAGGGGAATGCATTCCAAATGTGGGAGCGGGCTTGCTCGCGAAGCTTTTTCTGGCGGCTCATTCTTCCGAGCTGTGCACCACCACCAGCAACTGCGCCTGCACCTCGCCCACCGATCTGATCCGATGCGGTTTCTGCGCATTGAAATGCAGCGCATCGCCGCGCTCCAGCAGCACTCGCTCGTTCATGAAATCCACTTCCACCTGCCCTTCGTGGACGAACAGAAACTCCTCGCCCAAGTGCTCCTTGAAGGTCTTGTCGGTGAACTCGCTCGGCGGGTAGATGATGAACGGCAGCAGGTTGCGCTCGCTGACCTGATGCGCCAGCACCGCATACCCCGGGCTCTGATCGTTGGCCGCCAGTGACTGGCGCTCGTGGCTGCGCACCAGGCTGTAGCTGTCGAGACTGACGTTGTCTTCGGAGAACAATTCCTCGACCTTCACGTTCAGCGCCTTCGCCAGTTTCAGCGCGGCCGCAATCGACGGGGTGTTCAACCCGCGTTCGACTTTCGACAGATAACTCTTGGTCATACCGGATTTTTCGGCCAGCGCCTCAAGCGTTATCCCAAGTTTTTTTCTCAATAATTTCAAACGGATAGACATGCGCAGCAGTTATTCCATCAAGGAAACGACGATTCATGCTTGCTTATGACACTTTGTGTCATATAGGCTCTTTCGTGTCATTTGCAATCACCCAAAGGACACAGACATGGCCAAGACATTAGCACTACCCAAAGCGCAACTGGTCAAGCAAGCGCTGACCCAGATGCAAAACACCCTGGCGGATAATACGTGGACTGACCGGCAAAAGCTGGCGCTGACCTGTCGGATCCTGTTCGAGAGCGGTCATGACTCCGGTCTGGCCGGACAGATCACCGCCCGTGGCCCGCACCCGGGGACCTATTACACTCAGCAACTGGGCCTGGGTTTCGATGAAATCACCGCGAGCAATCTGCTGCTGGTCAACGAAGACCTGGAAGTGCTCGAAGGCCACGGCATGGCCAACCCGGCCAACCGTTTCCACAGCTGGGTCTACCGCGCCCGGCCGGACGTGAACTGCATCATCCACACCCATCCGACGCACATTGCCGCACTGTCGATGCTGGAAGTGCCGCTGCAGATTTCCCACATGGACCTGTGCCCGTTATACGAGGACTGTGCGTTTCTCGAAGGCTGGCCGGGCGTGCCGGTGGGTAACGAAGAGGGCGAACTGATTGCCGGTGCACTGGGCGACAAGCGTGCGATTCTGCTGTCGCACCACGGCCAGCTGTCGACCGGCAATACGATCGAAGAAGCGTGTGTCATTGCCCAACTGATCGAGCGCGCCGCCAGACTTCAGTTGCTGGCAATGGCCGCTGGCACGATCAAGCCGATCATTCCGGCGCTGGGGCGCGAGGCCCATGACTGGGTGTCGAAACCCAAGCGCCACGCCGCCGCTTTCAACTACTACGCCCGGCAGAACCTGCGCCAGCACGCCGATTGCCTGAACTGATTTCAGCTTTTCAAGGAGACACCGCATGTCCAACATTCACGGCATCATCGGCTACACCATCACCCCGTTCAGCGCCAAGGGCGAAGGCCTGGATCTGCCCGCCCTCGGCCAATCGATCGATCGTCTGATCGACAGCGGCGTCCACGCCATCGCCCCGCTGGGCAGCACCGGCGAAGGCGCTTACCTGAGCGACGCCGAGTGGGATCAGGTCGCCGAGTTCAGCATCAAACACGTGGCCAAACGGGTGCCGACCATCGTCAGCGTGTCCGACCTGACCACCGCCAAAGCCGTGCGCCGCGCGCGCTTCGCCGAAGCGCATGGCGCCGACGTGGTGATGGTACTGCCGGCCTCGTACTGGAAGCTCAGCGAGGCGGAAATCCTCGCTCATTACCGCGCCATCGGCGACAGCATCGGCGTGCCCATCATGCTCTACAACAACCCGGCCACCAGCGGCACCGACATGTCGGTCGAGCTGATTCTGCGCATCGTCAATGGCGTGGAAAACGTGACCATGGTCAAGGAGAGCACCGGCGACATTCAGCGCATGCACAAACTGCAATTGCTCGGTGAAGGCCAGGTGCCGTTCTACAACGGCTGCAATCCGCTGGCGCTGGAAGCGTTTGCCGCCGGCGCCAAGGGTTGGTGCACCGCCGCGCCGAACCTGATCCCGCAACTGAATCTGGATCTGTACGCGGCATCGCTGGCCGGCGATCTGGATCGGGCTCGTGAGTTGTTCTACCGCCAGTTGCCGCTGCTGGATTTCATCCTCAAGGGCGGCTTGCCGGCGACGATCAAGGCTGGATTGCGCGAGACGGGGCTGGAGGTCGGCGATCCCCGGTTGCCAGTGTTCCCGTTGAGTGACACCGGCAGACATCACCTCACAGCGCTGCTCGACGTTTTGCGCTGATGAAAAAAATCCCGCCCGGAACACTCCGGGCGGGATTTTTCCTGCCTGTCGGTCAAAGACTGGCGGCGTGCTTCATCGCTTCGCGGTGGAAGGGCTGATCCTTCAGGACCTGCGCAATGAACGTGTCAGTGATCAAGCGCACATGTTCGAACTGCCCGCCCGAGGCGTTGAAGGCGCCCCGCCAGGATTCAGTGTGATTATGCACGGCATAGACACCCAGTATCTCCTTGCCATGGCTGAGACTGAACACCACTGTGCTGTCGAAGCTCACCGGTACCGGCACCAGGAACAGCGTGAAGGCACTCAGGAACAACTGAGGCTGAAGCGCGCCGACATCGCTGTTGGCGACTACCAGAACGTTGTAGCCATCCTCGCTTCGACCGGCGCGAACTTCGTCGAAAGTGCCGCGCCGACGCAGTTCGTCTCGCAACATCCAGCTCGGCAGACCGAGCACGTTGACGCTGATCGCCGGCAGTTGCTGGCTGTAGTCGACGTCGGGGGCCTTGAGGCTGTGGGTCGCCTGACAGCCACCCAGCAACATGAGCAATCCCAGAAACAGAAGCTTGAGGCGCATTAGAGTTTTCCTGACAGCATGGCTTTATAGACAGAGGCGCTGGGACCGTTTTCTTCGCGAATGAACGGCGTGGCAGTGTCCAGATTCGGCATGTCCAGACGCTGCAATCCCGGTACTTGCGGGTATTTGGCACGAACCAGCGCCGCATCACGTTCAAGATGATCGCTGTGCAGGAACAGGCATGACAGCTGGAGACCGATCAGGCACCCGGCGCGAAAATCGCCGATGTAATAAGCCTTGCCCGCCTCGAGTTGCATGCCGATGGTGAAGTCTTCACGGCTCCACGTCACCGACTGCCCATGATCGAAACGCACGTTGTAGATCTCGTAACGACCGGGTTTGAGCGGCATCACAAACAACGTGCCGATGCCGTGATCGGTCTCGCGTACATCTCGCTCGGTTCTGGCGTAAAACTCGTTGTGCAGGCGTGCAGTGGCGAAATCATCGCTTCCACGCTTACGGATCATCAGCATTTGTTCCTTCGCTGAAAACCTCGTCTTGGGCCAGATGCCGACCACACCTACCACATAAGCCACGCCGGAATCGGCGGTTGGCTTGAGTTCATCGTCAATGTGGGTGGGTGACATGCTGTAGCAACCACTCAGGCCGAGCAGCGCCGTCAGAACAGCGAAAAAGCGAATTATCAAAGGAAAAACTCTCGCGTAAACATGAAAAACACACGAAAGAGTATTGAACGCCGCCCCTTCCATGGATTGGTCGCGAAGGATAAGCGATGTAGTGGCACATAGCCAGAATTCAGTCGCCATTGTTTTGGCGACTGAGTCGTCGAGTTATTTCAAAGCACCGGCAACGTCTTGTCCTTGATCACTTTGCTCGGCCCGTTGGCCTTGACGCTGGCGATACCTTTGGCGCACGCGGCGTCCGTGGAGTACGACTCGCTGCTGCCGATGATCTGATGGTTGGCGGCCTTGAGGTTGAAGTATGGGTGGCCATCCTTCGTCGATTTCTTCTCGTAGCGTTCATCCAGCGGGCTGTTGGTCTGCACCGAAGCAATGCCGTTGTCGACTGCCGCGCGAGTGGTGTAGAGCTCGCTGGTGAGAATGGTTTCAGCGTTGGCGGCCTTCAGTACAAACCTGAACTGGCCGTTGCTGCTTTTGCTCACTTCGTACCATCCGGACATGCTCGAATCTCCTTGGCGGTTGAGAGGTTTCGCGCCAGTGAGTAAAGACCAGCCCAGGATTTCTGTCGCCTGTGACGGCCTCTTCGCGAGCAAGCCCGCTCCCACAGTGGATCTCCACAGAGCACAGTCTCCAATGTGGGAGCGGGCTTGCTCGCGAAGGGGACGACCCGCAGTGGGCTATTTCACAACTGCTCGCACCACCGACAACTGCGGCTCCGTCACCCGCCGCTGACTCAGATACCGCGTGCAGCTCACCCGCAGGAACGAGGCAAAATTCACCACCTCCCCGCGATAGTCCATCACCTCTTCATACAGCTTGGCGATCAACTGGTTAGTGGTCATGCCATCGACTTCGGCGATTTCGCTGAGGATGTCCCAGAACTGGTTTTCCAGGCGCAATGTCGTCACCACGCCGCAGATGCGCAGCGAGCGCGAGCGGGATTCGTAGAGAATCGGGTCGGCCTTGACGTAGAGCTCGCACATCGGCGCATCCTCGTTACAGGGTGATTTGGGTGCCAAGCAGGCCGAGGAATCCGGACAGCCAGTTCGGATGCGCCGGCCACGCCGGAGCAGTCGCCAGATTGCCTTGAACGTGGCCGTCGGTCACCGGGATATCGATGAACGTGCCACCGGCCAGGCGTACTTCCGGCGCACAGGCCGGATAGGCGCTGCATTCGCGACCTTCCAGAACGCCCGCCGCCGCGAGCAACTGTGCGCCGTGGCACACAGCGGCAATCGGCTTGCCAGCCTTGTCGAATGCTCTTACCAGCGCCAGCACCTTTTCATTCAGGCGCAGGTATTCCGGCGCACGACCGCCGGGAATCAGCAGCGCGTCGTAATCGGCCTCGGCGACCTTGGCAAAGTCGAAGTTGAGGGCGAACAGGTGACCCGGTTTTTCGCTGTAGGTCTGGTCGCCTTCGAAGTCATGGATCGCGGTGCGCACGGTGCTACCGGATGGCTTGTCCGGGCACACTGCGTGGACGGTGTGACCGACCATTTGCAGGGCCTGGAACGGCACCATCACTTCGTAGTCTTCGACGTAATCGCCGACCAGCATCAGGATTTTTTTCGCGGCCATGGGGAGGACTCCTCTGGGAAAGGGCTTGCAGGAGTATTCAAGGTAGACCTTATCCGTTCGGGCGGGTAACAACCGGCTACTACGCCTCCCCGCCTTTGTGGCGAGGGAGCTTGCTCCCGCTGGGGCGCGAAGCGTCCCCTCGCTTTCCGTGAGTAAAGAATGCATTCAGGTTTGGCGCCTGCTGCGCAGGCGAGCGGGAGCAAGCTCCCTCGCCACAGGACTTATTCCAACTGTATGGATAACTCTGTGCCTAGCTGTAACAGCCCGATCCGCCCGGTTTATGGCTAGATGAAGCCACCTCCCTGTCACCTTCAATTCTGGTCACTCACATGTCCTCGCGCGAAAACACCGGCATGGCCCTCGGCCTGCTCGGGGTTGTGATTTTCAGCCTGACCCTGCCCTTCACGCGGATCGTGGTGCAGGAACTGCATCCGCTGCTCAACGGTCTCGGCCGGGCGCTGTTCGCGGCGATTCCGGCGGCGGCGCTGTTGTTATGGCGGCGCGAGAAGTGGCCGAGCTGGCAGCAAGTCAAAGGCCTGAGCCTGGTGATCGCCGGGGTGATTCTCGGCTTTCCGGTGCTGTCGGCGTGGGCCATGCAGACCTTGCCGGCGTCCCATGGCGCACTGGTCAACGGTTTGCAGCCGCTGTGCGTGGCGCTGTATGCCGCCTGGCTGTCCCATGAGCGTCCGTCAAAAGCCTTCTGGGCCTGCGCCGCACTGGGCAGTGCGCTGGTGCTCGGTTATGCGCTTTACACCGGTGCCGGGAGCATTCAGGCCGGTGACTTGCTGATGCTCGGCGCGATTGCCGTGGGCGGTCTGGGGTATGCCGAGGGTGGCCGGTTGGCCAAGGAAATGGGCGGCTGGCAGGTGATCTGCTGGGCGCTGGTGCTATCGACGCCGCTGCTGATCGGGCCGGTGCTGTACCTGGCGCTGCAGCATCAGGGCGCGGTGTCGGCCAAGACCTGGTGGGCGTTTGGCTATGTGGCGCTGTTTTCGCAGTTTCTCGGTTTCTTCGCGTGGTACGCCGGGCTGGCGATGGGCGGGATCGCGCGGGTCAGTCAGATCCAGTTGCTGCAGATCTTCTTCACCATCGCGTTTTCGGCGCTGTTCTTTGGTGAACATGTCGAGCCGATCACCTGGGTGTTTGCCTGCGGGGTCATCGCAACGGTGATGCTCGGGCGCAAGACCGCCATCAAACCCCATGTGGGAGCGAGCCTGATCGCGAAGGGGCCATAACAGCCAGCAGCATCCTTGGCTGGCAGTCCGCCTTCGCGAGCAAGCCCGCTCCCACAGGATCAGAGGTAACCGTCGGCGCGCAGCAGGGTTTCCAGACAGTGCTCGCTGATGTTGTAGAACGCCTTGAGCTCAGCAATCTTCACCAGCAATTGAGCCGGGTCCACCGGCTCGGCGCGTTTCACCGCGAGAATCATCTTGTTCTTGTTGGTGTGTTCCAGCGAGATGAACTCGAACACTTTGGTCTCGTAACCGCAGGCCTCGAGGAACAGTGCACGCAGGCTGTCGGTGACCATTTCCGCCTGTTGTCCCAGGTGCAGACCGTATTGCAGCATCGGTTTGAGCAGCGCCGGGCTCTGGATCTGCAGGCGAATCTGTTTGTGGCAGCACGGCGAGCACATGATGATCGACGCGCCGGAACGGATGCCGGTGTGGATTGCGTAGTCGGTGGCGATGTCGCAGGCATGCAGGGCGATCATCACGTCCAGTTCGCTCGGCGCCACGCTGCGCACGTCACCGCACTTGAACACCAGCCCCGGGTGCTGCAGTTTCGCCGCGGCGGCGTTGCACAGGTTGACCATCTCGTCACGCAACTCGACGCCGGTGACTTCGCCTTCGGCCTTGAGCGTGTTGCGCAGGTAATCGTGGATGGCGAACGTCAGGTAGCCCTTGCCCGAACCGAAGTCCGCGACCCGCACCGGTTTGTCCAGCGCCAGCGGTGACGAGGTCAGGGCGTGGCTGAAGACTTCGATGAATTTGTTGATCTGCTTCCACTTGCGCGACATCGCCGGGATCAGCTCGTGTTGCGCGTTGGTCACGCCCAGGTCCTTGAGGAACGGCCGGCTCAGGTCCAGAAAGCGGTTTTTCTCGCGGTTGTGCTCGGCGGACGGCGCCTCGCGCAATTGCTGAGGTTTGCTCTTGAACAGCGAAGGCTTGCCCTTTTTGCTGTATTCGAGCTGGGCCTCGTCGGTCACGGTCAGCAAATGCGCATTCTTGAAAGCCGCCGGCAACAGCTCGGCAATCACCGCCACGCCTTCACTCAGCGGCAGGTTCTTGGTGATGTCGCGGGTCTTGTAGCGATAGACAAACGACAGGTTTGGCTGCGCCTTGACCGTCACCGCCTTGATGATGATCCGCTGCAGATCCGCCTCTTCACCCACGTACTTGGCCAGCACCAGTTTGATGAAGCCGTTGTGTTCGAGGCTGGTTTGCAGCAGCTCGATGAACTGGGCGTGATGATCGGGCGCAGACGGCGCGGATTGGGCGGTAACGGACATGGACAAGCGGCCTCGGGCGGGGCGAAACGGGAATGGCGGGTATTTTAGGGGGGATGGGGGTTGGGGACACGTTCTTATTTACCCAACGGCTTTAAAAGCGCCCTCACCCTAACCCTCTCCCGGAGGGAGAGGGGACTGATTGGGGGATATTGAAGAGGTTCACCGACTTGAAAGAGTGCCTTTGAATCCATAATCGACTCGGTTTCTCAGGCCGATGTCGAGCGCAAGACATCTCGGTCGGCTCCCTCTCCTCCGGGAGAGGGCTGGGGTGAGGGGCTTCTAGGCCAGCACCACCAACCGATTGGGCAATTCATTCCTCACCTGCGTCACCGGCACATGCACCTTGAGCAACTCCCCACAGGCCTCGATGCAGGTCACGAACCCCTCAAGCGTGCGCCCCTGCCGCACTTGCTCGGTGAACGCGGCGACAATCGCGTCCCAGCTTTTGTTGTCCAGCCGCCGGGAAATCCCCTCGTCCACCAGAATCTCCACGTAGCGCTCGGCCTCGCAGACAAAAATCAGCATGCCGGTGCTGCCCACGGTGTGGTGCAGATTCTGTTCGAGGAACTGGCGCCGCGCCAGGTTCGATGCGCGCCAGTGGCGCACACGGCGCGGGATCAGATGGGTGGTGACTTGCGGCAGACGAAACAGCAGGCACAGGACAATGAACAGCCCCCACTGCACCAGCAACAGGCTGTGCATGGTCAGCCAGCCGCTCAGGTAATGGACGATGCCCGGCACCAGCAACGCCAACAGGCTGGCCCACAGCAACGGGATGTACGCGTAGTCATCGGCGCGGGCCGCCAGCACGGTCACCAGTTCGGCGTCGGTGTCGCGCTCGACCCGGGCGATCGCCTCGGCGACTTTGCGTTGTTCGTGTTCGCTCAGTAATGCCATGTCGAAAAGTGCCTGATCATTATTGTTGTGTGTTCACCAGCCGCCGGACGAACCACCGCCGCCGAAACTGCCCCCGCCGCCGCTGAAGCCCCCGCCTCCACCGCCGCCGCCAAATCCACCACCGCCGAAACCGCCACCGCCTCCGGAGCCGCCACGGCCGGCGGGAAGGATACCGAGCATCTGGCAGACAAACACGGTCAGGATGAACAACACCACCAGAAAAACAAACAACAGCGGATGGCGCGAGACAAAATCGCTTTGCGGATCGCCGCTCGACTCGTACACCGTCGAGGGCTCGTCCAGCGGGTTGCCGCCGAGCACCACCAGCATCGCCGCCACGCCGTCGCTGATGCCCTTGCTGAAATTGCCGGTCTTGAATGCCGGGGTGATCACTTGATGGATGATCACCGAGGTCTGCGCATCGGTCAGCCGATCTTCCAGCCCGTAACCGACTTCGATGCGCAGCTTGCGCTCATCACGGGCGACGATCAGCAGCGCGCCGTTGTTCTTGTCTTTCTGGCCGATGCCCCAGTGCCGGCCCAGTTGCACGCCGTAATCCTCGATGGTGGTGCCCTGCAGATCAGGCACCGTGACCACCACCAGTTGCTCGCCGGTCGCTTGCTCGTGAGCCTGCAATTGCTGGCTCAACTGGGTGCGCACCGAGGGCTCGATCATCTGCGCCTCGTCCACCACCCGCCCGCTCAGCGCCGGGAACGTCAACTCGGCCCGGGCGCTGACGGCGAACAGCCAGAGCATCAGCACCAGGCCAATCTTCAACACACGCATGGGCAACCTCGAATCAGAACTTCACTTCCGGGGCCTTTTCCGCACCGGGGGTGGTGGCTTCGAAGGTTTCGCGAATCGGCAGATCGCTGTACATCACGCTGTGCCAGAGGCGACCGGGAAATGTGCGGATCTCGGTGTTGTACTTCTGCACCGCCAGAATGAAATCGCGCCGCGCCACGGCGATCCGGTTTTCCGTGCCTTCGAGCTGCGATTGCAGGGCAAGGAAGTTCTGGTTGGCCTTGAGGTCCGGGTAGCGCTCGGAGACCACCATCAATCGGCTGAGCGCACCGCTCAACTGATCCTGGGCCTGCTGGAACTGCTTGAGCTTTTCCGGGTTGTCGAGGGTGCTGGCATCGACCTGGATCGAAGTTGCCTTGGCCCGCGCCTCGACCACTGCAGTCAGGGTTGCTTCTTCATGCTTGGCATAGCCTCTGACGGTTTCCACCAGATTGGGAATCAGGTCGGCACGACGCTGGTACTGGTTCTGTACCTGGCCCCAGGCCGCTTTCGCCTGTTCGTCGAGGGTCGGAATGTTGTTGATGCCGCACGCGGTCAACAGCGTTGCCATCAGCAGCAGCGTGGCAACCTGCAAACGCGAGCGGTAGGTTGGACTGACATTCATCAAAGTGATGCTCCCTGGCGTATTTCATAAAAAACCGACCGTGGAACCTTCAGCATCGGCGGTTCGGGCATAATCGGCGGCGCCACTGGATTGCAACGGGCCGATGGGCTAAAAAGAGGCCCTGCGCAAACGCTGCCGAAGGTCGGTGGGCGTTTTTGGCTCGGTCATTTTGAGCCTGCACCCGAACAACAATAGTCGCTCCCTAACTTTTGGCTGGCCGGCATTGCATTGCCGCTTGGGCCCTTGAGAAAAATATTCATGAAGAAGCTGTGTTTGCTGGGCCTGTTCGTCAGCCTGGCCAGTCATCAAGTATTGGCCGCCACGACCCCGGTACCCCTGGAAAACAAGGACGCGTTCATCAGCAATCTGATGAAACAAATGACCCTCGATGAAAAGATCGGCCAGTTGCGCCTGATCAGCATCGGCCCGGAAATGCCCCGCGAACTGATCCGCAAAGAGATCGCCGCCGGCAATATCGGCGGAACGTTCAACTCGATCACCCGCCCGGAAAACCGTCCGATGCAGGACGCGGCGATGCGCAGTCGCCTGAAGATTCCGATGTTTTTTGCGTACGACGTGATCCACGGTCACCGTACGATTTTCCCGATTCCGCTGGCCCTGGCATCGAGCTGGGACATGGACGCCATCGGTCGGTCCGGGCGCGTTGCCGCCAAAGAGGCTGCATCTGACAGCCTCGACATCACCTTCGCGCCGATGGTCGACATCTCCCGCGATCCGCGCTGGGGCCGCAGCTCCGAAGGCTTCGGTGAAGACACCTACCTGACCTCGCGCATCGCCAAAGTAATGGTCAAGGCCTATCAGGGCGACACGCCGAGCGCGGCCGACAGCATCATGGCCAGCGTCAAGCACTTCGCCCTGTATGGCGCGGTCGAGGGCGGTCGCGACTACAACGTCGTCGACATGAGCCCGGTGAAGATGTACCAGGACTATCTGCCACCGTACCGCGCGGCGATCGACGCCGGTGCCGGCGGGGTGATGGTGGCGTTGAACTCGATCAACGGCATCCCGGCCACCGCCAATACCTGGCTGATGAATGATCTGCTGCGCAAGGACTGGGGCTTCAAGGGCCTGGCCGTCAGCGACCACGGGGCGATCTTCGAGCTGATCAAGCACGGCGTGGCCGCCGATGGTCGCGAAGCGGCGAAGCTGGCGATCAAGGCCGGCATCGACATGAGCATGAACGACACCCTGTACGGCAAAGAGCTGCCGGGGCTGCTCAAGTCCGGCGAGATCGAACAGAAAGACATCGATAACGCGGTGCGCGAGGTGCTCGCCGCCAAGTACGACATGGGCCTGTTCAAGGATCCGTACCTGCGTATCGGCAAAGCCGAGGATGATCCGGCCGACACTTACGCCGACAGTCGTCTGCACCGCGCCGACGCGCGTGACGTCGCGCGTCGCAGCCTGGTGCTGCTGAAGAACCAGAACGACACCCTGCCGCTGAAGAAAACCGCGAAAGTCGCACTGGTCGGCCCGCTGGCCAAGGCGCCGATCGACATGATGGGCAGCTGGGCTGCTGCGGGTAAACCGGCGCAATCGGTCACGCTGTTCGACGGCATGAGCTCGGTGATTGGCGACAAGGCCAACCTGATCTACGCCCGTGGCGCGAACATCACCAGCGACAAGAAGGTGCTGGATTACCTGAACTTCCTCAACTTCGACGCCCCGGAAGTGGTCGATGACCCGCGCCCGGCCAACGTGTTGATCGACGAGGCGGTGAAAGCGGCCAAGGACGCTGACGTGATCGTCGCCGCCGTTGGCGAGTCCCGTGGCATGTCCCACGAATCCTCCAGCCGCACCGACCTGAACATCCCGGAAAACCAGCGCGAGCTGATCCGTGCCCTCAAGGCCACCGGTAAGCCGCTGGTACTGGTGCTGATGAACGGCCGTCCGCTGACCATTCTCGAAGAGAATCAGTCGGCTGACGCGATTCTGGAAACCTGGTTCAGCGGCACCGAGGGCGGCAACGCCATCGCTGATGTGCTGTTCGGCGACTACAACCCGTCGGGCAAACTACCGGTGACCTTCCCGCGTTCGGTGGGCCAGATCCCGACCTACTACAACCACCTGAGCATTGGCCGGCCGTTCACACCGGGCAAACCGGGCAACTACACCTCGCAGTATTTCGATGACACCACCGGGCCGCTGTTCCCGTTCGGTTATGGCTTGAGCTACACCCAATTCGCCCTGAGCGACATGGCGCTGTCCTCGACCACCCTGAACAAGACCGGCAAGCTCGACGCCAGTGTCACCTTGAAAAACACCGGTCAGCGCGACGGCGAAACCGTGGTGCAGCTGTACATTCAGGACGTCACCGGCTCGATCATCCGCCCGGTGAAAGAACTGAAGAACTTCCAGAAAATCATGCTCAAGGCCGGCGAACAGAAAGTCGTGCACTTCACCATCACCGAGGATGACCTGAAGTTCTACAACGCCCAGCTCAAGTACGCGGCCGAGCCTGGCAAGTTCAACGTGCAGATTGGCCTGGATTCGCAGGATGTGACGCAGCAGAGCTTTGAACTGCTGTAATTATTCAGGCAACACATAAACCCTGTGGGAGGGGGCTTGCTCCCGAAGGCGGTGTATCAGCTACCTATATGCTGAATGACGCTCCGCCTTCGGGAGCAAGCCCCCTCCCACATTAGATTTCCGTAATTTTCGAAATTGGCGTTATCCACGCCGATCGAGAATGTTGACCACCACCCGATCCACCCAGCCCCAGATCCTCTGCTTCACCCGCCGCCACAACGGCCGGCGCTGCCACTCCTCCAGACTGACCTGCTGGCTCAGACCGAAATCCTTCTCGAAACTCTGCACCACCGCTGCCGTCAACGACGGGGCCAGCGCCTCCAGATTCGCCTCCAGATTGAAGCGCAGGTTCCAGTGATCGAAGTTGCATGAACCGATGCTCACCCACTCATCCACCAACACCATTTTCAGATGCAGGAAGCACGGCTGGTATTCGAAGATCTGCACCCCGGCCTTTAGCAGGCGCGGGTAGTAGCGATGGCCGGCGTAACGCACCGACGGGTGATCGGTGCGCGGCCCGGTCAGCAGTAACCGGACGTCGACACCGCGAGCAGCAGCCTTACGCAGCGAGCGGCGGATGTTCCAGGTCGGCAGGAAATACGGGGTGGCCATCCAGATGCGTTTCTGCCCGCTGTTCAAGGCGCGGAACAGTGATTGCAGAATGTCACGATGCTGGCGCGCATCGGCGTAGGCCACACGGCCCATGCCCTCGCCCATGTCCGGCATCTTGGGCAGGCGTTGCAGGCCGACATGCGCCGACGGTTTCCAGGCCCGGCGATGGCGGTTGGCGATCCATTGGCGGTCGAACAATATCTGCCAGTCGAGCACCAGCGGGCCGCTTATTTCCACCATCACTTCGTGCCATTCGCTGCTGTCCTGCTCCGGCGTCCAGAATTCATCGGTCGCACCGGTGCCGCCGACGAACGCCAGACGCTGGTCGACCAGCAACAGTTTGCGGTGATCGCGATAGAAGTTGCCGACCCAGCGCCGCCAGCTCAGGCGATTGTAGAACCGCAACTCGACCCCGGCCTGAATCAGGCGCTGACGCAGGTGCAGGGTAAACGCGAGGCTGCCGTAGTCATCGAACAGGCAGCGCACCCGCACACCGCGCTCGGCGGCCTGCACCAGCGCCTGCACTACGGCTTCGGCACAGGCACCCGCCTCCACCAGATACAACTCCAGCTCGACCTGTTCCTCGGCGCGGGCAATCTCCACCAGCATGCGCGGGAAGAATTGCGGGCCGTCGATCAACAGTTCGAAGCGGTTGCCGTCCCGCCATGGGAACACCGCGCCGCGCATGTCAGCGCGCCGTGAAAATCAGCACCGCACCCACCGGCACCGACAGACTGATGGCCGACAGGCCGGCAAGGTTACGCAGGGTTTCCAGGCCCGGCACCAGGTCGAAATCCTCGGCGTTGATCACCAGCGGCTCCAGGGTCACCACTTGAAAACGCCGGTCATCGAGACGGGTGGCCAGCAACTCCGCCGGGTATTCATGTTGCTTGCCGTGCAGGTTGACGGTCAGCGGCAGACGCAATTCCAGCTGCGCACCGGGGGCCAGATCGTTGATCGGGCGCAGGTCGATCCGGGTGCTGATGGTCGCTTCGGGGAATTGCTCGATCTGGAACAGTTCCTTGCGCATGCGCTCGTCGCGCAGCGGGATGCCGCTGTTGATCGACTCCAGTTCGACTTCAACCTCGGCCCGACCGCTGGGATCGACCTTACCGTGCAACACCAGAAAGCGCTGCACTTCGGAAATGTGGGCGTTTTTCGTGCTGACAAACGATAGCCGCGACGACTCGCCATCCAGATACCAGTTGGCCTGCGCCGGCAGCGCGGCGGCAGCCAGCAGCAGACTGGCGAAGGCTTTATAGAGGGAGCGGTTGAACATTGAATACTCGTGGGGGCGATAAACCTGCACGAACCTTAACCGCCCACGCCGTTATTGCAAACTGATCGCCGCAAATCTATCGATTGGTGAAAATCCCTGTGGGAGCGGGCTTGCTCGCGAAGGCGGTGAATCAGTCAACACAAATGCTGAATGGCACACCGTATTCGCGAGCAAGCCCGCTCCCACAGGGTTGTTCATTGACTGAAGGATCGAGGATTTCAGGGATTGAGGCGGCAGCCCTGCCGTTCACTCAACCACTGCGCACTATTGCTGCGGCCCATGCCGCTGACGGTGATGGTTTTGCTCGCGCTGTCATCGGTAAAGCGGCTGGTTGGCAGCCACTGTTTCACATAGCCGCGGCAATATTCGGCGTCGTTGTTCATCACATAACGACACGAACAATATTCCTTGGCGGTGTACGCGCTGATGATATCGGGGAAGGCCCACAGGTTGTCCCGCTCGAGCCAGATCCAGCAGAGGAGCACGATCAGCACCAGCAGCAGCGTCCGTTTCAACAGCTTCATGGCTGCACCGCCTTGAGCACGCGCCTGAGCAGTTCGTTATGGCGATAGCTGCCGTCGCGATCATCGGCGTAACGCACGATCACCAGTTTCTCGCTGGGGATCACATACAGTGCCTGCCCCCAATGCCCAAGGGCGGCGAAGGTGTCGGGCGGTGCGTCGGGCCACGGCGCGGCGGCAGCATCCACCGGGCGATTGAGCCACCATTGGCCGCCGGGCACCGCTTCGTCCTGATGCGCCTTGTAGCCGGCGAAGGGAGTGCGGTTGAAGGCGACCCAATCCTGAGGCAGCAATTGCCGGTCACTCCAACGTCCATCGCGCTGCATCAACAGGCCAACCCGCGCCAGATCCCGCGCCGTGAGATACGCGTAAGAAGAGGCGACAAACGTGCCGCCGGCATCGGTTTCCCACACGGCATGGCGGATGCCCAGCGGCTCGAACAGCGCCGACCACGGATAGTCGGGATAACGCTGGGGGCCAACCATGGCTTTCAACGCAGCGGCCAACAGATTGCTGTCGCCACTGGAGTAACGGAACGCCTGCCCCGGCGGCGCGTAGGCGTCGTGATCGGCGGTGAACCCTGGCATGTCGCGGTGCCCACGGGTGTAGAGCATCGCTACCACCGAGGATTTCAGCGGCGCGTATTCGTAGTCTTCCTGCCAGTCCAGCCCGGAAGCCCAGTGCAGCAGATCCGCCACGGTGATCGCCGGGTGTTTTTCCAGCGCCGGATAAAACGTCGAGACCGGATCATCCAGTTTGAACAGCCCTTCGCCATACGCCACGCCAAGCACCGTGGCCATCAGGCTTTTGCTGATCGACCAGGTCAGGTGCGGGGTCTCGGCACGGGTCGGGCCGGCGTAGCGTTCGTAGATCAACTGGCCGTCGCGGATGATCAGCAAGGCGTCGGTGCGGATGCCTTGGCGGGTGGTGTCGTCGCGAGGCGGGAAGGCGTAAGTTTCCAATGCCTCGACCGCGGCGCCGCTGATTTTTGCGCCAGTCGGCCATTGTTCATCGGGCCATTGCCCGGCCTGAACCGTGAAGCTGACCAGCAGCAGAAACAGGGACAGGCCTTTGTACATGTTGAGGGCTCTGGGAATGACTTTGCTCAGAGTAGTCGGGGTTTATGACAGGGGTGTGGTGATTTTGCGGCCGCCTTCGCGAGCAAGCCCGCTCCCACAGTTTGATCGCATTCCTGCTGAAGGAACTCGGTCAACCTGTGGGAGCGGGCTTGCTCGCGAAGGGGCCCGTCAGCCCACCGCCAAAGCCTTGGCCAAGCGCTTGGCCCGCGCGCCCGCCGCCAACTGCATCACCGACTGATCACGCTGCCACATCAACGCCCACTCCGGATTACCCTCGGCCAACGCCCGGTCGATCTCGGGTTTGAACGCATCGAACTGCGCAAACAACCCACCCAACAGCACATGCCCGGCCGGGTTGTTCGGCGGCTGGCGACTCGCTTCCGCACAGCCACCCAGCAGCGCCAGCAAACGCAACAGCAGCGGCTGCGACCAGCCGCTGTCCTGACCGACGCCGTAAAGCCACGCGGTCATCGCGCTCAACACGTAAACATCTTCCAGAGTGCGGAACGGCTTCACATAAGCATCCCAGCCGTCCCCCGCGAGCAACTCGCACAACGCGCCGTCCAGATGCAGACGACCGTGACTGATGTCCGGCATCAGCGGCAGCGCCGGGAGTTTTTCCACGCGCACGCCGGGTTCGCCGGGATAGACCACCGCCAGACTCAGGCGCGGCGTTTCGCCGGGTTCGTCACTGCGCGCGGCGATCAATAGCCAATCCGCCGCATCCCCTGCGGTGACGAAATCCTTTTGTCCGTTGAGGCGCAAATCCGTCAGGCGCGTCTGCATGTCCGCCGGGCGCAAGCTGCGCTGTTCGGTCGCACACAACGCGCCAAGACTCGGCGGAGCGCTCGGCCAGAGCATGCGCAATGCCGCCTGATACCCCACCAGAAACGCCAGCCCCGGCGTCGCCATCCGCCGCCCTCCGGCCACCGCCAGTTCGAACGGCGTCACGCTGCCCAGTTGATGCAACAACGTGGCGAAACCTTCCGCCAGATCAGCGACGGCGGGCAGGCGTTCACGACTTTCGAGCAGGGTTGGCCAGGGCATAAGAGGCTCCTTGTGGGCTGTCATACAAGCATCACCAAACGTTCATGGCGATGACACCGGGGCTACATAGCCTGACTTTGCACAACATGGCTGCATAAAGAAAGTCGATCGGCTGCAACCCACGACGGGCTCAAGGCCCGTACGGAGATTCCAATGACACAGATCGCCCGCATCATCGACACCGGCAATGAAAGCCGCCTGCAAGCCGTTCGCCTGATCGGCGCCGTGGCCTTGCCGCAAGCCCCAGCACTGCTCTTCG
>Ga0153931_100037_pt1 | contig 73450 bp, 77 predicted proteins | sample TSNJ015MetaG_FD_104730 | JGI IMG/M metagenome (GOLD analysis project Ga0153931, IMG submission 104730) | Attine ant fungus gardens microbial communities from New Jersey, USA - TSNJ015 MetaG | ecosystem: Host-associated > Fungi > Mycelium > Unclassified | place: USA: New Jersey, Wharton State... | reverse complement strand
TCCTGCCGGTGATCACCATCGCCCGCGAACAGGACATCCTGCCGCTGGCCGATGCCCTGGCAGCCGGCGGTTTGACCGCACTGGAAGTGACCTTGCGTTCCGAGTTCGGCCTCAAGGCAATTCAAGTGCTGCGCGAGCAACGCCCTGAATTGTGCACCGGTGCCGGCACCGTGCTCGACCGCCACATGCTTGAAGCCGCCGAAGTGGCGGGCTCGCAGTTTATCGTCACGCCAGGCATTACCCGTGACCTGCTGGAAGCCTCGGTGCACAGCCCGATCCCGTTGCTGCCAGGCATCAGCAACGCCTCCGGCATCATGGAAGGCTATGGCCTGGGTTACCGTCGCTTCAAACTGTTCCCGGCTGAAGTGAGCGGCGGCGTTGCTGCGATCAAGGCGCTGGGTGGGCCGTTCGGCGAAGTGAAGTTCTGCCCTACCGGCGGCGTTGGTCCGGCCAACATCAAAAACTACATGGCGTTGAAAAACGTGATGTGCGTGGGCGGTAGCTGGATGCTTGATCCGGAATGGATCAAGAACGGCGACTGGGCCCGCATCCAGGAAGTCACCGCACAGGCGCTGGCGCTGCTGGATTGAGCTGATTTACCGAATCGTTGTTGCTGTGCTTAACGGCATTTTTGCGGTGCACTTGGTCGGTGTGCCGCTTTTTTTTGCCTGTAGAAAACCTCAAATTCAACGCCGATCAATGTGAGAGCGGGCTTGCGCGCGAATGCGCTGGTTCAGTTGGCCTATTCGTCGACTGACACAGCATATTCGCGCGCAAGCCCGCTCCCACATTTCAGTCCGCGCTCAGCTCGGTTATTGCTTTGACCAAGACATCGATGTCCGCCGCCGAGGTCACCAACCCCGGCGTCACCCGAATGCAGCTACCAAAGGCCGCGCCGACGCGGGTGGTGGTAAACAGGTCGTAGTCCTTGAGCAACCGATCCGCCATCACCTGCTGATCACGCCCGGTGAACTTGAACGCCGTGATCCCGCAATACAGCCGTGGGTCATCCGGCGTCAGCACCTCGATGCCCGGCAACTGACGCACCGGGTTCACCCACAGATCCCTCAGGTAGTTGACCCGTGCGCCCTTGGCTGCGGAGCCACCCAATGCCCGGTGCTCTTCCAGCACCAGCGGCAAGGTCATCAGTGCCGGGAAATTCGGTGTGCTGTAGGGCGTACGCGCGCGAACATCGGTGGCCGGGTAATGAAACTCGCCCATGTCCGGGTCGATAGCGGCCAGGCGTTCCGGGGCGATGTACAGAAAACCCAGGGTCAGCGGCGCGCCGATCCATTTGTGCAGATTGAAGCCGGCAAACTGGATGCCCAGTTGGGCGAGGTTGAATTCGATCTGGCCCAGGGCATGGGCGCCATCAAGGATCACATCCACGCCGTGCTCACGTGCGGCGTTGGCAATCGCCTCGACGGGCATTACCAGGCCGGTGCGGTGGGTCACATGGGTCAGGGCCATCAACTTGAGGCGCGGGTGCTGCACAAACGCGGTGCGATAAGTCTGTACCAGGCTGTCGAAATTGGCCGGGTGGGCGTGGGATAACTCGATCACCTCCACACCGCGATAGCCCGCCAGCCAGCGCATCGCGCCTTTGACCGTGTCGTACTCCAGGTCGCTGATCAGCACTTGGTCGCCCGGTTGCAGGTTGTTGTAGTTGCGGATCAGTGACTGCAACGCCTCAGTGGCATTGCGGGTGAAGGCAATCGACTCCGGGTTGGCGTCGATCAGCCCGGCCAGTTGGCGGCGCACCTCGACGTTTTCACCCTGCTCAAAGCGCTGGCGCACATACAGCGAGTTGCTGCGGTTGATAAACGCGACGTGCTCCAGGTACTGCGCCCGTACCGCGCGGCTCATACGCCCGAAGTAGCCGTTTTCCAGATTGATCGGGCCAGGTTCCAGCTCATAGCGCTGGGCAATGGCCTGCCAATGACGTTCGTTATCTGCATTCCTTGGCATGGCGAGACTCTCAGTGGCGGGGGGCGGGTTTGCCGTGCTTTACGCGCAGTGGTTCCAATAGTTCGGACAGGCCGTTGTGGTCAATTTCCTGCATCAATGCCAGCAAGCCGCCCAGCTCGCCGTGAGGAAATCCCTCGCGGGCAAACCAGTTCAGGTAGGGGCCGGGCAAGTCGGCGATGATCCGCCCCTTGTATTTGCCGAAGGGCATTTCGCGGGTGATCAGCAATTCGAGTTTTTCGGGGTTCATGGCATCAGGCGTTTAAGTCGAGACCTTGGAAAATACAGGCATTCTGCATGAAGGCCAAATGACAGATCATGCAAATAACTCGCATACAGATGGTTCAATAATTTTTATCTCGTTGAAAAATAAGGGAAAAGTTGTTTTTAAAAACTTGGCACGGGCGCTGCAATCATTAATACACGTTTCTTAACCCGCACAAGGAATTGAAAAATGACTGACATCAACAAAGAATCGATCTCTGTACTCAACGACCTGATCGAGACCAGCAAAGACGGCCAGAAAGGCTTCGCAACTTGTGCTGAAGACATCAAGCACCCAGAGCTCAAAGCGCTCTTCCAGAAGCGTGCCGCCGACTGCGCCAGCGCTGCCGCCGAGCTGCAAACCGCAGTGAAAGCCCTGGGTGGCGATCCGGAAAAATCCGGTTCGGTTGCCGGCGCACTGCACCGTGGTTGGGTCGACGTGAAATCGATGGTCACCGGCAAAGATGAAGAAGCCGTGTTGAACGAAGCCGAGCGCGGTGAAGACCATGCACTGAAGGCTTACAAAGATGCGATCGAGAAGATCAACAAGCACAACCTGCTGGGTATTCGTGACCTGGTTGAGCGTCAGTTCCATGGCGCCCAACGTAACCACGACCAGGTGAAAGCCCTGCGTAACCAGGCTCGCGCCCAGTCTTGAGTCGCTCCTGATTAGAAAAAGCCCCGCTGATGCGGGGCTTTTTTTATGGGCGATTTTTACACCCAGGCATCAGCCGATGCTGATCGGCGGCAGTTCGGTCAACGTCACCACCTGCTGCTTGCGGGGCGCCAGGATTTCCGCCTCACCGTCCACTACCAGCTCATCGCGCTGGTTGAACACGCGAGTGGCGATGCGCACGCGAAACTTGGGGAGCTTCTCGAGGATTTCCAGACGCACGGTCAAGGTGTCGCCGATTTTCACTGGCTTCTGGAAGCTCATCTGCTGGCCGATGTAGATAGTGCCCGGCCCGGGCAGCTCGCAGGCAACGGCCGCGCTGATCAGGGCGCCGCTGAACATGCCGTGGGCGATACGCTCCTTGAACATGGTCGCCTTGGCGTACTCGGCATCCAGGTGCACCGGGTTGTGGTCGCCGGACATCGCGGCAAACAACTGGATATCGCGCTCTTCGACGGTCTTGCTGTAGCTGGCGGTCTGGCCGACTTCGAGGGCTTCGTACGGGGTGTTGGTAACCTGAGTCATCTCGGGGTGCATCCTGTGGCTAATCGGTAATTAAACAGTATGATTTTAAGCGTTTGATTTTAAACGAAAATTTATTCGCAGCGAGTCGGCCTGCGCAAGGTCAGAGCCTGTTGCAACCACGCCAGTACATCCGCTGTGACTTCATCACGGTTGGTTTCATTGAACACTTCATGACGCGCCTGCGGGTAGATATTCAATTGCAGGTGCTGGCAGCCGGCCTCACGCAACGCATGGGCCAGGCTTTTGAGACGCTTGCCTTCACTCACCGGATCACATTCGCCGCCCATCACCAGGATCGGCAGGCCCGGGTCGATCTGCGCGAGATTGGACGCTTTGCTGATTTGCTGCAAGCCGCCCAGCAGGTCGATCCACAACTGGTTGGTGCAGCGAAAACCGCACAGCGGGTCGGTGATGTACTGGTCGACCTCGACCGGGTCGCGACTGAGCCAATCAAACGCCGTTCGGTTGGGCTTGAAGGCTTTATTGAACGAGCCGAACGACAGGAACTCGATCAACGCACTGCGCCCGCGCAAGCCCTGGCGTGCCCGTTCGATACGAGCAATCACCGCCGCCGCGCGGTACAGCGCAATCGGTTGGAAATTCGACCCGCTGAGAATCGCGCCAGTCAGGCTGGCGCTGTGGTGCAGCAGGTAGGCCTGGGCGATGTAGCTGCCCATGCTGTGGCCCAGCAGGATAATGGGCAGCCCCGGCTGCTGCTGGCCGATGTGCTGGTTGAGGCTGGCCAGGTCGCCCACCACTTTGTTCCAGCCGTCCTTTTCGGCGTACAACCCCAGCGTGCCTTCATCGGCGGTGCGCCCATGACCGCGCTGGTCCAGCGCATACAGACCGTAACCGGCACCGCACAGGGCTTGGGCCAGGCGTGCATATCGACCACTGTGCTCGGCCATGCCGTGGGACAGCATGACGACTGCCCGGGTCTCGCCTTCCGGCAGCCATCGATTGACGTACAGGCGGCTGCGGTCATTCGCGGTCAGCCAGAAGGTGCTGTGGTTCATGGCGCTTCCTTTGCTCAGGGTCGTTGCAGTGTATAGCTCATCCTCGGGCTTGCGTCTGATCAGTGCAGGCCCTTGTAGGAAGATTCACGCAATTAATGACGCTCTTTCCTGTATTTGCCTGTTTGGCCATAGCTGCTAACGTCCCCAAAGCTCCGCTTTTTATAGCAGCACGTTTTTATCGCTGCAGCGGTCGGACACACTCAGGTAAGAGGACAAGAATAATGCAACCTGATTTCTGGAATGACAAACGCGCCGCGGGCGTTCCCAATGACATCGACCTCACCACGTACAAGTCGGTGATCGAAGTCTTCGAACGTTCCTGCAAGGCCTTTGCCGACCGTCCGGCGTTCAGCAACATGGGCATCACCCTGACCTACGCCGAGCTTGAGCGCCAGAGTGCTGCGTTCGCCGGTTACCTGCAGCAACACACCGACCTCAAGCCGGGCGAGCGTATCGCGGTGCAGTTGCCCAACGTGCTGCATTACCCGATTGCCGTATTCGGCGCACTGCGTGCCGGGCTGATCGTGGTCAACACCAACCCGTTGTACACCCCGCGCGAGATGCGTCACCAGTTCAAGGATGCCGGCGTGCGTGCGCTGGTGTACCTCAACCTGTTCGGTGCGAGGGTGCAGGAGGTGTGCGCCGACACCGAGATCGACTACCTGATCGAAGCCAAAATGGGCGACTTCATGCCGGCCGCCAAGGGCTGGTTGATCAATACCGTGGTCGACAAAGTCAAGAAAATGGTCCCGGCCTACCACCTGCCACGGGCGGTGTCGTTCAAACGCGCGTTGCGCATGGGCGCGGGGCAGGGGTTGATCCGGCATCCGGTCACGCTGGACGACATCGCCGTGCTGCAATACACCGGCGGCACCACTGGCCTGGCCAAGGGCGCGATGCTCACCCACGGCAACCTGGTGGCGAATATGCAGCAGGCCCGGGCGTGCATGTCCCAGGTCACCGACGATGGCCAGCCGCTGGTAAAGGAAGGGCAGGAGGTGATGATCGCGCCGCTGCCGCTGTACCACATCTATGCCTTCACGGCGAACTGCATGTGCATGATGGTGACCGGCAACCACAACGTGCTGATCACCAACCCGCGCGACATCGGCGGGTTCATCAAGGAGCTGAAAAAGTGGCGGTTCTCCTGCCTGCTGGGGCTCAACACCCTGTTTGTGGCACTGATGGACCACCCCGACTTCAAGACCCTGGATTTCTCCCACCTCAAGATCACCAACTCCGGCGGCACCGCCCTGATCAAGGCCACGGCCGAGCGCTGGAAGGCGGTGACCGGGTGTTCCATCGGCGAAGGCTACGGCCTGACTGAAACCTCACCCGTGGCCAGCACCAACCCGTACGGCAGCCAATCGCGCCTGGGCACGGTGGGTATTCCGGTGCCGGGTACGGCGATGAAGGTGATCGACGATGACGGGCACGAGCTGCCATTGGGTGAGCGCGGCGAACTGTGCATCAAGGGCCCGCAGGTGATGAAGGGGTACTGGCAGCAGCCGGCCGCTACCGCCGAGGCGCTGGACGCCGACGGTTGGCTCAAGACGGGTGACATTGCGGTGATCGACAACGATGGCTTCGTAAGCATTGTTGATCGCAAGAAAGACCTGATCATCGTTTCGGGCTTCAACGTTTACCCCAACGAGATCGAAGACGTGGTGATGGCCCACCCGGCGGTGGCCAACTGCGCGGTCATCGGCGTGCCGGATGACCGCACCGGGGAGGCGGTGAAGCTGTTTGTGGTGGCGCGTACCCAAGGCGTGAGCCTTGAAGAGCTGAAGGCGTACTGCAAGACCAATTTCACCGGGTACAAAGTGCCCAAGCATATTGTGTTGCGCGACTCGCTGCCGATGACGCCGGTGGGCAAAATTTTGCGCAGGGAGCTTCGCGACATCGCCTGACCATGATTGAAAGCCACTCAAAATGTGGGAGGGGGCTTGCCCCCGATGGCGGTGTATCAGTCAGCAGATGTGTTGGCTGATACACCGCTATCGGGGGCAAGCCCCCTTACACATAGATTCTTTATTGCCCTGAAAACCCTATTCCAGAGCCTTTTGCTGGGATATTTGATCGCTGCTTAAAGTGTGACCAAATATTGTAGGACAGTCATGTTTATGACCGTAGGGGCCCCTTTTGGCTCTAGGCGGCCCTTGGCAAAGCTGCTACTCTCGGCGCGCTTTGTGACTTCTCGGCCTGCTTGAAAGCGCCAGACTCACCTTAAAAAAACATACACCAATAATAATCGCATCAAATGCGATGATGAATTCGCGTCGCTGAGGAGTGGGCTTCCATGAACGAAGACTTTTGGAAGGATAAGTACCCCGCCGGGATTGCTGCAGACATCAATCCAGACGAGTATCCAAATATTCAGGCGGTACTGAAGCAGTCCTGCCAGCGCTTCGCCGACAAGCCGGCTTTCAGCAACCTGGGCAAAACAATCACCTACGGTGAACTGTACGAATTGTCCGGTGCTTTCGCCGCTTACCTGCAACAACATACCGACTTGAAGCCTGGCGATCGCATCGCCGTGCAACTGCCCAACGTCCTGCAATACCCGGTTGCCGTGTTCGGCGCCATCCGTGCCGGCCTGATCGTGGTCAACACCAACCCGCTGTATACCGCGCGGGAAATGGAACACCAATTTAATGACTCCGGGGCCAAGGCCCTGGTCTGCCTGGCGAACATGGCGCACCTGGCTGAAAAAGTCGTGCCCAAGACCGCCGTCAAACACGTGATCGTCACTGAAGTCGCCGACCTGTTGTCGCCGTTCAAGCGCCTGCTGATCAACAGCGTCATCAAGTACGTGAAGAAAATGGTCCCGGCCTATCACTTGCCCAAGGCGATCAAGTTCAACGACGTGCTGGCCAAGGGGCACGGCCAGGCGGTCAATGATGCCAGCCCGGCCAGCAGCGATGTTGCCGTGCTGCAATACACCGGCGGCACCACCGGCGTGGCCAAGGGCGCGATGCTCACCCACCGCAACCTGGTCGCCAACATGCTGCAGTGCAAGGCGCTGATGGGCTCCAACCTCAACGAAGGTTGCGAAATCCTGATCACGCCGCTGCCGCTGTACCACATCTATGCCTTCACCTTTCATGGCATGGCGATGATGCTGATCGGCAACCACAACATCCTGATCAGCAACCCGCGCGACTTGCCGGCGATGGTCAAGGAACTGTCGAAGTGGAAGTTCAGCGGCTTTGTCGGCCTCAACACGTTGTTCGTGGCGCTGTGCAACAACGAAGGCTTTCGCAAGCTGGACTTCTCTGCGCTGAAAGTCACCCTGTCCGGCGGCATGGCCCTGCAACTGGCTGCGGCCGAGCGTTGGAAAGACGTGACCGGTTGCAACATCTGCGAAGGCTACGGCATGACCGAAACCAGCCCGGTGGCCACGGTCAATCCGATCCAGAACATCCAGATCGGCACCATCGGCATTCCGGTGCCTTCGACTGTGTGCAAAGTCATCACCGATGACGGCGTCGAGCTGGCCCTCGGTGAAATCGGCGAACTGTGCGTCAAGGGCCCGCAAGTGATGAAGGGCTACTGGCAGCGCGAAGATGCCACCGCCGAAATCCTCGACAGCGAAGGCTGGTTGAAGACCGGTGACATCGCGATCATTCAGCCTGACGGCTACATGCGCATTGTCGACCGCAAGAAAGACATGATTCTGGTCTCCGGCTTCAACGTCTACCCCAACGAATTGGAAGACGTGCTGGCAACCTTGCCCGGCGTGCTGCAGTGCGCGGCCATCGGCGTGCCGGATGAAAAGTCCGGGGAGCACATCAAGATCTTCATCGTGGTCAAGCCCGGTGCCACCCTGACCAAAGATCAGGTGATGGAGCACATGCGCGCCAACGTCACCGGCTACAAGGTGCCCAAGGCCGTTGAGTTCCGTGATGCGTTGCCGACCACCAACGTGGGCAAAATCCTGCGGCGTGAATTGCGTGATGAAGAACTGAAGAAGCTGGGCCTGAAAAAGTAACCCAATAAAAAACCCCGCAATTGCGGGGTTTTTTTATGCCTGGATTGGAATGCAATCCAGATGCGGGAGCGGGCTTGCTCGCGAACGTGGCGGGTCAGTAACACATCCGGCGACTGACACACCGTGTTCGCGAGCAAGCCCGCTGCCACATGTTTGATCTGCGTTTTTACACCGCAAACTGCGCGAAGCTCACACCCGCGCCTGCCGGGCGCACATCGGTGAGGAACGAATCCTTGTCCGCGCTCAGCTCCAGCGTGATCTCCGGGCTGCGCTTGCCTGCATTGCGCACTACCAGCCCTTCAAGTTTTTCACGCAAAAATGCTGTCGGCACCTTCAGGTGCAGCAACTGGTCGGACTCGGCGTTGTGCATCAACAAGTGAATCCACTCGTACTGGCCCACGGCAATACGGCCCACCGGCAGGTCGAACCACCAGATGTTGCGTTTGCGGTCCAGGTCGGTGAAGTGGCAGTTGTTGAGGCCGAGTACGGCACCGCCCAGTTCCTGGTTTCTGCGGGCGATAGCCTGTGCTTTATTGAGTTTCATAACCTTCCTACGGGATCTGTTATTCAGCGTTATAGCCTGAATGTGCGGGGCATTCTCGTGGGTTGGCTGCAAAACATAAAGCCAAACCTGCAAGCGGCGATGAAATGCCCGTCGAAAAATAATTGAAACTCTGCCGAACAGCCTCGGGTCAATCTCTACGTAATGACCAAAAACCTCGATTGTTCCAGGAGAAATACCATGAGCAGCACATCGGATAAGGCAAAGGGTTTGGCTAACGAAGCCGTCGGCAACGTCAAGCAAGGTGTTGGCAAAGTGACTGGCAACGACAAGCTGCGCGCCGAAGGCGTGGTTCAGGAAAAGAAAGGCGAAGTGCAGAAAGCGGTGGGCGATACCAAAGACGCGGTAAAAAAAGCTACCAAGTAAGTCTGAATCGTTGGCTGTATGCGTGCAGCCCGACGGCCATCCACGGATGGCCGTTTTTATGTCAGATGCTGCAACTAAAATCTGGTAATTGTTTCAAAGTCGCCAAGTAGGCTACTTTTGATGTAGAAAACGGCCCCTGAGTCGCCCACGACCTCACCCTTTTGCGGCGAAAGGAGACGCTATGATTTTTCCGGTATTACAAGGTTTACCCCTGCATAAGGTGCTGGTGCGCACCGTCAAGGAATTCGTCGATGACGAAATGCCCACCTATGCCTCGGCACTGGCCTACCAGATGCTGTTCTCATTGTTTCCCTTCCTGCTGTTCCTTATCGCCCTGATTGGTTTCCTGCACCTGCCGGACTTCTTCACCTGGCTGCGCATGCAATCGGAACTGGTGCTGCCGCCCCAGGCGCTGGAGCAGGTCAACCCGGTGATCGACCAGTTGCAGCAGTCCAAAGGTGGCTTGCTCTCCGTTGGTATCGTGATCGCCCTGTGGACTGCCTCCGCCGGTGTACGGCTGATGATGAGCGCGATGAACGCTGCCTACGATGTGGTCGAAGGCCGTCCGATCTGGAAGCGCTTCCCGCTCTCGGTGTTCTACACCGTCGGCATCGCCGGTATGCTGCTCGCTGCCGCCGCCTTGATGGTGCTTGGCCCGCAGGTGATGGAGTGGCTCGCCGGGCAGATCGGCATGCAGGAATTCGTGGTGACTTTGTGGACCATCCTGCGCTGGCCGCTGATCGTGATTCTGCTGATGTTCGCCGTGGCCCTCATGTATTACGTGATGCCCGATGTGGAGCAGAAATTCCGCTTCATCACGCCCGGCTCGGTGCTCGCCGTGGTGGTGTGGATCGTTGCTTCACTGGGCTTTGGCTATTACGTCAAAACCTTCGCCGATTACAACGCCATGTATGGCAGTATCGGTGCGATCATCGTCCTGCTCCTGTACTTCTATATTTCCGCCGCGGTGCTGTTGCTGGGCGCGGAGATGAATGCCGTGATCGAACACATGTCGGCTGAAGGCAAGGACCCGGGAGAAAAGGAGTTCGATGAACCCGCCGAAGAAGTTTCTGACACGGATGCAAAACAGCACGTCTCAGGCCTAGGCCGGGACCACTCCAAGCCCACACCCATTGAGCCTGATCGATGATCCGTGAAATCCTGAAAATGGGCGATGAGCGCCTGCTGCGTATTGCACCGCCGGTTCCGCCGGAAATGTTCGACAGCCCCGAGCTTTGGCAGTTGATTGACGACATGTTCCAGACCATGGAACACGTCGGCGGCGTTGGCCTGGCCGCACCGCAGATCGGCGTCGATCTGCAACTGGTGATCTTTGGTTTTGAAGCCAGCGAGCGATACCCGGATGCGCCGCCGGTGCCGCAGACCATCCTGATCAACCCGTTGATCACACCGCTCAGCCCGGTGGTGGAAGAGGGCTATGAAGGTTGCCTGTCCGTGCCCGGCCTGCGTGGCGCGGTAGACCGTTATCAGCAGATTCGCTACGAGGGTTTCGACCCCAAAGGCGAGCCGATCACGCGCATTGCCGAGGGGTTCCATGCGCGCGTGGTGCAGCATGAATGCGATCACCTGATCGGCCGGTTGTACCCCTCGCGGATTACCGACTTCAGCAAGTTCGGGTTTATCGAAGTGATGTTTCCAGACATGGATCCGAACGCTGACGAATAGCTTTCAGGCCCAATGAGATCCAAATGTGGGAGCGGGCTTGCTCGCGAAAGCGGTGTATCAGTGACTTGTCCTGTGACTGATACTCCACATTCGCGAGCAAGCCCACTCCCACATGTGCATTGCATTTCAAAGCGGGTTATTTGGCCGGTTTCACAAACCGCAACGTCATCCGATCCGACTCACCAATCGCCACATACCTGGCCTTGTCCTGCTTACCCAATTTCAATGCCGGCGGCAAGGTCCATACGCCACCGGGGTAATCCTTGGTGTCCTTCGGGTTGGCATTCACCTCACTCTGTCCCGCCAGCTTGAACCCGGCGTCCGTTGCCAGCTTCACCACCTGCGCGGTGGTCAGGTAACCACTGTCCTTGATCGCTTCCAGATCCGCCCCATCCTTGGCGCGATGATCTTCCACGCCCAGCACCCCGCCGGGCTTGAGCACCGTGTAGAAGGCGCTGAAGGTGGCCGGCGCGGTGCCCGCGTCAACCCAGTTATGCACATTGCGAAAGGTCAGTACCGCATCGGCTGACGCAGGCTTGCCGAACACCGGCGCCTTGGGATCGAATTCGACAACCTCGGCCTTGGCATAACGCGCAGGGTCGGCGGCGAATTTCTTTTTCAGGTTCTGTTCGGACGTCGCGGCGTAAGCACTGCTGCTCGCAGCCTGCACGGCGGCGACGTAATGCCCATGGTCCTTGAGCAACGGCGCCAGGACCTCGCTGTACCAGCCGCCGCCCGGGGTGATTTCGATCACCGTCTGCTTGGCGCCCAGGCCGAAGAATTCCAACGTTTGCAGCGGATGGCGATAAACGTCGCGCGCGCTGTTGGCCGGGTCGCGCCAGCTGCCGGCAAGCACGCTGGCGTACTGCGCGGCGGTAATCGGTGCGTCGGCTGCCTGGCTGAGCGTTGGAACGAGGAGGGCGGTGAGGGACAGAGCTGCAAGCGTCGTTTTCATGATCATCCTGTAAGGGGCCACTGTGCCGTCGAGGCTAGCATGGGCCCTCTACCGGGCGATCACACATTATCCGAGGTGAACCTCACCCTTGGTTATAAGCCCCATGGCGATCATTGGTTTATTGCGTTTGTAGCGCACCAGCCGCTCGCTGAGCGATTGTGGCAGCACCGTGTCCTGAGTGAAGCCCATACGCCGGTACAGACCTTCCAGATCCGGATGGCACAGCAGCCACACTGTGCCTTCCACTTCGGCCACAGCCTGCAGAATCAGCCGCGCCGCCAACCCGTTGCCGCGATACGCGGGGTCCACAAACACCCCCGTCAGCCACTGCCCACCCAGCACCGGGCTCAGGCACAACCCGGCCACGATCTCGCTGTCGCGCGCCACCCATAAACGCCCGCCTTTGATGGCTTTCATCGACGAGTCGTGGCTACGGTAAAACTTGTTGAGCAGCGGCCACAGCGGCGCTGCCAGCGGTTCGAGGTGCAATTCGGGCATGGTCTTCAAGCGAGCAATATCAAGGGTCGGGGATTATAAGCGCCTTCTGCCCGGCAATAGGTGGTATACCCACTGTTACATCCCCTTCAGTTGAGCATGCATCATGGCCAAAGGTATGGATTCAAAGAAAGCCGCGAAGAAGAAACCGGCAAAAACCGCCGATGAAAAACGCGCTGACAAGAAAGCCAAGAAGTCCGACACAGGCCTGTTCGGTCACTGAGTTACAAGCTTAGAACCAAACGGTCTGCAAGATTTTCAAGCCTCAATGCACAGAGCAGGAAACACCTGCTCTGAGCTGCCGATGGCCAACTACCTTGATCTGACCCAGCGCCGGGAAATCGAAGCCCTGGTGCACCGTTTTACCGCCCGAACCGAATGGCCGACCTGGCTGTTGCTGATCGGCGTGTACACCGGCTGGTTCGCCGTGATGCTCGCCAGTCAATGGCTGGGCCTGTGGCTGAGCACCTTGCTGCTGATTCCGTTGGTGACGCTGTGGCTGTCGGTGCAGCACGAATTGCTCCACGGCCATCCCACCCGCTCGCTTCTTGTGAACAAACTGCTCGGCTATGCACCTTTTGCCGTGTGGTATCCCTATACGCTGTACCGCGAAAGCCATTTGTTGCACCACAACGATGAAGACCTGACGCTGCCGGGCATCGACCCGGAAAGCCGCTACCTCAACCAATCCCAATGGGACAACAGCTCGTTGTTCAAACGCAGCGTGCATTGGCTGACCAAAACCGTGCTCGGCCGTTTCCTGCTCGCGGCGCCGTTGGCAATTGGCCGACTGGCGCGTCATGAGTTTCAACGCTTGCCCCACGTGTGGCCGATGTGGCTGGCCCACGGCGCCGTGACCCTATTGATGCTGAGCTTCATTGCCCACTGCAGCGCACTGCCGGTGTGGCACTACCTGCTGCTGGTCAGCGTGCCGGCCTTGTCGCTGGCGTCGATCCGTTCCTACTATGAGCACCGTCCACACCTGCAGCCGGAACAGCGCACCGTCCTCAACGAAGCGGCCTGGCCCTGGACCTGGCTGTTCCTCAACAACAACCTGCACCTGGTGCACCATGACTTGCCGAAACTGCCCTGGTACTTGCTGCCCACCGTCTACCACGCCCGCCGCGAACAATGGGTGGCGCGCAGCGGCGGGTTTGTGGTGCAGGGCTACGGCCAATTGATCAGCCGCCACGGCCTCAAGGCCATCGACAGCCCCCGGCACCCTTTTGCCTGAGAGACGCCCATGAGTGATCACTACGCCGAACTGCTGATGTACGTCGCCCCCGAAGCGGTGCAGCGCGCCAACCAGCAGTGGTTGGCGCGGATAGTCGAGCGTCTGAACCTGAGCCGCCGCAACGCCGACCACCTCGACCTGCACGGCCTGTGGCTGGCGCCCGAACTGCTCGTCACGCAAACCTGCGGCTATCCGCTGATGACCCAACTGCGCGGCCAGGTGCGCGTGATCGGTCGCCCACGCTACGAGTTGGCCCACAGCAGCCAGGGCGAACATTGCAGCCTGCTGCTGGCCCGCGACGACGACCCGCGCACCGCACTGGCGGACTTCTACCTCAGCCGTGGCGTGATCAATGGCCATGACTCCAACAGCGGCATGAACCTGCTGCGCGAACGCCTCGCGCCGTTGCAGCGCGGCGGTCGTTTCTTTGCCAGCGTCGGCATCAGCGGCGCCCACCGTGAAAGCCTGCGCTGGCTGCGCGAAAACCTTGCCGACCTCGCCGCCATCGACAGCGTCACCTACGACTACCTGGCGCGTTTCGCCCCTCAGGAAGTGGCGGGGCTGCGCATCGTCACCCGCAGCGCGCCGAGCCCGACCTTGCCTTACATCGGGCCGCTTAGGCTGAGCGATGAGCACGTGGCGCAGATCCGCGAGGCAATGAACCTGGCGTTGCAGGATTTACCGCAGGTGGTCGACACGCTGGGTATCCAGCAAGTGCTGCCCGCGCGCGAAGACGACTACCGCGTGCTGTTGGATTACCAGCAACAGGCGGTCAACGCGGGTTATTCGAAGCTTCAATAAGGTTATATAAAAATACCTTTTAAATATTATTAAAGAATAAGCCGCCTTGCTAGGATCGCTCCACCGGAACACCGGACATAACGCGCAACCTACTCAGATGGAGCCACTATGTCCGGCGCCGACACTTCTCACAGCGATTACGTGGGCGGATTGTTCCGCAGTCATTACGACTGGCTGTGCAGCCGTTTGCACCGCCATCTCGACTCGCGCGCCCACGCCGAAGACATCGCCGCCGACACCTTCGTCCAACTGCTGAGTTCGCCAGGCGTGGTGCCGATTCGTCAGCCCCGCGCCTTGCTCACCACCATTGCCCAGCGCTTGATGTACCAGCTGTGGCGCCGGCGGGATCTGGAGCGCGCTTATCTCGATGCCCTGGACAACGACGAAACCTGCAGCGCACCGTCTCCCGAAGACCTGGCGCACATGCTCGAAGCCTTGCAGGCCATCGACCAGTTGCTCGACGGCTTGCCGGCCAAGGTCAAGGCGACCTTCCTGCTGTCGCAACTCAATGGCCTGACGTATCCCGAGATTGCCGCTGAACTGGGGATTTCCCAACGCTCGGTCAGCGACTACATGGCCCGCGCGCTCAACCGTTGCCTGCGGCTGTGCCTGGAATGAACGACGCCTTGATCGACAGCGCCACGCGCTGGTACGTGCTGCTGCGTTCGGGCGAGGCCACGGCGGCGGACTGGCAGCGCTATCACCACTGGCGCGCAGCCGACCCGCGGCATGACGCGTTGTGCCGGCAACTGGAAATGCGCCTTGGCGTGTTTCAGGTTGCGCAAGCGCAAGGCGTAAGCGGCAAGGTTCTGCAGCAAGCGTTGGATGCGCCTTCCAGCCGCCGCCATGTCTTGCAGGTCGCATTGGCGGGTGCTGGCGTGGCCATGGGCGCTGCGCTGTTGAGCAAACCCATGGGGTTAGCGGACCTGACTGCGGACGTCCGCACCGGCACCGGTGAACGTCGCACCGTTACCCTGGCCGATGGCAGCGAGTTGTTGCTCAACGCGCAAAGCGCGGCGGATATCCAGTTCGACCCGCAGCGGCGTCTGGTGCGCCTGCGCGAAGGCGAGTTGCTGGCCAGGGTCGCCAGCGACCGTAACCGCCCCTTTCTGATTCAGACCGAGCAGGCGCAAGTGCGCGCCTACGGCAATCGCTTTGTGTTGCGCGAGCGCCAAGGGCAGGGCCAGGTCGTGGCGCTCGATGGCGCGCTGGAAATCGATCGTCAGAGCGGCGAACGCCTGCAACTCGCCGCCGGCTATGAAGTGCATTTCGACCGCGCCGGCTTCGGCCCGGTGCAGGTCAGTTCGGCCGGCGCCACGGCGTGGATCGACGGCTTCCTGCAAGTGCGTGACCGTCCGCTGGCCGAAGTCATCGACGCGTTGCGGCCCTATCATACTGGCGTGTTGCGCCTGGACCCGTCAGTCGCCGGCTTGCGCGTCAGCGGCCTTTATCGGCTGGACAACCCGCAGCAAATCCTCGACACCCTGGCGCGCACCTTGCCGATCCACATCACCCGCCGCACCGGGTTGTGGGTGACCGTCAATGCGGCCTGACGGACTTGCTCGGCCAATGTGGGAGCTGGCTTGCCTGCGATGGCATCACCTGGTTGTGGCCGATGGACCCAGTCGCCTGCATCGCAGGCAAGCCAGCTCCCACAGGGGTGGGGTTTTCACTTCGCGGGTGGGTTCTATCGACATAACCAAACGATCTGCAAGTTTTGCCCCCGCCATCCCACATCACTCCCGTAAGCGCTGCGGGGAGCAGCGTTCTCGAGTTTCCTTGGGGGGAGCCAAAGTGAGTCAGTTCAACCGTGTGCCGCTTCGAACCTTTGCCCTGGTGCCGTTGGCCAGCCTGTTTCTGTCATTTGCCGCCAGCGCCGAAGAGGCGCGTCAGGTCTACCACATCGCCCCCGGCCCGCTGGATGAAGTGCTGTTGAACATCAGCCGCCAGAGCGGCCAGGTGATTTCCTTCACGCCGCAACTGGGCAATTATTCCTCGGCCACTGTCGACGGTTCGCTGTCAGCGCACCAGGCGGTGGACGCCGCGCTTAAGGGCACCGGCCTGCAAGTGCAGGTGAGCCCGGACGGTGCGTTCATCATCAAGGAAGGCGCAGCCAAAAACGCGACCAGCAGCGTCAAGGCGCAGACCAGCGCCGCGCAGGCGCCGACCCTCGACCGCGTGGTCGCCATCGGCACGCGGCGCAGCAATGCCACCGCCCTGACCAGCAGCGCGCCGGTGGATGTGATCAACGCCGAAGAACTCAAGCAGACCGGCGCCACCAGCCTCAACCAAGCGCTGTTCCAACTGCTGCCGTCGTTCAACTTTCCGCAGAACAACAGCGCCACCCGCGGGCAAGACCCCAAGGGCGCTTCCTTGCGTGGCCTGTCGCCTGACCAGACCTTGGTGCTGATCAACGGCAAGCGCCGGCACACCTCGGCAGTGGTGAATATTTCCGGCGGCGTGCCGTTCATTGGCGCCCAGCCGGTGGACCTGGACATGATCCCCATCAGCGCCATCGACCACGTCGAAGTGCTGCGTGATGGCGCCTCGGCGCAGTACGGTTCCGACGCAGTGGCGGGGGTGGTCAACATCGTGCTCAAGGAGCGCGACAGCGGTGGCGGCATCAACACGCAACTGGGCAAATACGCCCAGGGCGATGGCTTCAGCAAAACCACCGACGGCTGGTACGGCATTGGCCTGCCGGGCGATGGCTTCCTGACCCTGAGCTTCAACACGCTGAACAACAAGCCCGACGACATTGGCGACAAGTACGTCGCCGACGGTCACGTGCAAGACCCACGCTGGGGTGGCGCCGGGCGTGACAAATACAACCTGGCGGCCAACGCCGAGATCGGCCTGAACGACCAATGGCGCGTCTACAGCTTCGCCACGTTCGGCCAGGACACCTCGGTGAACAACACGCCGCCGCTGTTGGCCAGCAGCCCGAACAACGTTGCCTCGATCTACCCCGGCGGCACGATTCCCAAGTACCGCTATCGCTACGAAGACGGCGCCATCACCGTGGGCACGCGTTATGAAGACGACAGCATCGGCCGGTTCGACCTGAGCGCCACCTACGGCCGCGACGAGCACGACGAGCTGGCCTTCAACACGGTCAACCCGAGCTACGGCGCCAACAGCCCGACCAAGTTCAACGTCGCCACGCTGGTCAACGACCAGACCAACATCACTCTCGATTACGCCAAGGACCTGGACGTGAACTGGTCCAGCCACCCGCTGACTGTCTCCGGCGGAGTGGCGTATCGGCATGAGCAATATCGCCTCGAAGCCGGCGACTACGATTCCTATTCCTACGGCGGCATCGATGGCGTACAGGTTGGCGCGGTACAAGCCTCGGGCCTGACCCCGGAAGACGCCGGCACGTTTAAACGGGACGTGGGCGGCGTGTATTTCGGCCTCGAAAACCAGGTCACCGACAAGCTGCAAGTCGGCGTAGCCGGGCGCACCGAGCACTACTCGGACTTCGGCTCGGCCACCACCGGCAAGCTCTCGGCGCGTTATGACTTCACCCCGCAAGTGGGCGTGCGCGCCACGGTCAACAATGCTTACCACGCGCCGAGCCTGGGGCAGATCGGCACCTCGTGGACCACCACCACCAACCTGGACGCCAACGGCAACCCGGTGTTGACGCGCATGCTGCCGGCCGACAACCCGGCGGCCCGTGCCCTTGGCGCACAACCGCTCAAACCTGAGAAATCGACCAACTACTCGTTGGGCCTGGTGCTGCGACCGGCAGAAAATGCCTCGCTGACCATCGACGCCTATCAAATCTCGATTCGCGACCGCTTGCTGTTCAGCGGCGGCATCTCCGGGCCACTGGCCGAGCAGATCCTCACCAATGCCGGCTACGGCCAGTACTCTTGGGCGCAGTTCATGACCAACGCTGCCGACACCCGCACGCGCGGCGTCGACATCGTCGGCAAGTACAACCTGGACCTCGCGCAGTTCGGCAACCTGGCCCTGTCCGCCGGCTACACCAAGGCGCGCACCACCATCGAGAAAGTCCACGAAAACCCCAACGGCTTTGAAGTGCTGACCCGCGAAGCGCGTGGCTTTATCGAACACGGCTACCCCGAAGACAAACTGGTGTTCGGCGCGGTGCACACGCTCAACCAATGGACCATCGCCCTCAACCAAACCCGCTACGGCAAATACCGCAAATACGCGGCCAGCGAGACCAACGCGCAGTACGACCAGGTTTTCAGTGCGCAATGGAGCACCGACCTCGACGTCAACTACGCGTTCACCAAGCAACTGCGCGTGTCGGTGGGCGTGAACAACCTGTTCGACAGCAAGCCCGACGACTTCAATAGCCGCCTGCGCCAGACGCCGGGCCAGCAATACAGCTACCTGTCACCGACCGCGCCGGAAGGGGCGTTTTACTACACGCGGCTCAGTTATGACTTTTAATCCACTGCAATAGCACACCGATCAAGGGTGGGAGCTGGCTTGCCCGCGATAGCGATGTTGAAGCCACCACCGCCTTCGCAGGCAAGCCAGCTCCCACATTGACCATGCCCACTGTGAATACGTTGTGAATCGAATCTCCAAGAGGCTACTCATGAGAACACTAAAAAACCTGCTCGGTGGCTCGCTATTGGCACTGACCGTTCTGGCCCAGCCGGCCCACGCCGCCGAGGCCGTCAAACCGATCCACTTCGGTGACATCACCTGGGAAAGCGGCAGCCTGATCACCGAAGTGCTGCGCCTGATCGTCGAGAAAGGCTATGGCCTGCCCACCGACACCTTGCCCGGCAGCACCGTGAGCCTGGAGGCCGCGCTGGCCAAGGACGACATTCAAGTGATCGGCGAAGAGTGGGCCGGGCGCAGTCCGGCGTGGGTCAAGGCTGAAGGCGAAGGCAAAGTGTTCGGCCTGGGCGACACGGTCAAAGGCGCCACCGAAGGCTGGTGGGTGCCGGAATACGTGATCAAGGGTGACGCCGAGCGCGGCATCAAACCCCTGGCCCCGGACCTCAAGTCGGTGGCCGACCTGTCGCGCTACAAGGACGTGTTCCGCGACCCCGAAGACCCCAGCAAAGGCCGCTTTCTCAACAGCCCCACCGGCTGGACCTCGGAAATCGTCAACAGCCAGAAGCTCAAGGCGTATGGCCTGACCGACACCTTTGTCAACTTCCGCACCGGCTCCGGCGCGGCGCTGGATGCCGAAGTGGCGTCGTCGATCCGCCGCGGCAAACCGGTGTTGTTCTACTACTGGTCGCCAACCCCGCTGCTCGGCCGCTTCAAGCTGATCAAACTGGAAGAACCGCCGTTCAACGCCGAGGCCTGGAAAACCCTGGCCGACGCCAACAACCCGCACCCCATCGGCACCCGTTCAATGCCGGCGCATCTGGCGATTGGCGTGTCGGCGCCCTTCAAGGCGCAGTACCCGCAACTGGTCACGTTCTTTGAAAAAGTCGACCTGCCGATCGACCTGCTCAACGGCATCCTTGCGCAGATGAGCGAGAAACGTGAACAGCCACGCCAGGTCGCGCTGGCGTTCCTCAAAGCGCAGCCGAACGTCTGGCAGCAATGGGTGCCGGCGGATGTCGCGGCCAAGGTCAAGGGAGCCCTCTGATGCTAAAAGCCCTCGCTGTTGTTGTGCTTTCGCTGGTGGCCAGCCATGTGCTCGCCGCCGAACCTTCCACATTGCGCATCGGCTACCAGAAAAGCTCGGTGAGCATGGTGCTGGCCCGCGAGCACAAGTTGTTTGAAGACGCGCTGCCCGGCACCCAGGTGCAATGGATCGAATTCCTAGGCGGCCCGCCGCTGATCGAGGCACTGAACGGCGGCAGCCTGGACATCGGCAACATCGGCGACATCCCGCCGATCTTCGCCCAGGCCGCCGGCATTGATCTGCAGTACTTCGCCGTCGAGCCGAATGAGGGCAAGACCGAAGCGGTGTTGGTGCCCAAAGCCAGCCCGATCCAGCACGTGGCCGAACTCAAGGGCAAGCGCGTGGCGCTGCTCAAGGGTTCCAGCGCACACAACCTGTTCCTCAAGAGCCTGCTGCGCGCCGGTTTGCAGTGGAAGGATGTAGACGTGGTGTACCTGTCGCCGTCCGATGGCCGTGCCGCGTTTGAACAAGGCAAGGTCGACGCCTGGGTGGTGTGGGACCCGTACTACTCAGCGGCCGTGGTCGACGGCTCCGCGCGCGTGCTCGGCGATGGCCAAGGCCTCAACCCGGCGGGCAGTTTCTTTGTGGTCAGCAGCCCGTTTGCCAAACAGCACCCGCAAGCGGTCGGCACGATTATCAACACCCTGGCCAAGGCCCAGCGCCTGTCCCTGGACCAACCCGAGCAAAGCATTGCGCTGATGGCCAAGACCCTGGGCCTGCCACCGGCGGTGGTTAAAAGCTACTTCGAACACCGCTCGCCCGCGCCGATTCGTCCGCTGGAAGCCATCGACATCGCCAACCAGCAACGCACTGCCGACCTGTTTTTTGCCAACGGCCTGATCCCGAAGAAGGTCGATGTGCAGCAGATCGTGTTCAAGGCGCCTTGAATCCAGCGGCCAGCAAGGCTCCTGTGGCGAGCGGGCCTGGTGGGGGGGGGGCGGGCTTGGTATGGCGAGCAGGCTTGTTGTGGCGAGCGGGCTTGCCCCGCGTTGGGCTGCGCAGCAGCCCCAAAACCACTCACCGCAGTGTGTCAGGGAACGCGCGCAGGTTTGACATGGGGCCGCTTCGCAGACCAACGCGGGGCAAGCCCGCTCGCCACGAGAAGCCCGCTCGCCACAGGAAGCCCACTTGCTACAACAAGCCCACTTGCCACAGGAATCCCACTCGCACACCAAGCCCGTACGCCACAACAAGTTCTAAAACCTCCCATCAGTGAGCAGACCATGCAACCGATCTACATCGACTTTCTCAACGGCCTGGACATCGACGCGCTCAACCTTTCCAACGAGGAAATCCTCACCGCCATCCAAGCCAGCCTGGCGATTCAGGGCCGTGGCGAGGCGGTGATCGAGCCGCGCACTCACCTGATTCCTGGCGGCGGCATCAACGGCCACTTCAACGTGTTGCGCGGCGTGCTCGGCGGCGACATCGGTTACGCCGGGGTCAAAGTGGTGGGCGACTTTGTCGATAACTACCGCAAGGGCCTGCCGTCGGAGTTGGCGATCCTCAACCTGCTGGACCCGGCCACCGGCATTCCCAGGGCCATCCTCGACGCCTCGGCAATCACCGACATGCGCACCGGCGCCGTCACCGCCATCGGCGCCAAATACCTCGCCCGGCCCGACAGCAAAGTGCTGGCGCATATCGGCGCGCGCGGCACCGCGTATTGGAATGTGCGCCTGCTGGACCATCTGTTCGACTTCGAGGAAATCCGTGTGCATTCGCGCCGCAGCGAAAGCCGCGAAGCCTTCGCCCAACGCCTGCGCCAGGACTTGGGCAAGCCGGTGATTGTCACCGACGACTGGGAGTCGGCCGTGCGTGGGGCAGATATCGTGGTCGAGGCCTCGCGCCTGGATCAGCCCGAGCCGTTGTTGCGCACCGACTGGATCAAACCCGGCGCCTTCGTCGTGCCCTACGGCACCATGAGTGCGGTGCAATTGTCGCTGACCGACATCATGAGCAAATTGGTGGTGGACGATTGGGGCCAGTGCAAAGGCGGGATGTTTGGCGCACTGCGCGCGCATGTCGATGCCGGCAAGCTCAGTGCCGACACCCTGCACGCCGAGCTTGGGCAGATTGTCGCCGGCTTGAAAACCGGCCGCGAAAACCCGGAAGAAACCATTCTGTTCTGGCACCGTGGCCTGAGCCTCAGCGACATCGCCCTGGGCCATGCACTGCTGGAAAAAGCCCAGCGATTGGGCATCGGCCAGCGGCTGCGCTGGGCATGATCAGCTTCGATCCCCAAGGTTTGGCGTTGGCAGATCTGCTCGCCATTGCCCGGCACGACACACCGGCGCAGTTCAGCGCGCAAGCGCGCCAACGGATCGACGAAGGCCACCGCCTGCTGCTGAAACGGGCGGCCGAGGGCACGCCGATTTATGGCGTGACCACCGGGCTCGGTGCCGCGGTGGACACGCCGGTGGCACCGTTGCAGGCCACTATTCCTCTGGGCCGAGCGGTGGGCGTCGGGCGTCTGGCCAATCGCCAGGAATTACGCGCAATCACCGCCGCCCGTTTGGCCGGGTTGGCCCAGGGCCGTTCGGGCATTTCACCGGCGGCGGCCGAGGCACTGTTGGCGTTGCTTAATTCCGGTGCCGAGCCCGAGGTGCCGTTGCTCGGCTCGCTGGGCGAGAGTGACCTGGCGCCGTTGGCTCACTTGAGCTTGGCGCTTACGGTGCCGTTGACCGGCAAGGATGGCCTGGCGCTGGTGTCGGCGAATGCGGCAAGTGTCGGGCTGGGGGCGTTACTGGTGGCCGAGGCGCAGCAGGTGTTACAGGCCGTGTTGGCGGCGCTGGGGTTGTCGTGTGAAGGCTACCGGGCCAACCTCAGCCCGTTCCAGCCGTGGGCCTCACGCTTGCGCCCGGCGCCTGGGCAAACCGAGCAGTCGGCGGCGTTGTTGCACCTGCTTGAAGGCGGCGATTTGGCGTACAGCCCGCGCCACTTGCAAGATCCGTTGAGCTTTCGTTGTGCCACGGTTGTGCAAGGCGCTGCGCAACAGGCGTTGCAGCAACTGCATGAACTGATCGAGTTGGAACTGCGCAGCGGCGCGGATAATCCGGCGCTGATCAGCGAGGAATCTTTGGTGTTGGCCACGGCCAATTTCGACAGCACGCACCTGGCCCTCGCCGCTGAAGGCTTGGGCCTGGCGCTGAGTCGAGTCGCCGCGTGCAGCGCCGAGCGCATTGCCAAGTTGCTGTCGCCCGCGTCCAGTGACTTGCCGCGCTTTCTGATCACGCAGCCGGGGCATGTCGGCATGGCGGCCTTGCAGCGCACCAGCGCGGCGCTGGTCGCCGAGATCGGGCACCTGGCCAACCCGCTGCCCGCCGTCAGCGTGCCGGTGGCCGATCGGGTGGAAGACTACGCCGGGCAGGCGCTGGCGGTGGTCGACAAGACCCGCCGGTTGACCGAGCGGGTGGTGTGGTTGGCCAGCATTGAACTGATCGTTGCGGCGCAGGCGGTAGACCTGCGGGGTGTATCGCGATTGGGGCAGGGCACGCGGCGGGTCCATGATGCGGTGCGCAGCCAAGTGGCGCATCTGGATCAGGACCGGTCGGGTTCGGTGGATGTATTGGCGCTGAGTGAGTTCATCACCGATGGCAGCTTGAAACCCTTTCTTTGAAACGAAGCAGATCAACGGTGGGAGCGGGCTTGCTCGCGACTGCGGTGTATGAGTTGATGCATGTGCTGACTGACCCACCGCATTGGCGAGCAAGCGCCCTCCCACATTTTTATTTGCATTTCAGGTCATGCGGCCTCGGCGGCCAATGCGGCGATAGCAGCGGGCCGTGATCCTACGCGTAGTTGAAACGCCGCCAATGCCGGCCACTGTTGCAAATCAATAGCGTGGACATCCGCCCAGCGCAGCACCACAAACAAATACGCGTCCGCCACCGAATACTGCTCGCCCAGCAGGTAATCCTGACGCTCCAGTGTCTGCACCAGAATCGCAAAGCGCTTGAACAGCGTGGCCAAAAACATCGCCCGCACTTCGCCTTGAATGGCCGGGTTGAAGAAAATCGCCAAGCCGCCATGAATCTCGCTGGCGATAAAGTTCAGCCATTCCTGCAACCGCACGCGCTGCCAACTGCCATTGGCCGGGACGAGGAGGGCGGCGGGTTTGAGGTCGGCCACGTATTGCAGGATGGCGCTGGCTTCGGTCAGCACAGCGCCGTTGTCCAGTTGCAGCGCCGCCACGTAGCCCTTGGGGTTGATCTGCAGGAAATCTTCGCCGTTGCCGAAGGTTTTAGCCTGGTTGTTCACCTGCACCAGCTCGAACGGCAGCGCCAATTCACGCAGCACGATATGCGGGGCGAGCGAACAGGCGTTGGGGAAAAAATACAGTTTCATCAAAGGCGACTCCGTTGGGTTTGCGCCAGTCTCGCGGGCGTGGCACCGTGCGTAAAATTAAACCTGCAGACCCCATCCATAAGGACAGCTACTGCCATGATGAACCTGATGCACTGGCGCCTGCTGGTGGCCGTCGCCGACCACGGCAGCATCACGGCGGCTGCCGAGCAGGTGGGCATGACGCAGTCCGCTGCCAGCCAGGCCATGGCGTCCATGGAGGCGACGCTGGGCGCGCAACTGTTTACCCGTGAACCGCGCAAGACGTTGCCCACAGCGCTTGGGCTCGACGTGATCGCGCAGGCGCGGGTGATGATGGGCGCGCTGCAGGCCATTCGCACCACGGTGGATGAAGCGCGCCCGCTGCTGCGTGGGAACATTCGCATCGCCAGTTTTCCGAAGGTGCTGGCGACTTTTCTCACGCCGTTGCTGCAGCGTTTCCGTCAGTTGAACCCGGGTATCGAGGTCACCACCCTGGAAGTGACTGACAGCGAAGTGCACACCTTGCTCGACGCGGGCCTGATCGATTTGGGCGTGGTGCTCAACCCCAAACCCGAGCGCAACGCCACGGTATTGGGTCGCGACCTGTGGATGGCAGTGCTGCCGGCCCACCATCCACTGGCGCAGTGCCCGCAGGATGCCAGCGTGGCGCTCGAAGCCTTACTCGAACAACCCTTCGTACTGGCCACCGGCGGCTGTACCGCGAATGCCCGCAGCCTGGCGGCCGACGCCGGCCTGCGCCTGCACGATATCCGCGTGGAAGTGCGTGAATGGAGCAGCGCCTACAGCCTGGTGCGCGAGGGCGTCGGTGTCACGCTGGTGCCGGAAATGGCCTTGCCGGCCCAGCGCAATGGCCTGCGCGTGATGCCGCTGACGGTGCCGTTGTACCGTGAGTTTGCCTTGGTCGGTTCGCAGACCCTTCCACTCTCGGCAGCGGCCGGTGCATTGTTAAAAATGCTGGCTGACTAGTGGCCTTGCATAGCGCCATGCCCTGTCTATGCTCACCCAGAACCGTTGATGACGCTTGGCATGTAAAGCGATTCGGATGGTTTTTTCCCCATGAAGGTGTGCCAGCAATAGCCAACTGAAGAATGGAATGCGCCGTTTCAGGCGCCGGGAATCTAGGGTGATCTGACCATGTTCAACCGCCATCACAAATCCGACCTGCAAGAAATCGAACGTTTTTCCTGTGCTCTCACCGAAGCCAACGCCAAGCTTGCTGCCATCAGCCGCTCCATGGCGATGATCGAGTTCGACCGCAACGGCGTGATCCTCGACGCCAATCCCAACTTCTGTAAAACCATGGGCTACAGCGTGGAGGAGATTCGCGGCAAACATCACCGCATCTTTTGCGAAGAGGCGTACACCCACACCGAGACCTACGCCAAGCTGTGGCGCGACCTGGCGCGGGGTGAAGCGCTCAGTGGCACGTTCATGCGCCTGAACAAGCGCGGTGAGGAAGTGTGGCTCGAAGCCAGCTACATGCCGGTGCTGGACAGCAGCAATCAGGTGCAGAGCGTGATCAAAGTGGCGTCGGACATTTCTGCGCGGGTCCACCATGAACACGAGAACCAAAGCCTGATCGATGCGATCAGCCGGTCCATGGCCGTGATCGAGTTCACGCCACAAGGCCAGATCATCAATGCCAACGACAACTTTTTGCGCACCGTGCAGTATTCCCGCGAAGAAATCATTGGCCAGCACCACAGCATGTTTTGCCATCGCGGCGAAGTGGAATCCCCGGCGTACAAGGCCTTTTGGGCCTCGCTCAACCGCGGCGAATACCATTCCCACCGCTTCGAACGCAAAAACAAATACGGCAAAACCCTGTTTCTGGAGGCGTCCTACAACCCGATCTTCGATGCCAATGGGCGCCTGTACAAAGTGGTGAAGTTCGCCAGTGACATCACCGATCAGGTCACCACCCTGCGTACCGCCGCCGATTCGGCCCACGCCACCTCAGTACAAAACGACGCGTGCGCACGCAAGGGCTCGGAGGTGGTGCAGCAAACCGTGCAGATCATCGAGGAGATTTCCCACGACTTGAACCAGGCGGCCCAGAGCATCGATGCGGTGAGCAAGCAGTCGGACATCATCGGTTCCATCGTGCAGACCATTCGCAGCATCGCCGAGCAGACCAATATGCTCGCGCTCAACGCGGCCATAGAAGCTGCGCGGGCCGGCGAGCATGGGCGCGGGTTTGCGGTGGTGGCCGACGAAGTGCGCAGCCTTGCGGCGCGTACCAGCCAGGCGACGGTGGAGATTGTGGATGTGGTGCGCAAGAACCACGACCTGTCGCTGAGCGCGGTTTCGAGCATGCAGTCGAGCCTGAGCCGCACCGGGCTTGGGGTGGAGCTGGCGAATGAAGCGGGGCAGGTGATCCTGGAGATTCAGGAAGGGTCACGGCATGTGGTGGATGCGATCAGCCAGTTCAACTCGACCCTGCAGCTGCAGTAGGCACAGTCCCTGTGGGAGCAGGCTTGCCCGCGATAGCATCAACTGGGTGTACCTGATACACCGGGGTGTCTGCATCGCAGGCACGCCAACTCCCACATTTTGATTGGCCGTGTCGGTTAAATCGCAGCCAGGGTCTCTTTCACCGACTGCGCCGGGTCCGTGGCTTTCGCTGCTACTTGCTGTTCTTGCTGCTGCTTCACACGATCAGCCACTTGCTTGGCAATCGCGTCCTGTTTTTCCTGCGGCATGGCCTGCACCTGCGCTTCGGTCAAACCCTGCTCCTTGAGCAGCTGCTCGCGAATGCGTTCGGCCGGGGATTTGTTCATGTAGTCGGTGAAGTCGGCCCGCGCGCTGCTGGTGGTCGAGCCGGCGGCAGGCACATCGGTGCTTGTTGCCGTCGTGGTGGAGGCCGTCGTGGCGGTCGTTGCCGCCGTGGTGGCTTGCAACTGCACACGGGTCTTGGCAAAGGCTTCGTCGATACGGTCGTTGGCCTTGTCCAGGTCCTTCTGCGCGGCCGGCACGGTCACGCTTTGCTGCGCCGCTTGCAGGGCACCGCTGTACAGCGTGCTGGCGGCGGCATTGGCCGGGTCCATGTCGGGTCGCTTGAGCTGTTGGACGGTCGACACCGCTTGGGCGTTGTTGTTAACCAGCATGATCGGTCACCTGAGGATGTGTTCGGTGTTTGAGGTGGAGCAAATAGCATGCCGAGGGCGATGTGCCCGGTTTTATTGGGGATGACACCGCCGTCGCGGCAATCTTTGGCCCGCCGGCGGCCAAGGCTTGCCGTCAGTGCGCAATATTTTCCAGTGCCAGGTTACGCGTGCGCGGCCCGAACCAGCTGATGGTGATCATCACGATCAACATGCTGCTGGCGATAAACGCCAGCACGCCCGGCGTGCCCAGGTGTTCGAGGATAAAACCGATCAACAGGCTGCTGAACACCGTGGACAAACGGCTGAACGAATAGCAGAAGCCCACCGCCCGCGCGCGGATATTGGTGGGGAACAGTTCGCTTTGGTACGAGTGATAACTGAAGCTCAGCCAGGCGTTGCAAAAGGTGATCATCACCCCGCAGATCACCAGCCCCACCGCCGTGGTTTGCAGGGCGAACAGGCTACCGAAGATCATCGCGCCCATGGCCGAGCCGACGATCTGCCATTTGTTTTCGAAGCGGTTGGCCACCTTCACAAACAGCAACGGGCCCAGCGGGTAGGCGAGGGTGATGATAAAGGCGTACAGCAAGCTGTGGGTCACGCTCACGCCCTGGCCCGAGAGCAACGCCGGCAACCAATTGCCGAAGCCGAAAAAGCCGATGGCCTGGAACACATGAAACACAATCAGCATCAACGCGCGGCGGCGGTAAGGCGGTTGCCAGATATCGGCAAAACGGCCGTTGCCCTGCACGCTGACGGCTTCGGGTTCGGGTTCATCCAGCGCTTTGCCGTGGTCTTTCTGGCAGCGTGCTTCCAGGCTGTCCATGATCTGACCGGCCTGGTCGAAACGGCCTTTCTGCGCCAGCCAGCGCGGTGACTCCGGCAGACGCTTGCGCAGTTGCCAGATAAACAGCGCAAACACCGCACTGCTGAGCACCACCCAGCGCCAGCCCGACACCCCGAACGGCGCCTGGGGCACCAGCCACCATGACATCAACGCCACCGCCGGCACTGACAAAAACTGGATGAAAAACGCAAAGGCAAAGGCCGAACTGCGCATGCGCTTGGGCACCAGTTCCGAAAGGTAGGCGTCAATGGTCACCAGTTCGATGCCCAGGCCAATGCCTACCAGAAAGCGCATGCAGATGATGCCCAGGGCGGAGGTCTGGATGCCCATCAACACCGTCGCGACGGTGTACCAGATCAACGCGAAGGTGAAGATCGCCCGACGCCCGAAGCGGTCGGCAATAGGACTGAGCAGGCTGGCGCCGAGGAACAGGCCGAGGAAGGTTGCCGAGGCGAAAGCGGCCTGGTCGGAGAACCCGAACACGCCCTCGCTGCCAGTGTGGAAAATCCCGTCACTGATCAGGCCGGGGCTGATATAGGCGGTCTGGAACAAGTCATACAGCTCGAAAAAACCGCCGATCGACAGCAACGCCACCAGGCGCCAGAGCGTGGCGACGGCGGGCAAGCGGTCAATGCGCGCGCTGATGTGGGCGGCACGGATCGGGTCAATGCCGTCCGTGGCTGAGGCGGTGAGTGTCGACATGGGCGGATTCCAGGGGCAGTGACCTGGAATCTTAGCGGGCTAACGTAAACCGGCGCTTGTGAAATTGCGTGCGCCACGGCACGCAATTGCCGATTTATTGCGCCAAGCCTTCCGGTTTGAAGGTTTTATGGCGCAGGGGGTCAGTAGGTGATGGGCATCTCGAAGGTCTGGAATGCATCATCCACCGGCTGATAGCCCAGCACCCGTGTGGTTTCGCTCAAGTCCAGGCGCTTGAAGCGGTTATTGGAAATGCCGTGGGCGATCAGGTGTTTGACCCCTTCGACGTCAACCGAACGTTGCAGCAATTGCACGGCGTCACGCGGGCTGAGCCAGGCGCTGAGGTCGCGGGCGTTGTTCAGGTCGGGGGCTTGGCGCGATTCGAAGGCGCCGATGCGCAGGGCAATGGTCGACAGCGCGGTTTTTGCCGCGTAGTAGCTGCACAGCGCCTCGCCGTAGCATTTGCTCACGCCGTAGAGGTTGCCGGGCATGACCTGCATGCCGGGCGTGATCTGCCGGTCAACCGGGTAGCCCTCGATGGCTTGCGCGCTGCTGGCGTACACCAGGCGTGTTACGCCCGCGGCCACGGCGGCTTCGAACAGGTAGGTGGTGGCGAGGATGTTGTTGGGCAGCAGGTCCTCGAACGCGGCGCTGGCGTCGGGGATACCTGACAGGTGCACGATCACGTCGATGCCGTTGAGCAGGCCGGGCAGGCTGGCTTTGTCGCTGAGGTCGGCTTTTATGTAACGGTGCTCGCCCAGGTCGAAGTCCGGTGCGATGCGGTCAGTAAGGGTGAAGCGGTAGCGGTCTTTCGAGGCTTCGAAAAACACCTTGCCGATTCTGCCGCAGGCGCCGGTGAGCAATACGTTGAGTCCTTTCACGGTGGTGTCCTTGTTTCAGTTATGACCGCCGAGGGCGAAGGTCTGAAAGCCCGGGCGTTGGCTGAGGCGCTGGTAGTAGGCCGCCACTGCGGGGTAGGGCGGGCGCTCCATGGGGGTGTTCTGCCAGCGATGCACCGAGAGGCCGATGAGGATATCGGCGAGGGTGAATTCGTCGCCAGCCACGTAGGCGCCGGTCTTGGCCAGCTGTTGCTCCAGCAGGCCCATCTTGTCGTTCCATACCCGCACGGCGGCGACTATCTGCGCCGGGTCGAGACCGTCCGGGTTGTTGCGCACCAGGGCGGTGAACGCATCGCCCCAGGCGCGGTTGAGTTCGGTGGCTTGCCAGTCCATCCACTGCTCGACCCGAGCGCGTGGCGCCGGTTCGGCGGGTAACAGGTCGTGGCGTTGGTAAAGGCCTATCAGGTAGCGGCAGATGGTGTTGGATTCCCACAGCACGCCGTGGTCGTCGATCAGCACCGGCACCTGGGCGTTGGGGTTCAGGGCGAGGAATTCGGCCGACTGGGTGGGTTTGAAACCGATGCCCCAGTCTTCGCGCACGTAGTCGATGCCCAGTTCCTGGCAGGTCCAGAGCACTTTGCGCACGTTGATGGAGGACGTGCGGCCGAGGATTTTCAGTGAGTGTCCCATGGTACTTCCCTGACGATGGAGATGACCCATGGGAATCTATCAGGGGTAAACCTTCGACGCTACGCGGTTGTGGCCGGCAACGCCGACGCGGGCAAACCGAAGGTGCGGTCGAACAGCCAGTTAAAGGCAAACGTGTAGCAGGGAATGAACAGGATCAACGCCAGGTCCAGCACAAACGCCTGTACCAGGCTGACCTTCATCCACCAGGCGATCAGCGGAATCAGGAAGACGATCAGCGTCAGTTGAAACCCGACCGCGTGGGCAATCCGCCGTTTGACGGTGCGCGTGCGGTCGGCTTGACGGCTTTCCCAGCGCTCGAACAGTGAGGTGTAGATGAAATTCCAGGTGACCGCGATGGTCGTGATGACCACAGCCAACGGCCCTGTGCTGGACGGGTGAGTGCCCGACAGCAGCGCCAGCCCGAGCGCCGAGAAGGTCATGCCGATCAGCTCATAGAGCGACACATACACCAGTTTGCGTTTCACGCCTTGCATAGCACTTCCTCTTTTTTACGTGACAGGAACGTCAGAGAGCGCAGACGATAGCGTCAGTTTGGCTGATACTAAAAGTCAGAAGATTTCAATTTTATTGATAGGTGGCGCGATGAGTTTTACCAGTGACAGCGTCCAGTTGTTCCTGGCGGTAGTGGAGCGTGGCTCGTTTTCGGCGGCGGCGCGGACGTTGGGCAAAGTGCCTTCAGCCGTGAGCATGGGCATTGCCAACCTTGAAGCCGAGCTGGGCTACCCGTTGTTCGATCGCAGCCACCGCGAGCCGGTGCCCACCGACCTGGCGCTGGCGTTGATTCCCCATGCACGGCTGATGGCCGAGCAACTTAAGCAATTGCAGGTGCATGCGTTGCAGCTGTCCCAAGGGCTGGAGAGCAAGCTGTCGATTGGCGTGGGCGCCGACATCAATACGCGCCGCCTGCTGGCCGCCATTGGCGAGCTCAGTGAGCAATTCCCGTTGCTTGATATCGAAGTGCTGACCGCCCCGCAAGATGACGCTTTGCAGCTGCTGCACAGCGGCCGGGTACAGCTGTGCCTGGCGTATGCGGGCTTGAGCGTGAATGTGCTGGAGCGGTTTCAGTTTGTCGGCAGCGAGCAACTGATGGCCTGTATCAGCCCGCGCCACCCCCAGGCGGGCGGTGAGCCGTTTTTGGAAGACTTGGTGCGGGTGCGACAGATTCTGGTGGCCGGCCGGGACTTGCCTCTCAGCGATTGTCGACCCCTGGTGGGGCAATCCTATTGGCGGACCGACACCCTGGGCATGGCGCTGGAAATGGTGGAAGCCGGGCTGGGTTGGGGCAACTTCCCGCAGTCGGTGGTGGCGCCGTTGTTGGCGGCGGGACGCTTGCGGCGCTTGAACTTCAAGAACATCGAGAACGGGCTGGCCATGGTGGTGAATGCGGTGTGGTTGAAAAATCAGCCGTTGCATAAGGGGGCGTCGGCATTGGTGAACATGCTGGCTTCAGCGGATTAACCCCGCCCTCAAGTGGGCACGGTAAAGGTGGGAGCGGGCTTGCCCGCGAAGGCGGTGGGTCAGTCAACCATGTGTAGCTGACCCGCCGCCATCGCAGGCAAGCCAGCTCCCACATTTTTTAAACCGAGCTAGGCGTTAGGTGCGCGGTGTGTGCTGGTCCATGGCTTTGCATACCATGAGCACTGATAGCTCGCTCAATTGGTGAATGGCGAGGGCTATGTCGCGGTGCTTGCCAGTGAGGTCGTCGGACAGGTCGAGCAACAAGGCGCTGACGGAACACACGGTTTCGTAGCTGTTGATCAGTAGGGACTCGATGGGTGTATCGGGCGTGATGGTGAAAAGAGTAGTTACCGGTTTTTCAGTTTCTTTGATCATTTGAGCGTCCTGGAAACAGGCCGCCGCCGGATCGCTACTAAACGAGGGGTGGCAGCTGTACGCAGGTTAGTAGACCGGTGGACACTCAAAGCCGGCGCACCCGAAGATGCCCTACGCACAGCCGCCATCAAACTCAGATGAGGCTCATGCACTAAGAGTGTCCAAAAGTAGGGCTACTAAACCCGATCACCGAGAAATTCAGCGACCGGCAAACCTTAAAGACCACCACCCAAGCGCACAAGCCGGCGGATTCTGACGTAAGCGTAGGCAGCCGGGCAAGGCGCTGACCGTAATGTCAGCCGCGTCCTACAGGCGTCCTACATCTCAAGCGGGCACGGTAAAAAAGGTGGGAGCTGGCTTGCCTGCGATAGCGGTGAGTCCGTCAACACATCGTTGCCTGACACTCCACCATCGCCGGCAAGCCAGCTCCCACACGTTAAGTGTGTCTGGCCTTCAAAAGTCAGGTGCTCTCGCGCACTTGCAACTCAAAGCCCATGTCCACCACCGGCTTGGCGATCTTGTTGCCGGCCATGATCGTCAACAGGTGCTCTGCCGAACGCCGGCCAATCGCTTCACGCGGTGTGCTGATGCTGCTCAAGCGCGGCACCATGAAAGAAGAGGCGGGCAAGTCGTTGAAACCCAACACGGCCACGCGCTCCGGTACGTTGATGCCGTGGCGCAGGGCTTCGAGCAGTGCGCCCTGGGCCAGGTCGTCGTTGCCGAAGAAAATCGCATCCACCTCCGGATGCGCCGCCAGCAACTGCAGAAACAACTCGCCGCCCAAACCCACGGAGGAGGGGCGCGGCGTCAGCAATTCCAGCGCCGGGTCATACATGCCGGCCTGTTGCAGCGCGCGGCGGAAACCTTCGCCGCGCAGCAACGTGCGCTGGTCCAATTGCGCGCCGATGTAGGCCAGGCGCTTGCGCCCACGCGAGATCAGATGCGCCGCCGCCGTTTCACCCGCGGCCAATTGCGAGAAGCCCACACAGTTCACGCCGGCATTCGGGTCCAGGTCCATCATGTACACACACGGCACATTGCTCGCCTCGACCATCCGGCGCGCGCTTTCGGTGCGGTCAAAGCCGGTCAGCAGCAACCCGCGTGGCTGGTAGGCCATGTAGTTGCGCAACAGGTTTTCTTCTTCGTCGCGCGAATAGTGAGAGTTGCCGATCAGCACTTCAAAGCCCTTGGGCCGCAGCACTTGGTGGATGGCTTCCAGGGTTTCGATAAACAGCAGGTTGGACAGCGACGGCACGATGACCACCACCGAGTGGCTTTGCGCCGAGGCCAGGGCGCGGGCGGCGGGGTTGACCACGTAGTTGAGTTCGGCGGCGGCCAATTGCACTTTTTCCACCAGCTCGGTGGCCACGGTGCTGATGCCACGCAGGGCGCGGGAGGCGGTGATCGGGCTGACGCCGGCCAGGCGGGCTACTTCATTGAGGGTCGGGCGACCGGTGGTGCGGGTATTTTTATCGTTCTTGGAGGTCATCAGGCGGTTGCCAAACAAAAATCGAGGCACTAAGGTAGCGCTGTCTCCAAAAGGCTGCAAATTCTTGAACGCAGGGTTGCCTGATCCGGTTCAACGGTGTTGGAGAGGATGCACGCGTCACTCCATAAAAATGACAAGTCGGCGCGGGAAAAGCCTGTTTTTGCACTAGCCTTACAGCGTGCGAAGGTAGCGCTATCTGCGTCCTGAGGTGTTTCATGAGTCAACCTGTTACCGCCCTGGTCATCATGGGTGTTTCTGGCTGTGGCAAGTCCAGCGTCAGCGAAGCCCTGTGCCGCCTGAACGGCGCCACCGCCATCGAAGGCGACAGCTTTCATCCCGCCGCGAACATCGAAAAGATGAGCGCCGGCCATCCCCTCAACGACGACGACCGCGCCGGCTGGCTCGACATCCTGTGCGATGAACTGCGTCGCTCGCTCAAAGCCGGCGAGCATCCGGTGCTGACCTGTTCGGCGCTGAAGAAAAAATACCGCGACCACCTGCGTGAAGCCGCGCCGGGCCTGGGCTTTGTGTTCCTGGAGCTGACCCGCGCCGTGGCCGCCGACCGCGTGTCCCATCGCCCCGGCCATTTCATGCCGGCCAGCCTGATCGACAGCCAGTTCGCCACCCTTGAATCGCCCGTGGGCGAGCCGCTGACCCTGGCGCTCAACGCCAGCGAAGACAGCGTCGAGGACCTGGCCGAGCAAACCAATGCCTGGTGGCTGCAACACGGCTTTGAACCAACCCATTAATTTTTTGCCGGAAAAGATAGCGCTATCCCCGGCAGGAAATTCAACACCCGCTTTAATAACAACAACAAACAGGAGAGACCCCCCATGTTTGGCATGTCCCACGAGTCTTACCTGCTGCTAGATGCAGTGGTCACTATCATCGGGCTGATCTTTTTGATCACCAAGTTCAAGGTGCACCCGTTTATTGCACTGATCATCGCGGCCGGCTTCCTCGGCCTGACCTCGGGCATGCCCGTGGACAAGATCATCAAGGCGTTCCAGGACGGCTTTGGCGGCGTGCTCGGCTTTGTCGGCATCATCCTCGCGCTGGGCACGATGCTCGGCAAAATGATGGCCGAGTCCGGCGGCGCCGATCAGATCGCGCAGACCTTGATCCGCGCCTTCGGCAAAGAGAAAGTGCAGTGGGCGATGATGTTCGCCGCGTTCCTGGTGGGCATCCCGCTGTTCTTCGAGATCGGTTTTGTGTTGCTGATCCCGCTGGTGTTTATCGTCGCGCGCCGCACCGGCGTGTCGCTGATCAAAATCGGCATCCCGCTGCTCGCCGGCCTGTCGGCCGTGCACGGCCTGGTGCCACCGCACCCGGGCCCGCTGTTGGCCATCGGCGTGTTTGGCGCGGACATCGGCAAGACCATCCTGTACGGCCTGATCGTCGCACTGCCGACCGCCATCATTGCCGGGCCGATTTTCGGTACGTTTATCGCCAAGTACATTCCGGGCAACCCGTCCCAGGAACTGGTCGATCAACTGGCCCGCGAGCCGGAGTCCAAAGACCTGCCGAGCTTCAGCATTACCCTGATCACCGTGCTGCTGCCGGTGTTCCTGATGCTGCTCAAAACCTTCGCTGACGTCGCGCTGCCGGACGGCCACGCCATTCGTAACTGGATGGACATGATCGGTCACCCGATCACCGCGTTGCTGCTGGCGTTGCTGTTGTCGCTGTACACCTTTGGCCATCGCCAGGGCATTCATTCCAAGCAGATCCTCAAGCTGCTCGACGCCAGCCTCGCGCCGACCGCTGCGATCATTTTGATCATCGGCGCCGGCGGCGGTTTCAAGCAGATGCTGGTGACCAGCGGCGTGGGTGATGTGATCGGCCACATGGCCGTGAACGCGCAGATCAACCCGATTTTGCTGGCGTGGCTGGTGGCGGCAGTGATTCGCGTGGCGACTGGCTCCGCGACCGTGGCGACCATTACCGGCGCAGGCATCGTGGTGCCGGTGGTGGGCATGATTCCAGGGGTTAACCGTGAGCTGCTGGTGTTGGCGACGGGCGCAGGCTCGCTGGTGTTGTCTCACGTCAACGATGCGGGTTTCTGGCTGGTGAAGCAGTACTTCAACATGACCGTGGTCGAGACGTTCAAGACCTGGACAGCGATGGAGACCATCCTGTCGGTGGTGGCGCTGATCTTTATCATGTTGCTGTCGATGGTGGTGTAACAGGTTCACCGCAAAACAAATGTGGGAGGGGGCTTGCCCCCGATGGCAGTGGACCAGTCACCCGATGCAGTGACTGACACTCGGCTATCGGGGGCAAGCTCCCTCCCACAGTGTTGACCAAGTTATGACCCGGTTTTGGCTACCAGCCCATCCGCGCGGAACATCCCGCGAATCCCGCGCACCGCCTGGCGAATGCGGTCCTGGTTTTCGATCAGCGCAAAGCGCACATGATCGTCCCCATACTCACCAAAGCCGATGCCCGGCGACACACACACCTTGGCTTCCAGCAGCAGTTTCTTGGCAAATTCCAGCGAGCCCATGGCGGCATACGCGTCGGGAATCTTGGCCCAGACGTACATCGACGCCTTCGGGTTCTCAACCATCCAGCCCAGTTCATGCAGGCCCTTGACCAGCACATTGCGGCGCTGGCGGTACTGCTCGGCGATGTCTTTGACGCACTGCTGATCGCCTTCGAGCGCCGCAATCGCCGCCACCTGCAGCGGGGTAAAGGTGCCGTAGTCGTGATAGCTCTTGATGCGCGCCAGCGCGTTGACCAGCTCCGGGTTGCCGACCATGAAGCCGATGCGCCAGCCGGCCATGTTGTAGCTCTTGGACAGGGTGAAAAACTCCACCGCAATGTCCTTGGCGCCCGGCACCTGCATGATCGACGGGGCTTTCCAGCCGTCGTAGACGATGTCGGCGTAGGCCAGGTCATGTACCACCAGTACGTCGTACTGCTTGGCCAGGGCGATTACCCGTTCGAAGAAGTCCAGCTCCACGCACTGCGCGGTGGGGTTGGACGGGAAGCCGAGGATCATCATCTTCGGCTTGGGGATCGAGCCACGAATGGCGCGTTCCAGTTCAGCGAAAAAATCCACCCCCGGAATCAGCGGCACCGAGCGCACCTGGGCGCCGGCAATCACGGCACCGTAGATGTGAATCGGGTAGCTCGGGTTGGGCACCAGCACGGTGTCGCCCTGGTCGAGCGTGGCGAGCATCAAGTGCGCCAGGCCTTCTTTGGAGCCGATGGTGACGATGGCTTCCGTTTCCGGATCGATGTCCACTTCATAGCGGTCCTTGTACCAGCGCGAGATCGCCCGGCGCAGACGCGGAATGCCTTTGGAGGTGGAGTAGCCGTGGGTGTCTTCACGCTGGGCGACGGTGACCATTTTTTCCACGATGTGTGCAGGCGTGGCGCCGTCAGGGTTACCCATGCTCAAGTCGATGATGTCTTCGCCGCGCCGACGCGCAGCCATCTTAGCTCGGCAGTGATATTGAAAACGTAAGGGGGGAGTCGATCTATGCGCGCAAAGCGGCGCGGCGAACCTTGGTCTGCCATTGTTGCCTCAAGAGTACGTAAGCGCCCGGAACCGTCCGAGCGACGTCGGCCACTGCGGTGGCCTGCGGGGCAGACAATACGGTCGATGATGGCCAGTTGTCCAGATGGCGCAGGAAAAATTTCTGATTGGGGTGAGGCGTCAATATGCCCCTATACTCGATGCGGGTTTGTGCCCTCACAAGAAGGAGACTGTTCAGATGGATCAGCAGACAAAATTACCGTTGCAGCCACGCCTGGAAGAGGGCAAAGCCCTGGTGATTGCCGGGCTCAAGGGCCATTACGACAAAGCCACCGTGGGGGACATTCCCAAGTTGTGGGAAGTGCTCGACAACAACATCAAAGACATCAGCAAGCGCGTTGACCGCCAGACATACGGCGTGTGCTACAACGCCAAGCAAGGCGAGTTCGACTATCTGGCCGGCGTTGAAGTGCCGGCCAAAAGCGATGTACCCAGCAATTTCCAGTCGGTTGAATTGCCTGCCCGTCATTACGCGGTATTTGCGCACCACGGCCCGGTGCAAGCGCTTGAGCAGACCTACGAGCGCATCATGTTCGAGTGGTTGCCACACTCGGGCTACAAGGTGGCCGGGGCGGATTTCGAGCGCTACAGCGCGGATTTTGATGCACGCAAAGGCACGGGTTCCGTCGAGATCTGGATGCCGGTCGAAAAGAAAGCCTGATGAATCACAGGGGCCGGCGCTCCGGCCCCACAGATCCTTCAATACAGCGTGGCCTTGACCCGCTCCGGCATCTCCCGGTCATACGCCTCGGCGTCAAACTGCCCATCATTGAGCCGCTTGTGAAACGCCCCGGCCGACGGCAATGCCGAACGGTCCAGGTGCTTCTCGGGGTTCCAGCAGTCCGAGCGCACAAACGCTTTTGAGCAATGGAAATACGCGGCTTGCACCTGCACCAGAATCACCGAGCGCGCAGGCTTGCCATTCACCGCAAAACTCTCCAGCAACTCGGGCTCGATGCAAATTTGCGCCCGGCCATTCACGCGCAAGGTCTCGCCAATGCCCGGGATGATGAACAGCAATGCGATGCGGGGGTCCTGCACCAGGTTGCGCAGGGTATCGAGGCGGTTATTGCCCGGCCGATCCGGGATCGCCAGGGTGCGCTCATCCACAATCCGCACAAACCCCGGCACATCGCCGCGCGGCGAGCCATCGATGCCCTCCGGCCCGGATGAACTGACCACCACCAGCGGCGACGCCCGCACCATGGCCTGGTAATCCTCGTTGAGAAACGGGATCTCCTTGCGCACTGCCCGCTCGTGGGGGAGGCCGTAGAGGGTTTCGAGTTGTTCCAGGGTTGTCAGCATGTTCACCACCTCCTTATCGTTTCAAAACACTAACGCCAGCCGGCGCTCGTGGCCAATCCGGCCCTTGTACGCCTCGCCGCTGTCGACCCAGCCCGCCGCCAGATACAGGCCCATCGCCGCCACATTCTGCGCGTCCACCGACAACTCCAACGCTTTGATCTGCGGCCACGCTTGCAGGGCCGCCGCCGGCAGCGCCTGCAAACAGGCTTTGCCGAACCCACGCCCCTGCTGATGCCGATCAACCTGCAACGCATGCAGCGTGGCGCTGTGTTCATCGGCCCAATGAGGCAGGCAGGGCGGGCGTTTAAGCAGCAGGAAAGCGACGGGAACGTCATCGGCGAGCAGGGCGAAGCCTTTGATGGCGTTGGGGTTGGGATTGACCAACAGGCTGTTCAGCGCGCAGTAGATATCGCCTGAATACGCCAGTTGCTCGGGATGCACTTGCAGGGTGTCGAGTTGCTGTTTTTGCACAAGGCTCAGCGTCTCATAGGGCACGAGGCGAGTTTCCATCGAGGGCGCATACCAAATCCTACAAAGAGGCGTGGATTCTAGCGGGTTTGCGCGTGGCGAAATTATTTTTCAGCGCGTTGTCGATTTACCCAAAGCGCGTTCGACTAAGGGTGTCCCTCGTGATTTTCCACCCTCAGGAGTATCGCCATGAGCACTGCAATCACCCGTCTGATCGATGAATGGCAGCAGGCCGTGCTGGCCCGTGATATCGATAAAATTGTCAGCTTTTACGCCGACGATATCGTCGCGTTCGACGCCGTCACCGCGTTGCAATTCAAGGGCAGGGCGGCCTACCGCACGCATTGGGAAGACTGCATGAAGCATTGCCCCGGCCCCGGTATTTTCGAGTTTCATGAGCTGCATATCGTCGAGGCCCCGGAGAGTGCGTTTGCCCATTGGCTGGCCCATTGCGGCGGCGCCGGGCCCGATGGCGTGGTGAAGGCGTGCTGGATGCGGGTGACCGCCGGTTACCAGCGCATCGAGGGTCAATGGCGCGTGGTGCATGAGCATTGGTCGGCGCCCTTCGACATGGGCAGCGGCAGCGCATTGTTCGACCTGAAACCCTGACCGCCACCAACTATAGTCAGTAGTCCGAAAACGGAGACGCCCATGAAGTACCTCTGCCTGATCTACAGCGACGAGCAGGTGTTGCACACCTCGCCGGACAGCCCTGCGGACCCTGAGTGTTTTGCCTATGCCGAGGCAATCCAGGCCAGTGGGCGCATGCTCGCCGCCGAGCCACTGGAGTCGGTGAGCACCGCCACCACCGTGCGCATGCGCCATGGCAAGTTGTCGATCACCGACGGGCCGTTTGCCGAAACCAAGGAGCAGCTTGCCGGGTTTTACCTGATCGAGGCCAAGGACTTGAACGAAGCGATCCAGGTGGCCGGTGGCATACCGGCAGCCAGGGTCGGCAGTGTGGAAGTACGCCCCGTGCGTGAATTGAATCTCTGAAAAAAACAACCCCAAGAGGTTTATCCCATGACAACGCCAATTGCCGAATTTGAACTGTCCATCAGCCGCTTGATCGACGCCCCGCGTAACCGTGTGTTTCGCGCCTGGACCGAACCTGCGTTGTTGCAACAATGGTGGGGACCCCACGGCATGACCACGCCCGAGTGCGAAATGAACCTGTGGGTCGGTGGCCTGTTTCGTACGCTGATGCGCGCACCGGATGGCGCCGAGTACCCGACCCAAGGCGTATTCCTGGAGATCCAGGCGCCGAGCCGGCTGGTGTTTACCGATGCTTACGCGCCAGGCTGGGTGCCGTCGGGCAAGCCGTTCATGACCGCCGAAGTGACCTTCGAAGAGGTCGAAGGCAAGACGCTGTACACCGCTCGCGCCATGCACTGGAGCGAAGCCGATAAACAGGCGCACGAAGCCATGGGGTTTCATGACGGCTGGGGCCAGAGCCTCGACCGCCTGGTGACGCTGGTGACCCAGGGCATGCCCGATTGACGCCTGAACTCGAGGCGATCTACCGCAGCGAGTCACGCCGCGTGCTCGCCACGCTGATCCGTTTGCTCGGTGATTTCGACCTCGCCGAAGAAGCCCTGCACGAGGCGTTCTTCGTCGCGGTCGAGCGCTGGCAGCGCGACGGTGTGCCGAGCAATCCACGCGCCTGGCTGGTCTCGACCGGTCGTTTCAAAGCCATCGACCGCCTGCGCCGCCAGGCCCGTTTTACCCCCTTGTTGCAGGAGCAGGCCGACGCGCTGGAAGCGGCCGAGTGGAATGAGGACGACGTGGAAGACGACCGCCTGCGCCTGATGTTCACCTGCTGCCACCCGGCGCTGGCGCCTGACGCCCAGGCGGCGCTGACCTTGCGTGAGATCTGCGCCCTCACCACCGAAGAAATCGCCCGCGCCTTTCTCGCCACGCCCACTACCATTGCCCAGCGCATCGTGCGCGCCAAGGCCAAGATTCGCGAAGCAGGGATTCCCTATCAGGTGCCGTCCCGCGACGAATTGCCCGAGCGCCTGGACAGCGTGTTACGCGTGGTTTACCTGGTGTTCAACGAGGGCTATTCGGCGTCCATGGGCGCGAACCTTACGCGGGAGGACCTGACCCGCGAAGCCATTCGGCTGGGACGCCTGCTGGTGGAACTGCTGCCAGAGCCGGAAGTCATCGGCCTGCTGGCGCTGATGCTATTGCACGAGTCACGCCGAGCGGCGCGCACCTCGGCCGACGGCGAGTTGGTGTTGCTGGATGAACAGGACCGTGGGTTGTGGGACGCGTCCTTGATTGCTGAAGGCTGCGCGCTGGTGGAGCAGGCGTTGAGCACACGGCGTTTTGGCCCGTATTGCCTGCAAGCCGCCATTGCGGCGGTGCACGCCGAAGCGTCGAGCGCGGGGGAAACGGACTGGCCGCAGATTGTCGGGCTCTACGACGTGTTGCTCAGGGCTGTGCCGTCGCCGGTGATCGAGTTGAACCGCGCGGTGGCGCTGGCCATGCGCGATGGGCCGTGGGCAGGCCTGCAGGCAGTGGAAGCGATTTTTGCGCGAGGCGAGTTGCTGGATTACCACTGGGCACATTCGGCGCGCGGGGAGTTTTGTCGGCAGTTGGGGGGTACCGAGCAAGCCTGTGCTTCGTACGAAAAAGCCCTGTCGTTGACTCAGCAAACCCCAGAAAAGCGCTTTTTAGAGCGGCGCCTGGCCGAACTCAGACCATAAGGATCAACACTGTGGGCGCTGGCACGCCTGCGATAGCGGTGTATCAGCCAACTGATTGACAGCCAGATACACCGCCATCGCCGGCAAGCCTGCGCCCACATTCAACAGGGGTGTTTGCAGTTTTTTCGGTTAAGGCTGCTGACGAGTAGCCGCCAACACAATCTCACGAATGCACACATGCTGCGGCTGCTGGTAGGCGTAGGCAATCGCCGAAGCCACATCATCGGCGCTCAACACGGTGCCGCCCATGTCCTGTTTCCAGGCTTGGTAGCCCGTCTTGATCGCCTCATCAGTGGTGTGGCTGAGCAGTTCAGTTTCCACCGCACCCGGTGCAATGGTGATTACCCGCACGTTGCTTGGCGACAATTCCTCGCGCAGGTTTTCCGAAATCCCATGCACCGCGAACTTGGTGCCGACATACGCGACATGGTTCGGGAAGGTCTTGCGCCCGGCCACCGAGCTGACGTTGATGATCGTGCCGCCCTTGCGCGCGACCATGCTGCCGGCCACCGCATGGATACCGTTGAGCAAGCCTTTCACGTTGACGTCGAGCATCTGCTCCCATTGCTGCGGGTCTTGCTCGCTGACGGCGCCCAGCAGCATGACCCCGGCGTTGTTGATCAGCGCGTCGGCCGGGCCGAATTGCGCCTCGGCTTCTTTAACGGCGGCAACCAGTGCGGCGCGGTCGGTGATGTCCACGGCGCGGTTCAAGGTGTTTGGCAGTGCCAGGTCGTTCAGGCGTTCTATGCGCCGCGCCAGCAACAGCAGTGGGTGGCCGGCGGCCGACAACAGGCGGGCGGTGGCTTCGCCAATACCGGAACTGGCACCGGTGATGATGATCAGTGGCTTGCTCATGAATGCACTCCTGGAATAAGAAATATCGATAACTGAACTGTCGGCGCAGTATATTTACCGCCGCCGAGGCTGAAAAATGCCTTATTCCTCTGTCTGCCATCGGATAAAGCTATGGATGTGCGTCACCTCAGGGCCTTTCTCGCGGTGTTTGAAGAACGCAACATCACCGCGGCCGCCCAGCGTTTGTTTATCAGCCAACCGACGCTGTCGGTGACCATCAAGCAGCTGGAAGACGAACTCGGTGTGGCGTTATTTGTGCGCCAACCGCGGGGTGTAGAAGTCAGTGCCGAGGCCCGGGTGCTGTACCCGCAGGCGCGGCGCATGGTCGCTGAAGCGGACGCCTTGAGCGGTTTGTTTCGCGGGCGCGAAAACCGCATCGCCCTGGAGCTGGGCGTGGAGGGCGATATTGCCGACAGCCAGATCGAGACTTTCCTGCGTATGGCGCACCACGGCCTGCCGGGTTTGCTGCTGACCTTGCAGGAAGGTTGCGAAGGCGACGGGCGCTTGGCCGTGGAGGAAATGTGCTGCGAGGACGAGCTGTTCCTGCCGCTTTGGGAGGAGTCCTACGTGATGGCATTGCCCGAGGCACACCCGATGGCACACGCCGGTAAAGCACAGGCCTGGGCGCCGATTGAAGACTGGATCACCTGCCCACAACACGATTCGCACCAACGCTTGATGGCGCTGTACGGCCGTTCGCCGCATGCAGTGGCCGGGCATGCCGGTTCATTGACCCAGGCGTTGCACATGGTCGCGGCCGGTGTGGGCGTGGCGATGTTGCCGCAGTCGATGGCCGCCGAGCGGGCCGGGGTGGTGATTCGCGAATGGCACCTGCCGGCACCGACGCGGCGCGTGGGGTTGTGCTTTGCCGCGCAGGCGTTGGAGCTGCCTGCATTGCGCGCCTTGCATGAATATTTCCAGAACAATCGGCCGCCACAGCTCTCTGCGGCGTGACACAAATCTCCTGTTCGAAGCAGTTCCAATGTGGGAGCGGGCTTGCTCGCGAAAGCGGTGTGCCAGTCAGCGCATTTTTTACTGACCCACCGCCTTCGCGAGCAAGCCCGCTCCCACATTTGGATCTCTATCGCCTGCAATTAATCACTCCAACATCTGCCCCAACATCCAACTCCCCGCCGGCCCCGGCGGGTGCTGGCGTGACCACAGCGCATCCACCGCCACCGAACGTGGCCAACTGCGCACCTCAAGTTCCACCAGCCCGGCATTCCCAAATCGCTCCACCAGCCAGCGCGGCAGCGCCGCCCAGCCGAAACCGAGCTGGGCCATTTCCATCAGCATCAGAAAACTCGGCGCCGACCACACACGGCCGGTCGGGCGGGTTTCGTTGGGGTTGATGATGCTGGCCAGACGCAATTCGCGGTGTTGCTGCAAGGCCTGCGGGTCAAGGTTTTGCACGTTGGCCACAGGATGAGTGGGGGCCACGAACACGGCGATTTCCGTACGCTCTGCCACGGGCGCGCGGGTCAGGTCGGGCGGGTAAACCTCCTGGGCTTCGATCAAGGCAATCTGCGCGCGGCCGCTTTGCACCAGGGCGATCAGGTCTTCGCATTCGGCGATCAGCCATTCCAGCTCCAGGTCCGGGTAGCGTTGTTCAAACGCTTTAAGCGCGAGCTCGAAACGCTCCGACTGATACGTATCGGACATGGCGATACTCAACTTCGGCTCCAAACCCATTGCCAACTGGCTCGCCGCCAGCGCCAGGCGGCTGCTGGCCTCCAGCACCTGCTCGGCGCGTTGCAACAACACGTGGCCGGCCGGGGTGAGCGTTGGCTTGCGGCTGCTGCGATCAAACAGCACCACATCCAGGTCAATCTCCAGACTCGCGACCGCCGCGCTTACGGTGGACTGGCTCTTGCCTAACTTGCGCGCCGCAGCGGAAAACGAACCTTGGGTGGCCGCCTGGACAAACGCCTGCAGCACTTCATGAGAGGCCATGACTATCGCCTTTATCGATGGTTATTAGTTATGAAGTATCGATTCAAAGGGTAATCATGGCAACCGTCGTCACTCACGGAGCCGGGTCATGAACCCTACCAAGTCGATTACTGAACGTGTTTGCCAGGCCATTGGTTTTGAAGGTTTGGCGTTGTTGATCTGTACCCCGTTGCTGGCATGGATCATGGACAAGCCCGCCCTGGAGATGGGCATGGTCACCCTGGCAATCAGCCTGATGGCGCTGACCTGGAACGTGATCTTCAACGGCCTGTTCGATCGCCTTAAGGCACGCTGCAAGCTCGCCAACAACGGCTGGACGCGTGTGCTGCACGCGCTGATGTTCGAGGGCGGCCTGATTCTGGTGTGCGTGCCGTTGATCGCCGCGTGGCTGAACATCAGCCTGATGCAGGCGTTTATTCTCGACATCGGCGTGCTGCTGTTCTTCCTGCCGTACACCTATGTGTATCACTGGGGCTATGACGTGCTGCGGGAAAAGTTCTTACAGCGGCGGCTGGTCAGCCAAGCTTGAGCGAGGCGACAAACTCCAGAAACGCCCGTACCTTGGCGGCGGGCAAATGCCGCGACGGGTAGTAGGCGTACAGCGGAAAACGCTCGTCCGGCCAGTCGGGAAACAACTCCACCAGGCTGCCGGCATCGAGCGCCGGCGTCAGGCCCAGGTCGAGCATTTGCGCCACCGCGTGCCCGTGTTCACACACGCTGTACAAGGTGCTGGCGTCGTTGACCACCAAGCGACCGTCGGTGCGCACGATTACTTGCTCGCCCTTGCGGTGGAACTCCCAGGCAAACGGGCGCCCGGTTTGCGAGTCGCGAAAGTCCAGGCACATATGCCCGGTTTCCAGGTCTTGTGGCGTGGCCGGTCGGCCGTATTGCTCAAGGTAAGCGGGAGAGGCCACGGTGAGCACGCGCACTTCCATCAATTTGCGCGCGATCAGCGAGGAGGATTGTGGGATGCCGAAGCGAATTGCCACGTCAAAACCGTCGGCGACCAGGTCGCCGAGTTGGTCGCGGGTGTGCAAGTCCAACTGCAGCTGCGGGTAGCGCCGCATGAAATCGCCCAGCACCGGGCCCAATACCAGGCGCGAGAAGTACGGGTCGATGTTCACCCGCAAGCGCCCGCGCACGGTCAATGCACTGTCGGCGGCGGAGCTGGCGGCTTCTTCAAGACCGGCCAGCAACGGCGCGATTTGCTGATAAAAACGTCGGCCTTCGTCGGTCAGTTGCACCGAGCGCGTGGTGCGGTCGAACAGGCGAATCCCCAGGCGCTTTTCCAGGCGCGAAATCGCCCGGCTGACCCCTGAAGGCGTCATGTCCAGGCTGTCGGCGGCGCGGGCGAAACTGCCGCTGTCGACCACGGCTGCCAATACGCCCATGCCGCCGGCCAAACCTGGATCGAAACTCATCGGTGATTGCCTGTCTGTGACTTGAAGGCATTGATGCTAGCGCACAATGCCTACAGAAACATGCCGCCCGAAGCTTCGATGCGCTGCCCGGTGATCCAGTTGCTGCCATCGGCCAGCAAGGTCGAGATCGCGCCGCCGATGTCGTCTGGCAAACCGGCACGGCCCAGCGCGGTGTTGTTGGCGACCATTGCGTTGACGTCCGGGTTGTCGCGCACTGCGCCGCCGCTGAAGTCGGTGGCAATGGCGCCCGGTGCCAGGGTGTTGACGGTAATGCCGCGCGGGCCCAACTCTTTGGCCTGGTAGCGCGACAGCACTTCAACCGCGCCCTTCATCGAGGCATACGCCGAATACCCTGGCAGGCTGAACCGCGCCAGGCCGCTGGAGATATTGATGATGCGCCCGCCATCGCTGATCAGCGGCAGCAACTTTTGCGTGAGAAAAAACGGCGCCTTGAAGTGGATGGCCACCAGGCGGTCAAATTGTTCTTCGGTGGTTTCGGCGAAGCTGGCGTGAGCGCCGATGCCGGCGTTGTTGATCAGAAAATTGAAGTGAGCCTGTGCGAAAACATCCTTGAGTACTGTGCTGACCTCGCCGACGAAGTCATTGAAGGTGCCGCTTTGGCTGACATCCAGTTGCAACATGGCAGCACGGCCACCCAGCGCTTGAATCTGTTCCACCACCGCTTGGGCTTCGGCTGCGGCGCTGTGGTAGGTGCCGATGATGTCGACGCCCTGTGCCGCCAGGTGCAGCGCCGCGCTTTTGCCCAGGCCGCGGCTGGCGCCAGTGATGAGTGCGATTTTACGGGTCATGGTGCAGTCCTCGTGTGTGATCAGTGGGACAGAGTGTATTTGTCCGCTCGTAACGTGATAAACAGGGCGCTATCGGAATCACTGGCCGGATAAGGCGAACAATCCCATGAACAAGCTTGAGCTGTTGCGCACCTTCGTGCGGGTCACCGAACTGTCGAGTTTCACCCAGGCGGGCGAGAGCCTGGGACTGCCGCGCTCCACGGTGTCCGAACACGTGCAGGCACTCGAAGAATTACTCGGCGCGCGCCTGTTGCAGCGCACCACGCGCAAGGTCCAGGCCACTCAGGACGGGCGCGTGCTGTATGAGCGCAGCAAGGATTTGCTGTCGCACATGGAAGAACTTGAAGGCCTGTTTCGTCAGGATGAAGCGCAACTGACCGGGCGCATTCGCGTGGACATGCCCAACGTCATGGCGCGGGACCTGATCCTGCCGCGCCTGCCCGAATTCATGCACGCCCACCCCTTGATCGAGCTGGAAATCAGCACCACCGACCGTCAGGTAGACCTGCTCGCCGAAGGTTTCGACTGCGTGTTGCGCGTCGGCGCGCAGCCTGATCAGTCGGTGGTGGCGCGCCTGCTGTGCAGCATGCCGATGATCAACTGCGTCAGCGCCGAGTATGTTCGGCGCCATGGCAAGCCCGAGACCCTGGCCGACCTGGCGCATCACCAATTGGTGCATTACGTGCGGCCATTGGGTTCGCGTTCGCCGGGGTTCGAATACCAGCAGGGCAACAAAGTGCACCGCGTGCCGATGGCCGGGCGCGTCACGGTCAACAGCACCGATGCCTACAAGTCGGCGTGCCTGGGCGGTTTGGGCATCACGCAGGTGCCGGTCCTGGGAATTCGCGATTTACTCGAGCGCGGTGAACTGGTGGCCGTGTTGCCTGACTACCCCGCGCCGGCGTTGGACGTGTCGTTGCTCTATGCCGGGCAGCGGCATTTGCCACAGCGCGTGCGGGTGTTCATGGATTGGCTCGCCGCCACCGTGCAAGCCCAGATTTAACGCCGCGCCGACAACTGCTGCGGTGCCAGGAAAGCATCGTGGAAGTAATCCCGAAACGCCTGCATCGCCGGTGTGAACGCGCGCTCGCGGTGCCAGGCCAGGCCGACGCTCATGGGCGTCACCGGGTCGGTCACGGTCAGCGTCTCGATGCGCTTGCCTTCCAGGGACCAGGGCCGGTGCACCAGGTCCGACAGAATCGCCACGCCGCTGCCATTGGCAACCATGCTGCGCACCGCTTCCACCGAGCTGGTGCGCAGCCGCACCCTGGGCGTTTGCCCGGCCTGTTCCCAGTAGCGCATGGCGCTGTGTTCGGCCTCGTCGACGGTGAGCAGGATGTAAGGTTCCTGCGCCACATCGGCCAGGCTCACGGCGCCGCGTTCGCACAACGGGTGGTGGCTGGGCAGCCACAGGCGGCGTTCCGAATTGAACAGGATCTCGGAGACGATATCCGGGTGAGTGAGGTTGGCGGTGAGCACCACGGCCATGTCGAATTGACCGTCGAGCAGGCCGTGTTCGATGGCCTGGCGCTCCTGCTCGAACACCTCGATGGTCACGTCCGGGTGCCAGTGTTCCATGCGTTGCAAGTGATGCGGCAGGAAATAGCCGAGCACCGTGTAACTGGCCGCCACGCGCAGCACGCCGCTGGCGCGGTAATCCGGCAGCGGGCTGTTCAGCGCGTCGTCCACGCTGCGCACAATCACATAGGCACGGTTGAGAAAGTGCCGCCCGGCATCGGTCAGGTTCATGCCTTGGGCCGAACGCACAAACAGCTGCACGCCGAGCATGGCTTCCAGTTCCTTGATCGCCGTGGTCACCGCCGACTGGGAGATGTTCAAGTGAATGGCCGCCTGGGAAATCTGGCCGATCTCGGCAGTAGCGACGAAGTAGCGAACTTGGCGCAAGGTCAGGGACATGGCTTTATCTGATTTTCAGAAGATGGGCCATCTGATAATAGATCTTCCCAAGGGGTCAAGCGCCAGCCTACTTTCCTGGCATCACCTTTGGCGGAGCGACACCGATGCAGGCAGTGGATTTCAATTCAGACATGGGCGAAGGCTTCGGCCCCTGGACCATCGGCGATGGCGTGGATGCTGAACTGATGGCTTACATCAGCTCAGCCAACATCGCCACCGGCTTCCACGCCGGCGACCCCGGTACCATGCGCCGCACCGTTGCGCGCGCCAAGCAACTCGGCGTGGCCATTGGCGCGCACCCAGGCTTTCGTGACCTGGTGGGGTTTGGCCGTCGGCATATCCACGCACCGGCGCAGGAACTGGTGGACGACATGCTCTACCAGCTCGGCGCCCTGCGCGAAATCGCCCGCGCCCAAGGCGTGCCCCTGCAACACATCAAGCCCCACGGCGCGCTCTACATGCACCTAGCTCGCGACGAAGAGGCCGCGCGCTTGCTGGTGCAAAACCTGCAACTGATCGAACCGACATTGTTGCTGTACTGCATGCCCAACTCGGTGATCTGGCGCGTTGCCAAGGAACTCGGGCAGCCTGTGGTGCGCGAGTTTTACGCTGACCGTGAATACGACCTGACCGGCTCCATCGTGTTTACCCGCCATGTGCGGGCGCTTGACCCTGCAACGGTCGCGGCGCGGGTCTTGCGGGCTTGTCAGACGGGGTTGGTGCGCACGGTAGAGGGCGAAGACCTGCCTATCGCATTCGACTCCATCTGCCTGCACAGCGACACGCCCGGCGCGCTGGAGTTGGTCGAGGCCACCCGCGAAGCGTTGGACCGGGCGGGCATCATAGTCACAGCGGCGAGTGGACGTGTTGGGGCGAGAGGACTCTCTGAGGGCGAGCGGGCTTGCTGAGGCAACCGGGCTTACTGTGGCGAGCGGGCTTGCCCCGCGTTGGGCGGCGAAGCCGCCCCAATAAACGCCGCGTCGTGTCAGGTAGCACCCGGTCGCCTGATTTAAGGGCTGCTGCGCAGCCCAACGCGGGGCAAGCCCGCTCGCCACAGTATGCCCACTGACCACAGTAAGCCTACTGACCACAGTAAGCCTACTGAACACAGTAAACCCACTGGCAACAGTAAGCCCGCTTGCCACAACAACATGCGCTCACCCCAACAAAAAGCGTGCACACCCCACATTATTTTTTGCCTGCCTTTCTACAATGATTCCAAGAGGAACAGACATGGCTGAAACGTCCCCCATCCGCTACAGCTTCGGCGGTGATGAACACTTGTTTGCCGAGGTCAGCGACAGCATGTCCCTGCAGGCCTTTTTCAAAGGCATGGCCGTGACCCGCGCCGTGGAGCGTCTGGCGCTGGACGGCGTATTGGATGTGTGCCTGGCCAATGCGTCGTTTCAGATTCGCTTCGACCCCGACCGCATCGCGCCACACGTGCTGCTCGACGCGGTGCAAAGCGCCGAAGCCCTGGCCGTGGCCGAGCGCACGTTGCACACGCGCATCATCGAAATTCCGGTGCTCTACAACGACCCGTGGACCCACGAAACGCTGATGCGTTTTCGCGACCGTCACCAAGACCCCACGGGCACGGACCTGGAATACGCTGCGCGCATCAACAGCCTGGCCGATGTCGACGCGTTTATCGCCGCCCACAGTGGCGCGCCGTGGTTTGTGTCGATGGTGGGCTTTGTCGCCGGCCTGCCGTTCATGTTCCAGATGGTTGAGCGCGAACGGCAATTGCAGGTGCCCAAGTACCTGCGCCCGCGCACCGACACCCCCAAATTGACCCTCGGGCATGGCGGCTGCTTTGGCTGTATTTACTCGGTACGCGGCGCCGGGGGTTACCAGATGTTCGGCGTGACCCCGGCGCCGATCTACGACCCGGCGCAGCAGTTGGCGTACCTCAAGGAGCACATGGTGTTCTTCCGCCCCGGAGACATCGTGCAGTTCAAACCGCTGGACCGCGACGCCTATGACCTGGCGGTCGCCGAGGTGGACGCGGGGCGTTTCGACTTGCGCATCCGCCCGGTGGAATTTTCCCTCGACGCCTTTATTGCCGACCCCGTTGGCTATCCGAAAACCCTGCAGGAGGCGCTGGCATGATCAAAGTCATCAAACCCGGCCTCGCCACCTCTGTGCAGGACCTTGGTCGTGAAGGCTATTACCACTTGGGCATCCCGCCCTCGGGTGCGCTGGACCAATACGCCTTGAGCGCGGCCAACCACCTGGTGGGCAACCCGGTGGGTGCGGCGGGCCTGGAATGCACCTTGATCGGGCCTGAGCTGCTGTTTCAACAGGACGCGTTGGTGGCGCTCAGCGGTGCGCTGATGGCGCCGCGCCTGGACGGTGAAGTGGTGCATCAGGACACCGCGTTCCAGGTGCGCGCCGGGCAGGTGCTGCGCTTTGAATTTCCCAAGGCGGGCGCGCGCACCTACCTGGCGGTGGCGGGCGGCATTGATGTGCCATTGGTGCTCGGCAGCCGCTCGACGTACACCCTCGGCGCGCTTGGCGGGTTTCAGGGACGGCGCTTGCAGGCGGGCGATGAACTGCCGATCGGCCAGGACTTTGGGCTGGGGCGTGCGGGCAACAGTTTGCCGATGGCGCTGCGTCGCTCAGTCGGCGGCGATGTGACCTTGCGTGTGGTGCCGGGGCTGTATTACGACCGGCTGACTGACGGCGCGAAAAGCAGCTTTTTTGCCGAACCGTGGACAGTGGGCTCCGAGGCGGATCGCATCGGCTATCGCTTCAAGGGCGGCAGCGCGTTGAGTTTTCAGCCGCGTGAGCAGCCGTTTGGCGCGGGCTCGGACCCGTCGAATATCGTCGACAGTTGCTACCCCATTGGCTCGATCCAGGTGCCGGCGGGGTTGGAGCCGATTGTGCTGCACAGGGATGCGGTCTCGGGCGGTGGCTACGCGATGATTGGCACGGTGATCAGTGCGGATCTGGATTTGATCGGGCAGATGCAGCCGAACCAGCGGGCGGGGTTTGTGGCGGTGACGCTTGAGGAGGCATTGGAGGCGCGGCGGGTGTACAAGAAGCGGCTGAAAATAATGGGCGGTTTATTCACTCCCTGAAAACACATAGGACCCATGTGGGAGCGGGCTTGCTCGCGAAGGCGGTGTGTCAGCCAGCCTATTCGGTACTGACACACCGCCTTCGCGAGCAAGCCCGCTCCCACAGTTTTTAACAGTGTTGTGTCAGAACAGTTGGGTGAACAGCCAGTACAAACTGCCCGACAACAGAATCGCCGCCGGCAACGTTAGCACCCAGGCCATCAGCAAATTGCGGATGGTCTTCATCTGCAACCCCCCGCCATTGGCCACCATGGTCCCGGCCACACCGGACGACAGCACATGGGTGGTCGACACCGGCAACCCGAACATGTCCGCTGCGCCAATCGTCAGCATCGCCACTGTCTCGGCCGAGGCGCCTTGGGCGTAGGTCAGGTGGGTCTTGCCAATTTTCTCGCCCACCGTCACCACGATGCGCTTCCAGCCAACCATGGTGCCCAGGCCGAGAGCGATGGCCACGGCGATCTTCACCCACAGCGGAATAAAGCGCGTGGAATTGTCGATCTGTTCCTTGAACAGCTTCAGCTTGCCTTGGGTGTCGGCGTCGAAGCTGCCGACCTTGTCCTTGTCCATCAGGCGAATGGTTTCGCTGGTCAAGTACATGTCGTTGCGCACGTTGCCTACCGCTTCGGCGGGGACTTTGGCCAGGGAGCCGTAGCCTTTGACTTCGTCACCTATCTGGCCTGCCAGGGCGGCGAGGGCGGGTATCAGTTGCGGGGTGGCTTCCTTGGTGCGCACGTAGGTCGACAGGATCGGCCGTGGGTCGCCCGGCAGTGCTTGCGGTGCGCTTTTCATCAAGGCGACCTGGGTCACCTCGGCCACTGCCGCAAACTGCAACGACTGCTCGGCCGGCATGGTGCGGTTCAGCGCGTAGGCCATTGGCAGGGTGCCGACCAGGATCAGCATGATCAGGCCCATGCCTTTCTGGCCGTCATTTGAACCGTGAGCGAAGGACACGCCGGTGCAGGTGGCGATCAGCATGCCGCGAATCCACCACGGCGGCGGGGTGTCGCCCTTGGGCGCCTTGTACAGCGAGCGATTTTTTACAAAGGCGCGCAGCGCCAGCAACAGCAAGGCGGCAAACGCGAAGCCGATCAGCGGTGACAGCAGCAGCGCATAACCAATCTTGATCGCCTGGCTCCAATCGACGCCGCTGGTGCCGTCACGCCCGTGCATCAAGGCGTTCGCCACGCCGACGCCGATGATCGAGCCGATCAGGGTGTGCGAAGACGAGGCCGGCAGGCCCAGCCACCAGGTGCCGAGGTTCCACAGGATCGCGGCGATCAGCAAGGCGAAGATCATCGCGAAACCGGCCGAGGAGCCCACTTGCAAAATCAGCTCGACCGGCAGCAGGGCAATGATGCCGAACGCCACGGCGCCGCTGGACAGCAGCACGCCGAGGAAGTTGAAAAAGCCCGACCACACCACTGCAAAGTGTGGCGGCAGCGAGTTGGTGTAGATCACCGTCGCCACTGCGTTGGCGGTGTCGTGGAAGCCGTTGACGAATTCGAAGCCCAGGGCGATCAACAGCGCCACGCCGAGCAGCAGGAACGGTGTCCAGGTGGTGACCACCGTGCCCAGCTCGTGCATGTCGTGCATCAGGCTGTAGGCGGTAAACAGCAGGCCCATGGCGAGCACGGCGAAGAAGATGATCACCGTCACCAGGCCGGGTTTCTTGTCCAGCCGGGGTTTGGGGTCTGCGTGTGAAGCGGTGGTGGAGGCAGTCAGGGAAGGGGTGGCCATGCCGGAGCATCCAGTGTGGGGAGGATGTCGTTGATGATCATTGCAGAATGTTACAGAGATGCTGCGGTAAGTCAGTGTTTAGGGAATTGGGCGTGCCACTGGTCTACAAACGCCCCCAAAAGTAATGTCAGAGTGCAATCAATGTGGGCGCTGGCTTGTGTGGGAGCCGGGCTTGCCCGCGATGCAGGCACCTCGGTATTTCACAGACACCGGGGTGATGCTATCGCAGGCAAGCCAGTTCCCACCGTTTTGGAGCATTCCACGGTCAGTAATCTTTGCGCTTTCTAAAGGCCCAGCGCCCGGCAATCAAGGTGAACGTGGCCACCAACGCCACCAGAATCCAGAAGCCTTCCGGGTCAGTGGAGAGCGGCACGCCGCCCACGTTCATGCCAAAAAAACCGGCAATGATGTTGATCGGCAACGCCAGCACTGTCACCACCGTAAGGGTGAACAGCGTGCGGTTGCTTTGTTCATTAAGGTTGGCGGCAATCTCTTCCTGCAACAATTTGATCCGCTCACCCAGGGCCATCAGGTCGTTGATGATCAGCGCAAACTCCTCGGTGGATTTGCGCAATTCCTTCACGTCCTCCTTTTGCAGCCACTGCGGCGGGCGATTGAGCAGGCGCAGCAACGAGCCCGGTTCCAGCGCCAGCAGGCGTTGCAGGCGCACCAGCACCCGGCGTGCGGCACCCAGTTCGGCGCGGTTGGTAGACAGGCGCGAAGACAGCAATTGGTCTTCGATGTGGTCGACGCTGAGGCTGGTCTTGCGCACGATCTGGGTCAGCACCTCGCCCTGGTCGCGCAACAAATGCACCAGCAGCTCCAGCGGCGAGCGAAAGCGTTCACCGGCTTTTACCGACGAGCGCAATTTGTCCACCGAATGCAACGGTTGCAGGCGCGCACTCACCAGCAAGTGGCTGCGGGCGCACACCCACAGCGTGGAAATATCCGAGGAAACCATGCTGCTGAAGTTGAACACCACGTCGTTGACCACCGCCAGCAAGGCCGAGTCAACGTGTTCGATGCGCGTAGAGCGTGAACCTTCGTGCAAGGCTTCGAAAAACTCTTCCGGCAGCGCCAGATGCGTCTGCATCCAGCGCTCGCACGCGGCGTGCGCCAGGTTCAGGTGCAGCCACAGAAATTCATCCGGGTTGTGCGGCGCCTGCAAGGCTGCGAGCGCCGTGGCCGAATCAATCTGCTCGCCCTTTTCGCCGGGTCGAAAACGAAAACCGTAAAGCAGGCCAAACAGATCGGGATCCTGATGGCCGTGGTCGATGCTGTGGTTCATGGAGGCTCGCAGAGAAAGCGCCTGTAGGACGTTTCACAGGTTCGCGTGGGCGAATCATTGCAAGGCCGGATGACGATTTTGTGACGGTATGAAAACGAGTTCAGCGGGTTTTCAGTGTGAAGGTGAAGCGCGTGCCATTTTCTGCGCAGGACGATACCTGCAGCTGTCCGCCGTGGGCATCGGCAATCTGCTTGACGATATACAAACCCAGGCCCAGGCCGGCTTGTGGCGTGTCCCTGAGCGGCCGCGAGTAGGGCTGAAAGAGCCGAGGTAAAGCCAGTTCGTCGATCTGGCCGGGGTTCTTCACGGTCAGCGTGAAGTGGTCATGCTCAATCCGCGCCGTGACCTCCACCGGACCGTCGTGGCTACCATGATGGATGGCGTTGGCCACCAGGTTGGAGAGCAATTGCGCCAGCCGATCGCGGTCGCCGTAGACGCCACGCAGGTCGCCGATGTCGGCCTTGATCAAGCGTTGCGGGTGCACGCTTTGCACTTCGAAGACCACGTGTCGAAAAGCGTCCTGCAAATCCAGGCAATCATTGAGGTGCAGCGGAATGCCGCTGCCCATGCGCCCGCGAGCGAAATCCAGTACATCTTCGACCAGTTGCGACGCGCGCCGGCCACTGGCGAGGATGTGCCGTACGAGCGGGTCGGTCGCCGCGTTGGGGTGTTTGCGCAGTAGCCGCTCGGCACCGAAGTTGATGGCGAACAGCGGGTTGCGCAGGTCATGGCCGAGCACGGCGATGAATTGCTCGCGCAGTTCGGCCGTGCCGCGCTCTTCCTGCAATTGCGCCTGGGTATCCTGCAAATCCTCCTCGGCTTCGATCTGCAAGGACAGCACCCGGGCGAACGACTCCATGGTCGATTGGATCGTGCTGCTGCGCAGCTGCGCCGGGTTGGGGTCCAACGCGCAAATAGTGCCGAAAAAGCGCCCGTCAGTGCGGAACACCGGCACCGAGATGTAGCTTTCAAACTGGTACATGCGCGGGGTGTGGTGGTCGTGGTAGCGGGGGTCTTCGCTGGCCTTGTCGATTACCACGGAGACGTGGGAACCCCGGATTTCGTGACAGATAGTCGTGGAAAGGTCCAGCTCGCCACCCACACCGAGGCCGAACTCCAATTGATCGAGCACAGCGCAGGCGGTCCAGGTGTCCTCGGTCACGCGCGCCACGGCGGCAAAACGCAGGCCGGTCATGTCGCTGATGACTTTGAGCATCGCAGGTACGGCACTGATACGGCCAATAGTGGCGATGTCGGCGGCTTTCTGCCCCATTCAGCGGTCTCTATAGGGAGGAGGGTGGGCGTTGTGCCCACGTTAATGGTGGGATTCTAGCGACCTTGCGCGTTGTAGGTGTAATTTCATTAACTATGTGGGTACTTTTCCTGCCTCTGGCTTTCCAGCGCGCATAAAAAAACCGCGCCACTTTTTAAGTGGCGCGGTTTTTTTGGCGGTTGACTCAAGTGTCTTGCTTGTTTTCCAGCACCGCGCCGGTCTTGGCGTCGAGCTTGACTTCAAAGCGCTTGCCAGCGGTGTCGGTCACGTCAACTTCGTAAACCAGTACACCGTTTTTGTGGTCCAGCTCGGTGTCGGTGATGCTGGCGCCGGGATGAGTGGCCACGGCGGCGGCGTTGAGTTTCTCGAACGGCATGACTGCACCGGATTTGAGCAGGCCTTCAATGTGGTCCGGACGGACGTCCGCCTGGGCCAGGCCGGCAGTCAGGGTCAGGGCGGTAGCGGCAAACAGGGCGGTCAGGGTTTTCATGGTGTGTCCTTCTGGGTGAGCTGTTTAAGTGGCGCCAGATTAACCAGCGCAACTTAATTCATCCTTAATGGCGAACCGACACCTATTGCGGCCTGACGCTTAGTACCCGTTGTCCTTGAGCAGGTCCTGCACACTCGACGACGGCCAGCGCTTGTAGAACTTCAGCAGTTCGGCGGCGCGGTTGGTGAAGATGCCATCGACGCCAGCGGCCATCACTTTCTCGAAGTCCACCGGTTCATCGACGGTATAGACGTGCACCAGCAAGCCTTTGTCGTGGGTCAGCTTGTTCATTTGTGGCTTCACCAGGTCGGTGTAGCTCTGGTCGCCATGGTTGGTCAGTTCGGCCGATGGGCCGGTGCCGATGGCGCCGAGGCTCTTGGCTTCGTCGACCCACTTTTCAAACTCGGCAGCGTCTTTCGGCTCTTGCTTGGCGTAGTAGGCCGCTTTGGTGGTCTCGCCGGATTCGGCGAATGTCTGCGCGGACTTCGGCTCGATGCTGCCTGGGCCGACCCACAGCAGCAGGATTTTCGGGGTGTTGGGCATTTCTTTCTGCAGCTCTTTCAAGCTGTCTTTTTCAAACGTTTGCAGCACGACGCGGCCCTTGCCCTGGCCGACGCCCGTGTTGCTCTTGCCCAGCTTGGAGCCGGCAGAGCTCAACCAGCCCTTGTCCAGCAGCTTGTTTTTCAGGTCGGCTTCGATGCCCGGAAATTGCTTGGGCTCTTTGGTTTCGATGTACAGGCCGGGTTTGTGCTGCGGGTTGCCTTCGGCGATCTTGATGATTTCGTCCAGGCTCTGGATTTTCAGGCCGACGAACGCTGGGCGCGCACGATCCGGGTAGGCGGCGTTGAACCAGCTGCCAGCGTCCAGGGTGCGCAGTTCGGCCCAGGTGAACTCGTTGGCCGGGGCGTCTTTGCGCTCGGGGAACTTGGTGGCCACGTCGGTGGTGCGCTGCAGGTTGTTGTCGTGTAGGGCGAACAGCACGCCGTCTTTACTGCGCTGCAGGTCCATTTCCAGGTAGTCGGCGCCCAGGTCGCGAGCGAGCTTGTAGGAAGCCGCGGTGGATTCGGGAGCGTCGTAGGAAGCGCCACGGTGCGCAATGACGGCCGGGTACGGAATGCCTTCGTTTGTTGCCAATTCAGCCGGGCTGATCGGGTCGGCAGCCTGTGCCTGGCCAAGGCCGAGCATCAGAGCGAGCAGCAAGGCGCTCTTGGTAAACGTGACAGGCATATGCGAAGTCCTTTCGTGGAGGTAACTTTGAGAAGGCGTCCTTTTTAACAATTGATTGCGAAAGGCGCTATCACCAAACCGACATTAAGGTGCTCAGGCGCCATTTTTCTGGGTTTTTTTGTGCTGTATTGCAGTATTCTTGGCCGCAGCTGCCCCGTCAGAGGGCCGTAATTTCTGCCACGCGTGTAAACCATCTTTCCAGTCCCAGTGGGACTTTTCAGTGAGGTTTACCATGCGCATCACTTCAGAACTCATCTGCCAGGCCGCCGACCAACTTCACGGTTTTGTCGGCCTGAACCGCAAAACCGGCCAGTACATTGTGCGTTTCAGCGAAGATGCCTTCGGCATGGACGTGGCCGATGACGGCATCATTCCTACTGCTGAATTTGTCTGGCTGCCGGCCGCCGACCACGCCATGACCCTGTCGCGCGAACGCCTGCAGTTGCTGCTGGACCAGAACATCGACGACCGCATCAACATCTCCGAGCCGTTGCGCGTGTACATGCGCCGGGTCGAAATCCCGCAAATCAGTGCGTTGCGCAGTTTGGTCAGCTAAGCACCTGTTGTTTTGCAGGCAATCAAGATCAGAGGTGGGAGCTGGCTTGCCTGCGATGCAGACGACGCGGTCTTTGGGTGGAACCGAGTTGATGCCATCGCAGGCAAGCCAGCTCCCACCGGGGCACGCATTTCACTTCTGGAAGGTGTAGGCCCGCTCCACCTTGCACACCCGCGTGTGAAACGCCGAGTACCAGGTGGCGCGGCCTTGCTCGCGCACTTCGCGGTGCTCGGCCTGCTGTTTCCAGGCCAGGATCGCCGCCTCGCTTTCCCAGTAGGACACGGTGATCCCCAAGCCGTCCTCGCGCGCCGATTCCACCCCGAGAAACCCCGGTTGTTCACGCGCCAGTTCCAGCATGCGGGCGGCGGCCTGGCCGTAGCCTTGATCGCCCTCGGTGCGCACTGAGCTGAAAATCACTGCGTAGTAGGGCGTGGCGGGAGTGGTGGCGATCATCGTGACAACTCCAGACAGGCATTGAGCAGAGCGATCGCCAAGGGTGGCGTGACGTGTTTGAGCGCGGCACGTTCCGGTTGGAACAGCGTGGCGACAAAAAACGGATGGTCGAGCAATTCGATGGCGCGCAGATCGCCGGCCGAGTCGTGGCCGCTGGGGATCAGGTCGCTTTCCAACAGTGCGTTGGCGAACTCGGGGTTGATGCCGTAGCGGCAGCGATAACCCTCGTGGATATCCAGCGTGCCATAGGCCTCGGCGATGCGGGTGTAGGGCGCCAGACGTACGGTGTCCGTGGCCTCTACCAGCGCGCAACTGAGCGGTGTGATCACCGCACGCTTGGCGTGCGGGGCCAGCTCGCCATGTTCGGCATCCGCCCAACCCAGCACGTTGCGGGCATACTCCAGCACCGCATGCTGAAAACCGCCGCACGTGCCGAGGAAAGGGCGCTTATGTTCGCGGGCAAACCGGATCGCCCGCAATGCGCCGTCGGTGTCGCGATAGGGGCTGGCGGGCACACACCAGAAACCGTCGAACGCATGCAATTGAGGGGTGGGCGTGATCGAGTCCGTGTCGAGCCATTGCACGTGAACGTTCAGGTTCAAGGCGTCGGCCGCCTGTTGCAGCGCCACGGGTATGGCCTGGTGCGCGGTGACGTCGGGGTTGTAGTCGCCGATCAGGGCAAGGTGCAAGGTGCTGGCTTTCATCGAGTACGTCCCATGGCTTGTTGTGTCCTGGTGCCCACTATAGATTGGCGCTCACGCAATCAAAATTGGCGTTCGCCCACATGCTCAATGCAGCCACGCACTATCAAATCGACTATCCCGACCTCTCGCTGATCCTCGCCCTGGTACGCGGTGGCACCCTGGCGCGCGCGGCGGCGCTGTTGCGGGTGGATGTGTCCACGGTGTTTCGCGCGGTGCGCCGGCTGGAGGCCGCCTTGGGCCAGACCCTGTTTGAAAAAAGCCGCGCCGGTTACCTGCCCACCAGCCTGGCCAGCAACCTGGCGCAGCAGGCCGAGCACGCCGAACAAGCGTTGGAGGCGGCGCGCATTGGCGTGGAGCAGGGCGGCGAAGTGATCAGCGGCACTGTGCGCCTGACCTGTACCGACTCGGTGCTGCAAGGTTTGCTGCTGCCGGCGTTGGCGCGGTTCATGCCCGACTACCCGGCGTTGACCCTGGAGTTGAGCACATCGAATGATTTCGCCAACCTCAGCCGCCGCGATGCGGACATTGCCCTGCGCCTGACCAAGACGCCGCCGGAGCACCTTGTCGGTCGTTGCCTGGGCACGGTCGCTTATCAAGTGTGTGCCAGTGTCGATTTTGCGCGCCAGCACGCAGGCCGCGAGTTGGCCGACCTGCCGTGGATCGCCCCGGACGACTTCCTGCCCGATCACCCCACCGTCGCCTGGCGCCGCGAGCATTTGCCGGGTGTGCGTCCCAGCTATCGCTGCAACAGCATGTTGTCGGTCACCGAGTTGGTACGTGCAGGCCTGGGCGTGGCGGCGCTGCCGGATTTTCTCTTGGGCGATGGTGTGCAACCACTGGGGCCGGCGTTGGCCGCACGGAACACCGCACTGTGGCTGCTGACGCGTCCGGATTGCCGGGCGTTGCGTTCGGTGGTCACGTTGTTTGATGAGCTGGGGCGGCATGTGCGGTTGCCGTGAACGGCATCTTTTGTGACTGGCGGGATAGTTGTGGCGCGCGCGGCTTGTTGTGGCGGGCGGGCTGCTGTGGCGGGCTTGTTGTGGCGAGCGGTCTTGTTGTGGCGAGCGGGCTTGCCCCGCGTTGGGGCGCGAAGCGGCCCCAGATAGGCCAACGCGATGCTTCAGGTAAACCGCGGTGTCAGGTTTTGGGGCTGCTTTGCAGCCCAACGCGGGGCAAGCCCGCTCGCCACAGCAGCTCGCTCGCTACAACAAGCCCGCTCGCCATAGCAGGCTTTCCTTAAGGCAACTGCGTCGCCCTCAGGGTTTACGCATGAACTGCTCATGCATCTCGAAGGTCAGGGTCTCGATACGCTCGGTCAGTTGCTTGGTCATTTCTGTCAGGCGGGTGTTCTGCTCCAGCAGTTCCAGCAACTGCTTGGTGGTTTGTTCGGCTTGGGCCTGGCGCTCGGTGTTGGCGATGGCCAGCGCTTCGCGGTGCTGCGCATCGGCGTCGGACTGGGCTTTGTCGCGGGCGGCCTGGCGTGTCTGGGCCAGCAGGATCAGCGGCGCGGCATAGGCCGATTGCAGGCTGAAGGCCAGGTTGAGCAGGATGAACGGGTACACGTCGAAGTGGGTGATGCCGGTCATGTTGAGCACCACCCACAAGATCACGATCGCGGTTTGCGCGCCCAGAAAGGTGGGCGTACCAAAGAAGCGCGCGAACGCTTCGGCCTTGAGCGCAAAGGTGTCGTTGCCGAAGGTCGGCGCCAGGTGGGCGTGGCCTCGGTGGAAACGCAGGTGATCGACGGGGGCTGCTTCTGGCTTGTCTGGGGTCATGGCGGGCTCGAATCCTTGGCGTAAAGACTAGTCAGCACTATAGACCGAGCCCCCGGGCAGACACATGAAGATCAGGTCAGTTGTTGCCGCGCTCATTGGCAAACGCGCTCACCGCCTGCACAGCCTCGCCCGTGCCTTCGCGAATCTGCAGGATCACCGTGCCGGCCTGGTTGGCCAACTCCACACCTTGAGCGGCGCGGTCGCGAGTCCCTTCCATGCTGTCGATGGCTTGGCGGGTTTCCTCCTGGATCATCGCGATCATGCTGGAGATTTCCGCCGTCGAGCCGCTGGTGCGTGCCGCCAGTTGCCGCACTTCGTCGGCCACCACGGCAAAGCCCCGGCCTTGTTCGCCAGCGCGCGCCGCTTCGATGGCGGCGTTGAGGGCCAGCAGGTTGGTCTGGTCGGCGATGCCGCGGATGGTGTTGACGATGGCCGTGATCTGCTGCGAACGCTCGCCCAGCTTGGCGATCAGTTGCGAGGAGCCATCGATGTCGGCAGCAATCTCGCGCATGCCGCTGGCGGTTTGCTGGATCACATCGGCGCCCTTTTCGGCGATATCCCGAGTGTTCAGCGAGATGTGATAAGCCTGGGCAGCGCTGGCGGCGTCGGCGGCATGCTGCTGCACTCTGGCGGTGATGTCGGAGGCAAACTTCACCACTTTGCACAGGCGCCCGCTGGCGTCGTACACCGGGTTGTAGTTGGCCTCCAGCCACACCGTCTGGCCGTTTTTGTCGATGCGTTCAAACTGGCCGTTGAACAGTTCGCCCTGGTTCAAGCGCTTCCAGAACTCACTGTAGGTCGAGCTGTTGGCCAGGTCCGGCTTGCAGAACAGGCGGTGATGCTTGCCCTGGATCTGCGCCAGGCTGTAGCCCATGCGCTGCAGGAAATTTGCATTGGCGGTAATGATGGTGCCGTCGAGGTTGAATTCGATCACCGCCATGGCCCGGTCGATGGCACCCAACTTGGCGTTGGCTTCACTTTCGGCCTGCAGGCGCGGGGTGACGTCCATGGCGTATTTCACCACTTTGATGACCTGGCCGGTGTGATCGCGCACCGGGTTGTAGCTGGCTTCCAGCCATACCGATTGGCCGTCGCCGCCGACGCGTTCAAAGGTGCCCGACTGAAATTGGCCATTACGCAGCTGCGTCCACAACTGGTTGTAGTCGGCACTGCGCGTGAACGCGGGGGTGCAGAACATCCGGTGGGGCTGGCCCTCGATCTGTTCGGCGCGGTAGCTCATGGTCTTGAGGAAATTCTCATTGGCCCGCAGGACGGTGCCTTGCAGATCGAATTCGATCACCGCCATGGAGCGCTCGATGGCATCCAGCAAGCTGGCTTGTTGGGCGTTGGTGTGTTGCAGGGTGTTGATAGTTTTTTTGTGGGCGTTGAATAGCATGTTCGAGAGCTCGGGGAAGCACGCGTCAGAGGTATCCATGAATATGCGCCTGCCCCCGTAGGGCACCAGGCCTTACGGTTGACTTGCTCATTGTCAGCTTCCTTGTGCTGACAGAGGGGGGTTGAACAACGGGTTCAGAGTGATCGGCCAGCCAAGAAGTTCGCATTCAGGGCGGTGGCATCAATGAGTAGGCGACCAATGGTGGCATTATGCTTCTGCAGCAGTGCGGCGGAAGAGAAATCAGACGAGGTGTTGTAGGACGACTTAGGCGGAGTGGGCGACGACACAGTGGCTGACATTCACCCGGTTGCGGCCGGTGTCCTTGGCGGCATAGAGCGCGCGATCCGCGGCGTTGAGCCACATTGCCGCATCGCTGAAGACGGGTTGGAAGTCTGCCAGACCAATGCTCAGGCTCACGCGCAACGCTGGGATCTGCGAATTGCGATAGTTACTAAAGGTTTCTCGCATGTGTTCCATGACCAGCGCGGCTTCTTCCAGTGGCATTTGCGGAAGAATCACGCAGAACTCATCGCCGCCGTAACGGCCGGCCAAGTCATTTTCCCTCAGGTGTTGACGCAACTCCTGACTCAGCTGGCGCAACACCTGATCACCGACGATATGGCCGTAGGTGTCGTTGATCTGTTTGAAATGGTCGATATCGATCAAGGCAATGGTGGCGTGGCCTTGTTGCTGCTGGCATTTGTGGAACTTGAGATTGAGCAGGTCTTTCCACGAGCCATGATTGAGCAGGCCGGTGAGGCTGTCGACGCGGCTGAGGGCGCTGAGGGCGCGTTTGTGTTCCGAGAGTTTGATTGCCAACTGATAGCAGACCATGCCGATCGCCATCGGGTACAGCGTCAGCATCGGCAGGCAGGTATACACCTGGGCAAGGCTGACGTTGGGATTGAACTTGATCCCCAGCAGCGCCCACGCCACGCCGATACCGCCCGCCTGTGCCACCAGCCCGCGCAGAAACAGGCGCTTGCCCCCGGCCGCGACGTTGTTCATGGTCATCATCGACAGGATGGTCACGGTCGTCAGCGGTGTGAATTGCGTGGCCGCCGCCCAGAAACCGCCGAGCAGCGAGTCATAGAGCAAGTTGCGTTGTTCGGCCTGGTAGGGAAATTGCGAGCGCGTGGAGAGCTGGTACGCCACATGGGCCCAGGCATAACCGTTGAATATCAGTAGCGCCCATACCCAGCCCGGCATGGCCAACGGGTAAAGGGCGCCGATGACGCTGATACAGCCGATACCCAGGCCGATAATCCTTGGCTTGTAGATACGCCTGGCAAATGACAGCCCTTTGCCTCGTCTGTTTTCCATAGTGTTCCGGGTCAGCTCTTTTTTGCAGATACGACAGCGTGCGTCAGCGGCTTGGACCGTTGATCGGATATTAGGTGGGAATATTGTCAGTTATTCACGTGGGAATAATCAGTGTCCTTCCAAGCCATTTGCGCAGCACACCGGGTGAATGCGCTAAAAACGACCTGGAATGTCGCTCATGCAACAGGCTTTATTACGAACGGGCAGGGCTGACTTCGTAGCCGGCCAGGAACAGGTCGATGGCCGATTCGATCACGCTGGCCTGTGTGGCAGCGTCCAGGGTAGGTTGGCCCAGCGTAATTTGCGGCCAAAAGGCGAACGCCTTGAGCAGGCTCTGGATCTGATGGGCCGCAAAGGCCGGGTCGGTGCAGGCCAGGCGGCCATCTTCCTGGGCCGCGCGTACCCACTGGGTGAAGCCTTCCTCGCGTTTGCTCAAGCGGTTGACCATGTCTTGCGCGCGTTCGGGCGAATGAATGGTGGCGGCGATCGCGACACGGGCCAGGTCGAGGAAGTTGGCGTCCGACATCATCTGCATCTTCGCCTGCAGCAAACCGCGCAATTGCTCGCGCAGGGGGCGGTCACTGGCGTAGCTGGCGTCCAGTTGGGCGACGCTGCTGGCCCACAACTGGTGCAGGATTTCTGCAAACAACTCTTCCTTGCTGGGAAAGTGGTTGTACACCGTGCGCTTGGAGACTCCGGCGGTGGCCGCAATTTTGTCCATGCTGGTGACCTCGAACCCGTTAGCCCGAAACTCGGTGATGGCCGCTGCCACGATGGCTTCGCGTTTGCGGTCGGTGAGGCGTTGGGGAGCAGTCATGGAGGGCGTTCGGCTCTTGGATGAAATTACACTCGGTAGTTTACTTGCTCCGGGTTTTGTTGCAATCTAGAAACTACACTGTGCAGTGTAATTTATGAGCGGACCCCAGGAGTCACTCTGTAATGGCCACGATTTCAAGCCGTCTCGACCCTTCGCCTGAAGCACTCAAGCCTGCCGAGCAGGAGCAAGGGCATTTCACCAACGATGCCCCAGTGCAACATGGCGGTTTTGGCAAGACGTTGCGGATTTTCTGGAACATGCTTTTCAACAAGCCGCGCAGCACGCGCCCTGTGGGCAAGATCCCGGTGCAACCGCTGACACGCGAGCAACTGCTGGCCGCTCCCGATCACAGCGTGTTCCGTCTGGGGCATTCCACCGTGTTGCTGAAAATGCGCGGTAAGTTCTGGCTAACCGACCCGGTGTTTGCCGAGCGCGCTTCACCGTTCAGTTGGGCCGGGCCCAAACGCTTCCATCAGCCGCCCATCAGCCTTGAAGACTTGCCGCCGCTGGAAGCGGTGATTCTTTCGCACAATCACTATGACCACCTGGACCATAAGGCCGTGGTCCAGCTGGCCGACAAAACCCGCTACTTTCTCGCCCCGCTGGGTGTGGGCGACACCCTGGTGAAATGGGGTGTGGACGCCAGCAAAGTCAGGCAACTGGATTGGTGGCAAGGCACCGAGGTCGATGGCATTCGCTTTATCGCCACGCCGGCCCAGCACTTTTCCGGGCGCGGTCTGTTTGACGGCAACCAGACCCTGTGGTGTTCCTGGGTGATGATCGACGGTGCGCGGCGGGTCTTTTTCAGTGGCGACACGGGTTATTTCGACGGTTTCAAACGCATCGGCGAACAATACGGCCCGTTTGATCTGACGCTGATGGAAACAGGTGCTTACAACGTCGACTGGCCCCATGTGCACATGCAGCCGGAGCAAACCTTGCAGGCGCATATCGACCTTAAAGGCCGTTGGCTGCTGCCGATTCACAACGGCACGTTCGACCTGGCGTTCCATGCCTGGCACGAGCCGTTTGACCGCATCATGGCCCTGGCCTGGGAGCGCAACGTTTCGATTACCACGCCGGCGATGGGGCAAGCGTTCAATCTGAACCAGCCTGAGCGTGGGCATGCGTGGTGGTTGGACGTGGAAACTCAAGGTGCGAAAGAGCACGCGGCGGGCTGAAGTTTGGGGCCGTAGGAAAATGAGTTTTCAGGGTATTTCAGCCCTGCGACAACCATCAGGTCCGAGTGCGATGATCCCGCACGGTCATTGTCGGGGTGCGGGTTCTGATGGAAAAAAACTGTAGGGAGCATTGGCGATTGGGCCTGCCTTGTCGACTTGGGCCTTCCTTGCCGGAAGCGGGTGAAGCGGGCGGCTCAAACGCTGCGCCGGCCCAGGCCCAACCCGATAAAGCCAACCCGGGCGGTATCGTCTTCGGCGCTGATTATCCAAAGGGTGTCGCACTCATTCCCGGCTACAACGCCGTGGCTGCGCCGATAAAACCCGTGCGGGATCCTGCGCTGTCACTCGTCGCTTTGAGTGGTATCGAGCCTACTGGTCCTGTGATGGTTGAAGTGCCTCTGGTACGCAATAACAGCACTTTTACCGCTTCCAAGGTGCTCGCAGGGTGGCGCATCGGGTTCGCTGACCGGTATGTGCACGGGGCTCATTACGAACCGGTTGAACACAGTGCAGCCTTGCGCCGAGCGTTCGACATCCTGCAACTGGCCGGTGCGCAATTGGTACCGGTAGATGCACGACGTGAAGACCACAGCGTTCAATTCTGTTTGCAGACGCGTGAAATCGACGATCTGGTGACCCGGCATCGGCTTGATGCCTTGGTGTCTGATGATCAATCTGCGGCGTTTCATGGTGCGTGCATAAGCGGGTATCCCGCCGTGTGCGAGCCGTTGGCAGAAGGGGCGAAGCTCTGGTTTTATGGCGCTCGATGGTCTCGCGATGCTTTGCACGCGTTGCTCTACGCCTATCGGCAAAACAACGCCGGCGGCCCAGGCGGCCACTGACCTGGGCTTCAGTCTATTAGCGGACTACACGCCGTAACGTGGGGCCGGGCTGCTGCGTGACAGGTTTGGCCCCAAGGCCAGGCGCGCGGTTTCGTAAGCGTCCCAATCCAGGCTGTCGGGCAGTGACGGGATGGTGACTTTTTCACCTTGTGCGAGCCCTGCCAGCGCGGCATCCACCAGGTTTTGCGTGGTCATGACCATTGTCTCGGGCAGGTTGCTCACCGGCAGGCCGGCAACGTCCCAGAACTCGGTGGCGATGGCACCGGGCAACACCACTTGAACCCGTACTCCCTTGTCGCTCAGCTCATGCTCGAGTGATTCGGTAAAGGCCTGCACAAACGCCTTGGTGCCTCCGTAAACGCCATTCAGCAGCTTGGGTGCGACCGCCACGATCGAACCGATGTTGATCAGGGTGCCGCGACCCTGGGCGACAAAGTTGGTTGCCGCGGCTTTGGCCAGGCGGGTCAGGGCCAGCACATTGAGCAGGATCATCGCCTCCATCTTGTCCGCATCGCTGTCCAGCAAGGACGCGGTGGCACCGATGCCGGCGTTGTTCACCAACAGGCTGATGCGGCTGTCGTCGTGCAGGATCTGTTCAACACGGGCCAGATCGGCCGGCAGGTTCAGGTCGGCCACCACCACGTGGATATCCCGTTGGGTGTTGGCGTTGAGCTGAGTCGCCAGTCGCTCCAGCCGGTGCTGGTTACGTGCCACCAATATCAGATCGTAACCCTGGCGAGCCAGGCGATCGGCGTAGGTGGCGCCAATACCCGAAGAAGCGCCGGTGATCAGCGCGTAACCTTTGGATTGAATCATTGCAGTTGCTCCAGGAGGGCCGAGGAAGGAGGGCCTTGTTGCAACCAAGATTATGGGTGTAATGTCGTGGCTGCAATGTCGTATATCCCTCCTTTAGAGACATGAGGTTTGACCATGGTGTCTGTCGGTATTTTGCTGTTTCCGGGTTTCCAGATGCTCAGCCTGAGCACCAGTACGGTGTTTGAATTCGCCAACCTGGAGGTGCAACAGCCGTTCTATCGGGTAGACCTGGTATCCGAGGAAGGCGGGCCGATCAAAAGCTCCATGGGTTTTGCCATTGATACCGTCCCTTTTGGTCCATACGACACGGTGTTGGTGGTGGGCGATAACGAAGTGCTCGACGCCACGCCTGGCCTGCTCAGCTACTTGCAGCAGGCAGTGGTGACGTCGCGTCGTGTGACGTCTGCCTGCACCGGCTCTTTCCACCTGGCGGCCGCCGGACTGCTGGAAGACCGCAAGGCAACCACTCACTGGTACCACGCCCGTGCCTTTCGTCAGGCTTATCCCACTGTGAGGCTTGAAGAAGACCGCATCTTCACTGTCGACGGCCCACTCTGGACTTCTGCCGGCATGACCGCCTGCCTTGACCTGGCCCTGGCCCTTGTCGAAAACGACCTGGGTATAGAGGTGGCCCGCGAGGTCGCGCGCAAGTTGGTGATCTACCATCGCCGCGCGGGCGGCCAGTCGCAATTTTCCGCGCTGCTGGACATCGACCCCAAGTCCGACCGCGTGCAAACCGCCCTGGTCTACGCCCGCCAGCATTTACAGGAAGAGCTCTCGGTTGAACGGCTGGCCGACGTCGCGCACCTTAGTCCGCGCCAGTTCAGCCGTCTGTTTCGCAGCGAAACCGGCCACACCCCGGCCAAGGCGATCGAACGCCTGCGCATTGAAGCAGCGCGCCTGATGCTTGAATCCGGCGACCACCCTATCGACATCATTGCCCGCGACACCGGCTTCGGTGACCCGGAGCGCATGCGTCGCGCCTTCCTGCGTGCCTTCGGCCAGCCGCCACAAATGATGCGCCGCGCGCTGCAATTGCAGGCCTGATGCCCCAACGGCTTACACTCAAGTTAAGGGGGGCAAGTTATGCGCCATAAAATTCACATCCTCGGCGCTGCGGGCGCAGGCACCACGACACTGGGCAAAGCCTTGGCCGAACGCTTGAACGTGGTTTATTTCGACTCCGACGACTTCTTCTGGCAGCAAACTCCGGAACCGTTCACCGTTGCTCGGTTACGGGATGAACGCACGCGTCTGTTACAGGAACAGAGTGCCGGCCTCGAAGGCTGGGTGCTGTCCGGCTCGGTGTGCGGATGGGGCGATGCCATGATCCCGCAGTTCACCCAAGTGGTGTTTCTGCGCGTAGACCCGCCAGTTCGCCTGCACCGGCTGCAACTGCGCGAAGAGCAGCGCTATGGTGACCGGATTCTGGAGGGCGGCAGCCGCCATGAAAACAGCGTCGCGTTTCTCGCCTGGGCTGCTCGTTACGATGATGGTAACCACAGCCTACGCAGCCTGCGTCGGCATGAAAGCTGGCTGAAACCACTGAGCTGCCCGGTGATCCGGCTGGACGCTACGCACCATTCGGTTGAGGCGTTGGTGAATCAATTGATGCCGCTGTTGAGCCCATCAGCCGCGAAATGATGCCTTGTGCAGCGGGCTCGGCCGGGGCCTTGTCGAGCTTGCGCGCACTCATGCCCCAACCCGGCGCAAACCCCGGGAAAAACACCAGCCCCTCAGCTTCCAGCCGAAAGGCCAATACCAGGCGAGTTTCATCGTCTACATCGCCCTGGTTTTCAAAGCGTTGCACCGTTTCGACCGCCAGCCCGGCTTGGCGGGCGAGTTCTTCCCGGCTCCAGCCAAGCATCGCGCGGGCCTGCACACTGTGCTTGGCGGTGAATTGGTGCAGGACGATCTGCTGTTCTACAAAAGAGCTCATTGCCAGAGAGGACATGGGGGGTTCTCCAGGTTCGACGGGGGAAGGCAAACTATACTGTGTTTTTGTACAGTTGTTTTGACCGCTCATCAACTGGATTTTTTTAAGGCGTTTGGGCCGCGCGTTATTCCACGCCCGGCGCTTCTCGAATGATCAGGTGATCCAGGTTCTCGATATTCGCGCTGAAGACCCCGAATGTCTGCTCGGGGTTTTTCTTGCTCGGCACCTGTTTCAATTGCGGCGTGACCCCATAAAAGAAGCAATACAGCGCCTTTTTACTGTCTGCTGCCGCCTTGATCTGTTCCAGGAACGCCGTACGCTTGCGGTAGTTTTCGATGAGTTTTTTGCTCAGGTAGACGTTGACCGAGTAGGGCTTTTTGTCGAGCCACACCTTCTTTTCGAAATCGATGCGAAAGCTGGCGGTGTAATTCTTGATCTCCTTGATTTTCCCCCAGTAGATCAGGCCGTTGTTGTCCTGCAGGTACTCGATCTTCTTGAAAAACGTCCAATAGGTTGCCGTGTGATCGCCGATCTTCAGCGGCATGCTCTTGAGCTTGTCTTTATCGTCGATATTCGACACATAGCATTCCACCGGGTGGGCGAACACGCTGGTTTTGTCTGGGGTAGAGTCGCTGGCGCTGGGGGACGAACCGGTACGAGTAGACGTAACCTTCGTGGGATCGTGTGGGACGCCGGCTTCGGTGCCGGTCACGGCCGGCTTGCGCTCGTACTGGCGTCGCGTTAGTACCCATTCCGATGGGAAACTGTCCTCGCGCTCATCATCAGTTTCGCCGGTCGCAGTCTTGTGCGTGCTGGCGTAGCGGCAGCCGTCAATGTGCTGGGTACTGGCCTTGTTCTTAAAATGCGGCGTGCGCTGATAGTTGACGTTTTTTGCGTTGAAGGTGCTGAGCGCATTGCCCGCATCGAACGCTGCGCGGCACTCATCGTTGGGGCACAGGAAGCTGTCCTTGTCGGAGTCGAAAGGGCTGGTTTCGTCGAAATTCAGGTCTCGTACGTCGTAGATCGACAGCTTGTCATCGAGACTCAGGCTGTAGGCCGTGTCGAATTTCATGGGGCTCGGGTCCGTGAGATGAATGACTGGATATTACGCAAAACTTCGCCGTTACGGAGATCAAAAAATCTGGGAGCGGGATTGTGTGGGAGCGGGCTCGCTCGCGAAGGCGGTGTGTCAGTTCCGAGTGCATGGTTGATCCACCGCGTTCGCGAGCAAGCCCGCCCCCATTAGATAGGCGGTGTTTCGGCCACCCGCCGTCCACTCAGGAAACACAAGGTGCCACCCACGGCGGTCAACGCGCCGAGTGCGTAGAACATGCTGACCGGCGCCGCATTGATCAGCAGGTATCCGCAAATGACCGGGCTCATCGCCCCGCCAAACGCCGCCAGGTTTTGCGCGCCGTAATAACTGCCGCGCAGTGCATCCGGGGCGATGGTGTCGATGAACAGGAATTCCGAGGGGTAAATGATCATCTCGCCCAAGGTGAACACGAACATCGCCAGGCACCAGGTCACCAGGCTGTCCGCCAGACTGAAACCGATCAGCCCGACAATGAACAGCAACGTGCCCAGCACAATCCAGTAGCGCAATTGCTCGCGTTTCAGAAATCGCCCGATCTGGTACTGCATCAAAATCACGGTGATGGCGTTGCAGGCCAGCACCGCCGACAGAATCTTCAGCGCCTCGGCGGGTTTGTAGGCCACCAGCAGAAACTGTGACAGATAAAGCGTATAGCGCCCGTGGACAATGGTGCTCAACAGACTGCCGCTGGTGAACAGGATCAGTGTGCGGTCGCTGCGCAGTGTGCGCAGGGTCGTGAGAAAACTCAGGGGTTTATTGCTGTTGTCGCGTTGGGTCGGCGCAATGCCGATCATCAGGAACACACTGCCCAAGGCGATGGCGCTGGCGATCAGGAACGGCGCCCAGGGGATCTGCCCGGCGATCACCACACCCACCATCGGGCCGGTGGCATAGCCGACGTTGGTCAGGGTGTAGCGCAGGGAAAATACTTTGGCGCGGTCGCCCACCGGCAGGTTTTCGCTGATGATGGCCTTGGAGCCGATCAGGAACAGTGCCGACGCGGCTTCGGTAATCACCAAGGTCAAGGTGGTGAGGTAGAGGTTGCTGGCAAAGGTCAGCAACAGAAATCCGATGGCGCTGGAAAGCATGGCCAGGATCAGCAGCTTGCGCTTTTCCAGGCGGTCGATGACGTAGCCGCCATAGAGGCCGAGCAGCGTGGCGATGAACACGGCGATGCCCATCAGCAAGCCGATGTCCTGCTGGTTGAGGCCCAGGCGCGTGCTCAGCCAAAGGGCCAGCAGCGGACTGGTCATCGCGCGGCTGACGACGATGGTCACCGAGCAGATCATCAGGCGGCGGATTACCAGGGAGTAGGTGACCACGGTGGGGCGGATGTCCTTATTATTTTTCCAATACAACACAATTCAAATGTGGGAGCGGGCTTGCTCGCGAATGCGGTGGATCGGTCGGTAAATTTGTCACTGACACATCGCATTCGCGAGCAAGCCCGCTCCCACATTTAGATTAAGTTACTGCCCGGCATTGATGCTGATTTTTTCCACCGCACCCTGTTCCAGATCCCACTTCTTGAGGATCTTGCCGTACGTGCCATCATCAATCATGCCCTGCAGCGCCTCACTGATCGCCGTGACCAGCTCGGTGTTGCTCTTCTCAATCCCCAGCCCCGTGAACTGCTTGGAAATGGCCAGGCCCACCGGCTTGTATTTGCCCTTGTCCAACGACATCAAATAAGGAATCGTCTCGCTGCCCTGCATCGCCGCATCCAAACGGTTCTGCTGCAACTGGGCGCGCGCGTCCGCGGAGCCTTCGGTGCCGATCACCACGATTGCCGGCTTACCCGCTGCTTCGCAGTTTTCCTTGCTCCACGCGGCAATTTCCGACGGCCAGGTAGTCCGGCGGCTGGTGCCGACTTTTTTACCGCACAGGTCAGTCAATTCCTTGAGGTCTTCACGTTTGGCCAGGGTGTACAGCTGCGGGCCGCTGGTGAAGTAGTCGATGAAGGTCACGGCTTTCTGGCGCTCGGCGGTGTCGGTCATGCCTGACAGTACGATGTCGACGCGCTTGGTGGTCAGGCCGCTGAGCATCTGCTCGAAGCCGGTTTCCTGCCACTTGATCTTCACGCCCAGGCGCTCGGCCAGGGCGTTGCCCAGGTCGAAGTCCAGCCCGGTGAGCTTGTTGGTCGCGGTGTCCTTGAAATCCATCGGCGGGTAGTTCGGCACGATGGCCGCGCTGATCTCACCCTTGTCCTTGATTGCCGCCGGCAATGCCGCGAATACACACGAGGAGGCCATCAGGCCTGCGAGCAACGTTGGGATAAACAATTTTTTCATGGGGCGTTCTCGTTAGTTTTTTAGTTAAGTGCGAACGGCAGAAATAAAGCTTTGGGTACGTGGGTTTTGTGGGCTTATTAGAATTTCTTCGGGGCTGCCGGCTTCCACAATCTGGCCGGCGTCCGTAAACACCATGCGGT
>Ga0153931_100036_pt1 | contig 77865 bp, 59 predicted proteins | sample TSNJ015MetaG_FD_104730 | JGI IMG/M metagenome (GOLD analysis project Ga0153931, IMG submission 104730) | Attine ant fungus gardens microbial communities from New Jersey, USA - TSNJ015 MetaG | ecosystem: Host-associated > Fungi > Mycelium > Unclassified | place: USA: New Jersey, Wharton State... | reverse complement strand
ATGACGGCAAAAGAAACCCTCTCTGACACCCCGCCATCCCCTGTGGGAGCGGGCTTGCTCGCGAAGGCGCCGGGTCAGCCAACATCTTTATCGAATGACACACCGCATTCGCGAGCAAGCCCGCTCCCACAAGGGGTAAATGGGCCGACTCTGGATTTTGCGGAAGTCTCTCTGACCCTTGGGCGCACCACGATTCTCGACAACGTCACCTTCCAGGTCCAACCCGGCCACGTGCACGCGCTGGTCGGCCCCAACGGCGGCGGCAAGAGTTCGCTGATCAAGACCCTGCTCGGGCAGATGCCGCATCAGGGTCAACTGAGCCTGCACTGGCCCGGCCAACCCGGCACCATCGGTTATGTGCCGCAGGCGCTGGAATTCGATCGCGGCCTGCCGATGACCGTCGACGATTTCATGGCCGCCATGTGCCAGCGCCGGCCGGCGTTTCTCGGCTTGAGCAAGCACTACGCCAACGCCATCGGCGAGGCGCTGGAACGGGTCGGCATGCAGGACAAACGCAAGCGGCGCATGGGCGCGTTGTCCGGTGGTGAACGTCAGCGCGTGTTGCTCGCGCAAGGCTTGATCCCGGCCCCGCAATTGCTGGTGCTGGATGAGCCGATGTCGGCCCTCGACGAAGCCGGGATCCAGGTGTTCGAACGCCTGCTCGGTGACTGGCGCGCGGCCGGCATCACCGTGCTGTGGATCGAGCACGATCTGGAAGCGGTCAAGCGTCTGGCCAACCGGGTCACCGGTCTCAACCGCCGCGTGCTGTTCGACGCTACGCCGCAACAGGCGCTGACTCCGGAACGCCTGTTGAGTCTGTTTTCCACCCATCCACGGAGCGCGGTCTGATGAGTTACGAAACCTTTCGTTTGATGGTTCAGGGCTGGGCGTCGTCCGGTTACCTGCCGGAGGCGCTGGCCTACGGATTTGTGGTCAACGCGCTGCTTGCCGGCCTGTTGATCGGCCCGGTGCTCGGTGGCCTCGGTACGCTGGTGGTGGTCAAGCGCTTTGCGTTTTTCTCCGAAGCGGTCGGACATGCGGCGCTGACCGGCGTGGCCATCGGCATTCTGCTTGGCGAACCCTACACCGGGCCGTACGGCAGCCTGTTCGGTTACTGCCTGCTGTTCGGCATCCTGCTCAACTACCTGCGCAACCGCACCGGCCTGGCGCCGGACACCCTGATCGGCGTGTTCCTCTCGGTATCGCTGGCCCTCGGCGCGAGCCTGCTGTTGATTCTGGCCGGCAAGATCAACGTGCACATTCTGGAGAACGTGCTGTTCGGGTCGGTGCTCACCGTCAACGGCAACGATCTGCTGGTGCTGGCCATCGTCGGTTCGCTGGTCATGGCGCTGGCGCTGCCGTTGTACAACCGGATCATGCTCGCCAGTTTCAACCCGCAACTGGCAGCGGTACGCGGCGTGGCGGTGAAGACTCTGGATTACCTGTTCGTGATTCTGGTGACGCTGATCACCGTCGCGGCGGTGAAGGTCATCGGCGCGATTCTGGTCGGCGCGTTGCTGGTGATTCCGGCGGCGGCCGCGCGGTTACTGAGCCAGTCGCTCAAGGGCTTCTTCTGGTGTTCGGTGCTGATTGCCACCGTCAGCACGCTATGCGGGATTCTCGCGCCGATCGTCTTCGATCTGCCGATCCCCTCCGGCGCCGCGATCATCCTGGTCGCCGGCATTGCCTTCGCCCTCGCCGCCATTGCGCGCGGGGTCGTCCCGAGTCTGAAAGGGAACCTTGGATAAATGACTTTCTCACTGCGAAAACTGACCCTGGCCATGGCCCTGTGCGGCGTGGTCGGCAGCCCGCTGATGGCGGCTGAAAACCCTGAACCGCTGCGCGTGCTGGCCTCGTTGCCCATCACTCACGGTCTGGGCGAAGTGCTGCTCAAGGGCACTGACGTCAGCCTCGAGCGCGCAGCTCCGGCGAATCTGCCGGGCAGCCGTCAGACCGCATACTTCACCGGTCGCGGCGCTCCGGCGCTGGGCAAACTGGCGAGCAATGCCGACGCGGTGATCGGCGTGCGCTCGCTGTGGGCAGATGATCCGCTGTACCCGATCGCGCGGCGCAGCAACATTCGCATCGTTGAAGTCGATGCGGCACGTCCGGTCGACGGCGCCCTGCCGGGGATTGCCGTGCAGCCGGGGCTGAAGGTCGATGGTTTGAACAGTCAGCCATGGCTGGCGAGCAACAACATGGGGCGGATGGCCGACGTGATTGCGGCGGATCTGGTGCGTCTGGCGCCGTCCGCCAAGCCGAAGATCGAGGCCAATCTGGCGGCACTGAAACAGCGCCTGCTCAAGCTCAGCGCCGACAGCGAAGCGCGCCTGGCCGAGGCTGACAACCTGAGCGTGATGAGCCTCAGCGATCACTTCGGTTACCTGATCGGCAGCCTGAATCTGGAGCTGATCGGTCAGGACGCACGAGCAGATGCCGAGTGGACAGCCGAAGATCTGAAGAAACTCACGGCGACGCTGAAGGACAACGACGTGGCGCTGGTGCTGCATCATCGCCAGCCATCGGAGGCAGTGAAAGCAGCAATTGCCGCCTCGGGGAGTCATCTGCTGGTGTTGAGTACCGATGCGGCGGATCCGGTGGCGGAGCTGGAGGGGAATGTGGATTTGTTACTCAAGGGCTTGAGTGGGGCGTAGTTTCAGTAATACCGCGTTATCGTTCTTCGCGAGCAAGCCCGCTCCCACAGGGGAATGCATTTCAAATGTAGGAGTGAGCCTGCTCGCGATGAGGCACTGCCAGGCAACACAAATGCCAGCCATGAAAAAACCCGCTGCCTGTCACCAGTCCAGCGGGTTTGTTTTTGGCAGATAAATTACTGAGCCGCCGCCTGCCCTTCCATCTTCTGACGCAGGCTCAGCGGACGCATGTCGGTCCAGACTTCTTCAATGTAAGCCAGGCATTCCTTCTTCAGGCCGCTCTTGCCCACGGTGCGCCAGCCTTCCGGCACAGCCTTGTAATCCGGCCAGATCGAGTATTGCTCTTCGTGGTTGACCACGACCTGAAAGAGGATGTCCTCGCGGTCGAATACTGACGTCATGCTGGTTCTCCATCGGTGTAAGGGTAGGCTGCACCTGGGGTGCAGCCGGGTATGTAGATAGAACGTTCGGCGCTGCGAAAAATTTACTCGGCGGCGGTGGCGGCGGCCAAGGCGCGGCCGAAGATCTCGGCGACACGGTCGATTTCGGCAGCGGTGATCACCAGCGGCGGCAGGAAGCGCACCACCGCACCATGCCGGCCGCCCAGCTCCAGAATCAGCCCACGCTTGAGGCATTCACGCTGCACCAGCGGTGCCAGGCGCGCGAATGCCGGCGGATGACCGAGGGCGTCCGGCGCGCCGTTCGGGTCCACCAGCTCAACGCCCAGCATCAAGCCACGACCACGAATATCGCCCAGTTGCGGGAAGTCGCGTTGCAGGATCCGCAGATGTTCGCTCAGACGCTCGCCCATGGCGGCAGCGTGTTCGCAGACCTTGTGTTCGAGCAGATAACGCATCACCGCCGAACCAGCCGCCATCGCCATCTGGTTGCCACGGAACGTGCCGGCGTGGGCGCCCGGCTGCCAGGTGTCGAGCCAGTCACGATAGACCACCACCGCGAGCGGCAGGCTGCCGCCGATGGCTTTGGACAACACCACCACGTCCGGGACAATGCCGGCGTGCTCGAAGGCAAACATCTTGCCGGTACGGGCGAAACCGCTCTGGATCTCATCGACGATCAGCGCCACGCCAGCCTTCTCGGTGATCCGGCGCAAGCCACGCAGCCACTCGATATCGGCCGGGATCACCCCGCCCTCACCCTGCACCGCTTCGACGATCACCGCCGCCGGCAACTGCACGCCGGCTTCAGGATCGTTGAGCAGGTTTTCCAGATAACTCAGGTTGGCTTTCACCCCGGCCGCGCCGCCGAGGCCGAACGGACAGCGGTAGTCATAGGGAAACGGCATGAACTGCACGCCGTTGCTGAGCAAGGCACCCAGTGGTTTCTTCGGCCCCAGGCTGCCCATCAGGCTCAGCGCACCCTGGCTCATGCCGTGATAACCGCCGGAGAACGACAGCACGGTGCTGCGCCCGGTGGCGGTGCGCACCAGTTTCAACGCGGCTTCCACCGCATCGGTGCCGGTCGGGCCGCAGAACTGGATTTTCGCCTCGGCCGCCAATGCCGGCGGCAGTAGCCCGAACAGGTCCTGGACGAACTGATCCTTGACCGGTGTGGTCAGGTCGAGGGTGTGCAGCGGCAGTTCATCGGCCAGCACTTGCTGAATCGCCTCGATCACCACCGGGTGGTTGTGCCCCAGCGCGAGGGTGCCGGCACCGGCCAGGCAATCGATGAACGTACGGCCCTCAACATCTTCGACATACAGGCCCTTGGCACGTTTGAGCGCCAGCGGAATGCGCCGCGGATAGCTGCGGGCATTGGATTCCTGCTGACTCTGCCGGGCCAGCAGTGGCGATTCGTTGAACTGATACAGGGTTTCGGCCGGCGCGGAGGTGATCCGGGCCGACGACTCTTCGATAAGGCTGGTGGCGACTGACATCTCTCGACCCCTCAATACGCTATGGATAGTGACCAAAACAGCACACCGCACAGGTGCGCGTTCCGGTCGCGGGGCGCACATGCAGGTTTTCCTGTTCTGGAAACGCTTAAGCGGGGCGAGGATTTAGACCCCAGATCGAGTTGTCAGTCGGGCACCGCCAATGGCTTGTGCATTGCAACCCGGTGCAGGCCCTGATCGGTTAAGGCCGGCGCCGTCTCGCGGTAACCCAGATGCCGATAAAAAGCCGCGCCGATCCGGGTGCTGGAAACGCTCACCTGTGGCACGCCACGAATCCGCAGCCAACCTTCAAGATCAGTCATCAGGGCGCGCCCTGCACCACGGCGAAACCATTCCGGCTGCACATGGCAAAAGCCGATGTCGCCGCTGCCCGCCGCCATGCCGACGCCCACCGGCTTGTCCTGCAGCAAGGCGATGTTCAAATAGAAATGCGGATCGGCAAGGTGCGCACTGATGACGTCGGCGGACTGTAGGTCAATCCAGCGGCTGAGCAGTTGCGGGTCGTTGCGGTGGTCGAGCGCACAACCGACGCGGATCGAACGCTCGATGATGCGGCTGATAAGGCCGGCGTCGGCCGGCCTGGCCGGGCAAATGCAGATCGGTGCTTCCATGGCGCGTTCCCTCAATCCATTGAGTCAGAGCAGCCCCGACCTTAACGCCGGGGCCGGCGAATCACCAATGCAGAGACGTTACATTTGATGTGCCACAGCACAAATCCCAATTGTGGGAGCGGGCTTGCTCGCGAAGGCGTCCGGTCAGTCGATACGTTGCTGACTGGCACGCCGCCTTCGCGAGCAAGCCCGCTCCCACAGGGGATTTTTGGTGGTTCAGGCAGATTGCAGCGGCATCGTCAGTTCCACCCGCAAGCCATCCGGGCGGCTGTCGAAATGCAGGGAGCAAGCGCAGCGCTGGACGATGGCTTGCACGATGGCCAGGCCGAGGCCGCAGCCGGTGCTCTGGCCGTTACGCCAGAAGCGTTGGGTCAGGTGCTGCAAATCATCGGCGGCGATACCCGGCCCATGGTCGCGTACCACAAAGCGTGCGCGCTGGCCGACGGTTTCCAGACTCAATTCCACGCTAGCGTCCGCCGGGGTATGGCGCAGGGCGTTGTCGAGCAGATTGCGCAGCGCGGCAATCGACAGCACCGCCGGCATTTGCACCGGCGCACTGGAGAGCTGCTTGGGCAATTGCAGCTTGATGCGTTGACGCTCACCGCCGGCCGCATCCTGCATCGCCAGTTTCGCCACCTGCTCGGCGCTGCACTGCACACCGTCGTCGAACGACAGACTGCCCTCGACCCGCGCCAGCAAGAGCAATTGCTCCAGCGTGCGGTGCATGCGGTCGGCGCCCTCCTCGGCCCGCGCCAGCGACTGATCGCGGGCACTGCCTTCGGTCATGCGCGCCACCTGCAGGTGCGTCTTGATCGCCGTCAGCGGGCTGCGCAGTTCGTGGGCGGCGTCACCGGTCAGGCGGCGTTCACGCTCGATGGTCTTGCCGATGCGCTGGAACAGCTGGTTCTGCGTATCGAGCAAGGGTTTCAGTTCGCTGGGGAACGACTGCAACTGCAACGGCTCAAGCGAGTCGGCATTCCGTCGCATCAAGGCTTCGCGCAGTCGATTGAGCGGCGCCAGGCCCTGGCCGATGCCCAGCCACAACAGGCACAGACAACCGAGCAACGCTACGCCGACCGGCACCGAGGCTGCCAGCAGGATCGACATGTTCAGGGCTTCGCGTTCGATCTGCCGATCGGCCGTGGTGATCCGCACATCCCCCCGCGCGAGAGTGAAACTGCGCCACGGCGCACCGTCGATCATCTGGTCGTGGAAGCCCATTTTTTCCGCTTCCAGGGTTTGCTCGGGGCTGCTGTGGCTGCGGGCCAGAATCTCCCCACGCAGCGAACTGACCTGGCAGGCCATGCCGCCGGGAATGTTCAATTGTTCAGCACTGAAATGGGTGCCCTCGCCCTTGCTCGGCAGCGCCGGCAATTGCTCGAGCAGCCCGGCGACCATGCGCGCCGAGGCTACCAGACGCTGGTCGAGGGAAAACATCATCTGATTGCGCAAGTCGCTGAGCATCCAGGCCGCGGCCAGCGCCCAGATCAGGGCGAAGGCGGCGCCGAGGGTCAGACTCAGGCGCAGACGCAGACTCATCACTTCTGTTGTTCTCCACCATCGGCCGGCCCGAGGCGATAGCCCAGACCGCGCACAGTTTCGACAATACCCTTGCCGAGCTTGCTGCGCAGGTGATGGATGTGCACGTTCAGCGCATTACTTTCCAGCTCGTCATTGAAGCCATAGACGCTGTCCTTCAACTGCTCGGTGGACAGCACCCGGCCACGGTTGTGCAACAGCGCCTGCAACAGCGATTGCTCGCGACGCGACAATTCCACCGGTTTTCCGGCCAGCGTGGTTTCACGGCTGCTCGGATCGTAGGTCAGCGCACCGTGTTCGATCAGGTTGACGCTGCGTCCGGCGACCCGGCGCAACAGGGTTTGCAGACGGGCGAACAGCTCCCGCAAATCGAACGGTTTGAGCAGGTAATCGTCAGCCCCGGCCTGCAGGCCATCGACCCGATCGGTGACCGAGTCGCGCGCGGTCAGGATCAGCACCGGAATTTCCAGACCCTGCTGACGCAGTTGTTGCAGCAACTTGAGGCCATCTTCGTCGGGCAGGCCAAGATCGAGCACCATCACGTCGAATTCGGCGACCTTGAGCATCGCCCGTGCTTTCGAGGCGGTGTTGACGTGCTCGACCGTCAGGCCCTGCGCCGTGAGACCGGCCACGATACCGCTGGCGATCAGTTCATCGTCTTCACAAACCAGTACGTGCATGGGGGCTCCATGAGCAAAAACGCCATTCAAGCAGCCGAAGATTAAGCCGCAGTTATGCCAAGTGTACCGTTTTACGAGAGAAACGCTGCGAAGCCGCCCCCACCACCGCAGTACGTCAGGTAAAGAGTCGGTCATCTACCTGCGTTCCAATCTGATCGACAACCGCCAGGCGCAACTTTCAAATTGAAACATACCGGGCATATTAAAAATCAAGCTGTGCAACTAACATCGACTGCACACGATTAACAACAACGCTTTTTTCAACAACCATTAAAGGACTAAACATGTCTCGATTAGGAAAGGCCGTCGCTGTTGACTGGCGCTCAGGCAAAGATCAGATTTACTTCTTTTTCACGCACTACAACATATACTCGCGCTTCAGCCTGGCAGAAAACAAAGTACCTGAAAAATATCCTTTGGAGGTATCCGGGAATTGGGATGACTTTCATGACGCCTATCAGTTGCGGTTTGGTTTTACGACCACTGGACTCGACACTGACAGGATAGACGGAGACATCCTGTGGCTATTTCATTATGGAGAGGATCGACTCACTCCCTATGTCACCAAATATGATCAGGACGATGAACGCTGCATCAGCACGGTTCCAGTTCAGGAATCACGCTGGCATAAACTTGTGCCTTACTTCGACCGGATCATTGCAGGAACGTGGTGGCAAACCATACCGGGCCGAGCACAGTTGTTCCGTTTCCTGATGGACAACGGCAAGGCGCTCAGGCTTGATTTTGGTTATGAGACACTTGTCGAAGAAACCATTAATGATGAAACATGGCCTGGGTTGGCCCAATATCAAGACCGAATCATGACGGGTGCGCAAAACGATCGTACGCTGGCGGACAGTTACTGGTATCTGTTCTTGGACAAGGATGAATACATCCGCTACAACATTCAGGAAAATCAGGTTGAGTCCGATCCCATCCAGATTGACGACGAATCCTGGCCAGGACTGCTGCGCGGCTGAAAACACTTTTTTCAAGTGAATGATTGTTGGCGATTAAGCATCGATTAATCGCCAACAATACTACGCACCTTGTCCCTACCCGCCAGAACAGTCAAACCCGCAATCATATTAATAAGCTTTATCAAGCGAAGTTGAGCCATTGGCAAACAGCAAGATGTCAGCGGCAACGAATAACTCCGAGATACGAAACCTTGTCTTTATGTTTATCTGAATGACAACCGGCCCGCCGATATGATCAAGACGCGAAAAAAACATGTGGCGCGTATACAATCTCCGAAATCCGCTGGCCCGGGTTGCTGATAAACCGAGACCTTTTGCAGGCATCAGCGCATCTGCTTCGGGCCGTCCATCGGACAGCGTGCGGGGCGGTTAATCATCGGTTAATCGCCATCCACCATTGTGCCCACACTTGCACAGGGACAAGGCTCCTCCATGCGTCATTTTTTTCTTTTGTTTGCACTGCTGATTTCCGGCCTGGCCCAGGCCGGGAACAATCCATTCGAGACCAAACCGGAGTTCCTGCCGGTCGACAAAGCCTTCGTGCTGACTTCCGAACGCCTTGAATCCGGGGAAACCCAGCTGTTCTGGCAAATCACCGACGGCTATTACCTGTACCAGAAACGTCTGAAATTCGACGGTTTACCGGCCGAGCAACAGCCGGCATTGCCCGAGGGCGAGTCGCACAGTGACGAGTTCTTCGGTGAACAACCGGTGTATCGCCAGGGGCTGGAAGTCAAAGTCCCGGCCTCGGCCAGCGGTCAGATCAAGGTCAGTTACCAGGGCTGTGCCGATGCCGGCCTGTGTTATCCGCCGCAGACCCGGGTCATCGATCTGGGCGGCAAAGCGACGCCGACAGCCAGTGCCGAAGCGCCGGATCAGGCCTTGGCCAGCAGCCTGCAACAACGGGCGCTGGGCTGGAGCCTGCTGGTTTTCTTCGGCCTCGGCCTGTTGCTCGCGTTTACCCCATGTTCGTTGCCGATGCTGCCGATTCTGGCGGGCATGATTGTCGGTAGTGGCGCCACCCCACGCCGTGGTTTCGCCCTGGCCAGCAGTTATGTGATCTGCATGGCACTGGTGTATGCGGCGATGGGGGTGATCGCCGCCCTGCTCGGCGCCAACCTGCAGGCATGGCTGCAAAATCCATGGCTGCTGGGTGCGTTTGCCGCAGTGTTTGTGGTGCTGGCACTGCCGATGTTCGGCTTCTTTGAATTGCAGTTGCCGGTGGCCCTGCGGGATCGCCTTGAGCACGCCTCGCGCAGTCGCAGCGGTGGCAGCCTGATCGGTGCCGGTGTACTCGGTGCGTTGTCCGGTCTGCTGGTTGGCCCGTGCATGACCGCGCCACTGGCCGGCGCTTTGTTGTACATCGCGCAAAGCGGCAATGCGCTGCACGGTGGCTTGATTCTGTTCGCGTTGGGCATCGGTATCGGGGTGCCGCTGTTGCTGCTGGTGACCGTCGGCAATCGCTTCCTGCCGAAACCTGGCGCGTGGATGAACCTGCTCAAGGGCATCTTCGGTTTTCTGTTCCTGGCCACTGCGCTGCTGATGTTGCGCCCGGTGCTGGACGCCTCGTTGTGGCTGGGCCTGTGTGGCGCGTTGCTGCTGATCGCCGCGTTCTGTGCCTGGAAGCAATCGGAAGGCTTCGGCCGGGTCGCCCAGGTGTTCGGCGCCAGTTCGTTGCTGCTCGGCCTGTGGGGCAGCCTGCTGCTGATTGGTGCTGCCGGTGGCAGTGACGACCCGTATCAGCCGTTGCAGGTGTACAGCGCCGGCCGGGTCGCCAGCGCCACGCCGAGCGGGCATGAGGCGTTCACCACGATCAAGGATCCCGCAGCCCTGCAACGCGAACTGGATAGCGCCAAGGCTCAGGGCCAATGGGTGCTGCTCGATTACTACGCCGACTGGTGCGTGTCGTGCAAAGTCATGGAGAAACAAGTGTTCGGCAAGGACAAGGTCATGCAGGCGCTGAGCGATGTGCGCCTGCTGCGCCTCGACGTCACCGCCGACAATGCCGCCAGCCGCGAGCTGCTCGGCCGCTACGAAGTCCCGGGGCCACCGAGTTTTGTCTGGATTGGCGCCGACGGCGAAGAACGGCGTAGCCAGCGCATCACCGGCGAAGTCGATGCCGATACATTCCTGCAACGCTGGACCACCACTCGAGACGCCAACTGATGCTGACGTTCACCCTCGGCACCTTCGCCATCGCGCTTAACCACCTGCTGCTGATCAGTGCATTGGCGCTGGCGACCTTTGTCGGCTGGCGGGTGGCCAAGCGTGGCGGCGATAACCCCGAGTCGGCGCTGTTCAGCCTGTTCCTGTTGGGCATGCTTGCGGCGCGCGTGGCGTTTGTCGCCCTGTATTGGGGGCACTATCGCAACGACCCGTGGCAGATCATCGACCTGCGCGACGGCGGTTTCCTCGCCTGGCCGGGGGTGATCGTACTGCTGCTGGCTGCACTTTATCGCGGCTGGCGCCGCCCGGGCCTGCGTCGGCCACTGGGTTTTGGTGTGGCCAGCGGCGTGCTGTTCTGGCTGCTGGCGACCCTGTCGCTGAACATCTACGAGCAAGGCACGCGCCTGCCGGAAATCACCCTGCGTAACGCCGCCGGTGAGACCATCCAGCTCAGCGACTATCAGGGCGGCCCACTGGTGATCAACCTCTGGGCAACCTGGTGCCCGCCCTGCCGGCGTGAAATGCCGGTGCTGGAAAACGCTCAACAACAACGCCCGGACCTGACCTTCCTGTTCGTCAATCAGGCCGAAAGCATGCAAAGCGTTGCCACCTTCCTCGAAACCCAGGGCCTGAGCCTGAACAACGTACTGTTCGACCGCAGCGGCCGACTGGGTCAAGCCGTGGGTTCCATGGCGCTGCCGACTACGCTGTTCTACAGCCCTGACGGTCGCTTGCTGAGCAGCCACCTGGGCGAACTGTCGAACGCCAGCCTGGCCCGCGCCCTGGAAAACTTCGACATCCCGAATCCAACCGCCGCACCGGCCACCTCTGCAAGGAAACTGCCATGCCCCGCCTCCGCCACCTGCTGACGTTGACTCTGGGCACTGCCCTGCTGCACCTGCCGTCGGTTCAGGCCGCCGAAGAATTGCCCGCCGCGATCAAGCAGATCGAAGCCAAGGGCGCGAAAATCGTCGGCCAGTTCGACGCGCCGGACGGCTTGCGCGGTTATGCAGCGCAGTACCAGAACCGTGGCATGGCGCTGTACCTGACACCGGACGGCCAGCACGTCTTGCTCGGCAATCTGTACGACGCCGACGGCAAGGATTTGAGCAGTGAGCCGTTGCAGAAACTGGTCTACGCGCCGATGGCCAAGGAAATCTGGGGCAAGTTCGAAGCCAGCAACTGGATTCAGGACGGCAACAAGGATGCACCGCGCACCGTGTACCTGTTCAGCGATCCGAACTGCCCGTACTGCAACATGTTCTGGGAACAGGCGCGGCCATGGGTCAAGGCCGGCAAGGTACAACTGCGGCACATCATGGTCGGGATCATCCGCGAAGACAGCCCGGCCAAATCCGCTGCACTGCTGGCCGCGAAAGATCCGGCCAAGGCGCTGGAAGACCATGAGAAGGCTGGCAAGGCCAGCACACTCAAACCCTTGAAAGACATCCCGGCGGCAGTGCAGACCAAACTCGCGGCGAACATGCAGTTGATGGAAGACCTGGAATTGCAGGCGACTCCGGCGATTTTCTACATGGATGACAAGGGTGAGCTGCAACAGCAGCAAGGGGCGCCTTCGCCGGAGAAACTGGCGAAGATTCTCGGGCCGAAATAACCGGCGCTGGCTCCTGCACGCACTCAACCATCACCACTCACAAGGTTGGCAACGACCGATGATGTCTTCCAGATCATCGGTCACACCCTGTTCAGTCAGGAATCGCGTGACCTCAGCACTCCACTCATGATCCGAGGCAATCCCGGCCCATGTGTGGGTGCCGGCTCTAAGATAAGGGCGGTCATCGAACGTGTTGATCAGTGCCTGATTCAACGTTCGCACATCAAAATCCGGATTTTTCGCGCTTTGCACCGTCAGCGAGTTCAACACTCGTTGTTGGGTTTCTTCGCACAGTTTCACCGGACGGGCATCGATGGAACTCACGACGAGAAACGTAGGTTTAACGTCCTCGGCGAGCGCCGCATGCAAGCGGTAATGCCCGTCAATAATCACGTAAGAACACAATCCACCGATATACCAGAGCAAGATTGGAGGCAAGCTGCCTTCTCTGGCTTTTTTGCGCCACCATTTCAGCCGGCCCGCCAGCGGATCAACCGTGTGCAAACCAATCACATGGCCAAGATCCCAATCGAGCCAGTGCACGGTTTGCGGCTGCACGTTGTCGAGAATGCCATCGCCGTAAACGTACCACCTGGGATAATGGCTTGGCTGCTGCGGTGGCGTGCAGAAAAACCAGCCGCTGACACCTTCACGCTGTTTACCGCGCATAGCCGTGGGCACCATCGGGCGTACGACCCAATGGCCGGGATAAAGAAAATCAGCCTGAGTTTCCATCAACTTGTTGATGAAGTAGCGACACCAGTTTCGTAGGCGTTGATCGGACGGGAGATCAAAGTACTCCTGAACGTCAGCCGAGCCGATGGCGGGGACAGGGGCTGACTCCAGCAAGGGCTGCGGGTTGCGCACCAGCCACGCACCGTAATATGAAGTGGCGAGAGTGCCCCAGAGCAGCGGGATATCATTCAGCATCAACTTTAATCGGTTGTTGTTCCCGCTTGATAGATGAAGCGGCGGTTTGCTGAACCCCGGACGATTGACCTCAAGGCCCAGTCCAATCCAACTGCCCTTGAAATCCTCGAGATCCCGCCAATAAAACTGGCTCACATCAGTCCCTTCTAAATGTGTTTGCGCGCAGAAGTATTTCAGATTCAGGTTCTTTTGGCGCCTGAATTGGCAACTTCGCGAGCAGGCTCACTCCTACAAGGAGTACAGGGTGCAGGCCAACTCCAAGCACTTCTCAAACCCTGAGCGGCCAAGTGAACCGTGGCTGCAATCTTTTTATCATGAGCGCTGCGAGTTGCGCTCAGCCAAAAAAGTAAACAACACCTCGTTCACAAACTGCGGATTCTCCAGACTGGAGATATGCCCCGCCTCCGGCACCAGCACCCACGGGCAACCGATCAGTTCAGCCATTTCCTTAGCCTCTGAGGGCGGTCGTGGTTTGTCCTGGTCGCCGCACAGCACCAGGGTGGTCGCGGCGTTCAGCTCGCCCAGACGCGGCAACAGGTCATCACGGCTGAACGTGATTCGGCCCATCGGCACGATGCTTTCGCGCAGGCGATCCGTGGTGTAGGCCGCCAGTTTGGCGCGGAAGTCCTGATACAGCGGCGACTGCGGATCGATGCCCGGACGGAAGAAGATCGGCACCACGATGTCGAGTAACTGTGGCGCAATCTCGCCGCTTTCCTCGATCTGCTTGAACAGCGAAAAATAGTATTGACGGGTTGGCTCAGGCTCGACGCCGACGTAGGTGTCCATCAGCACCAGCCCGTTGATCCGCTGCGGTGCCGACAAGGCCAGCCGCACGCCCCACATGCCGCCGACCGACAGCCCCGCCAGCGTTATCTGCTCGATCTGCAGGTGATCGAGCAAGGCCTCGACCTGTCGTGCGATGTCATCCAGCGAGGTGGTGCCTGGCGGCAAGCGCCCGGATTCGCCGTGGCCCCACAGGTCCAGGGCAATCACCCGGTAGTGCGGCGACAGCGCAGCGATCTGCGGTGCCCACATGGCCGTGTCCCACAGATAACTGCCGGCCAGCAACACGGCCGGGCCGGTGCCTTGATCAATGTAGTGCAGCGCTTGTCCGTCAACCGTGAAGAAAGGCATCGACCACCCCCGCGACAAAAAAGAGAACCGGCAGACTGAGCTGCCGGTTGTTGATCGTCAACCTAGGAAATGATGCGGTGTGTGTTGATGCTACTGACGCCTTCGCGAGCAAGCTCGCTCCCACATTGGTTCTGCGTACACAGTACTAAATGTGGGAGCGAGCTTGCTCGCGAAAGGGCCAGTGCAGGCACTAGAGAATCAAAGCCCTTCCAGCTCCGCCATCAGATCATTCAAGCGATCCACCTTGTCCTCGGTCATGTCACTGGCCGAAAGGCCTTCGATGTACTCGGCCAGTTCCTGCACCGTGCTGCATTCGAACATCGCCCGCAGCGGCACATCGCGTTGCAGGGTTTTCTGCACCCGCGAAGCGATCTGCGTGGCCAGCAACGAATGCCCGCCCAGTTCGAAGAAGTTGTCGCGCACGCCGACCTTGTCGACCTTGAGCACTTCGGCCCAGATGTCGGCCAGGGTCTGCTCCAGCTCGTTGCGCGGGGCCAGGTAGTCCTGGCTCTGCAACTGACCGATCTCCAGCGCCGGCAAGGCCTTGCGGTCGAGTTTGCCGTTGGCGTTGTGCGGCAACTGATCCAGCCACAACCAGTGCAGCGGCACCATGTATTCCGGCAGTTCGCTGCGCAAGCGTTGCTTGATTCGCTCCAGACGTTCGCTCGGGTTGAGTGCCGAATCCGCCGCGACCAGATAGCCGACCAAGTGCTTGCCATTCACGCCTTCCTGCACGCCGACCGCCGCATCGCGGACTTCCGGCTGTTCGTGCAGGCGCGCCTCGATCTCCCCCAGTTCGATCCGGTAACCGCGAATCTTCACCTGATGGTCAACCCGGCCAACGTACTCCAGCACCCCGTCACTGCGCCGCCGCGCGAGGTCACCGGTGCGATACAGACGCTCGCCCGGCGCGCCGAAGGGGTTGGGCACGAACACCGGCGCGGTGCGCAGCGGATCGCTGACGTAACCGCGACCGACACCCGTCCCGGCCACGCACAACTCACCCACCGCGCCCAACGGCACCAGCTCCAGCGCGCCATCGACCAGGTACAGCACGTTGTTGTCGGTCGGCGTACCGATCGGCAAATAACTGCCGCGAGTCGAGGCCAGGTCGACGCGGAAGAACGCCACGTCATCCGAGCATTCCGCCGGGCCGTAAGCGTTGACCAGACCAATGTCCGGGTAACGCAGCAGCCACTGGTGCGCCAGTTCCGGCGGCATCGCTTCGCCGGTCGGCAGCATCCAGCGCAGGCCGTCGAGGCTCAGGCGATCGGAGGCGAGCATGCCCTGAATCAGCGACGGCACACTCTCCAGCACGGTGATGCCCTGCGCCTGTACATGCACCAGCAAGCCTTGCGGATCGTGGGCGATGGTGTTCGGCACAATGTCCACCCGCGCGCCGAACAACGGCGCGGCGAGGAACTGCCAGACCGAAATATCGAAGCTTTGCGAGGCGGTCTGTGCGATCACGTCGGCGTCCGTCAGTTTCAGGTACGGCACCTTGCTCAACTGGTTGTTGAGCATGCCGCGCTGCTCGACCATCACGCCCTTCGGCAACCCGGTCGAACCCGAGGTGTAGATCACGTAAGCCAGATTGTCCGGGCCACTGTGGATGCCGAGGTTGTCCGCGGAGGTCGCGGCGGCCTGAAGATCTTCCCAGACCAACAGCCGCGGACGGTTGGCGCAGCTGAATTCATCGAGCAAGGTCTGCGCCTGTTCGCGGCAGGCTTCGCTGCACACCAGCACCGGCGTGCGGCTCAGCTCGATGATGCGTTGCAGGCGCTGGCTCGGCAGGCCCGGGTCCAGCGGTAGGTAACCGGCACCGGCCTTGAAGCTGCCGATGATCATCCCCAGCAGATCGAGATTACGCTCGGCCAGCAATGCCACCGGTTGATCCATCTGCACCCCGGCCGCAACCAGTGCATGACCGAGACGGTTGGCGTTGTGGTTGAGCGCGGCATAGCTCAGTTGCTGATCAAGGCAAGTGGCGGCGATGCGCTGCGGGTGCGCCGCGACCTGCGCTTCGAACAGCGCCACGTAGCTCTGCTCCAGCGGATAGTCGTGGGCGCTCTGGTTGCAGCCGTGCAGCAGGAAGTCCTGCTCCTCGGCGCCCAGCAGCGGCAGATCGGCCATGTCGCCGTGGAAACACTCGACCAGCGCCAGCAGCAGGCGCTTGAACTCGCCGAGCATGCGCTCGATGGTTGATTCGTCGAAGTAGCGCTGGTCATACGACAGATGCAGACCGAGGTCATCGCCCGGGTAGCACACCGCCGTCAGCGGGAAGTTGGTGTGGGTGCGACCGGAGTCCGAAGTCGCATTGAGGCTCTGCGCACGGTCCAGTACCGAGACTTCCACCGGGGCATTTTCAAACACGAACAGACTGTCGAACAGCGGCTGGCCTTTCGGCAGTTCGCTCTGCTCCTGAATGTTCACCAGCGGCAGGTATTCGTACTCGCGCAGCTGCATGTTGCTGTCGAGCAGGCCGCTCAACCACTGGCGCACACTGGCGCGCTGATCGTCCGCCGGGATCTGCACCCGCAGCGCGATGCTGTTGATGAACAGGCCGACGGTGCGTTGCATCTCCGGCATTTCCACCGGACGCCCGGCCACCGTCACGCCGAACAGCACGTCGCGATCACCGCTCAGGCGGCGCAGCACCAAGGCCCATGCCGCTTGGGCGAAGGTGTTGATGGTCAGTTGATGGGCCTGGGCCAGCTCACGCAGACGGGCGCCATCTTCAACGTTGAGACGGGTATAGCGATCACCGACGATCATGCCGCCGCTTTCGCCGGCGTGTTCGCGCAGGAACGGCCGGTCGCTCGGGATCGGCGTGGTGCGCTCGAAACCTTGCAGGTTTTGCTGCCACCACTGGCGTGCCTCGGCCAGGCTCTGGCGTTGCAGCCAGCCGATGTAATCGCGGTAACGCGGCGGCACCGACAACTGTGCTTCGCGCCCCTCACCGAGGGCGGTGTAGATCTCGAAGAAATCGTTCATCAGCAGCGAGCGGCACCAGGCATCGATGAGGATGTGATGGTTGCTCATCATGAACCAGTAACGCGCCGCGCCGACCTTGATCAGGCGCAGGTGGAACGGTGCCTGATTGAGCAGATCGAACCCGGCCTCGCGCTCGCTTTTCAGCAGCGCCTGCAGCTTCGGTTCTTGCTCTTCTTCGGCAACGGCGCTCCAGTCCAGGTACTCGATCGGCGTGCGACCCGGGCTGTGGATCACTTGCAGCATGTCCTCGCCGACGTTCCAGCAGAACGACGCACGCAGCGCTTCGTGACGGGCGACCACCGCTTGCCATGCCTGGGCGAAACGCTCGGGATCGAGCTCGCTGTTGATGCGATAGCGATCCTGCATGTAATACAGACCGGTGCCCGGTTCGAGCAAGGTGTGCAGCAACATGCCTTCCTGCATCGGCGTCAGCGGGTAGACATCTTCGATCTGCGCCGCCGGCACCGGCAGTGCATCGAGTTGCGCCTGGGTCAGTTTCGCCAGCGGGAAGTCCGACGGCGTCAGGCCACCGGCCGTGTCTTGCAGGCAATGTTCGATCAGGCTTTGCAGCTCGCCGAGGTAGGCGTCGGCCAGATCGTTGATGGTTTGCGCCTCGTAGCGCTCGGCGCTGAAAGTCCAGCGCAGCAACAGTTCGCCGCCATAGACCTGACTGTCGATGCTCAACTCGTTGGGCAACGGCGCCTGCGGATCGTGGGCCGCACCGACCGGCTCGTCCAACGGACGGAACAGCGCATCGCTGGCGAAACTCTGGTCGAACTGGCCGAGGTAGTTGAAGGTCACCGGAGCATTCGGCAACGCCGCCATGCTGCGCTGGCTGAGGTCATCGGCCAGATAGCGCAGCACGCCATAACCGAGGCCTTTGTGCGGCACCGCGCGCAGTTGCTCCTTGATCGCCTTGATCGAAGCGCCCTGCCCGGCCGCCTCTTCGATGTTGTGCGGGGTCAGGCGTAATGGATAGGCGCTGGTGAACCAGCCGACAGTGCGAGTCAGGTCGATCTCGTCGAACAGGGTTTCGCGGCCGTGGCCTTCCAGTTGAATCAATGCCGACGGCTGACCGCTCCAGCGGCACAGCACACGGGCCAGCGCGGTCAGCAGCAGATCGTTGACCTGCGTGCGGTAGGCGCGCGGCGTCTGTTGCAGCAGTTGTTGGGTACGCTCGGCATCGAGGCGCACGCTGACGGTTTGCGCGTGACGATTCTGCTGTCCGCCCTGCGGGTTTTCGCACGGCAGGTCGGCGCTCGATCCGGCCAGTTGGGTCTGCCACCAGTTCAGTTCCTCGCGCAGCGATTCGCTGCCGGCATAGGCCTGCAAACGTGCCGCCCAGTCCTTGAAGGCACTGGTTTTCGCCGGCAGTTTTACCGACTGCTCGGCATCGAGCTGGCGGTACACGGTTTGCAGATCGTCGAGCAATACGCGCCAAGACACACCGTCGACCACCAAGTGATGGATCGCAATGAACAGGCGTTGCTGCCCTTCGGGACCATCCACCAGCAAGGCGCGCAGCAGCGGGCCGTTCTGCAGATCGAGACTGCGCTGGGCATCGGCGAACAGCGCTGCGCACTGGTCCATCGCCGCCACCCGCACCTGCCACAACACCTCGGCGTCGGACACTGGTTGATGCGTTGCCTGCCATTGATCGTTGGCCTGAGTGAAGCGCAGACGCAGGGCGTCGTGCTGTTCGATCACTGCCAGCAGCGCCTGCTCCAGACGATGCGGTTCCAGCGCCACGCTCGGCTCCAGCAGCAGCGCCTGGTTCCAGTGCTGACGCTCAGGGATTTCAGTGTCGAAGAACCAGTGCTGGATCGGCGTCATGGTCGACTCACCGACCACCAGTCCCTGCTCGGCAGTGACTTGCTCACTGCGGCTGGCCACGGCGGCGAGGGTCTGCACGGTCTGATGCTGGAACAGATCCCGCGGGCTGAAATGAATGCCCTGCTGCCGCGCCCGGCTGACCACTTGAATCGACAGGATCGAGTCACCACCGAGTTCGAAGAAGTTGTCGTTGAGGCCGACCTGTTCGACGTTAAGCACCTCACACCAGATCTGCGCCAGGGTCTGCTCCAGCTCATTGCTCGGGGCGACGTAGTGCTGACGGTTCAGCTCGAGATCCGGTGCCGGCAAGGCGCGGCGGTCGAGTTTGCCGTTGGCGGTCAGCGGCATGCTCGCCAGCAGGATCAGGTGCGTCGGCACCATGTAATCCGGCAGTTGTGCCTTGAGGTGCGACTTCAGTGCTTCACGCAGTTCGGCCTGTTGCTCTTCGCCTTGCTCGGCGACTTCGCTGACCAGATAACCCACCAGTTGCTTGCCGCTCGGCGCATCCAGCGCCAGCACCACCGCTTCGCGAATCGAGTGGTGATCGAGCAGACGGGTTTCGATCTCGCCCAGTTCGATGCGGAAACCACGGATTTTCACCTGATGGTCGATCCGTCCCAGGTATTCCACCAGACCATCGGCACGCTGGCGCACCAGGTCGCCGGTGCGGTACATGCGCCCGCCATCGGCGGCAAACGGGTCCGCCACGAAACGCTCGGCGCTGATGCCCGGACGGTCGTGATAGCCCTGCGCCAGACCGGCGCCGCCGACGAACAACTCACCGGTCGCGCCTTGCGGCACCAACGCCAGATCGGCATCGAGAATGTACGCCACCCGGTCACCGATCACGCTGCCGATCGGCACGCTGCCAGCGCCCTCTTCCAGCACCTCTGGCGCCAGACTGGCCAGTGGCATGACCACTGTTTCCGTCGGGCCATAGGCGTTGAAGAACAGGCTCGGTTTAAACGCGGCACGAATCCGTTGCAGGTGCTCGCCGGTCAGCGCTTCGCCGCCGGTGATGATCATCCGCACCGGCAGAGTTTCATTCTGCGTAGCGAGGAACTGCGCCAGCTGGCTGCCGTAGCTCGGGGTGAAGCCGAGCACATTGATCCGATGGATGCGGATCAACCCGCAGATTTCTTCCGCATCCCACTGCCCTTGCGCTCGCAGCACCACTTGCGCGCCGCTGAGCAACGGCACCAGCAGACGCTCGGTGGCGGCGTCGAAGTTGATCGAATAGAAGTGCAGCTCGCAGTCGTCCGGGCGCATGCCGAAACGTTCGATCACGGCCTGGCAATGCATGGCGATTTCACCGTGGGACACCACCACGCCTTTCGGCTTGCCGGTCGAACCCGAGGTGTAGATCAGGTACGCCTGATGCTGCGGCAGGCTGATAAAGGGCAGCTCAGTGGCCGGGTAATCCGCCAGCGCCGCGCTGTCGTTTTCCAGGCACCAGCGCGCCACGTTCGACGGCAGATCGCCAAGCGCATTGAACATCGCGCGGTCGCTGAGCAGCAGACCGATGCGGCTGTCTTCGATCATGTAGTGCAGACGGTCCAGCGGGTATTCCGGGTCCAGCGGCACGTAAGCGCCGCCCGCCTTGAGGATCGCCAGCAAGCCGACGACCATGTCCAGCGAACGCTCCAGCGCCAGACCCACCCGCACTTGCGGGCCGACCCCACGCTCACGCAGGGCCCAGGCCAGACGATTGGCGCGGGCATCAAGTTCGGCGTAGCTCAAGGTCTGGCCGGCGAAGGTCAGCGCCGGTGCATCTTTGCGCGCCAGCGCCTGCTCGGCGAACAGATGATGGATGCACTGATCGAGACGACGCTCGCCCGGTTCGACACCGAGGCTGTCGAGCAGTTGTTGCTGCTCGGATTGGTCGAGCAGCGGCAACTGGCTCAAACGCTGTTGCGGATCGGCGATCAACGCTTCCAGCAGGTTGCGCCAATGCTGGGCCATACGCGCAATGGTGGGCTCGTCGAACAGATCGGTGCTGTACGTCAGGCAGCAACCGAGGCGATGGTCGAGGTCGGTGACTTCCAGGTTGAGATCGAACTTGGTCGCTCGCGCATCGTTGGCCAGGTACTCGACGGTCATCCCGGCGAGCATGCGGCTCTGCTGGAACTCCCAGCGCTGCACGTTGCACATCACCTGGAACAGCGGGTTGTACGCCGCGCTGCGGGGTGGTTGCAGCGCTTCGACCAGATGATCGAACGGCAGGTCCTGATGCGACTGGCCCTCAATCACGGTGTGACGCACTTGCTCGAACAACTCGCCGACCGACATCTGCCCGTCGAGCTGGCAACGCAGCACTTGGGTATTGAGGAATGCACCGATCAGCCCTTCGCTTTCCGGGCGGATACGGTTGGCCACCGGCGCGCCGATGCGCAGGTCGGTCTGACCGCTGTAGCGGTAGAGCAAGGTGGCGAGCGCGGCGGTCATGGTCATGAACAGGGTCAGACCGTTTTGCGCATTGAACGCACGGACGCGGGCGGCAAGATCGTCGCTCAGGTCGAAACGGAACAGCTCGCCCTGGTGGCTTTGCACCGGCGGACGCGGACGGTCGCCGGGCAGTTCCAGCAGCGGATGTTCGCGACCGAGTTGCGCGGTCCAGTAGTCGAGTTGACGCTGACGTTCACCGGACTCCAGCCACTGACGTTGCCAGACGCTGTAGTCGAGGTACTGCACCGGCAACGCTTCGAGCGGCGAGTCGCGGTCATCGACAAAGGCTTCGTACAACGCGCTGAGTTCGCGGGCAAAAATATCCATCGCCCAGCCTTCGGTGACGATGTGGTGGAGGGTCAGCACGAAGTAATGCTCCTGCTCGGCGGTCTTCACCAGACAGGCGCGCAGCAGTGGGCCGCTTTCCAGATCGAACGGCAGATGCGCTTCGTCATCGGCCAGTTGCTGGACTTTCTGTTCACGCTGGTCAGCCGGCAGTTTCGAGAAATCTTTCCAACCCATGCGCACGCCGGTCTCGGCATGCACCTGCTGACGGGCCACGCCATCGACGCTCGGGAACGTGGTGCGCAGGGTTTCGTGGCGCAGGATCAGCGCCTGCAAGGCCGCCTCGAAATGCTCGACATGCAACACGCCGCGCAAGCGCGCCATGCCGCCGACGTTGTACGCCGGGCTGTCCGGCTCCATCTGCCAGAGGAACCACATGCGTTGTTGCGAATAGGACAGCGGCACGACTTGGCGGCGATCGACTTTGGCAATCGGCGGCTGCTGGTTGGTCTGGCCGCTGGCCTGGATCAGGCGGATCTGTTCGGCGAAGTCGCCGAGTTCGCTATGCTCGAACAACGCGCGCAACGGCAACTCGACGTCACAGGCCTGGCGGCTGCGCGAGATGATTTGCGTGGCCAGCAACGAGTGTCCGCCGAGGGCGAAGAAGTCGTCACGCAGACCGATCCGTGGCAGACCCAGCACTTCGCGCCAGATCGCGGCGATCTGTTGTTCCAGCTCGGTGACCGGTTCGACATGTTCACGCACTTTCCACTGCGGGTCGGGCAAGGCGCGGCGGTCGAGCTTGCCGCTCGGGCTCAGGGGCATTGCGTCGAGGCGCATCAGTTGCGCCGGGACCATGTATTCCGGCAGTTCGGCGGCCAGTGCGGTTTTCAGACGAGCGATTTGCGCGTCCTGATCTTCGCGGGCATCGATGGCGGTGAAGTAGCCGATCAATCGCGCGCCAGCGGCGGTTTCCCGCACCAGTACCACGGCTTGAGCGACGCCGTCCTGGGCCAGCAGGCGCGCTTCGATTTCTTCCGGCTCAACGCGGAAACCACGCAGTTTGACCTGCTGATCGAGACGCCCGAGGTATTCGATCACGCCGTCAGCGGTCCAGCGTGCACGGTCACCGGTGCGGTACAGACGTGCGCCCTGCTCGCCCAGTGGATCGACCACAAAGCGCTCGGCAGTCAGCGCCGGGCGAGCGAGGTAACCCCGGGCCAGACCGATGCCGCTGATGCACAGTTCGCCCGGCACACCGGCCGGCACGGGATTGAGATCGGCGTCGAGCACGCGGCAGATCACGTTGCCCAGCGGCCGGCCAATCGGCGAGCGCTCGCCGTCGGCGCTGGTGCAGTGCCAATGGGTGACGTTGATTGCGGTTTCGGTCGGGCCGTAACGGTTGTGCAGTTGCACCGCCGGCAGTTGCGCCAGCACGCGGTTGCGCAGTTCCGCCGGCAGCGCTTCACCGCCGGAGAATAACCGGCGCAGGCTGGTGCATTCGGCGCTCAGCGGCTCGTCGATGAACAGCGCGAGCAACGGCGGCACGAAGTGCAGCGTGGTCACGCCATATTCTTGAACCAGTTGCGCGATGCGATGCGGATCACGGTGCTCACCAGGGCCGGCGATCAGCAGACGTGCGCCAGTGATCAGCGGCCAGAAGCACTCCCACACCGACACGTCGAAACTGATCGGTGCCTTTTGCATCAGCACGTCGCTGTCGTTCAGGCGGTAGCTGTGCTGCATCCATTGCAGACGTTCGGCCAACGCGGCGTGGGTGTTGCCGACGCCTTTCGGTTGGCCGGTGGAACCGGAGGTGTAAATCACGTAGGCGAGGTTGTCGCCCTGCAGGTGCAGACCCGGCGCCTGGCTCGGCCAGTTCTCCAGATGCAGCGCGTCCATGGCGATCACGCTGACGCCGTCGCTGGCCGGCAGACGGTCGAGCAATGCGGTCTGAGTCAGCAGCAGCTCGACACCGCTGTCGCTGAGCATGTAAGCCAGACGTTCGGCGGGGTAATCCGGGTCCAGCGGCACATACGCGCCACCGGCCTTGATGATCGCCAGCAGACCGATCAGCAGTTGCGGCGAACGCTCGGCAGCAATCGCCACGCACACATCCGGGCCGACACCTTTGTCGCGCAGATAATGCGCGAGGCGGTTGGCCTGGGCGTGCAATTCGGCGAAGTCGAGGCTGCCGCCGTCCCACACCAGCGCGGTGCGTTCCGGGGTCTGCCGCGCCTGTTCGTTGAGCAGTTCCGGCAGCCATTGTTGCGCCGGGGTGCACGGGGCGATGCTCCATGCCTGCTGCTGTTCGTGCTCGCACGGAGTGAGCAATGGCAGGTCGCCGATCGCCTGTTGCGGCTGTTCGCAAACGGCGCGCAGCAGGTTGCTGAAGTGCTCGGCCAGACGCGCGATGGTCGCTGCGTCGAACAGCTCATCGGCGTAGTCGAAGGACAGGGTCAGGCGCCCGTTGCGATCCTCTTCGCTGTGCAGTTGCAGGTCGAACTTGGCTTCGCGGCTGTGCCACGGCAACTCTTCGGCGAGCAGACCCGGTAGGCGCTTGAGCGCACTCAAGTCGCGCTGCTGATGGTTGAACATGACTTGGAACAGACCCTGCTCGCGGGCCTGCGGGAACGCCTCGAGCAGTTGTTCGAACGGCAGATCCTGATTCGCCTGAGCGCCCAGTGCAGCGTCGCGGGTCTGCGCCAGCAACTCGACAAATGACAGCCGTGAATCAACCTCGGCTCGCAGCACCTGGGTGTTGATGAAGAAGCCGATCAGGCCCTGGGTTTCCAGGCGCGGACGGTTGGCGTTGGGGATGCCGATGCGGATATCGCGCTGACCACTGTAGCGGTGCAGCAGGCTCTGGAAGGCCGAGAGCAACAGCATGAACGGCGTCGACTGGTGAGCCTGGGCGGTCTGCTTGATCGCATCGCTGAGGCTGACGCCGAGGCGCACACTGTGGCGCGCAGCGCTGTGCAATTGCTTGGCCGAACGCGGATGATCGGTGGCCAGTTCCAGCACCGGATGCTCGTCGCCCAGTTGGGCTTTCCAGTACGCCAGTTGCCGCTCGCCCTCACCTTGCGCCAGCCATTGGCGCTGCCAGCTGCCGTAGTCGGCGTATTGGGTCGGCAGCGGCGCGAGTTCGGCGCGCTGACCTTGAGAGGCGGCAGCGTACAGGCGCGAGAATTCGTCGATCAGCACATTCAGCGACCAGCCGTCGGCGATGATGTGGTGCAGCGTCACCAGCAACTGGTGATCTTCGTCGTCGAGACGCACCAGCGTCACCCACAGCAGCGGGCCTTTTTCCAGGTCGAACTGGGTGCGCGCTTCGTCCTCGCGGATCTGTTGCGCGCGGGCTTCACGCTCATGGGCTGGCAGGTCGCTGATGTCGATCAGTTGCAGGTTGAACTCGGGCGCGACGTCGACTTGTTGCAGCGCGACGCCGTCGCGTTCGAAGAAGCGTGTGCGCAGCGATTCGTGGCGTTCGATCAGTTGCTGGAAGCTCGCACGCAACGCGTCTTCGTCCAGCTCGCCGCGCAGACGCAGGGCGCCGGGAATGTTGTAGGCGCTGCTTTGCGGGTCGAGTTGCCAGGTGATCCACAGCCGGTTTTGCGCCAGCGATTGCGGCAATACTTCGCTACGCGACAAGGTGGTTATTGCGCCTTGGGCGCTGCCGCCGTCCTGTTGCTGCTGCGCCACGGCAGCGGCGAACGCGGACAGGGTCGGGGCTTCGAACAACAGGCGCAGATTCAGCTCCAGCGCCAGTTCTTCACGCACTCGGGCGATCACTTGCGTGGCGGCAATCGAGTTGCCGCCGAGCAGGAAGAAATGGTCGTCGGCACCGACCTGTCTGACGTTGAGTTGCTCGGCCCAGATCTTGCCGATCAAGGCTTCCAGCTCGGAGGCTGCCAGGGTCGATGCGGTACTTTGCACCTCGGCGGACGGGAACACCGCGTAGCTGTCGAGGCTGCCATCGGCCAGACGATTGCGGCACGCCGAGCGTTGCAGCTTGCCGCTGGACGTCTTCGGCAGCGCGCCCGGATTGAGCAGCACCACCACGCTCGGCGCTTGTTGATAGGCCTCGGCCACCGCTTGGCGAATGGCTTTGATCAGCGCTTCCGGCGGCAGGATTTTTTGCACGCTGCGGCTGATTTCCGCGGCGATGCCGATGCCTTCTTCGCCGTCCTGAGTGACCGCGAATGCCGCGACGCGGCCCTTGCGCACCACTTCCACTTCGTTCTCGACAGTTTTCTCGATGTCCTGCGGATACAGGTTGTGGCCGCGCACGATGAGCATGTCTTTCAGGCGACCGGTGATGAACAGTTCACCGTCGCGGATGAAGCCCAGGTCACCCGTGCGCAGCCAGGTGCGGCCGGCGTGCTGAACGAAAGTCTTGGCACTGGCCTCGGGATTGCGCCAGTAGCCGTGAGCGATGCTCGGGCCGGTGGCCCAGACTTCACCGACGAGGTTGTCAGCCAGTTCGTTTAGCGTTACCGGATCGACGATCAGCACCGCATGCTCCGGCTGGCTGATGCCGCAACTCATGATCGGGCTGCCGTCGCCCGGCTCGGCGCGGTTTTGCGCCAGCGCCTGATCATCGACGCGCAGCGCAGGAATACCAGCGCCACGGAGGGTGCCGGCGACGAACAGGGTCGCCTCGGCCAGACCGTAGGAGGCCATGAAGCTGTCTTCACTGAAACCGCACGGGGTGAACTTCTCGGCAAAGCGTTCAAGGGTGTCGAGGCGGATCGGTTCGGAGCCGGAATAGGCCACGCGCCAGCGGCTTAGATCAAGGCGTTCCAGCGCCGAATCGCTGACCCGCTCGCTGCACAAACGATAGGCGAAATCCGGCCCGCCACTGATGGTGCCGCCGTATTGGCTGATCGCTTCGAGCCAGCGCAACGGACGGCCAAGGAAGTAAGCAGGTGACATCAGGATGCACGGCACGCCGCTGAAAATCGGTTGCAGCAGGCCGCCGATCAGGCCCATGTCGTGGTACAGCGGCAGCCAGCTGACGATCACGTCATCGGGGTTCACGTCGATGCCGAAACCGTGACGAATCAGCAGCTCGTTGGCCACCAGATTGCCGTGGCTGACCTGCACACCTTTGGGCAACGCGGTGGAGCCGGAGGTGTATTGCAGGAAGGCAATGTGATCTTGCGGCAGAGCCGGCTCAACCCAGTGCTCAGCCTGCGCGCTGTCGAGCGTATCGACGCACAGCAACGGCGGCGCACCTTCGATTTGCTGCAAGGCATCGCGCAGGTCGGCGCTGGTCAGCAGCAGGCGCGGCTCGGCGTCCGCGATGATCGACAGCAGGCGTTCCTGATGATGACGACGGGCGGACTCCGGCGGATAGGCCGGCACCGCAATCACCCCGGCGTACAGACAACCGAAAAACGCCGCGACGTAATCCGCGCCGCTGGGAAACAGCAGCACCGCGCGATCACCGAATTCAGCCTGGGCCTGCAACGCGGCAGCAATGGTCCGCGCGCGCTGATCGAGTTCGCGGTAACTGAGCACCACGCCCTGCTCCTCGGTTTCGGCGAGAAAGCGCAGGGCCAGTCGATCCGGCTTCTGTGCCGCACGGCGCTGGAGGGCTTGGACCAGAGTGCTGGGGAGTTCGAACGCGTCGGTCATGAGGTTTCCTGCCTGAATTCGGCTTGCTAAGTGGAATCGGGTTGCTGCGTCACGCCGGTCGAGGGCGTGCAGGGCGCGGTCTGTGCCGACCGCGCGAGGCTTGGGAATGCTGTCTGGCCGGGGCTGTGCGCCCGAAGCCATTCACCAATGAGAACGGATGACGTCTGGAAATAATTAGTCGGCGCGCAGGATCGCCAACGGGGGCCGAGGTGTGGCGGTGTGTCGCAGTTCTCGATTCGCACCTTTACGGAGCATTAGTTCTCTTTCTCAATTGACAATCATTATCATTCAACATAATTTGTCGCTCGATGTGTAGGACGGCCCCGTCCCCCAGGCGTCCCACTAACCTATTGGCAGCAAGGTGATTTCCATGACGGAACAAGTATCCACAAGCAGGTGCGATTCACCGCTACTTCAGGCCTTCGTCGACAATCGACTGATTCTGGTGAAGATTGCAGCCCGCATTACCGGCTGCCGTTCGCGCGCCGAAGACGTGGTTCAGGATGCGTTCTTCCGGCTGCAGTCGGCCCCACCGATCACGTCGTCAATCAAGGCTCAATTGAGTTACCTGTTCCAGATCGTGCGCAACCTGGCCATCGATCACTACCGCAAACAGGCGCTGGAGCAGAAATACGCAGGCCCGGAAGAGGAAGGGTTGAACGTGGTCATTCAAGGCGCTTCGCCAGAAACCTCGCACATCAATTTCTCGACACTGGAACACATCGCCGACGCCCTCACCGAACTGCCCAGCCGTACCCGCTACGCCTTCGAGATGTACCGCCTGCACGGCGTGCCGCAAAAGGACATCGCCAAGGAACTCGGCGTCTCGCCGACCCTGGTCAACTTCATGATTCGTGATGCGCTGGTGCACTGCCGCAAGGTGTCGGGCAGTCGTGGGGATGCGGCTTCGATGGGTCGTCGCTAAGCCCTGAATTCGGCGTCAAGCCATTCGCGAGCAAGCCCGCTCCCACATTTGACCGGCGTACACAGGTCGATGGGGGAGCGGGCTTGCTCGCGAAGGCAGACTTGAGACCGCAATAGATCCCAGGCCTTGTCACCTCAGGCCAGCTTGCACCGATCGAAAAACCGCTCACGCCCCAGAATCATCAGCGCCGCACGCTTGTGCGGGAAGTCGAATTCCTTCTCGCAGTGGAAGCACTGGTTGTGCATGTGGCCGATCATCTTCGCGTTGTCGGCACGCGGTTCGGCAACCACGCGCTGAGTGCGCGGATCATCCAGAAACAGGTAGTGCACCAGCGCCGACAACCAGCTCGCGACTTTGTGCGGGCCACGGTGATTCTCCTCCCCCACCAGCATGTGAATGCCACGGTCGTAATTGTCGGCGTCGTAGAACGGCGCAATACGATCTTCCTTGGCCCAGTAGGCTTCGAAATAGGCAAACGGCTGGTCGTCGAAACAACCGATCAGCGTCAGGGTGTGCGGATCGGCGTCGAGCTTGCTCAGGTATTCGCGATGCTGCTCAAGACCGCCCTCCTCCTGCCAGAAACTGGCGACCCGCGGACTGTTCTGCCAACGGTTGAAACGCGCCAGATCCTGCTCGATTTCCACCGTGCGCAGGGAAATCCACGCACCGAGACGCGCATCGAAGCGTCGATAGACTTCACCGCGCGGCTTCACCGGGCGCAGCGGATGGCGCTTGCCCTGGCTGATCACCATTTGCTGCGGGTAGCTGCCGCTCAACGAGGTGCCGAGCCATGGCTGCGGCAGTTGCCAGAACAGTGTGCGTTCGCAGCGATACTCACCGGCCACCTCGGTACTCACCAGCAAACCGCTGAGCAAGGCTTCGGTGGGTGGCTGATCCAGCTGCCAGAGCAATTGCTGGCGCTCCGGCTCACGGGCGAACAACCAGTAACAGGCCGCCCACAACGCCAGGCCGGGCGGCAGGGCAAAACGCTCATCGAGCTGAATCGGGCCGTTGCCGTCACGATCCATACGCAGGCGAATCAGCGGCTGCCCGTCCAGGCTCAGGCTCAGACGGCTTTCAGTTGCATCGGCTACCAATTGGCTGCCCGAAGGCAAGGCCAGGGCAGTCAGGTCATTCAGATTGGACATGGGTCGGGCTCACGATAATCGTCGACAGTTCAACGATGGGACGTGAGCCAGGGGAGGAAATTTAGCCGCCGGGGTGAAAAACGCTCAGGGCTGCGGCACCGGCACCACGGCAATCTTGTACGGCTCGAAGATTTTCAGCATCTGGCCGTTGTTGCGCAGCCCCTGCAGTAACTTGCTGAACGCCTCGCCGGTGATCGGTGCAGTCGGGCGCAAAATGGCGTAGTGGTGATAAATCTGATCGATGCGCTGCGACACCAACAGTTCGTCTTTAACCTTTTCATTGCGCTTCAGATAATCGAACAGGTATGAGCGCGTCACCAAGGCAATGTCGGCGCGCCCGCGCAGGACCATCAACAGGTTGCTGTCGTGGGAATAGGTCAGCGTGGCGTTGAACGTATCAGCAAGGTATTTGGGATCGGCATTGAAGTTGGCGAACTCATAGTGATAACCGCTGTACAGCGCCAGGCGCTTGCCCTTGAGATCGGCGAAATAGTTTTCCTGGCGAGCATCTTTGCGTTGCGCGACAAAAATCTCGGCATCTTCCAGGCCCATATCGACCGTGGTATGTGGAATGTCCTTCCAGCCCCACTCGGGGTTTTCGAAGATGGCCATGTCGGTGCGACCTTCCTTCAGATCGCCGAAACGCCGGGGAATCGAGGTCGGTACCAAGACAAACTGATAGTCCGTCTGCAACGCGTTGAGCGCTTCGACCAATTCCGGCAGCAGCCCGGTATCGGCGCCGCTTTCCGGGCGAATGGTGTAAGGGGGAAAGTGCGCGGCGCCCACTCGAACCAGTTGCGCCGCCTGCGCAGGCAACCCTGAAAATGCCGTCAGCGCGACGAGTACCAGACCCGTGGCCGTCCGAATTGGCGAAGACTTCAAAACACCCCACTCCCCGAAAAAATACCGATCAATGCATTCAAGCTAGGCGGTTTCGCCCAGTTAGCCAGTTTCCCGACCTTATAGAAAAATGGGTTAACGCTCTTCGAGTACCAGAATCAGCGCTTCATCGGCCAACTGATCGAGACTCAGGCTGCCGCCGGCACGGAACCAGGTGGTGGTCCAGGACAGCGCGCCGGTGAGAAAACGTCGGGTAACGAATACATCGCCACGGATAAAACCGGCCTCCTTGGCTTCCCCCAGCACCTGCAGCCAGATGTCCTCGTAGACATCGCGCAGGGCCAGCACCCGGGCCTGACCGTCTTCGGACAACGAGCGCCATTCGTAGACCAGCACCGCCATGGCTTCGCCGCTGCCGCCCATGATCGATTGCAATTCGCAGCGGATCAGCGCCAGCACCCGCTCGCGTACATGGGTGGCTTCGGCCAGCGCGGCGCGCATCAGCGCGGTGTTGTAGCGGATGGTCTCCTCCATCACTGCACGGAGGATTTCATCCTTGCTTTTGAAGTGATGAAAAATGCTCCCGGACTGAATCCCCACCGCCCCCGCCAGGTCACGCACCGTCGTGCGCTCGTAGCCCTTGTTGCGGAACAGATGAGCCGCTACTTGCAGCAGTTTGCCGCGGGCACTGTCAGGGTCGGTCAACTGGCCCTGGTCGACCAGTTCGCGCATGACCCTCAGGGCTTTTTGCTCGTCCACCCGTTCTCTCCTACAGTCGATCAGTCTGTTGCCCCCTGAACACGCAGGGTTGCGCGCAATTTAAGCCGCGGGCCGCAACCAAGCAAGCGCTTGGGCAGAAGATATTTCAGTGGTTTACAAACCAAGCGCTTGCTTGGTAGCCTCCAGACACTTCTGTCGCAGGTTCCTGAGTCGGAGATAAAAATGCCCACCACCGTTCGGATCGGATGCGCCAGCGCATTCTGGGGTGACACCAGTACCGCCGCCGCACAACTTGTGGCCGGCGGACAGCTGGATTATCTGGTGTTCGATTACCTGGCCGAGATCACCATGTCGATCATGGCCGGCGCCCGTATGAAGGACCCACAGGCCGGATTCGCCGGGGACTTCATCGAAGTGCTCGCGCCGCTGCTGCCGCAACTGGCTGAACAGAAAATCCGCGTCATCAGCAATGCCGGCGGAATCAATCCAAAAGCCTGTGCCGCCGCCCTGCAAGCCGCCTGCGACAAGGCCGGGGTCAAGCTGAAAATCGCCGTGCTGCTCGGCGACGACCTGCAACCGCAATTCAAGCAACTTGCCGCCCAAGGCATCCACGAAATGTTCAACGGCACGCCGCTGCCGCCGATGTGCGTATCGACCAACGCCTACCTCGGCGCACCGGGCATCGTCGAAGCCCTGCGCCTGGGCGCCGACATCGTCATCACCGGGCGCGTGGTCGACAGCGCGGTGGTCAGTGCGGCGCTGGTGCATGAGTTCGGCTGGGCGTGGCACGACTACGACAAACTGGCCCAGGCCGCGCTGGCCGGGCACATCATCGAATGCGGCGCGCAATGCACCGGTGGCAACTTCACCGACTGGCGCGACGTGCCGGATTACGAACACATCGGTTTCCCCATCGTCGAAGTCAGCGCCGACGGCCAGTTCATCGTCAGTAAACCCGAAGGCTCCGGCGGATTGGTGACGCCGCTGACAGTTGGCGAGCAGATGCTTTATGAAATCGGTGATCCGCAGGCGTATCTGTTGCCGGATGTGGTCTGCGATTTCACTCAGGTCAAACTGCAGCAACAAGGCAAAAACGCCGTGCACGTCCACGGCGCCAAAGGCCTGCCGCCCAGCGACAAATACAAGGTCAGCGCGACCTGGCCGGACGGTTTCCGCTGCACCGCCAGTTGCCTGATCGCCGGTATCGATGCGGTGGACAAGGCCCGGCGCGTCAGCCAGGCGATCATCGACAAGACCTCGGAAATGTTCAGCCAACGCGGCTGGCCAGCGTACAGCGAAGTCGACATCGAACTGCTCGGCAGCGAAGCCACTTACGGCCCGCACGGCCAGCGTCGTGACAGCCGCGAGGTGGTGATCAAACTCGCGGTGCGCCATCCACTTAAACCGGCGCTGATCCTGTTCTCCCGGGAAATCGCCCAGGCTGCCACCGGCATGGCTCCGGGGCTGACCGGCATCGTCGGCGGACGGCCGACGGTATATCCGTTGATTCGCCTGTTCTCGTTCCTGATCGATAAAAACGCCTGCACCCTGCAAGTCGATATGGCCGGTGAACAGCACCCCTGCGCCCTGCCCGCGCAAATACCACTCGACAGCCACGATCTGCCAACCCCCGACCAGCCACCGAAACCCCAGGGCCGTGCCGACGCCAGTGTGCCGTTGGTGAAACTGGCGGTGGCGCGCTCCGGCGACAAGGGCAACCACAGCAACATCGGCGTCCTGCCGCGCCGCCCCGAATACCTGCCGTGGATCGCCGAAGCGCTGACGCCGGCAGTGATTGTCGACTGGATGAGCCACGTGCTCGACCCGATTCATGGCCGGGTCGAGCGCTGGTACCTGCCCGGTACCCACAGCCTGAATTTCCTGCTGGAAAACGCCCTCGGTGGTGGCGGTGTCGCGAGTTTGCGTATCGATCCACAGGGCAAGGCCTTCGCCCAGCAGTTGCTGGAAATCCAGATCCCGGTGCCGCAGAGCATCGCCGAACAGCTCGACTAGAGGATTCGCGTCATGGCTTATGAGTCAATTTTCCGTGCCGATCTGTTCAGCGGCCAGAACATCATCGTCACCGGTGGCGGCAGCGGCATCGGGCGCTGCACCGCGCATGAACTGGCGGCGCTCGGGGCCAATGTGCTGCTGGTCGGGCGCAAGCCGGAAAAACTGCAAAAGGTCGCCGCTGAAATCACCGAAGACGGTGGCCGCGCGCACTGGCAAGCCTGCGACATCCGTGATGAGGAAGCGGTGAAACAACTGGTCACTGAGTTGATCGCCGAACACGGGCCGATCCACGGTCTGGTCAACAATGCCGGCGGCCAGTACCCGTCGCCACTGGCCTCGATCAATCAGAAAGGCTTCGAAACCGTGCTGCGGACCAATCTGGTCGGCGGCTTCCTGATGGCCCGGGAAGTGTTCAACCAGTCGATGAGCAAGCACGGTGGCAACATCGTCAACATGCTCGCCGACATGTGGGGCGGCATGCCCGGCATGGGCCATTCCGGCGCGGCACGTTCGGGGATGGACAACTTCACCAAGACCGCCGCGTTCGAATGGGGTTACGCCGGGGTGCGGGTCAATGCAGTGGCGCCGGGCTGGATCGCGTCCAGCGGCATGGACACTTATGAAGGCGCGTTCAAAGCAGTGATCCCGACCCTGCGCGAACACGTGCCGCTCAAGCGCATCGGTACCGAATCGGAAGTCAGTGCGGCGATCGTTTTCCTGCTCAGTCCGGCGGCGGCGTTCATCAGCGGCAGCACCTTGAAAATCGATGGCGCGGCCAGTCTCGGCAGCCGCGCATGGCCGTTGCACAAGGCGAGCCACAGCGAGTCGTTCAACGGTTTCCATCGGGCGTACTTGCCCGACGTCCTCAAGGACAAGGAGTAAGCCATGCCGCAGATCCAGTCCCAACTCGATCCGCACAGTGAGGCCTTCGCCCGCAATCAGGCGGCGATGCTCAAGGCCATCGAGCACGTCCAGCAACTGGAACAGAACCTGCTGAACAAGGCTGCCGAAGCCAAGGCCAAATTCGACAAGCGCGGGCAACTGCTGCCCCGCGAACGCCTGAATCTGCTGCTCGACCCCGGCGCACCGTTCCTCGAACTGGCGAGCCTGGCCGGCTACAAACTGCACGACGACAAGGATGGCAGCGCCGCCGGCGGTGGCCTGATTGCCGGCATCGGTTACGTGTCCGGCATACGCGCGATGGTGGTGGCCAACAACAGCGCGATCAAGGGCGGCACCATTTCCCCGACAGGCCTGAAAAAGTCCCTGCGCCTGCAACAGATCGCCCAGGAAAACAAACTGCCGGTGATCACCCTCGCCGAAAGCGGCGGCGCCAACCTCAACTATGCCGCGGAGATTTTCGTCGAGGGTGCGCGCAGCTTTGCCAATCAGGCGCGGATGTCGGCCATGGGCCTGCCGCAAATTACCGTGGTGCATGGTTCGGCCACGGCGGGTGGCGCGTATCAACCGGGGCTGTCGGATTACGTGGTGGTGGTACGCGGCAAGGCCAAGCTGTTTCTTGCCGGGCCGCCGCTGCTCAAAGCCGCGACGGGCGAGGTCGCCACCGATGAAGAGCTGGGCGGCGCCGAGATGCACGCGCAAGTCGCCGGCACCGCCGAGTACCTGGCCGAGAACGATGCCGATGGCGTACGGCTGGTGCGCGAGATCCTGCGCATGCTGCCGTGGAACGAGCAACTGCCGTGGCTGCCCGAGCCGCAATACAAGGCGCCGCTATACCCGATCGACGAACTGCTCGGACTGATCCCCGACGACCCGAAAAAACCCTACGACGTGCGCGAAATCATTGCGCGGATTGCTGATGATTCTGAGTTCCTTGAATTCAAGGGCGAGTTCGATCAACACACCGTTTGCGGCCAACTGAAAATCCACGGTCGCGCCTGCGGTTTGATCGGCAACAACGGCCCGATCACCCCCGCCGGGGCGAGCAAGGCCGCGCAGTTCATTCAGCTGTGCGACCAGAGCCAGACGCCGCTGCTGTTTTTCCATAACACCACCGGGTTCATGGTCGGCACCGAATCCGAGCAGCAAGGCGTGATCAAACACGGCTCGAAACTGATTCAAGCGGTGGCCAATGCGCGAGTGCCTAAACTGACGATTGTCGTCGGCGGCTCCTACGGTGCCGGCAACTATGCGATGTGCGGACGCGGTCTCGATCCACGCTTCATTTTTGCCTGGCCCAACAGCCGCACCGCGGTGATGGGCGGCGCGCAGGCCGGCAAGGTGCTGCGCATCGTCACCGAGGCCAAACAGCTCAAGGAGGGCTTGGTGCCGGACCCGAAAATGCTCGACATGCTCGAACAGGTCACCGCGCAGAAACTCGACAGCCAGTCCACCGCGCTCTACGGCAGCGCCAACCTGTGGGACGACGGTCTGATCGACCCACGCGATACCCGCACCCTGCTCGGTTACCTGCTGGATATCTGCCACGAAGCCGACATCCGCACGCTGCAACCCAACAGCTTCGGCGTCAGCCGCTTCTGACTGCCACGGATCCCAAGGAGAACAATAAAAATGATCTTCACCCCGGAACACGAAGCACTGCGCCGCACCGTCCGCCAATTCGTCGAGCACGAAATCAACCCGCACGTCGATGAATGGGAACAGGCCGGGCGCTTTCCGATCCACGATATTTTCCGCAAGGCCGGCGACCTCGGGTTGCTGGGGATTTCCAAGCCGGAAAAATTCGGCGGCATGGGCCTCGACTACAGCTATTCGATTGTCGCCGCCGAAGAGTTTGGCACCATCCACTGCGGCGGCATTCCGATGTCGATCGGCGTACAGACCGACATGTGCACCCCGGCGCTGGCCCGCTTCGGCTCCGATGAATTGCGCGACGAATTCCTCCGCCCCGCGATTAGCGGCGAGCAGGTCGGCTGCATCGGAGTATCGGAAGTCGGTGCCGGCTCCGACGTCGCCGGGCTCAAGACCAGCGCGCGCAAGGACGGCGACGACTACGTGATCAACGGCAGCAAGATGTGGATCACCAATTCACCGAGTGCCGACTTCATCTGCCTGCTGGCCAACACCTCGGACGACAAGCCGCACATCAACAAGTCGCTGATCATGGTGCCGATGAACACCCCGGGGATCAGCCTCAGCTCGCACCTGGACAAGCTCGGCATGCGCAGCTCGGAAACCGCCCAGGTGTTTTTCGACAACGTGCGTGTGCCGCAGCGCAACCGCATCGGCCACGAAGGCGCCGGGTTCATGATGCAGATGCTGCAGTTCCAGGAGGAACGCCTGTTCGGCGCGGCGAACATGATCAAGGGTCTGGAATATTGCGTCGACAGCACCATTGAGTACTGCAAGGAGCGCAAGACCTTCGGCAACGCGCTGATCGACAATCAGGTGATTCACTTCCGCCTCGCCGAATTGCAGACCGAAATCGAATGCCTGCGGGCGCTGGTCTATCAGGCCACCGAGCAATATGTGAAAGGTCAGGACGTCACACGCCTGGCGTCGATGGCCAAGCTCAAGGCCGGACGCCTCGGTCGTGAAGTCAGCGACAGCTGTCTGCAATATTGGGGCGGCATGGGCTTCATGTGGGACAACCCGGTGGCCCGCGCCTATCGCGATGTGCGGCTGGTGTCGATTGGCGGCGGCGCCGACGAAATCATGCTGGGGATCATCTGCAAACTGATGGGCATCCTGCCGGGGAAAAAGAAATGAGCGCCCTGCCCGACTGTCAGACGCTGTTGCTGGAACAGCACGGCGGCGTGCTGCACATCACCCTCAATCGCCCGGAAAGCCGCAATGCGATGAGCCTGCAAATGGTCAGCGAACTGCGTGCGGTGCTGGCGGCAGTGCGTGATGACCGCGGGGTGCGCGCTCTGGTCCTCAGCGGTGCCGGTGGGCATTTCTGTGCGGGTGGCGACATCAAGGACATGGCCAATGCCCGTGCCCAAGGGGCCGACGCTTACCGCGAGTTGAACCGCGCCTTTGGAGCCCTGCTGCAAGAAGCTCAGGACGCACCACAAGTGCTGATCACCGTTTTACAGGGCGCAGTGCTCGGTGGTGGTTTCGGGCTGGCATGTGTCAGCGATATCGCAATGGCCGACCATCAAGCGCAGTTCGGTCTCCCGGAAACCAGCCTTGGCTTGCTACCGGCGCAGATCGCTCCGTTCGTGGTGCAACGCATCGGCCTGACCGAAACCCGTCGCCTGGCACTGACCGCCGCGCGCTTCGATGGCCATCAGGCGCGACGCCTGGGGCTGGTGCATTTTGTCGAGCAGGATCCGCAAGCGCTGGCCGAACGCCTCGATGAAGTGATCGACCATGTTCTGTGCTGCGCGCCCGAAGCGAATGCGGCAACCAAAAAACTGCTGCTGGCCAGTGCCGGGCAGCCTTCGAGTGAATTGCTGGATGAAGCGGCGCGGTGGTTCAGCGAAGCGGTGACCGGGGCCGAAGGGATCGAGGGCACCATGGCTTTTGTGCAAAAACGTAAACCGAAGTGGGCCCCTTAAAAGCTTCGCGAGCAGGCTCGCTCCCACAGGTTTTGTGAACGATGCAAATTCCTTATGGGAGCGGGCTTGCTCGCGAAGAGGCCAGCCAACCCACCGCCAAATACTCAGGAAGATCACCATGCCCGCCCTCCACAAAATCCTGATCGCCAACCGCGGTGAAATCGCCTGCCGCATCCAGCGCACCGCCCAGGCCCTCGGCTATCGCACCGTTGCCGTATTCAGCGATGCCGACGCCAATGCCCTGCACGTGCAGATGGCCGATCAAGCGGTGAACATCGGCGCCGCACCGGTGCAGCAGTCCTACCTGAACATCCCGGCGATCCTCGACGCCGCCCGCCGCAGCGGTGCCGACGCGATTCATCCCGGCTATGGCTTCCTCTCGGAAAATGCCGAATTCGCCCGCGCCTGCGCAGCGGCCAATCTGACCTTTATCGGCCCCAGCGCCGAGGCCATCGAACTGATGGGCAGCAAGCGCCTGTCGAAAATCGCCATGCTCGAAGCCGGCGTACCGTGTATTGCCGGCTATCAAGGCGCCGCGCAGGACGACGCCACGTTGCTGCGCGAAGCCGAGCGCATCGGCTACCCGCTGATGATCAAGGCCAGCGCCGGCGGCGGTGGACGCGGCATGCGCCTGGTGCACAGCAGCGAGGAGTTGCCGGCGCAATTGCGCACCGCCCGCTCCGAAGCGCTGAACGGTTTCGGCAGTGATGAACTGATCCTCGAACAGGCGCTGATCGAACCACGGCACGTCGAGGTACAACTGTTCGGCGATCATCACGGCAACCTGATCTACCTCGGCGAGCGCGACTGCTCGGTGCAGCGTCGCCATCAGAAAGTCATCGAGGAGGCGCCCTGCCCGGTGATGACCCACGAGTTACGCCAGGCCATGGGCGAAGCGGCGCTCAAGGCTGGTCGAGCGGTGAATTACCTAGGTGCCGGCACCGTCGAGTTTCTGCTCGATGCCCGCGGGCAGTTCTACTTTCTGGAAATGAACACGCGTCTGCAGGTCGAGCATCCGGTGACCGAGTTGATCACCGGACAGGATCTGGTCGCCTGGCAATTGGCCGTCGCCGAAGGGCAGCCGCTGCCGTTGACTCAGGATCAGGTCGCGCTGAACGGCCACGCCATGGAAGTGCGTCTGTATGCCGAAGATCCGACGCAGAATTTCCTGCCGCAAACCGGTCGTGTCCAGGCCTGGGAACCGGCAGTCACTCCGGGTGCGCGGATCGATCACGGCTTGCGCGAAGGTCAGTGGGTCAGCCCGTTCTACGACCCGATGCTCGGCAAACTGATTGCCCACGGCGCCACCCGCGAAGAAGCGCGGCGCAAACTGTTGCGCGCGGTGCAGGACAGCGTGCTGCTCGGCGTGCAGACCAATCAGCGTTTGCTGGTCAGCCTGCTGCAACATCCGCAGTTCATCAGCGGCGAGTTCAGCACCGCGTTCATTGCTCAGCACTTCACTGACCACCCTTGCCTGCACGCCTACGCCCCCGGTGCGGAGGAACTGGCCATCGCCGCCGTGCTGTTTTATCAGTCTGGCGCGCGGGCGCATCGTGCGCCACTCAAGGGCTGGCGCAACAATGCCGGCGTACCGCTCAATTACCGTCTCGGTGTGGAAGAACGGGACTGGACCTTGCAGCTGCTTGCGGACGGCGCTGGCCGATTCACCGTGAACGTGATGCAGCGCGCGCTGGCGCTGACCGTCATCGATTGCGACGAGCGCGCGGTGACGCTGGAAGTCGACGGCCTGCGCCAGCGTCACGCCTATCGGGTCGATGGTGAAGAACTCTGGCTGTTCACCCACCCCGGCAGCCTGCGCCTGGAGGATCGAACTCATGCGCTCATCAGCAGTCAGAGCAGCGTCAGCTCCGGCACACTCAAGGCGCCGATGGACGGTGCCATCGTCGATGTGCTGGTCAGCGAAGGCAGCCCGGTCAGCAAGGGTCAGTTGCTGGTGGTGCTGGAGGCAATGAAAATGGAGCATCCGCTCAAGGCCGGCATCGACGGCGTGCTCAAGCGGGTGCAGGTCAAGGTCGGCGATCAGGTAAAAAATCGTCAGGTTCTGTTGCAGGTCGAGTGAGTCGCCAGGCGCAAACGCGAGGTTTGACTACGCTCTGATCTATCAGGACGCGTAAATCAGGAAACCTGCGATGCCCCATTGGCTGGTCATTGATCTGGAAGCCACCACAGATGAAGGTGGCTGGCCGGTTACGGAAATGGAAATCATCGAAATCGGCGCGACGCTGGTCGATCGTGCCGGTCGCGAGCAGGATCACTTTCAGCGGTTCGTCAAACCGACCCGGCGGCCGTTGCTGACGCCGTTCTGTCGGGAGCTCACACACATCACCCAAGCCAACATCGACGCCGCACAGCCGTTGAGCGAGGTCTGGCCGGCGTTCGAACGCTGGCTCGGGCAACACCAGACGCGCCTCGAGGGCTGGGCCAGTTGGGGCGATTACGACCGCAAGCAATTGCTCCAGGAGTGGCAACGCCTGCAACTCGACAGCGTACTGAGCCGGGTGCAGCACATGAACCTCAAACAGCGCTTTGCCAAGGCGCGGCGACTGGAACGACCGTTGGGCCTGAATGGCGCGCTGCAACTGGCCGGCATGCAGTTCAGCGGTCAACAGCATCGGGCCCTGGAAGATGCGCGCAACACCGCGCGGTTGCTGCCGCTGGTCTTGCCACTCTGAAGTCAGGGCGAGAACTCGCCGGACACGCCCCGGGCAGGTGACGGCGCCGGGAGCCTTGTGCATACTGGCCGGCCCTTTTTAACCCTTTTTAAGCCCCATTCAAGAGGAATCGCCCATGTTCAAAGTCAACGAGTACTTCGACGGCACCGTCAAGTCGATCGCTTTTGGCACCGCTGAAGGTCCGGCGACCATCGGCGTCATGGCCCCGGGCGAATACGAATTCGGCACCGCTCAGCGCGAGATCATGCATGTGGTTTCCGGTGCGCTGACCGTCAAGCTGCCGGACAGCAGCGACTGGGAAACCTTCGCCGCCGGCAGCCAGTTCAACGTGCCGGCCAACAGCAAGTTCCAGCTGAAAGTCGCTGTTGATACCGCTTACCTGTGCGAATACCGCGGCTAAGCCCACGGCTTTTCCCGGTGCAAAAAAATGCCCGTGTCCATGGACACGGGCATTTTTCATTTCTGGCCTCGATTATTCGAGGATTTCCACCGGCATACCGACTTCCAGTCGACCATTGCTGTCGTTGACCAGATTCTGCCCGAACATCGCGCCATCGGCCTGGGCGCGGTACTTCTGCAAGGTCGCCAGCGGTTCGCGATCGGCACTGCGCTCCCCGGTCTGCGGATCGATGGTGGTCAGGATGCAGCGCGAGCACGGCTTGACCACCCGGAATTCGACAGCGCCGATGCGAATGCGCTTCCAGCCATCTTCGGCGAACGCCGCACTGCCTTCGATCACCAGATTCGGCCGGAAACGCAACATCTCCAGCGGCCGTCCGACCTTTTGCACCAGATCCTGCAACGACGCCTCGCCAATCAGCAATAGCGGGAAACCGTCGGCGAATGCCACCTGATCATCCTCGCGACCATAACCGGCCTGCGTCATGCGCGCGCGATCAAGTGGCACCTGCACCAGACGGGTTGGCTTGCCGATGAAATCGCTGACCCAGCGGGCCGCTTCATCACCGGCATCCGGTACGCGCAGGGTGTCACGCCAGATGGTCACGCCGCGCAGCTCGGCATCGTCCTCGGGCAACGGGATATCCAGCGCGGTGTGGTCAGGCGCACTGAGGGTCAGACCGCCCTGCGCATTCCACAGCGCCGACAGCTGGCTCATTTTCGCTTCGGCTCGTTGGGTCAGGAAGCGGCCGCTGGCCTCGTCTACCAGCATCCAGCGTCGGTCACCTTCCAGGCCAAGTTTATCCAGGCCAATCGATTGCAGAATCTCGGGCTTGCCGGATTTCAACGGGTAACGATAAAGCGCACTCAGACGCAGCATGTCCAGCTTCCTGATGGGCAAAAAAGCCACCCTATACGAGCTTTATCCGTGAATCAAAAGAGTTTGTGCACTGCAAACCTTGTGGGAGCGAGCCTGCTCGCGAAAGCGGAAACTCATTCAACACATGTGTCGATATGGAATCCGCCTTCGCGAGCAGGCTCGCTCCCACAGGAGGCTGAAGCGTCAGGATCAGGCTGGCACTTCATCGAGCATCAGGCGCTGACGCACCACATCGACCAGTTTGTCCGGCTGGAACTTGGAGAGGAAGTTGTCGCAGCCGACCTTCTTCACCATCGAGTCGTTGAAACTGCCGGACAGCGAGGTGTGCAGCACCACGTACAGGCCACGCAGGCGCGGGTCGTTGCGGATCTCGGTGGTCAGGCGATAGCCGTCCATTTCCGGCATTTCCGCGTCGGTGAACACCATCAGCAGTTTGTCGGTCATGTTCACCCCGGTATCGGCCCAGGCCTTGAGCATGTTCAGTGCCTTCAGGCCATCACTGGCGATGTGCATTTTCACCCCGAGCTGGCCAAGGGTGTCGCGCAGTTGCGACAGCGCCACATTGGAGTCGTCCACCAGCAGCACTTCGCGGCCGCGGGCACGTTCCAGCACCGGATCGTCGAGCTTGTCACGCGAGACCTTGGCGTTGTACGGGACGATCTCGGCGAGGACTTTCTCGACGTCAATGATTTCCACCAGTTGATCGTCAACCTTGCTGATCGCGGTCAGGTAATGCTGGCGCCCGGCGCTGGTCGGCGGCGGCAGAATGGCTTCCCAGTTCATGTTGACGATGCGATCCACGCCACCGACAAGGAAAGCCTGCACCGAACGGTTGTACTCGGTGACGATGATGGTGCTGTTCGGGCCCGGCACCAGCGGACGCATGCCGATCGCCTGGGACAGGTCGATCACCGGCAGCGTCTGGCCGCGCAGGTTGACCACGCCGCAGACAAACGGGTGGCGCTGCGGCATCAGGGTCAGCTTCGGCAATTGCAGAACTTCCTGAACCTTGAACACGTTGATCGCGAACAATTGGCGTCCGGCCAGTCGAAACATGAGAATTTCCAGGCGATTCTCACCCACCAGTTGCGTGCGTTGGTCTACCGTGTCGAGAATGCCGGCCATCAATGACTCCTGGGCTTGTTCTGATGAATTCACTATTGAGGGGTTATCGGCTGTTTATGGCGATTCTTGATCCCCACAGAAATCAGTATCAAAATGCCATACATGGGCATTGATGTCACATTAACATCATGGTTTACTGGCTCGGTGTTTTCATCTGCTACATTCTCTTCTGGCGCGACCACGGTTGGCGTCACAGGTTCCCGCGTGTAAGGGAATCCCCTAGTAACAATCAGGCCCAACCTGATGTTCGCAATATCCAATAGCCATTAATGTGACGCCATTCTCATTGCATGAACGGAGTCAGGCTATTGTGTGCGATCGCAGGTCAGTGGAACCTTACCCTCTGGAAAACCTCAGCCAGTGCACTTGCACGGTGGGGCGCGATCTCCCGACGATTCATGATCGTCGACACACACAGCATTCCATCATCAGACATGACGCTGTGGAGATAAGCATGCCAATCGACCGCAAAGACTGGGCACAACGCTTCCCCGAATTTCTCGTCGAAGCTGAAACACTCCTGGCCAAGTCCGAAGAATGCCTGAGCCACCTGCAACTGATCAGCAACGACAAGGACGCCATCGACTGCATGCGCAGCACCCTGCTCAAGCTTGCGAGCCGTGCAGAAGCGTTGGCACTGGAGGCGATTTCCGAGTTTTCCCTGCATATTCACAGCCTGCTCGACCACGCGCCGGAACATATCGACCTGCATGCACAGGCTCTGGATGCGCTCAAAGACTGTTTCACCCTGATGGCCTGGCAAATCGAACTGGTCGATCAGAACACTGGCCAGTTGAGCCTGGATGCCAGCGAACAGACCTCCCTGATCGAAGCCTTCGCGTTCCAGGTAGGTCAAGGCGAATTTCAGCCGTCACTTGCGACTCAACCGTTGTCACTCATGTCTTATTCGGAACGGCAGGCCTGATTCAGTGCTGAAATTGCACGAATCCAGATAGCTGATCCGCATCGCTGAATGTCGCAATTGAATAGTTCATACCTGCCAGCGACAAACCGAATTAAATAATCACACCTGACACCAGCGGAAATTTTCCTGCGGCCTCAGGGTTTGCCTGTGTCCGTGTAACGATCAACTTCGAGCAACATCGATATCTATCGAACACAATAAAGCGACTTTTCCATTATGGAACTCACGTCCAACATGGCCTCTTTCATGACTCAATGGACATATATGGCAAACGCGACCAACGGTATCTTAAGTGGTATTATGCCGGCCATTAGTTGCTTTCAATTTAATGGCACAGTGATTCAGTGACAGGCATCCATCGAAGTTTGCGGTCAAATGTCGTTCACTGAACCCGGTTAAAATCAATAACATAATTGACAGCATTTTCAGACAGAGATCCGCCCGCCACCGGCCGGTCTGCCCGCAGCGAACATCTATTGGCTCCATCCGTTATGTACGCCAGCCTCAAGTCAATCACCACATGGCCACCCTCCCGGGAAAATGCACGCCGGTTCACTCTCATATTGTGTGTCAGCGCAGCCGTTGGCAGCTTGCTGACCTACGGTTTTTCGGCGCCACTCTCACTCGGTCTGCTGCTGTTGAACATCGCCGCCACCGCTTGTGTCTGGGTGCAATATCGGCTGTCACGCAAATCGATCAAGTTCCAGCCTCAGGAGCTCGCCGACCGCTTGCTGGAAGTCCAGGAAAACGAACGGCACCGGCTCAGCCGCGAACTGCACGACGATATCGGTCAGTTGCTGACGGCGGCCAAGCTGCAAAGCGAATGGCTGAAAAGACGTCTGCCGCAAGACCTGCAAGAGCAATGCTCGACACTCTGCGACACGCTTGAGGAAACCCTGAACAAGGTGCGCGACGTGTCGGCTATCCTCAATCCGCGCCAACTGACCAGCCTCGGGCTGGAGGCCAGTCTGCGTGCGCACTTGCTCAAGACTCTGGCCAACACGCCGGTGCACTGGAGCCTCGATTGCCAGCAGCGGCTCAACGGGATTCCCGAAGAAATGGCAGTCGCCGCCTTTCGCATTGCCCAGGAAGCGGTCACCAACATTCTGCGTCACGCGCAGGCCAGCAACCTGTTGATCCGCGTGCAACGACTGCCGCAAGGCCTGACGCTGTTGATCAGCGACGATGGCCAAGGGTTTGCGCCTGCTGCGGATCCGGGGCGGGAAGGACAGCGCGGCATGGCCGGGATGGCCGAAAGGATCGAACAGTTGGGCGGCACGCTGAACGTCATCAGCGAGCCGGGCAAAGGTACTCAAATCGAAGCACTATTCCCCTGGGCGCCCCGTGCACTCGAGCGGGCCAGTACGAATAAGGTTATGCGTTGACTTGTAACTTACTTCTGGTGGATGACCACTCGCTGATCAGGGCCGGCGTGCGTGCTCTGGTGCTCGACATTCCCGGTTACGCAGTCGTTGGCGAAGCCAGCGATGGCTCGCAGCTGCTCGAGATGGTCGAGCAACTGGTACCCGATATCGTGTTGCTGGATATCTCGATGAAGGAAACCGGAGGCCTGGAAGCCCTGCAACGGCTCAAGCGCGTGCGGCCACAAAGCAAGGTACTGATCCTGTCGATGCATACCGATCCGGCGCTGATCATGCAGGCACTGGAATCCGGGGCGCACGGTTATCTGCTCAAGGACACGACGGCCACCGAGCTTGAACATGCCCTCGAAGCCCTGCGCAACAACGAACGCTACCTGAGCCCGGCGATCGCCCACACCGTGATCAACCAGGCGCTGACCCGCACGCAGAAAAACCAGCCGGAAGTGGCCGATTCGCACAACCTGACGGCACGCCAGCTGGAGATCCTGCGGTTGATCGTACGCGGCAAATCCACCCGGGAAATCGCCAACGGTCTGGGCCTGAGCATCAAGACTGTCGAAACCCATCGTTCGCAGATCATGAAACGCCTGCAGATCTACGACGTGGCGGGCCTGGTACTGTTCGCGGTACGCGAGCAGATCATCAGCCTGGACGACTGATCGAGCGGTTACCGCCCAACAGCGGCGAATGCTCGGGCAAGTGCACCCGCAATGCTCCAGGACGGGCCTCGAAGCGCAGGCTTTCGCCTGTCAGCGGCTCGCCGTCAAGATTGATGCTCAAGCCCTCGGCGACCTTGATTTCAACCCAGGGCAAGCGGGCGCGCACAAACATGTTATCGAGGCCGAAACCATCGCTGAGCAGATTCTTCAGCGTGCCAACCAACTCCTGTGGCGCGGGCAGAATGCTGATGTCCAACAGGCCATCATCCGCCAGCGCCTGCGGGCACAATACGTGTCCACCGCCCGCCTGGCGGCCGTTGCCGATGCCCAGCGCGAGCAGCTCGCCACGCCAGTGAAAGTCCGGCCCCTGCAGTTCGCCATAGGCCGCGTGCAACTCACTGAAGCGCGATAAACCGGTGAACAGATAGGCGGCCCCGCCCAACACTTTTTTCAGATCCTCGGACGTATTGGCCGTCACCTGGCTACCGAAACCGCCGGTCGCCATGTTAAGGAAAATCTGCCCGCCAACTTCGCCCAGATCAATATCACGCGGCGGTACATCGAGAAGCTCAAGTGCCTCGGCCGGCTCCAGCGGGATCCCCGCGGCACGGGAAAAGTCGTTGGCCGTACCCAGCGGCAGCAGCACCAGACTGGCCTTGTGCGCATGCGCCGCCAGGGCTTCAGCGATATCCCGCAACGTACCATCACCACCCCCAGCGATGATCTGCCGATAGCCGCCTGCCAGCGCCTCCTCCACCAGGCGCTGAGCGTCACCCGCCTCCCAGGTCAGACGCACCGCCAGCTCCCAGCCCTGCTCGCGCTTTGCTTCGACGGCGGCGCGCACCGCCTCATTGAGTGCCTGCTTGCCATGCAAAATCAACAGCGCCCTGCGCTCACTCATAACGGTCACTCCCCACGGTTGAATCGGTATGAAACATCTTGACCTCTGGCACCCGCAAAAAAGCCATGGCAATCCCATTTAATTCAAACGATTGCCTGTTGCAGTCCTACACAGCGGTATTTTTTCTTACGATATGTGAGGAATCGGCTCAATTGACCAGACTCGATCATTGATTCACCGTGTGCAGGTGGTATCAATCTTCGATTTAACAACACAAGGACGTGCAGGTAATGAGTGGATACACCCTCGGTGCTGGTGACAGTTGGAATGACGGGAAGGCCAGCGCGCTTACATTTGAAACAGCCGATGGACATTTCCATGTCCAGCCATGAAGCCAAAATTCCAACTAGTCCGATTGTCCCTCTCGGTGAAAGTCGCACCAGTCACAAATCCGATTTCAAAAAAAACGCCAGAACCGCTGGAGAAGTTGATATGGAACCGCGCGTGACCGAACTGGAAACCCACCTCAAATACATTCGTCGCGATATGGACGAAGTCCGCGGGGATGTAAAGACCATCAAGCACCGTCTCGCCTATTCGGCGGGTGCTACGGCGGTGGTCTTGGGACTGTTGGGATGGGTTGCCAACAGCCGGTTCGATCAGTTGGTCACACTGATGAGCCATTGACGGAAGAAATGCAGGCATCGACTCGGTATCGGTCGAGCCTGCAGTCACCAGGCGCGGATCAGCCGAGCAGGTCGCTCAATGGAATGAACCCAACCTCATCGCCTTCTACCAGCGTACGGCCTTCCAGCACTTCTACCAGGCCATCCGCCCAGGCTGCACTGCGCAGCACACCGGAACTTTGATTGCGGTAAATGACGGCCCGCCCTTGTTCGAGTCGACCGCGCAAGTATTCGCGCCGATTGCCGGCCACAGGCCAGACGAAGCCTGCCGGCACCGTAAACTTCAGAGGTTCTGAATCCTGTACGCCCTGACGCCTCAACAAATAGGGCCGCGCGAGCAGAGCAAAGGTCACCAGAGTCGAAGCAGGGTTACCCGGCAGGCCGATGACCGGCACTTTGCGAAAATGGCCGAAGGTCAGCGGTTTGCCCGGTTTGATTGCCAGTTTCCATAGCGCCAGCTCGCCCTCTTCCCTCAACGCGATGCCAAGAAAATCCGCTTCGCCCACCGAAACGCCGCCGGTCGACAGAATCAGGTCGACATCCCGCAAGTCGCCCAAACGCGCCCGCGTAGTGGCCAGATCGTCCGGAAGAATGCCGGCATCAATCACTTCACAACCCAGGCGCTGCAACCAACTGCACAACACCACCCGATTACTGTTGTAAATCTGCCCCGGCCCCAACGGCTGACCCGGCTCGACCAGTTCATCGCCGGTGGACAGCACCGCGACTCGCACCTTGCGTACAACATTCAGACCGGCACACCCCAGCGACGCCGCCAGACCTTGCTCGATCGGTCCCAGTCGGGTACCTGCCGCCAGGATCAACTCACCGACAGTGGTTTCCTGCCCCTGCGGGCGAATGTTCTGACCGACACTCATGGTTTCGATGAAGCGCACGCTGCCGTCGTTCAGAACCTCGGCGTTCTCCTGCATTTCCACGCAATCGGCCCCGGCTGGCACTGGCGCACCGGTGAAGATCCGCGCGCAGGTACCGGGCTTCAATGGCTCAGGTGCCTGCCCGGCGAACACTTTCTGGCTGACCGGCAGCGGTTCGCCGGTCCAGTCCGCCAGATTCAGGGCATAACCGTCCATGGCGCTGTTTGGCCAGGGCGGGAGGTCCAGAGTCGAAATCAGGTCGTCGCCCAGCACCCGCCCCGCTACTTCAGCCAACGGCAGAAACTCGCGCTCGACAATCGGCGAAGCGTCAGCCATTTCCAGCAGGCGGGCCAGCGCTTCCTCGACAGGCATCAGACTGCCAGTCTTGCCCGGCTTACCCACGGGATTCACAAGGCGCTGCCTGTTTCAGGTGAGGTACGAAATTGCATGGGCGATGCCGAGAGTCCAGCTGTTCGGCGAGAATCCCGTCCCAACCGGTGCGCACCGCATTGGTTGAACCTGGCAGACAGCACACCAGCGTGCCATTGGCCAGACCGGCCAGTGCTCGCGACTGCACGGTTGACGTACCGATATCAGCCACCGAGATCTGGCGGAACAGTTCACCGAATCCGTCAACCTGCTTGTCGAGCAGACAAGCCACGGCTTCAGGCGTGCTGTCACGCCCGGTAAAACCGGTGCCGCCGGTAATCAACACAACCTGCACCACGTCCTCGGCAATCCAGTGGGCAACTTGCGCGCGGATCTTGTACAGATCATCTTTGAGCAGGACCCGCTCGGCCAGACGGTGGCCGGCAGCGGTCAGACGGTCGACGAAGACCTGGCCTGATGTGTCGGTTTCCAGGGTTCGGGTATCGCTGACAGTCAGCACCGCAATGTTCAGCGGCGCAAAAGGTACATCGGCCTTGGCTTTCATTAGGCTCGTCCAGTTGTAGGAGAAACAGCCCGGTGTTATATCACAGCGCCCGAATTTTTCGCCGCCCTGCTGGAGAGCTGCCATGACCTCGAATACGCCATTGCCCCCTTGTTCCATTTTGCTCCTGGCAGGCGGACGCGGCCAGCGCATGGGCGGCCAGGACAAAGGGCTGATCGAGTGGCAGGGTGAGCCGCTGATTGCGCACCTGCAGCGCAAGGTCCGGCCGCTGACTGACGATCTGATCATCTCCTGCAATCGCAATCGTGAGCGTTATGCCGCGTACGCCGATCAATTGGTCAGCGATGAAGAGGGCGATTTTCCCGGTCCTCTGGCCGGTATCCTTGCCGGACTCAAAGCCGCCCGCCTGCCGCACTTGCTGGTGCTGCCCTGCGATGTGCCGCGAATCGACGCTGCACTGCTGCAGGACATGCGTGAAACCGCGGGCCGGTTTCCTGAGAAACCTTTAATGCTGCGTCACGATGACCATTGGGAACCGCTGCTGTGTGTGATTCCGGTCGCGCTGCTGCCCGTGTTCGAAACCGCCTGGAATACCGGCGAACGCAGCCCTGGCCGGGTCATGCGCAACCTCGGCGCGACGGCCCTGCAATGCCCCGACAATGACCCGCGACTGGCCAACCTGAACACCCCCGAACTGTTAAATGCGCATAACACTGTGTCAGACTGACAGCACTCAAGGAACTCTCACGCCTTGTACACGTCTCAAGCTCAGTAACCAAAGTATTCCCATTCGGAGACACACCCATGACTCAACGGACCCTCGCCACTTTCATGCTCGCACTGGGCCTGGCAACTCTCGCTGGTTGCTCGTCGCCAACAGTGATCACCTTGAATGACGGTCGCGAAATCCAGGCCGTCGACACCCCGAAATACGATGAAGATTCGGGCTTCTACGAGTTCAAACAACTCGACGGCAAAGAGACCCGCATCAACAAGGATCAGGTTCGTACCGTTAAAGAGCTGTAAGCTTTACGTCGACACCGGATACAGAAAAGCCCGCATTAATGCGGGCTTTTTCATGGGAGCGGGGAAAGTGAATGGCGTCACCACTGCAGGGTGATCTGACTTTCGAACTCGCGTTTTTCGCCGGTCACCGGGTCGACAAACCGCAGCCCCTGTGCCAACAGCTTCAACGGATTGGCATAGTCATCCTCAACGTCTTTCAACACATCCGGGTAGAACGGATCATTACAGATACTCGCCCCTAGCGCGGTCATATGCACCCTTAGCTGATGCTTCTTGCCCGTCACCGGGTACAGGCCGTAGCGCCACAGATCACCATTCTTTTCCCGGACTTCCACCGCCGTTTCAGTATTGGCGACACCTGGGCCTTCCTGCATGCGGAAGAACGGTTCGCCGTCGATCAGGCGACTTTTGTGCACGAGGGGAAATTCCAGTTCCGGCAGCGCACGGGCGATCGCTTCATAACGTTTATCGATCTGCCGGGTCGGGAACAACGACTGATAAGCCGAGCGGGTTTGCGGGTTGGCGGAAAAGATCACCAGCCCCGCCGTGTGCCGGTCAATGCGGTGCAGTGGCACCAGATGCGGATTATCGAGGCGACGGATCAGGCGGCGCAGCAACGTCTGCTCGACGTATTCACCGGCGGGTGTCACCGGCAGAAAATGCGGTTTGTCCGCCACCACCAGATGCTCGTCCGCATACAGGATCGACTCGAGCACCGGAATCGGCTTTTCATCCGGCACTTCGCGGAAGTAGTGAATGCGCAGGCCTTCCTTGTACGGCAGATCCACCGCAATCGGCTGCCCCTGACCATCCAGCACCCGGCCCCGGGCGATTCTGTCCAGCCATTGCTCGCGGCTGATCGCACTGAAATGCTCACACAGGCAATCCAGCACGGTAAGCCACGCACCCGGAGGCAGGTAAAGGGTGCTGGCCTGATTCTGAGCAGCGGAAAATGTTGGTGTGGACATACGGAAATTCGAACCCTCAATGCAGGCCGGCATTATCCAACACTGAGCGCAACGAACCTAGCGCAGAGTCTGCGGCCCGCTCAGGCCGGAATCGACTTGAGCGCCGCGGCTTCGGTGAACTCCTTGAGCCAGCGCAGCACATCGACCGCCTCCCAGCGCCCCGGGTCATACAAGGCGTACAGCAAGCCCTGATAACCGACCACATCCAGCTGCTTGTGATAACCGGCACGCTGGAACAGCGCCTCGATCTCGGCAAAACAGGTGTTGAAATGCAGTTTGTTGAACGGCGTCTTGCCCTCCGTGACCAGCCCGTCCAGGCGCAACTCGAGGACCGCCTCGCGCACCACGTCAACCGACATCCGGTTCACGCTGTTCTTCAACTGTTCGACATTGACCACGGTTCGTCCCTCTGACTGCCGGATTCGCCTGCTCAAGTCATCAAAAGCAGCAGGCCTTTCCAATTACTGTATGAACATACAGTAACCGAATAAGCCGTAAAGTGCCAAGGACTGCCTGTGCAGGAGTGACCAGCGGAACGAGGATCAACGCAGGAAAGCAACCACTTGATCGGCGTCGAAAGGCCAGTCCAACTCGGCCCCGGTATCAATTCGGCGCAGTACCGGAATTCTTAGCCCATAAGCCTCAACCAACGGCTCACTTTCAGCGATGTCCACCAGCTCCACCAACAGCCCATGCTCGACAAGCGGCATCAGTTCGGCCTCTGCCAACTCACACAAATGGCATCCCAAGGTGCCGAACAACTGACATTCAGGAGGCATGATCGCTCAACCGGAAAAGTGAGCGTTCATTCTAGGCCTGCCTCGAAAACCCGTCGAGCGACTGCTGCCCGAAGACCCGAACACGGCGGGAAACACGCAAAACCCTGACGCAAATCAGTCCACGGAAAAGCCAATCAGGCGATGCTCCTGGGCTTTTTGCCTCTACGCTTGAGAAGCCTGAGCCTGACATCGGAGTGTCTTGTGTTTGCCAACCTGTTGATCATCCTCGCCTCATCCCTGGTGATGATTGCCCTGTTCCGCCGCCTGCGTTTGCCGCCGGTGCTGGGCTATCTTTGCGTGGGCCTGATGGTGGGGCCGACCGCGTTCAACTGGGTCAACGAGAGCGAACACCTGCCGGACGTGGCCGAGTTGGGCGTGGTGTTCCTGCTGTTCTCACTGGGCCTGGAGTTTTCCCTGTCGAAAATGATCGCGCTGCGCCAGGTAGTGTTTCGCCTGGGCAGTCAGCAGGTATTGCTCAGCACCGGGGTGCTCGGGCTGGTGCTGATCCTGCTGGGCATGCCGCTGGCCCCGGCAATGTTGCTCGGCGCCGGGCTGTCGTTGTCGTCGACGGCGATTGTCACCAAGGAGTTGAGCAGCCTGGGCGAAGTGTTCAGCAGCCACGGGCAGAACGCAGTCGGGGTCTTGCTGTTTCAGGACGTGGTCGCGGTGTTGTTGCTGACCCTGGTGCCGGTGTTCGCCGGGAGCAGCGCGCAAGCCTGGTACTGGGCCTTGCCGCTGACGCTGGTGAAGACCGTGGTGCTGTTTTTCGGTCTGTTGCTGGCCAGCCGCTGGTTGCTGCCACGGCTGTTCCATGAAGTGGCCGCATCGCGCTCGGCGGAATTGTTCGTGCTGCTGGCGCTGGTGATTGTGCTGCTGACCGCATGGCTGACGCACCTGCTGGGCCTGTCCCCTGCCCTTGGCGCATTTCTGGCCGGGATGCTGCTCGGCGAGAGCCACTATCGCCATCAGATCGAGGCCGACATCCGGCCGTTTCGCGACATCCTGCTCGGGGTGTTTTTCGTCAGCATCGGCATGCTGATCGACCTGCAACTGTTCATCAGTCACAGCGTGCTGATTCTCGGCCTGACCCTCGGCCTGATGCTGATCAAGGGCACGGTCGTTGCACTCCTGATCAAGTGGCGCGGCAGCGATCATGAAACCGCCTGGCGCAGCGGCCTGGTCCTGGCGCAGGGCGGGGAATTCTGCTTCGCCTTGATGGCGCAGATGCAACAGAACCAACTGCTCCCTGCCGAGCTGGGCGCCCTGCTGCTCGCGGCCACCTTCTGCTCGATGCTGCTGACACCGTTGCTGTTGCGCGCCGCGCCGAAAATCGCCGCGCGCCTGCACCGCAAGCCGAACCAGGAGGCACAAATCGAGGAAATCAGCGCCCTCAACGCCGGTCTGGATCAACACGTAGTGATCTGTGGCTACGGCCGAGTCGGCCAGTCCATCGGCCGCTTCATGCGCAATGCCAATCAGCCTTATATCGCGTTGGACAACGATCCGGTGCGCGTGCAGGAAGCCGCGTCCGGCGAAAGCGAGGTGCATTACGGCGACTCGTCACGCGGCGACCTGCTGACCGCCGTCGGACTGTTGCGCGCGCGGCTGCTGGTGATCGCCGTGGATCAGAGCGATGTCAGCCTGCGAATTCTCAAGGAAGCGCGCCGGCTCAATGCACAGATCCCGATTCTGGTGCGCACCCGCGACGACAGCCAATGGGCTGAACTCAAAGCGGCCGGCGCCACCGAAGTGGTGCCGGAACTGTTGGAATCGAGCCTGATGCTCGCCTCCCACGCCTTGATCATGCTCGGCCTGCCGGCGCATCAGGTGCAGGAGCAGATCGATCAAGTGCGCATCGATCGCTATCGCCTGTTGCACGGGTTCTATCCCGGCGCCGAAGACAAGGAAGCCTAGTCCTGACTCACCGCGCCGATCTTGTGCAGCGACAGGTCAGCGCCGTAATACTCTTGTTCCTGACTCAGGCGCAGGCCGTGCAAGGCCTTGATCACACCGTATACGACGAAGCCGCCGAGCAACGCCACCAACACACCCAGCGCGGTGCCGATCACCTGACTGATCAGGCTGACACCGCCGAGACCACCCAGCGCAGTCTGGCCGAAGATGCCGCAGGCGATCCCGCCCCACACCCCGCACAAACCGTGCAACGGCCAGACACCGAGCACATCGTCGATGCGCCATTTGACTTGTGCGGCGGTAAAGCACCAGACAAACAGCGCACCGGCAATCGCGCCGGTGACCAAGGCACCCACCGGATGCATCAGGTCGGAACCGGCGCAGATCGCTACCAGTCCGGCCAACGGACCGTTGTGCAGAAAGCCCGGGTCATTGCGCCCGACAATCAACGCCGCCACCGTGCCGCCGACCATGGCCATCAACGAGTTGACTGCAACCAGACCGCTGACGCCTTGCAACGTCTGTGCGCTCATCACGTTGAAGCCGAACCAGCCGACAATCAGAATCCACGAACCCAGCGCCAGAAACGGAATGCTCGACGGCGCGAACGCTACCAGACGCCCGTCGCGATAACGCCCGTTGCGCGGGCCGAGCAGCAACACCGCCGCCAGCGCCAGCCAGCCACCCATCGCATGCACCACTACCGATCCGGCGAAATCATGGAACGCCGCGCCAAAGCGCGCCGTCAGCCAGGCCTGCAGACCGTAGTTGCCGTTCCAGATCATGCCCTCGAAAAACGGGTAGATGAACGCCACGATCAGCGCCGTTGCACACAGTTGCGGAACGAATCGCGCGCGCTCGGCAATCCCGCCGGAGATGATCGCCGGGATCGCCGCGGCGAAGGTCAGCAGGAAGAAAAACTTCACCAGACCGTAACCGTGATCGGCACTCAGCACCGCCGCCGGTTGCATGAAGGTCACCCCGTAGGAGATCCAATAGCCTATAAAGAAATAGGCCAGGGTCGAGACCGCAAAGTCACTGAGAATTTTCGACAGCGCGTTGACCTGGTTTTTCTGGCGAACCGTGCCGACTTCAAGAAAGGCGAAACCGGCATGCATCGCCAGCACCATCACCGCACCGATCAGAATGAACAACGTGTTGGAACTGTGAACCAGTGTGTCCACAGCGCTTTGCAGATTTTCCATAAAGAGGCAGACCTGAAGGCTAAAAAGGCACCAAAGCGGTTCGCGCGGACAATTCATGCACCAAGTTGCGACCGGTCGGTCTGCGCAGCGACGCTGCGATGAACCGCTTTGGCGCACAAGGTCGATGTCCTGACACGAACCAGGATTATTTGAGTTAAGGTTTTGCTGCATGCACGCCCGGCAACGGCGCACGACGGCGGCAGGACGCACCACGACATAGCAAAAGCTGTACCAGTCATTTGTACTGAACCTTCGCGCAAGGCTCATACTCGAACGCTTCAGACGTCACTTACGGAGATCCACCCATGGCCAGCATCAAGGCAAAGACTGCTCAAGAAATCCTGATGAACGACTTCCAGACTCTGGTGGCCGATACCGAACGGTTGCTCGAACACACCGCGTCCCTCGCGGGCGATCAGGCCGATGAGCTGCGTGATCAGATCCACGACAGCCTGTTGCGCGCCCGGGAAACCCTGAAGCTGACCGAAGACACCCTGCGCGATCGCGGTCAGGCGGCGGTCACCGCGACCGAAGACTACGTGTCCGCCAATCCTTGGCAGTCGGTGGGCATCGCCGCCGGGGTGGGCTTCCTGATTGGCCTGCTGGCCACTCGGCGCTGATCATGTCGATCGGCGAATCCGGCCTGGGGTCGGGCACCACCTCCTCCACGCGGCGCCTGGGCGCCGCCGTTCTCGGCTTGCTGCACAGCCATGTCGAACTGTTCGGCATCGAGCTGCAGGAACAGAAAGCACGCACCGTCAGCCTGTTGCTGTTCGCAGGGCTGGCGCTGGTGTTTGCGCTGCTGTTGCTGATCGGCCTGTCTGCCTTGGTGTTGATCCTGCTCTGGGACACTTATCGCCTGGCCGGGATCATCGGCCTGTGCGTGTTCTACGTCCTGGCGGCGGGGTTCTGTGGATTGCGCCTGAAGGCCGCGGTCTTCGATGAATCCTCGCCCTTCCACGGCACCCTGGAAGAATTGGCCAACGATCGGGAGCGCCTGTTGCCATGAGCCTGCCTGAACTGCCACACAACAGCTCGCGCCGGGAAATGCGCAAGGCGCTGATTCGCCTGCGCATGGAAATGCATCGTCAGGAAATCCGCCACGAAGCCGGGCAAGTGCTGCAACCCTTGCAGCGCATGCGGGGGATGAAGCAAAACCTGCAAGACGGCTTCGGCATCAAGCATGCGCCGCTATGGGGCGTGGCCGCCGTCACCCTGCTGGGTTTCATCACCGGCAAAGGCGCAAAAAGCGGCGGCGTCGGCGGGTTGACCCGGCTGATCCGTCTGGGCACCAGCCTCGGGCCGCTGATCAGACTGGTGATGCAGAGTTCGGGCAAACGCTGAACCGACGTATCTGGCTGCATTCTTGCAATATCCGGGATTGAACCTCCTCACCCCGAGGTTCAATCCCGCACGCCTATCCGGCCGGCAGGGTTTACCCCGAACAAGAACGACTAAGGAGGCCCCGTGATCGACGGGCAACCGCTCGCCTGCTTTCAACCTTTCATCGATACCGCCACCGGACGAATTGCAGGCGTCGAAGCTCTCGGTCGACTGCGCCAGCCTGACGGCCAACTGGCCTCGGTCGGGCCCTTGTTCGCCGACCCGCGCACACCTGCCATCGCCCTGCGCCGCCTCGACCGCCAGATCCGTGACCACGCCCTGAGCCGACTGCATGAAGCCCCTGCCGAATGGTTTCTGAGCCTGAACATGTCGCCGCGCTGGATCAGTCGCCTGCGCGCGGATCAGCCCCTGCCCAGTCTCAAGCAAATGCTGCGACACGGCGTCGATCCGCAACGCATCGTGTTCGAGATCACTGAACTGGGCGGCAACAGTCAGCGTCTGACCGACGTGGTCGGCCGTTATCGTGAGGCCGGTGCGCGGATTGCAATTGATGATTTCGGTGCCGGTTACTCGCAGCTCGATCGGGTGCTGGCGTTGCAGCCGGACATCCTCAAACTCGACATGCGCCTGTTTCAGGCGGCGGCGCTGGGCGGGCCGAGCAGCGAGGTGGTCAAGGCCCTGGCGCAAATGGCTGAGAAAACCGGCTGCTGGATCATTGCCGAAGGCGTGGAGACCGAAGCGCAGCTGAATTTCGCCCTGGAATGCGGATCACGTTACGTTCAGGGTTTCCTGTTCGCCCGGGCGCAGGAAGCCTTCTATCCGACCGATGCCTTCGTGCAGCGCTTCGCCGAACTGCGTCAGCGGTACGTGCGGCAGAAGCTGGCCGAACGCGGGCGCTTGATGCAGATGCGCCAGCAGCTCGGCGAACTGATGGCGATCCTCCAGAGCTGGGCTCAGGCCCACGCGCCGCTGAGTGCGCTGCCGCAACTCGAAGCCTTCCCGTGGTTGCTGCGGTTCTACCAATGCGACCGGCATGGCACCCAACTCACGCCCAACCTTGAATGGCGGCATAACCGTTGGGTCGCCGACAACCGCTACCTGGGGCACAACTGGTCATGGCGTCCGTACTTCTATCATTTGCTCGCTGAAGGCTGGGAGGAGCGGCGCCTGACCCTGTCCAGCACCTACCGCGATGCCACCAGCAACCAGTATTGCCTGACCGCCGGCCAGTTCTTCGACAACGGCGAACGCCTGCTGCTGATCGACATCGATGCAGCCGGCTTGTAGTTCCGCTTGCAGGGGCGTGGCCGAACCGGGAAGCTAGGGCATTGATCATTCCAGTCACCGACGGAGAGAACCAGCCTTGGATTGGCAGACCCTGCTTAACCGCGAACGCCTTGGAAAGCCGCTGCACAGCCCGCAAGAGCTGGGCCGCAGCCCGTTCCACAAAGACCACGACCGCATCATTTTCTCCGGCGCTTTCCGCCGCCTGGGACGCAAGACCCAGGTGCACCCGGTATCGAGTAACGACCACATCCACACCCGTCTGACCCACTCGCTGGAAGTCAGCTGCGTCGGCCGTTCGCTGGGCATGCGCGTCGGTGAAACCTTGCGCAGCGCCCTGCCCGACTGGTGCGACCCGAGCGACCTGGGCATGGTCGTGCAATCGGCCTGCCTGGCGCATGACATCGGCAATCCACCGTTCGGTCATTCCGGGGAAGACGCGATTCGCCACTGGTTCCAGCAGGCGGCCGGGCGCGGCTGGCTCGACGGCATGAGCGAAGCCGAGCGCGGTGACTTCCTCAATTTCGAAGGCAATGCGCAAGGCTTCCGGGTGCTGACTCAACTTGAGTATCACCAGTTCGACGGTGGCACCCGACTCACCTACGCCACCCTCGGCACCTATCTGAAGTATCCGTGGACGGCCCGTCACGCCGACTCGCTGGGCTACAAGAAACACAAGTTCGGCTGCTACCAGAGTGAATTGCCGCTGCTCGAGCAGATCGCCCACAAACTCGGCCTGCCACAACTGGAAGACCAGCGCTGGGCGCGGCACCCGTTGGTGTACCTGATGGAGGCGGCCGACGACATCTGCTATGCGTTGATCGACCTCGAAGACGGCCTGGAAATGGAGCTGCTGGAATACGCGGAAGTCGAATCGCTGCTGCTCGGCCTTGTGGGTGACGACCTGCCGGAAACCTATCGCCAGCTCGGCCCGCAGGATTCGCGCCGACGCAAACTGGCGATCCTGCGCGGCAAAGCCATCGAGCACCTGACCAATGCTGCCGCCCGAGCGTTCGTCGAGCAACAGGACGCGCTGCTCGCCGGCACGCTGCACGGCGACCTGGTGGAACACATGCACGGCCCGGCCAAACGCTGCGTGCTCAACGCCAAGGACATCGCCCGCAAGAAAATCTTCCAGGACAAGCGCAAGACGTTGCATGAAATCGGCGCCTACACCACGCTGGAAATCCTCCTCAACGCGTTCTGCGGCGCAGCGCTGGAGCAACATGGCGGACGCACGCCGTCGTTCAAGAGCCGACGCATCCTCGATCTGCTGGGCAACAATGCACCCGACCCCCACGGGCCGCTGCACACCTCGTTCCTGCGCATGATCGACTTTATCGCCGGGATGACCGACAGCTACGCCAGCGACATGGCGCTGGAAATGACCGGGCGCTCCAGCCACTGACGGAGCATCTTCCTCAACCGGGTCAGCGCGACTGCCCGGTTGAGTGCCTGATCCATTAAAGCGGCTTTGCGGTATTCGATGACCGCGCAGACCAAACGTAATCCGTTTAACTTAAAAACAACACAGACAAACGCTGTTTCTTCAATACTCTACAAGCAACTTAAAACATTCTGATAAACAAATACTCTAAACACATCCTTACGCGACATTGAGTTTTGTCGTAGTCAATTTCCCTTTAGTGTGTAGGACTTATCCTATATTGCTGCTAGAGCCATGTGAGTTCATGCGGCCGCTCATTTATCTGAGCTAAGGTGCGCGCTTTATTCGCGCACGTATGGGATTTGATTATGAACTCCGTTTTTATTGTCGATGATCACCCCGTCATCCGACTTGCCGTTCGAATGCTGCTCGAGCATGAAGGTTATAGGGTCGTCGGCGAAACCGATAATGGGGTCGATGCCATGCAGATGGTTCGCGAATGCATGCCCGACCTGATCATCCTCGATATCAGCATCCCCAAGCTCGACGGCCTGGAAGTCCTCGCCCGTTTCAACGCCATGGGCACTCCGCTCAAGACCCTGGTACTGACGGCGCAATGCCCGACACTGTTCGGTATTCGCTGCATGCAATCCGGCGCGTCCGGTTATGTGTGCAAGGAAGAAGACTTGAGTGAACTGGTCAGCGCCATAAAAGCGGTACTTTCCGGTTACAACTATTTCCCAAGTCAGGCATTGAATCCGGTACGCAGTGACGATGTACGTTACGCCGAACTGGAATTATTCAAAGCCGTGAATGACCGCGAACTCATGGTCCTGCAGTTATTTGCACAGGGGCGGACCAACAAGGAAATTGCCAAAGGCATGTTTCTCAGTAACAAAACCGTCAGCACTTACAAAAAACGCTTGATGCAGAAACTGAAAGCCAGATCCCTGGTGGAACTTATCGAGATGGCCAAACGCAACGCGCTAGTGTGAGAGCCTGAATGCCCAGTCGTTTGAAGATCTATCTCGTCATATTGTGTGCGAGCCTGTGCCTGACTCCTCAGGTATATGCCGACCTCGTCACAGCGCAGGATTATGTGCTGCGCAGCCGTTCGAGCCACGAAGCGCTGTCCATTTCTCTGCAGCCCGCGCAACGGCAATGGTTACAGACTCGCAGCGAACTGAGACTGGGCACCTCCGCACCGGATTATCCGCCGTTCGACATGACCGCCAGCGGCCGCGATTACGAAGGTTTTACCGCCGACTACGCCGGCCTCCTCGCACAGGCTGTCGGTTTACCAATCCGGGTCAAGCGCTTTGCCTCACGGGAAGCCGCCTTGCGCGCACTGATAGCCGGACAGGTCGATATGCTCGGTACGGCCAATGGTTTCGAGGCGAGTAATCCGGACATTCTGCTATCAACCCCCTATGCCATTGATCAGCCGGTACTGGTCACCCGTGAAGACGAGACCCGTACGCTCACCGAGGGCCTGGCTGGTCTGCGCCTGAGCATGGTCTATCACTATCTGCCGCAGGAGGAAGTCAAGGCGCTGTACCCCAAAGCCATCCTGACGTCCTACCCTTCCTATCAAAACGCAATCAATGCGGTGGCTTTCGATCAGGCCGACGTGTTTCTGGGCGATACCATCTCCACCCACTACATGATCAACAAGGGCTATCTGAACAACATTCGCATGGCCAATTTCGGCAAACAGGAAGCCCACGGTTTCAGCTTCGCCGTGTACACCGACAATCCGCAACTGCTCGCGATCATCAACACCGCGCTCCAGGCCATACCGGCCAGTGAACGCGACCGCATCGCCAAGCGCTGGAGCGCTGGCAGCGACATCCTGCTGACCGACCAGAAGCTGCAATTGACCCACCATGAAGAGCAGTGGCTCAAACAGCATCCGGTGCTGCGCGTCGTCGTCAACGAGGCGTTCGCGCCGCTGACGTTCTTCGACAGCGACGGCAATCTGCGTGGCATCACCGCAGACCTGCTCGAACTGCTGCGCCTGCGCACCGGCATGCGCTTCGAACTGGTACGCAGCCGCAGCGACGGCGACATGGTCGAGCAGATCAATCAGCACCGGGCCGATCTGATCGCGGCGTTGCTACCCAGCCCGCAACGGGAAAAGACCCTGCAATTCAGCCGTCCCTACCTGGAAAACTCGTTCGTCCTGCTGACCCGCAAAGCTACTGACAGCCCGACCCATCCGACGCAGCTCAAGGACAAATACCTGGCGATTGCCCAAGGCAGTCCCATGGCCGATTACCTGCGCCGCGAGTTCCCCAATATCCACCTGACCGAAACCTCCGACACCTTTGGCGCCGCGACCTTGCTCGCCGAAGGCAAGGCCGATGGCGCCGTCGCTTCGCTGGTGATTGCCAACTATCTGATTTCGTCGCGGATCTTCGAGCATCAGTTGCAGATCACCACCACCCTCGGCACCCGTCAGGCAGCCTTTTCGCTGGCCACGGCCCGCGACAACAGCGAACTGGGGTCGATCCTCGACAAGGCGCTGCTGAGTATCAGCCCCGAAGAACTGGGGGTGATCAATAGCCGCTGGCGCGGTTTTTCCAATGCGGCGCAAAGCAACTGGCATCACTACCAGCGCCTGTTTTACCAACTGATCGGCGCAGCCTGCCTGCTGCTGTTGCTGTCACTGCTGTGGAATGCCTACATGCGGCGCCAGATCAAACAACGCCAGGCCGCCGAGCGGGCACTCAACGATCAGTTCGAATTCATGCGCTCACTGGTCAACGGCACGCCTCACCCGATCTATGTGCGCGACCGCCGGGGGCTGCTGCAAAGCTGCAACGACAGTTACCTCGAAGCCTTCAACGCCAAACGCGAAGACGTGATCGGCAAAAGCGTCATGCAAGGCACCCTGAGCAATGCCTTCGAAGCCCAGGCCTTCGAGGCGGATTACCAGCGGGTTGTGGCCGAAGGGACACCGATGGTACTCGACCGACCGCTGCACATCGGTGGCCGGCGTCTGACGATCTACCACTGGATCCTGCCGTACCGCGATTCCAGCGGCGATGTACAAGGGATCATCGGTGGCTGGATCGACATCAGTGAGCGCCGGCAATTGTTCGATGAACTGCGTACGGCCAAGGAACAGGCGGACAACGCCAACCGTGCGAAAAGTACCTTTCTGGCCACCATGAGCCACGAAATCCGTACGCCGATGAATGCCATCATCGGCATGCTCGAATTGACGCTCGAACGCATGACCGATCAGGCTCCGGATCGCTCGTCCATCGAAACCGCCTATTGCTCGGCCAAGGACCTGCTGGGCCTGATCGGCGACATCCTTGATATCGCACGGATCGAGTCCGGGCACCTGAGCCTGAGTCCCGAGCGGGTCAATCTGGTGGAAACCGTTTCTTCGGTGGTGAGGATCTTCGACGGTCTGGCCCGGCAGAAAAACCTCGCCCTGCCCCTGACCCTCACTCCCCCGGGCCTCAATGTCGACGTGCAGCTCGATCCGTTGCGCTTCAAGCAGATCCTGTCGAACCTGATCAGCAACGCCATCAAATTCACCGAGTCCGGGCAGGTCCGGGTCAATCTGGACGTGGTGCCCGATGTCGCGGGCCAGTGTTCGCTGATTCAATTGACGATCCAGGACACCGGGGTCGGCATCAGCATCGAAGATCAACAGCGCCTGTTCAAACCGTTCGCCCAGGCTGACAGCGGCCAACAGCCCGCGCGCAGCGGCGCGGGTCTGGGGTTGGTGATCAGTCGCAACCTCTGTGAAATGATGGGCGGTCAGCTGCAATTGAGCAGTCAGCCCGGGATCGGCACTCAGGTCTGCCTGTCGCTGCCGCTGCAAACGCTGCCGTGCAAGGTCGCCGCGACGAAAACCGCGCCACCGATCCACGCCGCGGTTACGCCGCTGAACATCCTCGTGGTCGACGACCATCCCGCCAATCGTCTGCTGATGTGCCAGCAACTGGAGTTCCTCGGGCACCGCTTCAGCCTTGCCGAAGAGGGGCGAAGCGGATTCGAGAAGTGGCAGCGCGGCGCATTCGATCTGGTCATCGCCGACTGCAATATGCCAGTGATGAACGGCTACGAACTGACCGAGGCCATCCGCCAGCACGAACAAAGTACCGGGCGTGCTCCTTGTACCGTGCTGGGCTTCACAGCCAATGCGCAACCCGAGGAAGTGCAGCGCTGCAAACAGGCCGGCATGAATGACTGCCTGTTCAAACCCCTGAGCCTCAGTGCGCTGAGCCAGTGGGTCAACGGCCTGCAACCGGCAACCCCTGAACCTGCGTTCAATCTCGAGGGTTTGAATCAATTGACGGGCGGCAATCCGCTTCAGGCCCAACGCCTGCTCACGCAATTGCTCAAGAGCAGCCGCCTCGATCGCGAGGAGCTGCTGGCCCTGGCGCCGCACAATGATCGCGAGGCATTGGCGGCGGTGGCGCACAAGATCAAGGGCGCCGCCCGAATCGCCCAGGCTTCGCGTCTGATCGTGCGCTGCGATGCCCTGGAACAGGCCTGCCTGCAGACCACGTCTGTGGCGGCCATCGTGCGCTGCATCGAGGCCACCGACGCGGCGATGGTCGAACTGGAGCAGGCGCTGCAGCAACAATTGGAACCGTTCGCAGAAAGCACAATGACCGAGCCTTAACTATGCTTGGGCGCTGAGCAGTGTGTTTACTTCAATGGAGAGTCAGCAATGCCCAGCCCACTGCGCCCGGATCAACGCCGGTTCCCGTTGCACGTGCACATCAGCGTCATGTTCACGTTTCTGCTCTTGCTGACCGGCGTGGTGCTGGGACTGTTCAATTATCGCCAGACCACCCGGATCATCCTGTCGAGCAGCGAAAACCTGTTCAATCGCATCGAACAGGACGTGCGCCTGGACCTGCATTCAACGTATGAACCGATCCGTCACCTGCTGAGCCTGCTGGCCGACAACCAGGCGGCCGGGGCCTCGAACCTGCAACAGCGTCTGGCGCTGCTCAAGCCGTTCAGTCAATCACTCAAGGACAATACCGATCTCGCTTCGCTGTATCTGGGCTACGGCAACGGCGACTTCTTCATGGTCCGGCCGTTGCGTACCAGCGCCCTGAAAACCCTGCTCAAGGCGCCGCCGGACGCGGCCTATCAGGTCTGGAGCATCGAGCACGACGCCAACGGCATCGCGTCGTCGCAGTCACTGTTCTTCGACCAGGCGCTGATGCCTGTCGGGCGCCAGGACAATCCCGACGACCGCTACGATCCGCGCACCCGCAACTGGTACACCAACGCCCTACAACAGGGCGATCAGATCACCACCGAACCCTATGTGTTTTTCTCCACGCACAACGTGGGCACCACCCTGGCCCGACGCAGCGGCGCAACCAGTGTGATCGGTGCCGACCTGACCCTGGAAGCACTCTCGGCCACCTTGCTCAAACACGTGGTCACCCCGTCTACCGAAATCGTGTTGTTCGATGCCGATGGCAATGCCGTGGCCTATCCGGACAGCCGCCGGCTGATTGTCGACGACAGCAGCGCACGCCTGGCCAAGGCTGCCGACCTGAGCCCGAATCTGCACGCGTTGCTGTCCACCACGCATCCGGGCAAACGGCTCGACGTCGATGGACGCCGCTGGATCGTCGCCCGCAGCAATCTGCAAGAGGGCGGCCCGAGAGGATTGCAGATGGCCCTGCTGGTGCCGGAGGACGAGTTGCTGGCCGACGCCTACCGCATGCGCTGGCAAGGGGCACTGATCACCCTCGCGACCTTGCTGCTGTGTCTGCCGCTGGGTTGGCTGACCTCGCGGATTCTGGTCAAGCCGTTGCATGCGCTGGTCAAGGAAGCCGATGCGATTCGCAGCTTCGATTTCAACTTTCCGGTTACCCGTCGCTCGCCGGTTCTGGAGGTTGATCAGTTGAGCCTGTCGATGGCCCGCATGAAGGAAACACTCGCCAGTTTCTTCCGCATCACCGACAGCCTGTGCGCCGAAACCCGCTTTGCCCCGTTGCTGCAACGGGTGCTGTTCGAAACGGTGCAGATCGCCCAGGCGCAAGCGGGGTTGATCTATCTACGCGAAAACGATGGCAACCGAATGGAGCCTTACGGACTGGTAATTGATGGCGTCTCGCAGGAACCGGGCGAGTTCGCTGTGCTGGGCCGGGATCTTCTGGCCGATCAAGGGCCGGCGTGGTTCCAGCAACTGATCACCGCTGACAACGTGGTCAGCAGCCTTGGCTTTGAACAGGCCGGGGACTTGCAGAAAGTCTTGTTGGCCATGCAGTCGCCGCGCATCCATCTGATCGGTATCCGCCTGCGCAACCGGCACAACGAAACCATCGGCCTGCTGCTCCTGCTGATCAACGACAGCGGCAGCGCTCAGGACCTGGAAAAACTGCGCCCGGATAGAATCGCCTTCCTGCAAGCAGTCTCCGGCGCGGCGGCGGTGAGTATCGAAAGCCAGCGCCTGCAAGCGAAGCAGAAGCAGTTGCTCGATGCGTTCATCCAGTTGCTGGCCGGCGCCATCGACGCCAAGAGCCCGTACACCGGTGGCCACTGTCAGCGCGTGCCGGAACTGACCCTGATGCTCGCGCAGGCCGCGGCCGCCAGTCAGGCGCCGGCGTTCCAGAGCTATCAGCCGAGCGAAGACGAATGGGAAGCCCTGCACATCGCGGCCTGGCTGCACGATTGCGGCAAGGTCACGACGCCGGAATATGTCGTCGACAAGGCCACCAAACTGGAAACCCTCAACGATCGCATCCACGAAATCCGCACGCGTTTCGAGGTGCTCAAGCGCGATGCCTGGATCAGTTACTGGCAGGCACTGGCGCTGGGCGGCAACGAGGCGCAACTGAGCGCCCTGCGTGACGCCACGTTGGCTGAACTGGACGACGACTTTGCCTTTGTTGCCCGTTGCAATCTGGGCGGCGAGGCCATGGCGCCAGCCGATCTGCAGCGTCTTGAGCGCATCGCCGAACGCCGCTGGACGCGCACCCTCGATGATCGACTGGGGGTGTCATGGGAGGAAAACCGCCGTCAGGCGCAAACGCCGGTTGCGAATCTGCCGGTCAGCGAGGCACTGCTGGCGGACAAACCCGAACACCTGATCAAGCGCGCCGACAGCGAACTGATTCCGGAAGACAACCCGTGGGGGTTCAAACTGGATGTGCCGCGCTACAAATACAATCGCGGCGAACTCTACAACCTGAGCATTGCCCGGGGCACGCTGACCCGTGAGGAGCGCTACATCATCAATCACCACATGGTGCAGACGATCCTGATGCTCAGCCACCTGCCTTTCCCCGGACATCTGGGCAGCGTTGCGGAAATTGCCGGTGGTCATCACGAAAAAATGGACGGCAGCGGCTACCCCAAACGCCTGAAGCGCGACGACATGAGCCTGCCGGCGAGGATGATGGCGATTGCCGATATTTTCGAGGCGCTGACAGCGGCGGATCGGCCGTACAAGAAAGCCAAATCCTTGAGCGAAGCCCTGGGGATCATGGCCACCATGTCCCGCGAGGCACACATCGACCCCGAGCTGTTTGCGCTGTTCATCAACGACGGGGTGTACATGCAGTACGCCGCGCGGTTTCTCGATCCGCGACAGATCGATGCGGTGGACTCGGCCAGCCTGCTGCGCAAGGCTGGCCTGAGCGCCTGATCAGCAGTCGGTCAGACGCAGGAAGATCGCCGCCAGTTGCTCGATACCGGCCTGATCGTCCGCGCCGAAACGCGCGAGTTTCGGGCTGTCGAGATCGAGTACGCCAATCAACCGACCGTCCTTGACCAGCGGCACCACCAGTTCGCTGTTGGAGGCGCTGTCGCAAGCGATATGACCGGGGAACGCATGCACGTCTTCGACGCGCTGGGTCTGCCGACTGGCCGCTGCCGCACCACACACACCGCGCCCGAACGGAATGCGCACGCAGGCGATCTGGCCCTGGAACGGACCCAGCACCAGTTCTTCGTTGCGATTGAGGTAGAAACCGGCCCAGTTCAAATCATCGAGCTGGTTGAACAGGAACGCCGAAAACTGCGCGGCGTTGGCGATGAAATCGCGCTCGTCCGCCAGCAGCGATTCCAGTTGTGCGGCCAACAGGCCATAGCCTTCGAGCCCCTGGCCGCTTTGTTGCAAATCAATCATGCCTTGTGCTCCAGCAATTTCAGTCCCACCCAGTAACGGGCGAATTGGTACGCGCAACGTCCGTTGCGATTGCCGCGCCCGGTTGCCCAGCGCACGGCGAGGATGTCCAGCTCTTCATCGCGCTGCCAGCTCAAGCCAGCCTTGGCGGCCAACTGGCCGATCCAGTGTTCGACGACGTTGAGGAAGTGTTCCTGGGTAAACGGATAAAACGACAGCCACAGGCCGAAACGGTCTGAGAGCGCGATCTTGTCTTCCACCGCCTCACTCGGATGCAGTTCGCCGTCGACGCGTTTCCAGTTCTCGTTGTCGCTTTCCTTTTCCGGCACCAGATGGCGGCGGTTGGAAGTGGCGTACAGCAAGACGTTGTCCGGTGCCTGCTCGAGCGAGCCGTCTAGCACGCTTTTCAGCACTCGGTAGTCGCCTTCACCGGATTCGAACGACAGGTCATCGCAAAACAGCACGAAGCGCTGCGGCAGTTTGGCGATCTGCTCGACCACGCGCGGCAGGTCGGCCAGATGGTCACGCTCGATCTCGATCAAACGCAGACCCGCACTCGCGTGTTCGGCCAGCAGCGCACGCACCAGCGACGATTTACCGGTGCCGCGCGAGCCCCAGAGCAGCGCGTGGTTGGCCGGCATGCCGTCGAGAAACTGTTGCGTGTTGCGCCCCAGTTGCTCCAACTGACGATCAACGCCGATCAGGTCGGACAGGCGCATGTCGAGGCTGACTTCCAGCGGCAGCAAATACCCACTGCGCCCGTCACGCTGCCAGCGCGCCGCGAGGCATGTTTCCCAGTCGATCACCGGGCGCGGCGCCGGCAACAAGGGTTCGATCCGCGCCAGAACCGACTCGGCGCGTTCAAGAAAAGCATTTAATCGGGAATCCACGTCTTCTCCTCGGGCACGTTCAAAGCAATGATGGTGCTTCAGCGACGACAATCAGATCAACAACCCCCGCTCAGGCCTTGTTACAAGGCGATTCGGGAACCTCGGTATCCATACATGATCGACTATGCTTGAGCAGCGAAGGGAAACGGAAGTGGTTCAACACCCCATGGATATCAAATTCACCCACCGGCTGTCTTACAAGCAAGCCAGATTCACTGTGCTGGTCGGGTTCATTCTGGGCACGCTGCTCAGCCTGCTGCAAATCGGCATCGATTATGCCAGTGAAGACGCCTCCATCAACCGTGAAATCCTGTCGTTGCTGGAAATCAGCCACAATCCGGCATCGCGCATCGCCTACAACATCGACGCGGAACTGGCGCAGGAACTGACCCTGGGCCTGTTGCGTTCGCCGGCGATCATCTCGGCGCAAATGACCGACAACAACGGTAACGTCCTGGCCAACGTCAAACGCCCGGAACTGCAAAGCGGTTATCGGGTGATCAGCGATTTCCTGTTCGGCGCCAAACGCCAGTTCGAAGACCGCCTGTACCTCGACCACCTGCCCAACGAATCGCTGGGCACGCTGAGTCTGGAAGTCGACACCTACGCGTTCGGCAGCCGGTTCCTGCGCCGCGCCGAAGTCACCCTGCTCAACGGTTTTGCCCGCAGCCTGATCCTCACCGGCATCCTGCTGGCGCTGTTCTACGTGATGCTGACCAAGCCACTGGTGCGTCTGATCCGTGAGCTCAGCGCGCGCGACGCACGCAGCGCAGAACCGACAACTCTGGAATGTCCGGCCGGCCACGCCAATGACGAGATCGGCGTGCTGGTCAAAGTCGCCAACCAGCAGTTCGACAACATCGCCACGGAAATCCAGCAACGCCGCAACGCCGAAAACCGCCTGACCGATTACCTCGGGCAACTGGAACACATCGTCTCGGCCCGCACCGCCGAGCTCAAGGCCATCAACACCCGGCTCAGCCAGTCCAACGAGGAACTGGAGGTGGCCCGCAGCACCGCGCTGGACATGGCCGAAGCGCGCTCGGCATTCCTTGCCAACATGAGCCACGAGATCCGCACCCCGCTCAACGGCCTGCTGGGGATGATCGCCCTGTCCCTCGACGGGCCACTGAATGCCGAGCAGCAGCAACAGCTGTCGATTGCCCACGACTCGGGCAAGGTGCTGGTGGAACTGCTCAACGATATTCTCGACCTGTCCAAGTTCGATGCGGGGCAACTGGAGCTGGAACACATCCCGTTCGACCTCGGCTCGCTGATCGAGGACACCGCCAACCTGCTGTCGCAGAACGCGGCGCCCAGCGTCGAATTGACGTGCCTGATCGACCCGCACTTCCCCGCGCTGGTGCTGGGGGATCCAACCCGGGTACGGCAGATTGTCAGCAACCTGCTGTCAAATGCCCTGAAGTTCACCCGGTTCGGCCGGGTCGATGTGCGTCTGTCAGCGCATAACGACGGGGTGCGCATCGAGGTCTGCGACACCGGCATCGGCATCGCCCAGGAAGCCCAGGTGAAAATCTTCCAGCCGTTCACCCAGGCCGGTGCCGGTATCACCCGCCAGTACGGCGGCACCGGCCTCGGCCTGGCGCTGACCTACAACCTGTGTGAAGCCATGCAAGGCCGATTGACCATCAGCTCCGAGGCCGGTTTCGGCAGTCAGTTCTGTGCCGACCTGCCGTTGCCGTGCCACACCCGGGCGGTGATGCCGCCGCCGTTGCAGGGCAAGGTTCTGGCGATCACCGCTGCCAGCAGCGGCCTGGCGGAACTGCTCAAGACGCTGTTGCCAGTGTGGGGCGTGACCTATGAGCAGCGCAGCATGGACGATCCGCTGCTGGGCCTGTCTCCCGACCTGGTGATCACCGACTGCCCGGAATGCCTGTTCAGCCTGCGCCCGACGCTCAGCACGCCGATCCTGGTGGTGACCGCTTATGGCAGCTTCATGCCCAGCGAAGAAGCCGCGGCGCTGGCGCCATTGCAGCAACAGGCCCGACCGCTGGCGCGCAACGCGCTGTATCAGATCCTGCGGCGCATTCTGCTGGCCGACATCACCACGATCAACGATGCGCGCCTCGAGAGCGTGCCCGTAAAACGGCGCGGACGGGTACTGCTGGTGGAGGACAATCCGGTCAACCAGTTGGTGGCCAAGGGCATGCTCGGCAAGCTCGGTTGCGATGTGGTGGTCGCCGCTCACGGCGCCGAGGCGCTCGATCAACTGGAGCACGATGAATTCGATCTGGTGCTGATGGACTGCAACATGCCGGTGATGGACGGCTACGAAGCGAGCCGGCAGATCCGCCAGAGCGGGCGCTGGCCACACCTGCCGATCGTCGCACTGACCGCCAACGCCATGTCCGAAGAACGCGAACGCTGCCGTGCGGCCGGCATGAGCGATTACCTGGCCAAGCCGTTCCGCCGCGAAGAGCTGGCGGCGCTGCTCGACCAGTGGATTCCGACTACGTCAGTGCTTTGATCTGCCCCAACAGGTGATCAAGGCCGTTGCGCAAATCGTTGAGTCGATCGAGATCCACCCCGCTGTCGCACAACAACCGGGCCTTGAGTGGCCCGACCTGTTCGCGCAGCGCCTGACCTTGGGTGGTCAGGCTCAGATGCACTTCACGCTCGTCGCGCGCCGAACGCTGGCGCTGCACCCACTGCAATTGCTCAAGACGCTTGAGCAACGGCGTCAGGGTGCCGGAGTCCAGCGCCAGCCGCTCGCCCAAGGCCTTGACCGTCGGTTGCTCCGGCGCTTTGTCCTGCCATTCCCACAGCACCAGCATCGCCAGGTACTGCGGGTACGTCAGGCCAAGCTGATCGAGCATCGGCTTGTAAGCGCGAATCACCGCCCGGGACGCGGCATACAACTTGAAGCACAACTGACTGTCGAGCTTCAGCGAATCGTCGGGCAGGCTGTTCATTTGAGCAGAGCTTCGATCTCGCCGCTCATGTCCTGCGGCTTGGTGGTCGGGGCGAAACGCTTGACCAGTTGCCCATCCTTGCCGATCAGGAACTTGGTGAAGTTCCACTTGATACCCTCGGAGCCGAGCAGACCCGGAGCGCGCTTTTTCAACTGCACGAACAGTGGATGCGCATCAGAACCGTTGACGTCGATCTTCTTGAACAGCGGGAAACTCACGCCGTAGTTCAGCTCACAGAACTCGCTGATCGCGCCCTCGTTGCCCGGCTCCTGCTTGCCAAACTGATTGCACGGAAACCCCAGCACCACCAGGCCCTGATCCTTATAGGTCTGCCACAGCTCTTCCAGGCCTTTGTATTGCGGGATGAAGCCGCATTTGCTGGCGGTATTGACCACCAGAACGGCCTTGCCGGCGAAATCGGACAGGGTCTTTTGCTCACCCTTGATGGTGGTGACAGGGATATTCAGCAGGTTGTCGCTCATGATCCGCACTCTGAATTCTGGAAGAAGGCGTAAACATAGCGAGCAATTAAATTGCGTGCAATTTAATTAACTGCACATAACCCTGTAGGAGCTGCCGAAGGCTGCGATCTGTTGATCTTGAAAATCAAAAAATCGCAGCCTTCGGCAGCTCCTACAGGGGCTCGCATCACTCGCGCGGCTCGAGATTCAGGCACACCGAGTTGATGCAATAACGCAGGCCGGTCGGTGGCGGACCATCGGGGAACACGTGGCCCAGATGCGCATCGCAGCGGGCGCATTTGACCTCTGTGCGGATCATGCCGTGGCTGGTATCGCGGATTTCGGTCATGGCGCTTTCGCCGATCGGCGCGTAGAAGCTCGGCCAGCCGCAGCCGGAATCGAATTTGGTCGTGGAGTCGAACAGTGGCTCGTTGCAGCAGACGCAGTGATAGACACCGTCAGTCTTGGTGGCGTTGTATTTGCCGGAGAACGGCCGTTCGGTCGCACTGAGCCGACACACGTTGTACTGCTCGGGGTCGAGCATCGCACGCCATTCTTCCAGGGTTTTTTCCAACTTTTCCATCATCACACCTCAGCGGCTGAAAAAGCCCGATCTGTACCTTTTCCACGGATCGGGTGGCACGTATGATTGCGCCTCGTCACACGCCAGTCTGGCAGCCAGACCGGGCGCATTCAAACGGATTCTCGGCGCCACGGCGCAAGACTCCGCCTGTGCGAAGACGCAGGAATCCCAGTACGGTTGGCCATTCGCCGTCTGGATCGTTCATTTTCGGGATCACATCGCCATGCAGTTCAGCAAATCGAACAAGCTCGCCAACGTCTGCTACGACATTCGCGGCCCGGTGCTCAAGCACGCCAAACGTCTGGAAGAGGAAGGCCAGCGCATCCTCAAGCTGAACATCGGCAACCCGGCACCGTTTGGTTTCGAGGCGCCGGACGAAATTCTCCAGGATGTGATCCGCAACCTGCCGACGGCCCAGGGCTACAGCGACTCCAAAGGCCTGTTCAGCGCGCGTAAAGCGGTGATGCAGTACTACCAGCAAAAAAATGTCGAAGGTGTCGGCATCGAAGACATCTACCTGGGCAACGGCGTGTCCGAGCTGATCGTGATGTCGCTGCAGGCACTGCTCAACAACGGCGACGAAGTGCTGGTGCCGGCCCCGGACTACCCGCTCTGGACCGCCGCCGTGAGCCTGGCCGGCGGCAATGCCGTGCACTACCTGTGCGACGAGGGCGCCGACTGGTTCCCTGATCTGGCCGACATCAAGGCCAAGATCACCCCGAACACCAAAGCCATGGTGATCATCAACCCGAACAACCCGACCGGCGCGGTGTATTCGAAGGAGGTGTTGCTGGGCATGCTCGAACTGGCCCGCCAGCACAACCTGGTGGTGTTCTCCGACGAGATCTACGACAAGATTCTGTATGACGATGCCGTGCACATCTGCACCGCTTCGCTGGCGCCGGACCTGCTGTGCCTGACGTTCAACGGTCTGTCGAAATCCTACCGCGTGGCGGGTTTCCGCTCCGGCTGGATCGCCATCTCCGGGCCGAAACACAATGCCCAGAGCTACATTGAAGGCATCGACATGCTGGCCAACATGCGCCTATGTGCCAACGTGCCGAGCCAGCATGCGATCCAGACCGCCCTCGGTGGCTACCAGAGCATCAACGATCTGGTGCTGCCGCAAGGTCGCCTGCTCGAGCAGCGCAACCGCACCTGGGAGTTGCTCAACGACATTCCGGGCGTCAGCTGCGTCAAGCCGATGGGCGCGCTGTATGCGTTCCCACGGATCGACCCGAAAGTCTGCCCGATCCACAACGACGAGAAATTCGTCCTCGACCTGCTGCTCTCCGAGAAGCTGCTGGTGGTGCAAGGCACGGCCTTCAACTGGCCGTGGCCGGATCACTTCCGCGTGGTCACGCTGCCCCGTGTCGACGATCTCGAGATGGCCATCGGCCGCATCGGCAACTTCCTCAAGTCCTACCGCCAGTAACCGGTCGACAGTGCGCAACGTGTCCTGCGTTGCGCGCTGTCTGATTCAGCAACACTTCTGCCCTCCCCGCCTCACTGCGCCTTCTACACTTGCGACTGATATGGCTTACACGCGCCTGACGTAATGGCGGCGGGTGGCGGCTGCCTGTCAGCCCTTTCGGTTTCGGTCGTGGGCAATGACTGCAGACCTTGGAATCCGCTGTAGGACACAGTTTGAAATAGTCACTCGGTTGAATCACCCGGTGCCGCACCTTATATACCCCGCAGTACGCTACATCTTTAGCTTGAGGAGATTTCTACAACCATGATGCGCATCCTGCTGTTTTTGGCCACTAACCTGGCGGTCGTGCTGATAGCCAGCATCACCCTGAGCCTGTTCGGCTTCAACGGGTTCATGGCGGCCAACGGGGTTGATCTCAACCTCAGTCAGCTGCTGGTTTTCTGTGCGGTCTTTGGTTTCGCCGGTTCGCTGTTCTCGCTGTTCATCTCCAAGTGGATGGCGAAGATGAGTACCAGCACCCAGATCATCACCCAGCCACGCACCCGGCATGAGCAATGGCTGCTGCAAACCGTCGAGCAACTGTCCCGCGAAGCCGGGATCAAGATGCCCGAAGTCGGTATTTTCCCGGCCTACGAGGCCAACGCGTTCGCCACCGGCTGGAACAAGAACGACGCGCTGGTCGCGGTCAGCCAAGGCCTGCTCGAGCGCTTTTCGCCGGATGAAGTGAAAGCCGTGCTGGCCCACGAAATCGGTCACGTGGCCAACGGTGACATGGTCACCCTGGCGCTGATCCAGGGCGTGGTGAACACCTTCGTGATGTTCTTCGCGCGGATCATCGGCAATTTCGTCGACAAGGTGATCTTCAAGAACGAAGAAGGCCAGGGCATTGCCTACTACGTGGCAACGATCTTCGCCGAACTGGTTCTGGGCATCCTCGCCAGCGCCATCGTCATGTGGTTCTCGCGCAAGCGCGAATTCCGTGCCGACGAAGCCGGCGCACGCCTGGCGGGCACCAACGCAATGATCGGCGCCCTGCAACGTCTGCGTGCCGAGCAGGGCCTGCCGGTGCACATGCCGGACACCCTGAATGCCTTTGGCATCAACGGTGGCATCAAACAGGGCTTTGCCCGCATGTTCATGAGCCACCCGCCGCTGGAAGAACGTATCGACGCGTTGCGTCGTCGCGGTTGATTCAACTGGTGCAGTAATGAAAAGGCCCGCAGTGATGCGGGCCTTTTTTGTGCTCGGGATTATGGATTGCCTGTTCTGGCCTCTTCGGGAGCAAGCCCCCTCCCACAGTGGTTTTTGGTGTATTCGAGATTGTTAGAACATCGACGATCCCTGTGGGAGCGGGCTTGCTCGCGAAGAGGCTGTTAATACCGATACAAAACTATCGGCCAGAAACCCGATACACCCGCTCCTCCAACCGCGTCACTCCCGCCTGCAGAAACTTCCAGCTCTCCCCCAGCACATCCTGCTCTTCCAGCATCCGCACCTGCCAGTCACCACCCAGCAAGCGCTGCACCTCATCATCGGCCACTGCAAACGGTGGCCCGGACATTTGCGCTTGAACGTAATCCAGTGTGATCAATAACCCTTGCACGCCCGGCGGCAGAATCTGCTGCAGATGCGCTGCATAGCGCTCGCGCATGGGGGGCGGCAAGGCAATCAGCGCTGCCCGGTCGTACAACGCAGCACAGTCGGCTACATCGTCTGCCGTCAGCGCAAAGAAATCACCGCACCACAACTCGATGGAATCCGCGCGATAGACCTTGAACGGCCCTTTGTCGCTGACCTGCGGCGTTACCTGATGCTCGCTGAAAAAGTCCTCGATGGCCTTCTGCGACAACTCGACCCCGAGCACCTGATGGCCGCGCCCTGCCAGCCACAGCAGATCCAGGCTTTTGCCGCACAACGGCACCAGCACCCGCGCGCGGGCCGGGATGGCCAGCGGCGCCCAGTGACGCTGCAGATACGGGTTCACCTCAGGCAGGTGAAAGCCGATCTGATTGGATTCCCACTTCTTGTGCCAAAACTCAGGCTGCATGCATCACCCCAAAAAAATCGATCAAAAGGCGTTAAAACTTATATTAGATTTAGATCAATGATCTGACTGAAGATGAGGCCATCTTACCGCTCAGGAACCTCTCCATGTTTCCCAGCCTGTTTATCTCCCACGGCTCGCCCATGCTGGCCCTGGAACCCGGTGCCAGTGGCCCGGCTCTGGCGCGTCTGGCGGCCGAACTGCCCCACCCCAAAGCCATCGTCATCGTTTCTGCGCACTGGGAAAGTCAGGAACTGCTGGTCAGCAGTAATCCGCAACCAGAGACCTGGCACGACTTCGGCGGCTTTCCCCGCGCCCTGTTTGAAGTGCAATATCCGGCACCGGGGGATCCGCAACTGGCGACCGAAGTTGCCCAATTGCTGAACGCCGCCCATCTGCCGGCACGCCTTGATCCGCAACGACCGTTCGATCACGGCGTCTGGGTACCGCTGTCGCTGATGTACCCGCAGGCGGATATCCCGGTGGTACAGGTGTCGCTGCCGAGCCGCAGCGGCCCGGCGCTGCAAACCCGTGTCGGACGTGCGTTGGCAAGCCTGCGCGATCAAGGCATTTTGCTGATCGGCTCCGGCAGCATCACCCACAACCTGCGCGAACTGGACTGGCATGCCGGGCCGGAAAGCGTCGAGCCATGGGCACGGGACTTCCGTGACTGGATGATCGACAAGCTGGCGGCGAACGATGAGGCGGCGCTGCACGATTACCGTCAGCAGGCACCGAACGCCGTACGCAGCCATCCGAGCGATGAGCATTTGCTGCCGTTGTATTTCGCACGCGGTGCGGGGGGCGAGTTCAGCGTGGCGCACAGAGGATTCACGATGGGTGCGTTAGGCATGGATATCTATCGCTTCGGATAAACGCAGAACCAAAAGATCGCAGTCTTCGGCAGCTCCTACAGTGGGGAATGAGTAGAACCTGTGTAGGGGCTGCCGCAGGCTGCGATCTTTTGATCTTCGATCTTTGCTCTTTCAGACAGGCAAAAAAAATCCCCGAACCAGTCGGGGATTTTTTATGTTCGATCAATCAGCCCGAGGGCGGATCAATCTTCGCGGTAGCGACGCAGCTTCAGCTGCTTGCCAGCGACGCGAGTGTCCTTCAGTTTGGTCAGGAGTTTGTCCAGACCATCTTCCGGCAGCTCGACGAGGCTGAAGCTGTCACGCACCTGGATGCGACCGATCGCTTCGCGGGCCAGACCACCTTCATTGAGGATGGCGCCCAGCAGGTTCTTGGCGGCGATACCGTCACGCGCACCCAGCGCGGTACGGCAACGGGCACGACCTTCGCCCAGAGGCATTGGCGCACGACGCTCGCGGTCACCACGATCAGGACGATCACCGGAACGCTCAGGACGGTCGCCACGCGGTGCGTTGTTCGGCACCAGTGGACGTTCCTTCTCGATCGCGGCCAGGTTCAGCGCTTGACCGTTGGTAGCCTTGCGCAGCAGGGCTGCAGCCAGGGCACGCGGGGTGCAACCGATGTCAGCGGTCAGGCGATCCAGCAGTTCGCCGTGAGTCGATTCGGCATCAGCGACCAGCGGCGACAGGCTGTTGGTCAGTTTCTTGATGCGTGCATCGAGAACCGCCTGAGCGTCCGGCAGACGCACTTCGGCAACCTTCTGACCGGTTACACGCTCGATCACTTGCAGCATGCGGCGCTCACGTGGAGTCACCAGCAGCAGCGCACGACCTTCGCGACCGGCACGGCCGGTACGGCCGATACGGTGCACGTAGGATTCCGGATCGTACGGCATGTCCACGTTGAATACGTGGGTGATGCGCGGAACGTCCAGACCACGGGCAGCTACGTCGGTCGCGACAACGATGTCCAGACGGCCATCTTTCAGCGAGTCGATCACGCGCTCACGCTGGTTCTGGGCGATGTCACCGTTCAGCGCAGCGGCTTTGTAGCCTTTGGCGTCGAGGGCACTGGCCAGATCCAGGGTCGCTTGCTTGGTGCGCACGAACATGATCAGCGCGTCGAAGTCTTCCACTTCCAGCAAGCTGAGAACGGCAGAGGTCTTCTGGTCAGCGTGAACCAACAGGTGAGCCTGTTCGATCGCGGTAACGGTTTGGGTCTTGGTCTGGATCTTGACGTGTTGTGGATCGCGCAGATGGCGTTCGGCAATGGCGCGGATCGACTGCGGCAGGGTAGCCGAGAACAAAACGGTCTGACGGGTCGATGGCAGAGCCTTGAAGATGACTTCCAGGTCATCCATGAAGCCCAGTTTCAACATTTCGTCAGCTTCGTCGAGAACCAGGTGGTTCACGGTCGATAGGACTTTCTCGTCGCGACGCAGGTGGTCACACAGACGACCCGGAGTAGCGACAACAATCTGTGCGCCATTACGGATAGCCTTGAGTTGCGGGCCCATCGGTGCGCCGCCGTAAACGGCGACAACGGTGACGCCAGGCATTTGTTTGGCGTAGGTTTCAAAAGCGGTTGCTACTTGCAGCGCCAACTCTCGAGTTGGCGCCAGGATCAGGGCTTGCGGTTCGCGCTTGGCAGGATCGATGCGGTGCAGAATAGGCAGTGCGAACGCGGCGGTTTTACCGGTACCGGTT
>Ga0153931_100035_pt1 | contig 77953 bp, 61 predicted proteins | sample TSNJ015MetaG_FD_104730 | JGI IMG/M metagenome (GOLD analysis project Ga0153931, IMG submission 104730) | Attine ant fungus gardens microbial communities from New Jersey, USA - TSNJ015 MetaG | ecosystem: Host-associated > Fungi > Mycelium > Unclassified | place: USA: New Jersey, Wharton State... | reverse complement strand
GCTTCAACCACTCAGGTCGGCTACCAGGCCGCCGTGCTCTGCTCTTGATCTTGCTTTTGACTTTGATCTGACAGGCCCCGTCAACCACGCTGGCCGAACGCAGGCTTGAATCCGTGGGTAACCTGGCAGGACGCCGGGTTAGCCGTGTTGGGCCATGGATGGCCCGTCACGGCGGCCCACGGATTCAAGCCGGAGTGAGGGCACACCGAGCCTAGGCGAGGTGCCGAGTGGTGGGGCAAAGACTTTTTGGTTACTTTTGGGGCGTTTGCCAAAAGTGACCCGCTGTAAGAGCGGAACCCTAAGCGGCCGTTACCGCAGCAACGGATATGCACTCCCCCAAAAGCCCCCCACTCAAATCCGCCGACGCCGACCAAGCTGCGGAATAGCCGTCTGCACAACATCCACACCCTCCACCCGTGTCGCAGTGCAGGCTGCAAGCTGCGCCAAGGTCGGCTGACTGAACAACATCCGCGCATCCACATCCAACCCCGTCTTGCGCATACGCGCCACCAAACTCACCGCCAGCAACGAATGCCCGCCCAGCTCGAAGAAATGGTCATGCCGCCCTACCCGCTCCAACTTCAAGACCTGCGCCCAAATCCCCGCCATCAAGGTTTCCACCTCACCAACCGGCGCTTCATACGCACGGCTGACCACCGCCTCCAACCCCGGCTCAGGCAGCGCCTTGCGATCAAGCTTACCGGCAGGATTAAGCGGCAACACCTCAAGCTGCACAAAAGCCGCCGGCACCATGTACTCCGGCAATTGCTCCAGCACATACGCACGCAAGGCCTCCAGGCTCGGCGCCTGAGCGCGCAGGGTGAAGTAGGCCACCAGCCGCTCATCGCGAATCAGCACCGCCACTTCGCGCAACGCCGGATGCGCCGCCAGACGTGACTCGATCTCCCCCAGCTCCAGGCGTACCCCGCGCAGTTTGACCTGAAAGTCATTGCGCCCCAGAAACTCCAGATTACCGTCCGGCAAGTAACGCACCAGATCGCCCGTGCGGTACAGCCGGTCACCCGCCACGAACGGGCTGTCGATAAAGCGCTCGGCCGTCATCTGCTCCAGCCCCAGATAACCCCGCGCTACGCCAACGCCGCCGATATGCAACTGGCCGCTGACGCCCATCGGCACCGGCGCATCGTGTTCGTCGAGCACATACAGACGCGTGTTGTTGATCGCACGGCCAATCGGCAACTGCAAGGCCGGCACCGGATCGCCGGGTTCCAACGTCCACGCGCTGCTGTCCACCGTGGCTTCGGTGGGCCCGTAGACGTTATGCAAACGCACCTTGGGCAAGCGCGCCTGCACGCCACGGGCCAGGGCTTCGGTGAGTTCGCCGCCGCCGCAGAGCACGTCGGTGAGGCTGGTGCACAACGCCGACTCTTCCAGCTCGAGAAACTGCTGCAACATTGCCGGCACGAACTTGATCACCGTGATCTGCTGCTCGCGGATCACTTGCGCCAGATAAGCCGGTTCACGGTGGCCGTCGGGCCGCGCAAGAACCAGGCGCATGCCGTTGGCCAGCGGCCAGAACAACTCCCACACCGAGCCGTCGAAGCTGAACGGCGCACGTTGCAACAACGCGCCGCCTTCGGCATTCGGGCACAGCCGGGAGCCCCAGTGCATCAGGTTGCCCAGGCCGCGATGTTCGATCATCACGCCTTTGGGCGTGCCGGTGGAGCCCGAGGTGTACATCACGTAGGCCAGGTTGGCGACGCTCAAGCCGGGCACCGACGGATTGCCGATGGGCGCCTGGCTCCAGGCGTTCTGGTCAAAGTCGATCACCGGGACAGATACCGCGCCCGGCACGTCGCGGGTGGCGGCGTGCACCAACAGGGCCACCGGTTGGCTGTCGTTGAGCATGTAGGCCAGGCGCTCGCGCGGATAGCCAGGGTCGAGCGGCACATAGGCGCCGCCCGCCTTGAGAATCGCCAGCAAACCCACCACCAGGTCCAGCCCGCGTTCGACACACAGCGCCACCCGCGAATCCGGCTCAACCCCGCGTTCACGCAGGTGAAAGGCCAGCTGATTCGCGCGCTCATTAAGCTCGCGGTAGGTCAGTTGCCGTTCGCCGGCCTGTACCGCAATGGCATGGGGAATGTGCCGCGCGTGGGCTTCAAACAGCGCCTGCACGGTAAGGGGTTCGGGGTAGTCGGTTTCAGTGGCGTTAAGGTCCACCAACAGCCGATGAAGCTCGCTGGCAGGCAGCACCGGCACCGTGCGCAATGGCGTGGCCGGTGCGTGTTCAAGGGCATGGGCCAGGCCATGCAGGGTCGTGTCGAGGTACGCCAACAGTCGCTCGGCGCCAACCTTGCGCGGCGCCTTGGCCTTGAGCCGAAAGCCACTGGCAACGTCGTCAACGGTGAGCATCAACGGGTAACTGACGATATCTTCACTGCTGAGCAACGCAATGCCCGGCACCAGGTTCAGGCGTGGGTCGGCGTCGGTGTGACGGTAGTTGAGCAGGCTGTTGAACAGCGGCGACGCACTGCTGCAACGCTGGGCCAATGCGAGCGAGGCCTGTTCATGGGCCAACAAGGCACTGAGCTGGGTGTGGGTGTCGTTGAGCGCATCGAGCACGGTTTGCCCGGCCAGGCGCACGCGCAGCGGCAAGGTATTGATGAACATGCCCAGCGCGCGATCAGCGCCTTCGCCGGCTTGCAGACGGCCGAGCAGCACGGTGCCGAACACCACGTCATCGCGGCTCGCGACACGGCTGAGCACGTGCGCCCAGGCCAGATGAAACAGGCTGGCAGCGCTGACGCCAAGGGCACGCGCCTGGGCCCGCAGGCGTTGGTTGAGCACGTCGCCGAGGGGCTGTTCGGACTCCTCGATTTCAGCGCGGTCCGCCTGCCGCTCCTGCAAGCCGAACGCCAGGGTCGGCTCGTCGACATCCGCCAGGCGCTCGCGGAAGAACGCCTCGTGGGCGGCCTGTCGTTCCGGCGCCCGGGTCTGTGCGACCACATTGCGATACGGCACCGGCACCGGCAGTTGCGCCTGCTCCCAAAGCAGGTGCGCGCGAATTTCGTCCACCAGCACGGTGGTTGAGGTGGCGTCATTGACCAGGTGATGGAAACGCAGTTTGGCAACCCAGCGCCGATTGTGCGGTTCTTCGGCGTAATCCAGGGCCATCAGCGGCGCCTGGCGCAAGTCCAGCGGCTGATGTTGTTCGCGCAGGGGTTGAACCCGCAATTGTGCGTCGCGCCACACCACTTGCATGGGCTGGTCCAGGGCATCCCACACCAGGCTGGTACGCAGGATATCGTGGCGGTTGATCACCTGTTGCAACGCCTGGGCAAACGCGTCGAGCTGCGCGCGACTGACGAAACTGAACAGCGCATGTTGCTGGTAGGGATCGCGCTCGTCGGTGAGGTGGTGGTAAAGCAAGCCTTCCTGCAACGGCGCCAGCGGGTAGATTTCCTGCACATTGGCCGCCCCTCCGGGAATGCCGGCGACGATGCGATCAATGCCGGGCTGATCCAGGTCGGCCAGTGCGAGCATGTCTGGCGTGATGTGCGTGCAACCCGACGGGATGCGGTTAGCCGGCACCTGTTTGTCGCTGCCGGCACTGGCCGCCGCCAACGCTGCCAGGGTGGGCTGGCCGAACAACACCTGCACGTCGGCGCGCAACCCGGCATCACGCATGCGTTGCACCAGTTGCACCGCCAGCAGCGAGTGCCCGCCCAACTCGAAGAAATGATCATGGCGCCCTACCTGCTGCACGTGCAGCAATTGCGTCCAGATCTGCGCCAGGGTGGTTTCCACGCCTTCGCGTGGTGCTTCAAACAACCGCGTCACGAAAGCCGCTTGTGTGGGCGCCGGCAAGGCCTTGCGGTCGAGCTTGCCGTTGGCGGTGAGCGGGAAAGCCGCCAGCTTCACGTAGGCCGCCGGCAGCATGTAGTCAGGCAACGAGGCTTGCAGATGGGCACGCAGCGATTCGACAGTGACGCTGGCGCGTTCGACATACCACGCCAGCAATTGCCCTTCACGAAACAGCACGGCGGCTTCCATGACGGCCGGGTGCGTGGCCAGCGCAGATTCGATTTCCCCCAGCTCGATACGCACGCCGCGGATTTTCACCTGATCGTCATTGCGGCCCAGGTACTCGAGATTGCCGTCGGGCAGCCAACGGGCCAGGTCGCCAGTGCGGTACATCCGGCCGTCGCTGAAGGGGTCATCGAGAAAGCGTTCGCCGGTCAGTTCCGGACGGTTGAGGTACCCGCGCGCCACGCCTTTGCCGCCGACGTACAACTCCCCCGCCACACCGATGGGCACCGGGCGTTGCTGCTCATCAAGCAAGTAAACGCAGGCGTTGGCGACCGGTGCGCCGATATGCAGCGGCCCGCCCACTTCGACACGCCCGGAGGTGGCGACCACCGTGGCTTCGGTGGGGCCGTAGTTGTTGATCACGTCGAAGGTCTGCGTTCGGCTGAACGAGCGCAGACGGTCGCCGCCGATCAGCAATGTACGCAATGTAGGGTGTTCCAGGCGCTGACTGAAGGCGTACTCGGCCACCGGCGTCGGCAAAAAGCACACCTGCAACGGTTGCGCGCGCCACCAACTGAGCAATGCATCGACGTCCTGCGCGTCATCCTGTGCCGGCGGCAGGTGCAGCGTCGCGCCCACACACAGTGCCGGCCAGACTTCCCAGGCCATCGCATCAAACCCGAAGCCGGCCACGCTGGCCGTGTGGCTGCCAGCGCGCAGGTCGAACGCCCGGCAATGCCAGTCCACCAGGTTCGCCACCGTATGGTGCTCGACCATCACGCCCTTGGGCTGCCCGGTGGAGCCGGAGGTGTAGATCACATAGGCAAGGTTCGACGGCGTGACGGCGACCCGCGGACTCTCGCCCAGGTGCCCGGCCGGGTGCTCCAGGCGGATGACCGGCACGTCCAGCAAAGGCAGGCGATGCAGCAAATCCTGCTGGGTCAGCACCGCCACGGGCGCACTGTCGTGCAACAGGTAGTTCAGGCGTTCGGCAGGATGGGCCGGGTCCACGGGCACATAACAGGCGCCGGATTTGAGGATCGCCAACAACCCCACCAAGGTGTCCAGGCCACGCCGGGCCACAATCGCCACGCAATCGTCCAGCTGCACGCCGTGTTCGAGCAACTGCCAGGCCAGCGCATTGGCCTGTTGATCGAGCTGGGCGTAGGTCAGTTGCCGGCCCTGGTGCACCGCCGCGATGGCCTGCGGCGTGCGGGCGGCTTGCGCTTCTATGCGCGCGTGCAGGGTTTGCGGCTCGGTGGCGGGTTGTGCGGTGGCATTCCAACGCAGCAATTGGGCCTGTTCGGCGGGCGTGACCAAGGACAACTCACCCACGCTCAGCGCGGTGTCTTCCAGGCCCTGCTCCAGCAGCCAGGTAAAGCGCTGCGCCATCGCTTTCACGTCGTCGTGCTGGAAATACGCCTCGTTGTACACGCAATGCAGGCAGGCGGTGTCCTGGTAACGGTTGCTGCGCAGGTGGATGGCAATCGGCAGCGGCTCATGATGGTTGGAAACCTTGATCGCGCGGGCCTGGACCTGGCCGTAACGCAGGTCGTGGTCGTCCTGCTCGAAGGACACCGACAGGTCGAACAACTGACCGCGATCTGTACGCCGCAGGCCCAGCTCACGGTTCATCTCGCTCAACGGGAAGCGTTGATGACGGAAATCCTGCTTGAGCTGGTCACGTATGCCACGCACCAAGGCGCTGAAGGGCAAGTGCTGGCTGAACTGAAAACGCACCGCACTCACCTGGGTGAACAAACCCACGGTAGAACGAAAACGCGCGTTGGAGCGGTTGAGGATCGGCAACCCCACCACCCATTCATCGCGTTGGCTGGTGCGGGTGAAATACACGTACATCGCCGCCAGCAACACATGAAAGGCCGAGGCCTGATACCGGTTGGCCACTTGTTCCATACGGTTGAGCAGCGCCACCGGGAACGCTTGCACCAGCGTATTGCTCGGCGCCTGCGCGTTGTGCCGGGGCGTCAACAGCGGCGCGGGCAGCACCTGGTATTTGTCCAGCCAATAGGCGCGGTCACGGGCGTAACGCGCCGATTGCAAGTAGCGCTGGTCGGTGTCGATGAAGTCGGTATAGGAAGGCGCCAGTGGCTCCGGTTGCCGACCTTGCTCCAGGTCGCTGTACAGCCGAGCCAGGGATTGCAACATCTGGCCAAAGCCCCAGCCGTCGAGGATCAGGTGGTGAGCCTGGGTACCGAGGCGGTAGTGGTCATCGTCGAGTTTGACCAGGAAAAACCGAAACAGCGGTTCACCGCTCATGGCGTACGGGCGGGCCATTTGCGCCTGCATCAATGCCTGGGTCGCGACCTGCGGGTCGGGCAGCGCAGAGAAATCGTACTGCCCCACTTCCACCGCCATGGCAGGGACGAAGGTTTGCCGAGGCAGACCCTGGTCGTCGCTATGCAGCTGGGTGCGCAATGCATCGTGTTTGGCCACCAACCGCTCGACGGCGCGCTGGATCAAATCGGGGACCACCGGCCCGGCAAAATCGACATAGCCGCCGATGTTGTACAACGGTGAGTCGCCCACACGCAGTTGGTCGAGCCAGATGTCCTGTTGGGCAGCGGTAAGGGGGAAGCTGGCCGGCTGGCGGGTGAGATGCGTCATAAGATCCTTCTCATGGGAGGTCAGGCACTGGCCGCGCGAGGGCCCATTTCGCCGAAATTGGCGGATTTGAGCATGGGGGTTCGGGCCTGTCTGTCACCCGAAACCCGGACATCAGAAAGGCGCAAAACGGCCTTGGCTGAGGGTTCATTGCTGAATCGATTAAACGTTTGTAGGAAATTGGCTATTTGTGGCCGCTACCAATGCTTAAAGGGTTCTTTTAAAAAATTATATTTTCCATATAAATCAATAATTTAATTAAATCTAAAAACGATAGGCGGTTTTTCGTGGGCGGAATAAGCCGTCAGAAACGTCGAATTAATGACGTGGTTTTTATGGCAGGTTGTGTCCCTCGTTTCCGCTGCATACGTAGGACAAATCCCTATGGCTAAATAAAATCTCGAACGCCGAATTACGTTCAAGGAGCACGGACCGCGCCTCACAAACCCAGGGCGCCCCGTCGACGGTTTTCGACATCAAGGATGAGATGGCTATGAGTCTGACCCGCAGTATTGGCGACACACAGAGCCCGCATTTCTACGCCGAAATGGGTGAGTTGATTTCAAGCAGTGGCCACCAGCACTTCGCCGCCAACATGTTGCACCTCGTGGACAAGTGGGTGCCGATTCATCTGGTGGACCTCAGTGAATGGACGCTCGACGAGCTGCGCGACAGCGTGCGCGAGATCAAGCTCCTGGGCAGCGCCGGCGTTAAAAATGACCTGTCTGCGCCGCAGACCCTGCACCCCATCAAGGATCACCCGCTGCTGCGGCAAATGCTGCGCATGCAGGACCCGCTGCTGATTCAGATGAAGGCCAAGGCCAACAGTGCGCACCCGCGCGGCAGCTCACACCAGTGCAACCTGGTGTCGCGCCAGGGCAATCGACGCTGCGTGATTTCGTTCTATCGCCCGCCAACCCAGCCAGGGTTTTCGCTGGCGCAGTTGTCGTTTCTCAAGTGCCTGTCGGACACCCTGCTGCCGTTGATGGAACGGCACGCGCAGATCCTGCGCCAGGCACCGCACACCGAGATCGAGCCGGCGCACAACCCGCTGGAGCAATCGCAGCTGCAGCGCGAGTTCTACAAGCGTTTGTCGTTAAGCGATATCACCCTCTCGGCGCGTGAGCAGGAAGTGTGCCTGGGCCTGTTGACCGGCGGCACCGTGCCGCAAATGGCGGAAAAACTCAGCGTGAAAAACAGCTCGATTGAAACCTACCTCAAACGCGCCGCTGCCAAGTTGGGCGTCAGTGGCCGACATGGCCTGGCCAAATGGATGGTTGGCGCCTGATGAACAAAGCGATGCTCACAACGGTAGGCATGGCCTGGATGCTCGGCGGTTGCTCGCTGATCCCCGAGTACCAGCGGCCAGCGCCGCCTGTGCCTGCGCAGTACCCGCAAAGCGGGGTTTACCGCCTGGCGCAATCGGGCACCGTGGCGATAACACAGGACTGGCAGCATGTGTTCCACGACCCTGCCTTGCAGCAGTTGATCGCCAATGCGCTGCTCAACAACCGCGACCTGCGCGTTGCGGCGCTGAATGTGCAGGCGTTCCAGGCGCAGTACCGCATCCAGCGTGCGGACCTGTTCCCGGCCCTGTCCGCCACAGGCGCAGGCAAACGCCAAAAGTTGCCAGGCGATGTGACCGGCACCGGCAAGTCTGCGATTACTTCCAATTATTCCGCCACGTTGGGGCTCAGCGCTTATGAACTGGATTTGTTCGGCCGTGTGCGCAGCCTCAGCGAACAGGCGATGCTCACGTACCTGGGCACCGAAGAGGCGCGACGCAGCGCGCAGTTGAGCCTGGTGGCCAACGTCGCCAATGCGTACCTGACCTGGCGCGCCGACCAGGAACTGCTGGCCCTGGCCCAGCAAACCCTGGAAGCCGACGACCACAGCTGGCAGCTCACCAGCCGCAGCAAAAGCGCGGGCAAGGCCTCGGCGCTGGACGTGGTGCAAGCGCGCACCGCAGTGGAAAGCACGCGTGCGAGCGTGGCCCGTTATGAACGCCAGGTCGCCCAGGACCTGAACAACCTCGCCCTGCTGGTGGGCGCGCCGGTGGATGAGCGTTTGCCCGCGCGACCGCTCGCCGATGAACTGGTGGCGCGCGTGCCCGCAGGGCTGCCGTCCGACGTGCTGCAGCGGCGCCCGGATATTCTCCAGGCCGAATATCAGTTACAGGCCGCCAACGCCAATATCGGCGCGGCGCGCGCGGCGTTCTTTCCATCCGTGACCCTCACGGCCAACGCCGGCAGCACCAGCACGCAGCTGTCGGGGTTGTTCAAGGGCGGCTCGGGCACCTGGACGTTCCAGCCGCAGATCAACCTGCCGATTTTCAACGCCGGCAGCCTGCGCGCGAGTCTCGACTACGCAAAACTGCAAAAGGACATCACCGTGGCCCAGTATGAAAAGTCGATCCAGACGGCTTTTCAGGAAGTCGCCGACGGCCTCGCCGCCCGCCAGACCTTTAATGACCAGCTGGATGCACAACGCGATTTCGTCGCGGCCAACCAGGTCTATTACGACCTGGCCCAACACCGCTATCGCAGCGGCGTGGACAGCAACCTGACGTTTCTCGATGCACAGCGCTCGTTGTTCAGTTCGCAGCAAGCGCTGATTGTCGACCGGCTGGCACAGTTGGTGGCGGAGGTGAATCTGTATACCGCGCTGGGTGGCGCGTGGGGGGATACGCCGGTGCTGGCGACGGCAAAATAAAGCGGGTTTGGATGTGGGCTAGCCACATCCTTTGTGCAGCGTTCAAGGGTTGCGCTGTGCCACCCGCCACACCTTGTTGCCCACATCGTCTGCCACCAGCAACGCGCCTTGCGCGTCGAGGGTCACACCCACCGGCCGGCCTTGGGCCTGGCCCGCGGCATTCAGAAAACCGGTCAGGAAGTCGACCGGCGTGCCAGCGGGTTTGCCGTCCTTGAAGGCAATGAACACCACCTTGTAACCGGCCTGCGGGTTGCGGTTCCACGAACCGTGCTCACCGACAAACACGCCATCGGCGAACGCCGTCGGCATGCCGCGCGCGTCCGAGAAGGTCAGGCCCAGCGGCGCGACGTGCGTGCCAAGGGCGTAGTCGGGGGCAATGGCCTGGGCCACTTTGTCCGGACGCGGCGGTTGCACGCGTACATCGACGTGGGCGCCGTAGTAGCTCCACGGCCAGCCGTAGAACGCGCCGTCCTGCACCGAGGTGAGGTAATCGGGCACCAGGTCGCTGCCGATTTCGTCACGCTCGTTGACCACTGTCCACAGTTGTGTGGAGCCGGGCTTCCAGGCCAGGCCATTGGGGTTGCGCAAGCCACTGGCGAACAGGCGCTTCTTACCGCTGGCGAGGTCCAGTTCCCAAATGGCGGCGCGGCCTTCTTCGGCGTCGAGGCCGTTTTCACCGACATTGCTGTTGGAACCCACGGTCACATAGAGCCGCGTGCCGTCCGGGTTGGCCAGCAGGTTTTTGGTCCAGTGATGGTTGATCCCGGCCGGCAGCTCTGTGACTTTTACCGACGTGGCGTCTATATGGGTCTGGCCCGAGGTATACGGCACCTTGACCACCGCGTCGGCGTTGCCGATGTACAGCGCATCGCCCACCAGCGCCATGCCGAAGGGCGATGTCAGGCCGGCAAGGAACTCGGTGCGTACTTCGGCGTGACCATCGTGATCGGCGTCGCGCAGCAGGGTGATGCGGTTAGCGCTGGGCGTATCGGCGCCCACCCGGCCCATCACAAACCCCATCGCGGTACGGCGTGCCCAGGCGATCAAGCCCGTGCCGCCGTCAGTGGCGCCTTCGGGCATCGGTGGGTGATTGCTTTCGGCGACCAGCACATCGCCATTGGGCAAGGTGTAGATCCAGCGCGGGTGGTCGAGATTGTCGGCCAGCGCCGTCACGGTGAAACCTTCAGGCGCCGTGGGCTGGGCGTTGCCGGGCCAACCGACGGCCTTTGAGACGTTGAGTGTGGGGATCAGCGACGTGCTGGGTTCCGGTAATTGCGGGGTGGGGCCAACGCTGGCCTGGAACGGCAACTTGGACGATTCACCACAGGCGGTGAGAGCAGTGGCAGCGCAGATCAGGAGCGCAAGGCGGCTCGGTACATTCATGGTTGAAACCTCGGGGCAAAATCCCGACGGAGTATTGCGTGATGGGGCGCGGGTAAACACCGGCAGTGGCGCAATTGAATATTAACCGGCGGGCACGAATGCCAAGGGATGCGCCTGGCCGGCTTGCGGCAACCACTCCGGCCGCGCTGCAAGTCACAGCCAACGGCCCATCGCCAGGCTGAACGGCGAGAACTCGGCAAACTGCCAACGCAATGCCAACGCTGCCGGGCGCCGTACCGCATGCTCCACGGTCAGCGTCCATAGCCGCTGGGCACCGTCGAACATGGCCACCTCTGGGCCGCTGAGGATCAGCGCGGTGCGTCCGGCAATCTGCAGCACGTCGCCTGATTCGAAGTCGATAAACAACAGCCCCGCCACCGGGTTGGCCGACAGGTTGCCCAAGGTGTTGAAGAACAGATTGCCGGCGAAGTCGGGAATGGTCAGCACATTGCCGTCGACACGCACGAAGCCGGTGTTGCCGCCGCGATGGGAGACGTCTACCGAGCGTGCGCCCTCCTCGTCAACGTAGCTTGCGACAAAGAAGGTGTCAGCGTTGCGGATCAAGTCTTGCGCGGCGTCATCCAGGCCGTTCAAGGGCTCGACCAAGGTGCCGGGTTTGCGCGCGATCCCCTCGACCGGGCGCCGTTGAATGTACTTGGGGCAGTTGCCGAACGTGTGCACCACATCGACCGAAAAGCCAGCGTGACCAAGGCTGCCCACGCGTCCGTTCATGCGGTTGCGGCGGCGGGTAGTGAGGTCGATACCCAGCAGGCCCACGGACGCACCGCGGTGTAACGCAGCCAGCGCCGGATCGCCTTTGGACGGCAAGCTGTCGATCTGCAACCTGTGCGGGTCGGGTGAATGGGCAAACCCCGGCGCGCCTTCGAGCAGCGTCGCCCAAGGGATGCCCTGCGCATCCACCACCGCGAGCATCAAGTAGGGCAACAGCGGATAGAAATCCCGATGCTGCTCCGGCAAATGGTCGCGGATCACCTTGGGCCCCACAACTGCCATGCGCTCGGCAACGCCGGCGCTTTGCTGCATCTGCCGTTCGCCGGCATGCCAGGGGGAGGGTTCGATCTGGTTCATGGCGCACTCCTCAGGTTCGATGAGTGAATGCTGCGCCCTGTCACCCATTAAGAGAATGCCCACGCTTGGCAATCCAGCATTACGCCAACTGAAACGCCGGATGATCCCGCAGCGCTGCCACGCAGTGATCGACAAAACTGCGCACGCGCATCGGCGCGTTGCGGCCTTCGCGGTACACCACGTGCACCGCCAGCGCCGGCAGTTCAAAGGCCGGTAGCAGGCGACGCAACTGGCCGCTCGCCAACTGTTCATACACCGGGTAGCTGAGGCAGCGAATCAGCCCCGCACCGTGCACAGCGGCATTGATCGCGCCCTGCACCGTGGTGCAACTCAAGCGTGCGCGCGCCTTTAATGAGCCGCCTTTGAAGCCCCAGTCAACCTGATCGGCACTGGCGATCAGGCGATGCTGCTTGAGGTCGTCGGGATGCGCCGGCTCGCCGTGAGCGGCCAGGTAGTCGGGGCTGGCGCAGAGAATCGGGCGCACCTGCCCCACCCTTCGGGCGATCAGTGACGAACTGGGCAGTTCACCGACCAGGATTGCCACGTCCAACCCCTCTTCATGCAGGTTGGGGTAATAGTCGTGATAGCGGGCGACGAGACGCACGTCGGGGTAGCGCTCCATATAGCCAGCCAACACCGGCGCCATGACGTAGCGGCTGAACAGAAACGGCAGCAAGACTTGCAGGTTACCCTGAGGCTGCGCGTGCAAACCCTGGGCCGAGGCTTCGGCGGCATCCACCGCGGCCAGCAGGCGTAGGCAGTCAGCCAGGTAGACGCTGCCCGCGTCGGTCAGGCTCACACCTCGCGTACTGCGTTGCAGCAACTGCGCGTGCAGGCGCGCCTCCACACGCGCAATCGCACGCATCAGGGTCGGGCTGGAGACGTGTGCGTGACGGGCCGCCGAGGCCAGGCTCGGTTGCCCGGCGAGCGCCGCAAACAGCTGCATGTCGCGATAACGTTCCATCAACTGCGCCGCTTCAACGCCGGGTTCAGGGCCGCGTCCTGCCCGAGGCGGTGGGTGAGAAAGTCGACAAAGGTATGGATTTTGGCCGGTACCCGGCCGCTCTTCTGGAACACCACCTGGATCGGCAGTGGCGCCGGCTCGAAATCCTCCAGCACAATCTCCAGCTCGCCCGCCGCCACCGCCGCTGCGACTTGATAGGACAGCACCCGCGTCATGCCCCAACCCAACCGCGCCAGGTGGATCGCGGCGTTATTGGCCGTGACCACCAGACGCGGCTCGATAGGCACGGTCAGCGGCTGGCCGCCGTCGACAAACCGCCACTCGCTCACCAACTGGCTGGAGGACGACGTGACGATCTTCGCTTCACGCAGTTGCTCTGGCCGCGCCGGCCTTGCGTGCTGGTCGAGATACCCTGGCGCAGCACACACTACGCGGCGCACTTCACCCACCTTGATCGCCTGCTGCCCCGGCTCTTGCAGATGGCCGATGCGCACGGCCACCTCCACGCCTTCATCGACCATGTTCACCACGCGATCGACCAGCAAGGCGTTGATGCTCACCCGCGGAAAACGGTCCAGGTAATCGCCCAGCACCGGCGCCACATACAACTCGCCAAACAGCACGGGCGCGGTCAGCGTCAGTTGACCGCTCGGGATGGAATAACTGCCTGCCGCCGCTGCCTCGGCCTCGTTCAGTTCGGCGAGGATGCGTCGGCAATCTTCCAGGTAACGCTGGCCGGCTTCGGTCAGGTGCAGGCTGCGCGTGGTGCGCGACAGCAGTTGCGTGCCGATGCGTTGCTCCATGGCGGCAATGGCCCGGGTCACGCTGGGCGGCGAGGTTTTCAGGCGGCGTGCGGCAGCGGCGAAGCCCGCCTCCTCGGCGACCGCGAGAAATACCTGCATTTCATGAAATCGGTCCATCGGCGCTCACTCTTCTAGCCACAGATCATTTACTGCGCTTGCAGCCCCACTGCCGTGCGCGGCATGCCGACAAAGCCCGGCAAGGCCTCGATGCTGGCAAGCCAGGCCCGCACCTGAGGGTAGTCGGCCAGCGACACATTGCCTTCCGGCGCGTGGGCGACGTAGGTGTAGAAGGCAATATCGGCAATACTCGGCTGTTCGCTGGCCAGGAAGCGGCTTTGGCCCAGTTGCTGCTCCACCAGCGTCAGCAGCGCGTGCGAGCGACTGATGGCGGTGACGGTATCGACCTCGGCGCCAAACACCACGGCCAGTCGCGCGGCCGCCGGCCCGGCGTGAAGTTGACCGGCCGCGGCCGACAGCCAGCGCTGCACGCGCGCCTGGCCGACAGGATCACTCGGCAGCCATTGGCCGTCGCCGTAGGTGTTCGCGAGGTAGACCAGGATCGCATTGGAATCGGCCAACACCGTGCCGTTGTCATCGATCACCGGCACCTGGCCGAAGGGGTTGAGGCGGGCCATAAAGTCCGGGGCTTTCTGCGCGCCGTGCTTGAGGTCAACCAGAATAAATTCGCGGGGCAGCCGCAACAGCGACAACATCAGCTCCACGCGGTGAGAGTGGCCAGACAGTGGGAAACCATACAGTTTGATCGCAGACTGAGACATGAAAGGCTCCAAGGATGGGGTATCGACGCCCGCATCTTCCACCGCTGCACTGATCGAGGGAATCATCAGGATTTACAATCGAGCATTTCACCGGACGAAACAATCACTGCGCGAATAATTCCATGATCAGGCTGAACAGCGTGATCTTCACCGCGCTGTCCAGCTCGGTCCAGGCCAGTCCGGTACTGGCCTCATACGCCCCCAGCTCAAGGTGACGCGACACGCAATTGGCCGGCAGCGCGCGCGCCGCCTGTTGCGGCAACACTCCGACGCCCAACCCGGCAGACACCAGCGCAAGCATGGTGGTGAACTCACCCAGTTCCGAGGCGATGTCCAGCGTGATGCCCAGGGCATTGATGAACTCGTCGTAGAACCCCGGCGCATAACGACGCGCGAGGATGTACACCGGCACGTTGAGCAAGTCCTTGGGCTGGAGGGTGGTCTGGGCCGCCAAAGGATGATCGATCGGCAGTGCCACGCAAAAACTTTCACGCAATACCGCGCGGGTCTGCACGCCGGGATGGGCGGCCGGCAGGCGCATCAGGCCGAAATCCAACAGGCCGTTTTTCAAGGCGGCGGCTTGATCGGGGCCGGGCATGTCCTTGAGTTCCAGCTCGATACGCGGGTAGCGCAGGTGCACGGCGCGGATCAGCTGCGGCAACAATTGCGGCAAAACCGACGACACAAACCCCAGACGCACTCGGCCGATTTCGCCACGATGAGACGCCCGCGCGGCGTCTGCGGCGCGCGCGGCCTGGTGCAAGGTGGCCTGGGCTTCGGGCAAAAATGCGCGCCCTGCTTCGGTCAGCGTCACCGAATGGCGATTGCGATCCAGCAGGCGCACACCCAGGCCGCTTTCCAGCAACTTGATCTGCATGCTCAGCGCCGGCTGCACAATCGATAACTGCGCCGCCGCCCGGCCGAAATGCAGTTGCTGGGCAAGCACGACGAAGGCGCGCAAATGCTTTAACTCCACAAAATCTCCCGTTTATCAAAAACCGTGATCACCCGATCACAAATGAAAATTGGACGCTGACCTGCGCCTGCGGTGAAGTAACACACCGTCATACACGATATGACAGGGCTTGGCCTATAACAATGAGAACAAGGAGGCACCATGCTCGGCATGGCTAACGACACTTATCTGCTGGTGGATGCGCTGGTCACGATTATTGGATTGATATTGTTGATCACCCATTTGAAGGTCCATCCGTTTGTCGCGCTCACCGTCGCCGCAGGCTTTCTTGGCCTGACCTCCGGCATGCCGGTGGACAAGGTGATGAAGTCTTTCCAGGACGGTTTTGGCGGCGTACTCGGGTTTGTCGGCATCATCCTTGGCCTGGGCACCATGCTCGGCAAACTGATGGCCGACTCCGGCGGCGCCGATCAGATCGCGCGCACGTTGATTCGCGCATTTGGCAAACAGCGCGTGCACTGGGCAATGATGTTCTCGGCGTTCCTGGTGGGCATTCCGCTGTTTTTCGAGATCGGGTTTGTGCTGCTGATCCCTCTGGTGTTCATCGTGGCACGCCGTACCGGGCTGTCGCTGATCAAGGTCGGCATGCCGCTGCTCGCCGGGTTGTCGGTGGTGCACGGGCTGGTGCCGCCGCACCCGGGGCCGCTGCTGGCCATCGGGATTTTTGGCGCGGACATCGGCAAGACGATTTTCTACGGGCTGATTGTCGGCCTGCCCACGGCGGTGATCGCAGGCCCGCTGTTCGGCAACCTGATTTCACGCTACGTCCCCGGCCACGCATCGCCGGAACTGATGGAGCAGCTGGCGAAAGAATCCACGGGGGCAAACCTGCCGGGCTTTGGCGTCACGGTCACCACCATCCTGTTGCCGGTGGTGCTGATGTTGCTCAAGACCTTCGCCGACGTGGCCTTCGCTGCCGACAGCGTGTTCCGCGTGTGGATGGACTTTATCGGCCACCCGATCACCGCGTTGCTCGCGGCGCTGCTGCTGGCGTTCTATACCTTTGGGGCGGCCCGCGGTTTCTCGCGTGAACAGCTGAGCAAGCTATTGGATTCAAGCTTGGCCCCGACCGCCGCGATTGTGCTGATCGTCGGCGCGGGCGGCGGCTTCAAGCAGATGCTGGTGGCCAGCGGCGTCGGCGACGTGATCGGGCACATGGCGGTGCGCGCCGAGATCTCGCCGATCCTGCTGGCGTGGCTGGTGGCCGCGGTGATTCGCGTGGCCACCGGTTCCGCCACCGTGGCGACCATCACCGGTGCGGGAATTGTCGCGCCAGTGATCGGGCTGATGCCCGGCGTGAACCGTGAGCTGCTGGTGCTCGCCACCGGTGCCGGTTCGCTGGTGCTGTCGCATGTCAACGATGCCGGGTTCTGGTTGGTGAAGCAGTATTTCAATATGACCGTCGTCGAAACTTTCAAGACCTGGACGCTGATGGAGACCGTGCTCTCCTTCGCCGCCCTGGGGTTCATCATGCTGCTGTCGTTGGTGGTGTGAAGCGTTAGGAGAGGTAGCCCATGCAAAGCGTTTTAGACAACTTCCGCCTCGATGGCCGGCTCGCGCTGGTCACCGGTTCCAGTGCCGGTATCGGCCTGGCGATTGCTCGTGGTCTGGCCCAGGCCGGTGCGCGGGTGGTGCTCAACGGGCGCAACCGCGCCACCTTGCGCGATGCGGCCGCACTGCTGACGCTCGAGGGCCTGGAGGTGCACACCCAGGCATTCGATGTGACCGACAGCGCGGCGATCCAGGCCGCCGTGGCCGACATCGAGACGCGCCTGGGGCCACTGGAAATCCTCGTCAACAACGCCGGCATGCAACGCCGTGGCCCGCTGGAAGACTACAGCGAGCAACACTGGCGCGAGCTGATCAGCACCAACCTCGACAGCGCCTTCCTGGTCGGCCAGGCCGTGGCCCGAGCAATGATCCCTCGCAAGCGTGGGCGCATCATCAATATCTGCTCGGTACAAAGCGAGCTGGGCCGCCCTGGCATCGCGCCGTACGCGGCGAGCAAGGGCGCGTTGAAAATGCTCACCAAGGGCATGGCCATCGACTGGGGCCCGCACGGGCTGACCGTCAACGGCATCGGGCCCGGCTACTTCAAGACCGAACTGAACGCCAACCTGGTGGCCAACCCCGAGTTCAGCGACTGGCTGGTGCAGCGCACGCCGAGCCGCCGTTGGGGCGACGTGGCCGAACTGGCCGGTGCCGCGGTATTCCTCGCCAGTGACGCGGCCAGCTTCGTCAACGGTCATATCCTCTACGTCGACGGTGGCATCACCGCGTCGCTGTAATCCTGGAGAATTTTATGCACGCTATCGTCTGTCACGCTTCAAAGGACCTGCGGGTCGATCCCCAGGATGAACCGCAACCCCTCGCCCCCGACCAGCTGCGCGTGCGCATTGCGCGGGGCGGTATCTGCGGTTCGGATTTGCACTATTACCAGCACGGCGGCTTCGGCACTGTGCGCCTGCGCGAGCCGATGGTGCTTGGCCACGAAGTGTCGGCGGTGATCGATGCGGTGGGCAGCGACGCCGGGGTGTTCACGGTCGGCCAGCGTATTGCAGTGTCGCCCTCCCGCCCGTGCGGCGGCTGCCGCTATTGCCATCAAGGCCTGCCAAATCACTGCCTGAACATGCGCTTCTACGGCAGCGCGATGCCCTTTCCCCACATCCAGGGCGCGTTTCGCCAGAGCCTGGTGATCGAGACCCATCAGGCGCATCGCCTGGCCGACCACGTCAGCCTCGCCGAGGGCGCACTGGCCGAGCCGTTGTCAGTAGGCTTGCACGCGATTCAGCGCGCTGGCGCGGTGTTCGGTAAACGCGTGCTGGTGACCGGCTGCGGCCCGATTGGCAACTTGCTGATCGGCAGCCTGCGTGCTGCCGGTGCCGGTGAAATCGTGGCCGTGGACGTGTCCGCCAGCGCCCTCGCCTGCGCCGAAAAGATGGGCGCCACACGCACCCACAACATCGCCGACGGCGCCGATGCGCTCAAGCGCTACACCGCCGAAAAGGGCTATTTCGAGGTGATGTTCGAGGTCTCCGGCAGCGCCCAGGCCCTGCGCAGTGGCCTGGATTGCATCGCCCCGCGCGGGGTGTTGGTGACGGTGGGCCTGGGCGGTGATGTGTCGCTGCCGCTGAATTTGCTGGTCAGTCGTGAGATCGACTTGCGCGGCACCTTCCGGTTCCACGCGGAGTTTGCCCAGGCGGTGGATTTGCTCAATCGCCAGATCGTCGATGTACGCCCGGTGATCTCCCACACCGTGCCGTTTGGCGAGGCGGTGCAGGCGTTTGAGTTGGCGGCGGACAAGACCCAGGCGATGAAAGTGGTGTTGGATTTTGGTGTGCCGGATCTGGATTGACGCCTGGCCTGGAATGCAATCTCCCCAGCAAAGTTGATCCCTGTGGGAGCTGGCTTGCCTGCGAAAGCGGTGGCTCAGTTACACATGAGCTGGCTGCCCCACCGCATTCGCGAGCAAGCCCGCTCCCACATTTGATCGACATCAGTGCTGAAGGCTGCGCAGGTCGCTGGGCCGACTGGACCAGTGCCGAGTGTCTGTCTACGCTCACCACCGAGTGGGACCCTCCATCGCCAAGGGTTGCAACAACACGTAAGGCTCAGGCGCGCTCTTCAAGCCTGAAGCGCAAAAAACGATGGCTCTTGGAAAACAACCGGCGGTAGGTGAGCAGTACCGCACCTACCGTGCCCAACGCCGACGACGCGGCGATCAGAAACATGATCACGATCTGGTAGCGCACCGCGTCCACCGGGCTCTCACCCGCCAGCACCTGGCCGGTCATCATGCCGGGCAGGCTGACGATGCCGACCACGGTCATCTGGTTAAGCGTCGGGATCATCCCGGCGCGCACGGCCTGGCGGATGGCTTCTTGCGCGGCTTCCCAGCGTGAACCGCCCAGCGCCAGGATCATTTCGATGGTGTTGCGCCCCGAGGTCAATTCCTGGGTCATGCGCTCGATGCCCAGTGACACGCCGGTCAGGGTATTGCCAAGGATCATCCCCAGAATCGGAATCGCATACTGCGGCTCGTACCACGGGTGGATGCGGATCACCGCAAACAACCCCACCGCCGTGACCAGCCAGGAGCTGCCCCACACCGACAGGATGCTGTCGACCCGTTGCCCGCGATAGGTCCTGCGCCCACGTCCGGCCGCCGACAGGCCGGCGATCAAAGTCATCGCGCACATCATCGGCAGCACCACGTACCAGTAGGCAAACTCGAACACCCAGCCCAGCAGATAACCAATGGCCAACAATTGCACCACCGTGCGCACCGCCGCCCACAGCAACTGGCGACCCAGGCCCAGGCGCAAGAGCAACGACAGCGCGCCGTTGATCAGGATCAGCGAGGCGGCGATGCCCATGTCCAGCGCGGTAAGGTTTTGATAATTCATGGTTGGGCCACTGCGCTCAGCACGCCGGCGCTCATCTGCAGGTGGATGGCGCTCATGCGTTGGGCCTGGTCGAGGTCGTGGGACACCCAGATGAAAGCACGCGAGTTGTCGCCGGCAAACCAGGCGTCGATCAGCGCTTCCACATCACGGGAGGACGTGGGATCGAGGGCCGCTGTGGGTTCGTCGAGCAACAGCACTTCGGGGTTGAGTTGCAGCGTGCGGATCAGCGCGACCACCTGGGCTTCACCGCCCGACAGGTCACCGGCATTTTTGTGCAGAAAGTCCGCAGTTTTTCCGGCATGCCCCAGCAGCGTGGTGACCGCCTGCAGGTCAAAGCGGCGCTTGCGCAACGTCTTGAGGCTGAACGGAAAACGCAGGTTGTCCTGCACCGTGCCATCAAGCAGCGCAGGGCGTTGCGACAGGTAGCTGATGTGGCTGCGGTAATGGGGAATGTCGGCATTGGCAACCGGCTGGCCGTTCCACAGAATCTGCCCCGAGGTGGGCGCATCCAGCAGCGCCAGCGCCCGCAGGAACACGCTTTTGCCGGAGCCGGAAGAGCCGGTGATCGACACGCGGTCGGCGCTGTTCAGGGTGAAGTCCGTCGGTTCAAGCAAGGCCACTTGGCGACGCTCGTCCACGCGCGTGAGGGCGCGGGTTTCTATCAGTGCGCTCATGGACGCGGTGTTCCTCTTAAATCGTGTTGGGCGCAATGGTGCGGCAGGTGCACGAAGATTTCATGAAAAAATTCAAACTATCGCCATTCATGTCGTTCACACCTTCACGTGCAACGTAAAACAGGAGGCGACATGCAATACCGACAACTGGGCCATTCAGGCCTGCTGGTATCCGAAATCATCCTGGGCACCGTGCCCTTCGGCGGTCGCGCCGAGTTTGAAAAGTGCGGCGCGGTGGATGTGCCGCAGGCCAAGCGCATGTTCGACATCGCGTTCGACGCCGGCGTGAATATGGTCGACACCGCCGACCTCTATTCCCACGGCCTGGCCGAAGAAGTGGTGGGCAAGGCCTTGGGCGACAAGCGTCACGACATCCTGTTGGCCACCAAGGGGCGCAGCCCGGTGGACAAGAACCCGAACAACTCCGGGTCCTCGCGCTACCACTTGATTCGCGCCTGCGAAGCCAGCTTGAAGCGCCTGGGCACCGACCACATCGACCTGTACCAATTGCACAATTGGGACGGCATGACGCCCATCGAGGAAACCCTCGAAGCACTGCGACTGTTGGTCGGTTCGGGGAAGATCCGCTACTTCGGCACCAGCAACTTCACCGCCTGGCAAATGATGAAAACCCTGGGCAAGGCCGAGCTGCACGGCATGCTCAAGCCCATCACCCAGCAGATTTACTACACGCCGGAATCGCGCGAAGCCGAATATGAACTGCTGCCGCTGGCACTCGACCAGTCCGTCGGCACGCTGGTGTGGGGCCCGATGGGCGAAGGCCTGCTGACCGGTTCGACGCGGCGCGGGCACACACCACCGGCCACTACCCGCCAAGGCAGTGGCTGGCCGGAACCCTATGTACATGACCAGGAACGCGCGCTGGATATCATCGAAACCCTCGCCGCCGTGGGCGACGAACACGGTGTCTCGGTGGCGCGCACTTGCCTGGCGTGGCTCAAGGATCGCCCGGGCATTACCTCGCTGATCGTCGGCGCCCGCACCGAAGCACACTTGCGCGACAACCTTGCGGCGACCGAACTCAAACTCACCGAAGAACAGTCTTCACGCATCGAGGCGGTGACACGGCGCCAGCCGTTGTACCCGTACTGGCATCGCTTCACTGCCGGGATTGACCGTTTTGATCCGGCGGAGCAGCCGTTCCTGGCCGAGCATCAAAAGACCATGGATGCGCGCAAGGACAAGTAGGAGCAACACGACAAAAAGGTGGGAGCGGGCCTGCCCGCGAAGGCGATGGTTCCGTCAGCGCATTGGCTGACGGACACCGCGCCATCGCGGCCAGGCCCGTTCCCACACTGGCAGGGTTGCACTGAGCGCCAATGCTGCCTATATTTCCCGCCTGGCGCCCTCTACGCCACCTTCCGCGGAAAGGGCTGCGCCCAAGACACTCAAGCTGCATCTCATTTTTACGACTCCCAACCTTAAAGCGGAAAAGGTCTGTGCAAGGAGATCGTATGTCGCAACGCCCTTTATCCTCCAACACCGATGGCCGTCTTAACCTTGAGCAGCAGCGCAAGCGCGCCAAGGAACTGTTGCCGCGCCTGAAAAGCCAGGACCCCACCGCCACGTTGTCCCAGGCCCAATGGCACGTCGCCCGGCAACTGGGGTTCAGCAGTTGGCCCAAGCTCAAGGCGCACGTCGACGCCCTCGACTTCGCCGCCCGCCATCCCGCGTTTGAGGCCAGCGATGAAGCCCGTACCAGCCACTGGCGTTGCGGCAGCGACATTGCCCATAGCCTGCAGGTGGCTGGGTTCAAAGGCCGGTTCCAGATGCTCACCGACCCGCTGTGCATGGGGCCGGTGCGTGACCTTCCCGGCGACGCATTCGGCGCGATCCGCAGCGCGTTTATCAGCCAGGCCTTCGCCCTGGACCCCACCGAAGTCGCGCGGCGCATCAACGATGAATACCACCAGCTTGGAGCCTTGGCCGACGCCGATCACAGCGTGCTGTGGTGTGAGGCGGATGCCTACGACCAACTGTTCCTGATCCGCGCGTTGGCCGGGCTTGAGCAGGCACCGCGCAAGCTTGAGCTGATCGAAGTGGACCGCATTCCCGGCGTCGAGCGGTTTATCGGCATTGGCCAACTGGCACCCGATGTCCTCGCGTGGTTATGGCCACAGCGCCGGTTGATCGACGATGAGGCCGTGCAACTGGCCAAGCAGGCCTGGTCGGCTTACTGCAACCCCTCGCCGGTCAACTGGGCGCAACTGGCTCAGGGCAACCACCGCGCCCTGCCCTTGCTCGCGCCGGCACTGACGCGTCAATTGCAGGAATTGCCAGGCAGGCGCGATGGTTTGTCACTCACCGAACGCTTGTCCCTGCAGTACATCGCCGAAGCCGGGCCCGTGCCGTTTGGTCGAGTGTTCGCAGAACTGATGGGCAAGCGCGAGCCGCTGCCGTTTCTGGGCGACACGATGTTTCATGCGTTGTTGCGGCCGTTGATTGATGGTGACGAGCCGTTACTGGTCGAGACTGCAACCGAGCCCGAATGGCCACGTCGCTTACTCGCGCTGACCCCACTGGGGCAGGCGGTGCTGAACGCCAACGCTTATTGGCTGGACTACGCCAACCAGGTGCGTTGGGTTGGCGGGGTGTGCCTGGAACCCCGACAACCCCACTGGACGCTGGATGACGACCACCAGCCTTTATGGCGTGATTGACGGCCGCGGTTCGTGGATCGGGCACCCGTTGTGCTCGGCCCTGAACCCCGACGACATCTCGTAAGCCGGTTTACGCACGCGCATTACTCCGCCCAACGGGCGATGCGCCGCCAGCCCGTGCCACGGGCTGAAGGCCATGCCATCGTCGATTTTCTGGACGTTTTCAGGGCTCCAGGCCGCTTGGGGCTCAAGGTCGATGCGCGCCACGGTCACGTACGGGCTGAGGTCCTCGGGCCATTGCACGGAAGCATCCTCGATGGGCATTTTTTCCAGGTCAGTGGCCAATTGCACGCGCACCTCCCAAGTGCCGCCGCTCTGGGCAAAGTAAGCCTCAACGGCTGCGCGCAGGCCGTCGGGGTTATCGCCAAAGTCCACGTGCAAGTCGGTCAATGCCGTCAGGTTGGACGACACCGGCACCACAGCGATTTTGGCGTAGTAAGGGCCATAGAGCATCGGCACTACGCTGGAAAAGCTCTCGCCGAGGATATGGGTCTGCGGATGGCCGCCGAGGCTTTTCAGCGTGCCGCTTTCGCCGCCCATGGATTCAAGTGTGGCTTCTACGCCTCGCAACAGCGCCGAGAAGGCTTTTTTCATGCCCGGCGCCTTGTCAGTGGTCTTGGCCAACAATTTCAGCGTCTTCAAAAAAGCCTTGGGCGTTGCGGCCGTGAAGGCCTTGGCGTTTTGCATGACGAAATCCTGGGTGACCTCGCCCTCACTGCCCGGCAATCGCGGGCCGTCCACGCCGACGATCTTGATTGCCAACCCGCGGGGCGTGGACACCTTGTCATCGAGAATATCGCCTGGGTTGGTCGAAAAGCGCAGGTACACCGGCAAGCGCACCGGTTTGGCGAAGGCGCCCTGGGCCAGTGTGGCGGGCAGGTTTTCCAGCACGCTGATGTGCCCGCGCAGCAAGCCATGGGCCTTGGCGTGGACACTGCGAGTGGCATGGCCATTGTCGCGAAAGGTAGTTTCCATGATGCCGTGCAGCGCTTCAGCCAGCTCCTTGCTGGTCTGCGCTTCATCATCGGGAATCTGTTCGAATGACGGCTCAAAAGCCAAAGGCTGAATCGCTGGGTTGACTGCAGGTAGGTCGTTCATCAGGCGTCTCTCCGCTCGGCAAGGTATTCACGGCAGGCTTTTTTCTAATAGGCAGCGACGACTGAATAAATGCGGCCGTCTTGATTGATAGGGCCGAGGGAGAGAAACGGATGTTCAACAAATCCGCACGGCGTCGGACGAGCGGTTAGCCTGCCGCCCGGAAGCCCGCTCGAACCTTTTGCCAAGCGTACTCGTCGTAACGTTATCCCTCACCGATAAAGCCCTCAGGTGCAGCCCATGCTCATCTATCCAAAAGCCCACTTTCACCCCTACACCCACGCGAGCGGCGGCTGGGGCTCGGCGCAGTCGGTGATGAAAATTCTCTGGCGCGAACAGGCCTTTGCCAAGGCCACCAAAGCGCTGCTCAAACAGAACAAGCCCGATGGCTTCGCCTGCGTCAGTTGCGCCTGGGCCAAACCCGGCAAGCCGCATGCTCTGGAATTCTGTGAAAACGGCGCCAAGGCCACGGCCTGGGAACTGACCTCGCTCAAGACCTCACCTGCGTTCTTCGCCGAACACTCGCTCAGTGAACTGCGCCAATGGTCGGACTACGCACTGGAGCAACACGGGCGACTGACCCATCCGATGCGCTACGACGCGGCCACCGACCGCTACCGCGAAACGTCATGGGAGGAGGCTTACCGCGAGATCGGCGCGCAATTGCAAACGCTGCAACCCGACAGCGTGGTGTTTTACGCCTCGGGCCGCGCCTCGCTGGAAACTTCGTTCATGTACCAGCTGTTCGCCCGGGCCTATGGCACCAACAACCTGCCCGACAGTTCGAACATGTGCCACGAAAGCACCTCGGTCGGCTTGCAGGAGAGTATCGGCATCCCCGTCGGGAGCGTGACGCTGGAAGATTTCGAGCACACCGACTGCCTGTTTTTCTTCGGCCAGAATGTCGGCAGTAATGCCCCGCGCATGCTTCACCAGTTGCAGGATGCGCGCAAACGCGACGTGCCGATCATCACCTTCAACCCCTTGCGCGAACGTGGGTTGGAACGCTTCGTCAATCCGCAATCACCGGTGGAAATGCTCACCCCCGAATCCACCGTGATCAGTACCCAGTATCACCAGGTGGCAATCGGTGGCGACACGGCCGCCCTGCTCGGCCTGGCTAAAGTGCTGCTGGAGCTGGACGACCAGGCACAGCGCGACGGGCGTGCGCCGGTACTCGACTACGCCTTTATCGCCGAACACACCGAAGGCTTCGACGCGTTTGCGGCGATGGTTCGCGCCGCGCAGTGGCCGACCATCGAGCGCCGCTCCGGCCTGAGCCGCAGCGCCCTGGAGGCGGCCGCGCAGGTGTACGCGCGCAGTAACCGGGTCATGATGATCTACGGCATGGGCCTGACTCAGCATCGGCACGGGGTGCAAAACGTGCAAATGCTGGTGAACCTGTTGCTGATGCGCGGCAATTTCGGCAAGCCGGGTGCAGGTATCTGCCCGGTGCGCGGCCACTCCAATGTGCAGGGCCAGCGCACGGTGGGCATTACCGAAGACCCGAAAAAAGTCCCGGTCGAACTGATCGAGCAGCAGTTCGGCTTCAAGGTTCCGGAGCAAATGGGCCTGTGCACGGTGGACGCCTGCGAAGGCATTCTGGCCGGGCGCGTGCGCGGCTTTATCGGCTTGGGCGGCAACTTCCTGCGCGCGATTCCCGACACGTCGCGCATGGAGCCGGCCTGGCAAACCTTGCAACTCAACGTGCAGATCGCGACCAAACTCAATCGCACGCACTTGTTGCCCGCGCAACACCAGTGGCTGCTGCCGTGCCTGGGGCGTATCGAAATCGACCGGCAGCAGGGGGTCGAGCAAACCTGGGCCACCGAGGACAGCACCGGCTGCATCCACGGCTGGCATGGCAGCGCCGAACCGGTCAGCGCCCACGTGCGCGCCGAGGCCAGCATCGTCGCCGGCCTGGCCCAGGCCACGTTGCCAGCGGGCGGCTCGATTGACTGGCAGGGCTGGAGCGAGGACTACTCAAAAGTGCGCAGCGCCATCAGCCGCATCTACCCGCAGATCTTCCACGACATGGAAACCCGCATGGCCGAACCGGGAGGATTTCACCGCCCCATCGCCGTTGCGCACCGCAAATGGCTGACCGACAGCGGCAAGGCACAGTTCGTGCTGCCCGCCACGCTCAATGAAGACGATGACGTCAACACCCAGGTGCTGGCGCGTGATGTGCTGCAACTGATGACGCTGCGCAGCAACGACCAGTTCAACACCACGATCTACGGTTACGAGGATCGCTTTCGCGGCATCAGTGGCACGCGCGAGGTGATCTTCATGCACCGCAACGATATCGCGCGGCTGGGTTTCGAGAACGGTCAGGGGGTGATGTTGACCACCGCCATAGAGCCTGAGGTCAAGCGCCAGGTCGGTCCGCTGGAAATCGTTGCGTATGACATCCCCGAAGGCTGCGCCGCGGCGTATTACCCTGAATGCAACCCACTGGTGCCGCTCTGGCACCACGCCGAACGCAGCAAGGTGCCGGCGGCCAAATCGGTGCCGATACGCTTGAGCGTGCCGGTTGATCAACGCTTGGGCGAGAGCCCGACCGCGCAGGCCACCACCGCCGGATCGCCCTGATAGATCGCGCGTGGCGCCGCTGACGGCACGCTGGTCCGGCTGTCAACGGCGCGCAGCACCGGGCGTTCGACCATGGGCAGGCTATGGTCGGGATCGACCACTTCCATGCAGCGACGCAGCGAGTTGAAATCCGGCGATTGCGACAGCGACAAATGCAGGGTCTGGCTGACCGACACCGACACCACCGAGCTCTGCGCACATTGCCCGTCATAGATCAGCGTGTGGCGAATCAGCGGGTTGTCATGGCAATACTTCAACAGGTTGACCTGCCGCGAGTGCACCAGCGCCGTGTTGATGATCAACAGGTCGAACGCCACAACGCCTGAACGTGTCAGTGCCTGCAGTTCGTCGAACGAGCTTAAGGGGACGATACGGTGATAGCCCAGCTGGTTGAGCATTTTCTCGATCTTGATCCGTTGCAGAAGGTCTGCATCGGCAATCAGAAGGCGTAACGCTTTATTGGACATAGGGTAAACCTGACAGGTGGGCATCCGCGTCGATCATTCAACGCTGACCACGTTACCCGTCAGGGGTGAAACCTGACTTTAAGGCGATTCTGAAACGGTAACCGGGTACAGCCCCGCACTTTTAAGAATCGCCTGAAAGCCCCCACTGTGCCCTGCCCCTACCATGGGCCGCGTTCCCACACGCTCCCATGGATTCATCTGTGCTCATGTTTTTACTCAGAATGATGATTTTAGCCTGCGGATTGCTGGCCCTTGCACCGCCGCCCGCCAGCGCCGCGCTGAAGGTCGAAGGCACGCGCCTGATCTATTTCGGCCATGACCGCGAAGCCAACATCAGCGTGGTCAACCAGGCTGCACGGGAAGTGGTGGTGCAAACCTGGATCAGCGGCCAGGACGAAGCCAGCCACAGCGTGCCGTTTGCCGCCACCGAGCCGCTGGTGCAGCTGGGCGCCGGCGAGCATCATCAGTTGCGCATCCTGTATGCCGGTGAAGGGTTGCCCAGCGACCGTGAATCGCTGTTCTGGCTGAATATCATGGAGATCCCGCTCAAGCCGGAAGACCCCAACAGCGTGCAATTTGCGATACGCCAGCGGCTCAAGCTGTTCTATCGGCCACCCGCGCTCAAAGGCGGCTCGGCCGACGCGGTGCAGCAACTGCAATGGCGCAGCAACGATGGGCGCACCGTCACGGTCAGCAACCCCAGCGCCTTTCACCTGTCGCTGGTGAACCTGCAAACCGACGGCCAGGTGCTCAGTGATTACCTGCTGCTCAAGCCTTTCGAGCACAAAACCCTGACCGCGCCCGGCCCGTTGTCCAAAGGCACCACCCTCCACTTCACCGAAATCACCGATATCGGTTTGCAGGCCCGCCACAGCGCGGCGCTCAACTGATGGTTCGCGGGGTATTTGCACCAATGTCACTCACCAAACGATTTCTACCCATGCTGCTGTGGGCTTGCGCAGTCCTGCCCGCCACCAGCCATGCGCTGGCCTGCCGTGAAGACGGCAGCGACTCGATCATTACCAAGGAAGCCTTGGGCACCGCCCTGGCGGTGGCGGCCGACGCGCCAAACGGCAGCATAATCTGGGAGTCCGGCCCACGCTCCACCGATGTGATTTGCAAAGATGACTACTATTACGGCCGCGAGGAGATCTACTTCTACGTCAACCCGGCCAACGTCAGCATTGGCACGGGCATCCGCGTGGGTATTCGCTATAACAACCAGCCGATCACCCAAAGTACCGGCAAGGTCGGCACCGGGTTCTTTTCCGACCGCGGCTGCAACCTGGCCAACTGCAAAGGCTGGGACAAGGCGCGCTTCACCCTCAACTTCAGCGTGTTCATCGAGAAATACGACCCTACGCCTCCCAGTGGCCAGGCCAGTACCCTGACCGAGTATCGGGTGTTCCAGCTGGACGGCGTACGCGGCCTGAACTCAAGGCCCAACAGCAACTTCAACTACGTGGTCACCGGCATGAACGGCATCCGCTTTGTGCCCTGTACCCCCGAGCTGACCATCAGCCCCAGCGTGGTCAGCTTCCCGATGCCCTCGCGCAAATTTGCCATCGGCGAAGTCGCCAGCACCGCAAATTTCAGCTTGAACCTGCGCAAAGGTTGCGACACGCCTTATACCGTCAGCGCTCGCTTCGCCACCACGCCGGGTGGCGGCAGTGTGATCAACGGGTTACTGGTACCGGACAACAATAAATCGGTGGGCATCGCCCTGTCCCGCGCCGAAAGCCAACAGCAATTGCCGTTCGACAATTGGTTCACGCTGCAGGAACTGATGGGCCTGGGCCAGAGCCACGACGAATTCCGCGCCGATTTGAAATGGCGCACCCTGCCGATTCCCGGCGCATTCGACGCCGCCGTGGTGGTGGATATGTATTACAAATAGCGGATTTTTTTAAGGATCGTCTTATGCCACGCGGCACGGCCGACGCTTAAAGTCCGCCGATGCGATTGAAAAGTTATCTGCTCCAGATCAACCCCGTCCTCTCCCGACCCGAAGCAGCCAGAAGGCTGCTTCGTATTTTCGCGACCGTGCTGCTCATCGGCATCCTCAGCGGCGTGTACACCTTTCTGCTGTCCACCTTCAATAACGATATTTCCCAACGCCGTGGCTACATGAGCAGCGCCATCGCCGAAGCCCATACGTTTTTCACCAACCGCGAGGCGCTGCTTGAAAGTCTCAGCCTCTCGGCGGTGCGCAAGCAGTCAAGGATTTACCCCTCCTCTCCCGAAGAAGAGCATGTGCAGCTGGGCGACACGCCGGGCAACCAGTGGAGCATCTGGCTGACGTCACGCCTGCGCGACTACCTCAAGGCCAAGCAACTCAACCTGCTTTATGTAAACGCCGGCCCTACCCCGCAGGTGACACGGGTGTATGACGCGACCGCGCAAGTCCTGCCGATTTCCAAGTGCATGCTCAACCGCCTCAAGGCCTTGCAGCACAGCGATCCGTCCACCCTCAACGAGTTGTGGCTGAGCGACCGCACCGAACACCATTCGCACCTGTACATATTCATCCGTCTGGATCGCCAAGACCCCACTTCCGGCTGGCTGGGACTGGAAATGGAAAGCCGAGAAGTGTCCCAGGCCCTCAGCGACCAGAGCGCCGGCGAGTTCATGATGCTCAACTCCCAGGGCATGCTGGTATTTACCAACAGCGACGACACGCAGATGCGCCAGCAACACCTCAAGCCCAAGGAAGACAGCTTCTTCGGCTTTGTCGGCAACGGCTTGCTGCCCGATCACCTGGTGATCCGCAAGCACCTGAAATCCTCGGACTGGCAGTTGATGTATTCCATTGACTTGCGCGCCGTGGTCACCGGCTTGTGGAAACAGCTACTGGGTTCGCTGCTGTTCTGCCTGTTCAGCCTGACGCTGATCTGGCTGGTGATGCGCCGCGTCGACCAGCGCTTCATCATTCCCTCGATTCACCGCATCCAGGCACTGATCGAAAGCGAGGCGTTTGGCCGCGACGTAATCCAGACCGCGCCTGTCGCCCTGTGCGTACTGCGCCGCACCGACGGCCAGGTGGTGCTGGAAAACACCCTCGCCCAGCAATGGCTGGGCCACGGCCCCGAGCGCGAGGCGTTGCGCGCCGGTTGGATCGCGCAGGCCTACGCCGGTGAACCGTCCGAACGCAGCGATTACTTTGAAACCATCGACGGCCGTCACCTGTACCTGAGCAGCGCGCCGACCCGTTACAGGGGCGAGGACGTGTTGTTTTGCGCCTTCAGCGATATCAGCGCACGCAAACAAGTGGAAGCGGCGCTGGAAGAAGCGCGGCAGTCGGCAGACGCCGCCAACGCCGCCAAGACCTTGTTTCTGGCGACCATGAGCCATGAAATCCGCACGCCGCTGTACGGCGTGCTCGGCACCCTGGAATTGCTGGCGCGCACACAACTGGACGCCCAGCAGAAAGACTATCTGCACGCCATCGAAGGTTCGTCTTCGACCTTGCTGCAACTGATCTGCGACGTGCTCGACGTGTCGAAGATCGAGGCCGGGCAGCTGGCTTTGGAAATGAGCGAGTTTTCGCCGCTGGACCTGGTCCACGAAATCATCCAGGGCTACGCCGCGGCCGCCCAGGGCAAAGGTTTGCAGCTGTATGCCTGCTTCGACCCGAAGTTGCCGGAACGGCTGATCGGCGACGTGACACGCATCCGCCAGATCCTCAACAACCTGCTCAACAACGCCGTGAAGTTCACCGACTACGGGCGCGTGGTGCTGCGCGTCAAAGTGCTTGGCCGCGATGGCGAGCGCTCCAGTGTGTTGTGGCAAGTCTCGGACACCGGCAAAGGCATCGCCCAGGAAGACCAGGCGTTGATTTTCGAGCCCTTCTACCAGAGCGAAGGCAACACTAACGTGGTTGCCGGCACCGGCCTGGGCCTGCCGATCTGCCAGCGCCTCACCGAATTGATGAACGGCAATATCCGCATGGTCAGCGAACTGGGCCTGGGCAGCAGCTTCAGCCTGATCCTGCCGCTGGAAGAAGCGCCGACGCCAGCGATGACACCGTTGCTGGCCGAGACGATCTACGTGGTGTCGCCCATCCCGGAACTGGCGCATTCGATCAGCGGCTGGCTGCGCCGCTGGGGTGCACGCGCTCAGACCGGGCTGCCGACGCTGCCGGAAAGCCATCTGCTGCTGCAAGTGCATCCCGGCAGCGTCGATCCATTGCTGGCGCCCGAGTGGCCGGGCCCGGTGATTCACGTCAGCAGCCATGCCTGCACCGCGCTGGAAGCCGAGGCCGGCGCCTGGCACGTCAACCTCAACCACTTGGGCGCTGTTCATCAGGCCGTGAGCCAGGCCCAGGGGCTGTGGGTGGCCCGCGCCGGTGAGCAGACGCGTCAGCGTGACTTGAACAAACTCAACCTGCACCTGCTGGTGGCCGAGGACAACATCATCAACCAGCTGATTTTGCGTGACCAACTCGAAGAGCTCGGCTGCACCGTGGAGCTGGCGGCCGATGGTCAGGAAGCGTTGCAGCTGTACACCGCCGGCAACTTCGACGTGGTGCTGACGGACGTGAACATGCCCCACATCAACGGCTACGAACTGGCGCGCGAACTGCGTCGTCAGGGCTGCCCGTTGCCGATTATCGGGGCCACCGCCAACGCCATGCGCGGCGAGGCCGACCTGTGCCTGGCCGCCGGCATGAACCATTGCCTGGTCAAACCCTTTGCGTTGCGGGCTCTATTCAACTCCCTGGCGCCTTATGCACGGATCACCCATGAAGCCCCTTAGTATTTTGATTGTTGAGGACCATCCCCTGCAGCACATCTACCTGCAGCACCTGCTCAGTGAGTTGGGGGATTTCATGCTCGAAACCGCCGAGGACGGTAAAGAAGCGCTGGAGCGTCTGCGTCAGCGCGATTTCGACCTGGTACTGACCGACCTGCTGATGCCCGGCATGGACGGCGTGCAGTTTATCCAGTGCCTGGCCAGCCTGCGCTGCAAGCCGGCGTTGGCGATCATGAGCGCGGCGTCGCGGCGCATGCTGATGGCGGCCAGCCTGGTGGCGAAAAACCTCGATGTGGAAGTGATCGGGCTGATCTCCAAACCGGTCGCCGCCGACGCCCTGCGCAGCCTCGTCGACCAGCTCAGGAACACCGTGCGCAAGCCCTCCCCCGAATTGCCCGAACACCTGGACATCGACCGCCACACCCTGGTGCACGCCATGAGCAGCGGCCAACTGCAGGCCTGGTTCCAACCGAAAAAATCCCTCGCCAACGGCCGCATCGTCGCCGCCGAAGCCCTGGTGCGCTGGATGCACCCCGAGCAAGGCGTGATGCTGCCCGCCGCGTTCCTGCCGGCGATCAAGGCATTCGAGCTGGAGGAGCGATTGTTGTGGGTGGTGCTCAAACAGGCGATCCACGCCCAGGAACGCTGGCGCCAGCGTGGCTACGAAATACCGGTGTCGATCAACTTGCCCACGCACCTGCTCAACAGCCATGACCTGGCCGACCGCTTGCTGGAATTTGTGCTGCACCACGATGGCATTCCCGGAATGATCTGCTTCGAGCTGATGGAATGCTCGGTGCCCCAGGACATCAGCAACTTCTACGCCGGCGCCTGCCGCCTGCGCATCAAGGGCTTCGGCCTGTCCCAGGATGATTTCGGCAAGGGCTACAGCTCGTACCTGAACCTGGTCTCCACACCGTTTACCGAATTGAAGATCGATCAGGCACTGGTGCAGGGCTGCCACGACAACGAGGGCATGGCCCAGGCCCTGGCAAGCATCATCGCGCTGGGCCGCAAACTGGGTCTCACCGTGGTGGCCGAAGGGGTGGAAACCCCGCAGCAACTAGCGCTGCTGCGCAAGGTCGACTGCAATCAGGTGCAGGGTTTCCTGATTTCTCACGCGGTCTCTTCCGAACAATTTCAACAACTTCTGAACAATGATGGCCCCGCGACATCTCACTAGCTGGCGGCCGCGGATTATCTGTTCGATAGTAAGGAGTAAGCTCCATCCTGTGCCGATTTATCCTGCGCCTGCGGAAACCTCTGATGAAGCACAACAACGCGGTCCTCGAAGCCTTCACCCGCAGCTCGTCGCGCCTGAACAAAGGCCTGATGGTGCTGCTCGGGATCGCATTGCTGTTGGTGCTGACCAATTACTGGTCACTGCAGCGCGGGGTCGAAACCCGTTACGGCGCCACGCGCTTTCATTTTGCGCGCCTGATGGAGAACCTGTCGGAGCAGGAGTCGTACCTCAAGAGTCTGACGCACCCTGGCATCCAGGCCGAACTGTTGCGTGCCACCAACGTTCAGGTCAGCCTCAAAAGCCGCATGGTCGACAACCACCGCACGCTGTACGAAGGCCAGAAATATTCGTTTTCGGTGCCGTTCAGCGTCAAGTTTGACGAGCAGCAGATCAGCGCTGCCGCGCGCCCGCAGATTTTTGCCCTGGGCGCGCATCTCACCAGCTATTACAGCGCCTTCTGGTCGTCCTCGCCCTATGAAGCGCCACAAACCTTTCTGCTCAATCGCCAGACGCCTTACACCATCACCGTTCCGTCGGTGGGCTACCAGCGTCGAGAAAGTACCGAGGAAACCGGCAACCTGGTGGCGCTGGTCAACGCGGTGCAACAGACCCTCGACCAGACGCCGCAGCCGCTGGAACAGAACCGCGTGTACTGGCAGGCCGGTCCTGCGCCTGCGCACCTGCTGGCTTATATCGGCCTGCCCCTCGACGGCCAGGGCCAGGCGGTGGTCGGTACCTTGCTCGACGTGGCGCAGGTCGACGATGTGCAGCGCGCCCTGGACCACTCGGCCTTTGACCGTTTCACCCTGATTGGCCCCGACGGCAGCCGGCTGGTCGGGCCAGACGTCGGTGTGCCGCTCAGCGATGGCGTGCACTTCAGGGCCGACGGCTTCGAATTCAAGATTACCCAACGCGGCGACCAGCCCTGGAGCGCAATCTATGGGCTGAACTACTCGCACTTTTTCCATTCGGCCTTGTGGCCGCTGAGCAGCCTGGCCCTGTTGCTGGGCACCCTGATTACGCTGTGCTGGGGCGGTAGCCGCTGGTACCGGCGCCAGGTGATCAACCCCGCACGCCTGGCGCACGAACGCATCGCCGAAAGCGTGGCGTTCAGCCGCGTGATCATCGACACCGCGCCCACCGGCCTGTGCGTGGTGCGGCGCAGTGACGGCAAGGTGTTGATCGAGAACCAGCGTGCCCAGCAATGGCCAGGCACCGCGCGGCTGGTATCCGCGCTGACCGGTGTGCATGACAGCGCCGAGAGCGGCGAGACGCACCTGGAGATCGAAGGCCGCCACCTGCAGATCGGCTTCGTCTCCACCCGTTACCAGGCCGAAGACGTACGCCTGTATGCATTCAACGACATCACCCGGCATATCGAAGATGCCCAGGCGTTAGAGGACGCCCGTCACGCCGCCGATGCCGCCAACGAGGCCAAGACGCTGTTCCTGGCGACCATGAGCCATGAAATTCGCACGCCGTTGTATGGCGTGCTCGGCACTCTGGAACTGCTCGGCCTGACCGACCTGGACCCGCACCAGAAAACCTACCTGCAGACCATACAGCGCTCATCCGCGACGCTGTTCCAGCTGATCAGCGACGTGCTCGACGTGTCGAAAATCGAGTCCGGGCAAATGGCAATTGAAGCCGTGGAGTTCTGCCCGCTGGACATGCTCGAAGACACCCTGCACACCTACGCCGCCTTCGCCCAGCGCAAGGGCTTGCAGCTTTACAGTTGCATCGACCCGCAGCTGCCCGACAGCGTACTGGGCGACCCGATGCGCATTCGCCAGATTCTCAACAACCTGGTGAGCAACGCGCTCAAATTCACCGACATCGGGCGCGTGGTGATCCGTGCCCGGATCACGGCGCGCGACGCCGAGTACGTCAACCTGGAATGGCAGGTCACCGACTCTGGCGTGGGCATCCCCGAGGCGCAGCAGGCCAAGCTGTTCGATGTGTTTTACCAGGCACCCGACACCGCCAGCGAAGGCGGCGCCGGGCTGGGGCTGCCGATTTGCCGCTGGCTGGCGCAAATGATGGACGGCGAGATCAAAGTGGTCAGCGAGCCCGGCCTGGGCAGCAGCTTCACTCTGAAAATACGCCTGCCGCTGTGCAGCGGTGCGTTGACCAACCCGCCGCTGATCGAACCCAGCGCAACGCCTGTGTATGTGCAGGCGCCGGTACGCGAGCTGGCGCAGTCGCTGTGTGACTGGCTCAATCGCCTGGGCATTGCCGCGGCCCTGGCGGCGGCGCCCACGCCGGAACAGGACAGCCGCCAGGCGGTGCTGGTCGATCTGCTGCCCAGCGAGCCGGCCCGCTACTGGGCCGGGCAACGCGTGCTGTGCCTGCCCGGCGCGCACAGCCCGCCGCTGCACACGGCACAGGGCTGGGTCGTGGACATGCACGACGTACGGGCTATCGCCACCACCGTGTCGCTGGCTCAGCACGGCAAGCATGAGCAACCGCCGGCGGCCCTGCCACAAAGTGCCGGGCAGCTTGGGTTGCGCATCCTGGTGGCCGAGGACAACCCGATCAATCAGGCGATCATCAAGGAACAACTGGAGGCGCTCGGCTGCTCGGTGACCCTGGCTGCCAATGGCGAGCAGGCGCTGCAGTTGTGGCAACCGCAAGCCTTCGACCTGGTGTTGACCGACGTGAACATGCCCTTGATGAATGGTTATGAGCTGGCCCGCACGCTCAGGGCGCATGACCCGCAATTGCCGATCATCGGCGTGACCGCCAACGCCATGCGCGAGGAAGGCGTGCGCTGCCTGGCGGTGGGCATGAACGCCTGGATCGTCAAACCCCTGAGCCTGCAAACCCTGCGCGCGCAGTTGGTCAAGCTGTGCAAGGTCAAGGCGCCGGTCGAACCGCCGCCCGAGCCGTTCGACGACCACGTGCAGCTGTCGGACAAGATGCGCCCGCTGTTTATCAGCAGCGTGCAGCAAGATTTGCAGCGACTCGGCGCGGCACTGGCGCAGCGTGATGCGCGCGCGCTCGCCCAACTGCTGCATTCGGCCTCAGGCGCGCTGGGCGCCGTGCAGGCGCTCCCCCTGGCCCAGGCCTGCATCGAACTGGAAAACGCACTGAACCGCGGCAGCCTCGACACGACGCTTGAGCTCAAGGTGAAGGCGGTGATGCAACGACTGTCGGCCGTCCTGGACACTCTCCAGCCCGGGCACACTTCCCTCACTTGAACTGGCACTACGGACGGCCCTTTATGAAAAAATTCAACGTGGTTATCGCGGACGATCACCCGATCGTGCTGCTCGGGGTACGCGAACTGGTGGAGCGCGACACGCGCTTTCAAGTCGTGGGTGAAGCGGTGTGTTCGGCGGGCCTGATCGAACTGTTGCAGCGCCAGGGCGCCGATATCGTGATCACCGATTACAACATGCCCGGCGACTCGCCCTACGGCGATGGCCTGAAGTTGGTGGAATACCTGAAGCGGCATTTTCCGCAGGTGCAGATTTTGATCCTGACCATGATTTCCAACCACCTGATCCTCACGCGTCTGCAGGAGCTGGGCGTGGTCGGCATCATCCAGAAAAGCCAGTTGCACACCGAGATTCAACTCGCGCTCAAGGCGATTGCGCAACAGAGCGCCTACCGCAGCCTGGAGCCGCCCAAGACCTCGGTGATCGAGACCCTCACGGCCATCGACGAGCGCTTTACCAGCTTGTCGCCCAAAGAGTTCGAGATCTTGCGGTTGTTTATTTCCGGCATGAGCGTGAGTGATATTGCGCGCAGCCAGAACCGTAGTTCAAAGACCATCAGTGCACAAAAAATATCGGCCATGCGCAAACTTGAAGTGAGCAGCGACCAGGACCTTCTCGCCTATTGCCTGGCGCGCAATATCTTCAACTAAGCACACCGTGCAAGCCATTCCCAGGCGATGGCTTGGCCCCCTGTTGGCGGGCTCAACAACTGCCTTGCGGTGCAACTAACCCGTCTATTGCGCGGCTTATAAGAATCGTCTTATTCGCTCGCAGCGCCTGCCCTCTTATTCTTTCCTCGCAGTTCAACAACCGCATTTTCCAACTAACACTTACGGACATCATCATGAAGAAGTTTTCGCTGGCTGTTATCGCCTCGGCCATTATCGCCGCCTCCGGCAGTGCATTTGCCGATGATCCGGCACCGACGCCTACCCTGGGCGGCAGCGGTAAAATTACCTTCACCGGCGTGATCAACAACGACGCCTGCTCGGTAGACGGCGCCAACTCCGATCGCACTATTTCGGTGGACATGGGCAACGTTTCGATCAAAGACATGGGCACCGCGGAAAACCCAACCGCCGGCCGCGTGACTGCCAAAGACTTCAACCTGAACGTCAACTGCAACCAGGGCACCAAAGTCGCGATGATCTTTGACGCCAACAACGGCGGTTCGGGCCTTGTGACCGGCAAGAACGTACTGGCGCTGAACGCCGGTTCCGCTTCGGCTAAAAACGTCGGTATCGCCCTGCTCGACAGCAATGGCAGCTTGATCGACCTCAGCTCGCAGGCCACTGCGCGCATCGAAAGCACCATGCACGGCACCGGCACTGCCGGCGGCGACGCCACCCTGAGCTTTGCAGCTGCCTACGTCACCACCGGTGCTGCCGGCGCATCCACCGCCGGTCGCGGTGATGCCACCCTGCCGTTCATCCTGCAATACGAGTAACCCCGGCGCCCCGTGCACCGAACGCGCGAGGCCACACGGCCTCGCCATTCTCTTTTTTGATTACACCGGATAACCCTCATGCTGCCTCGTTCTATTGCCGCATGCCTGGGGCTGCTGGGCATGCTTATGGCTACCCAGGCCGCCGCCAGCATTTCATTGAATGCCACCCGTATCGTGTTCGATGGCGACCATAAAGAAGCCAATATCACCGTGCGCAACGGTAACCAGGATGTGTTGATTCAGTCCTGGGTCGACATGAATGATTCCAGCGGCAGCCGTGCGCCGTTTGCCGTCACCCCGCCACTGGCCCGGGTGTTCGCCAAGGAACAGCAACTGCTGCGCATCCTGTATGAAGGCACGGGCATGCCCACGGACCGCGAGTCGGTGGTGTGGTTGAACGTGCAGGAAATTCCCAAGGCCAGCGAGACCGAGAACACCTTGCAGTTGGCGATTCGCCAACGCATCAAGATTTTTTTCCGCCCTGCCGGCCTGACCGGCAGTGCGTTGCAGGCGCCTGCGCAGCTGGAGTGGACATTGGTCAAGCACGGCGCGCAAACGCTGTTGCAGGTGAAAAACCCGACGCTGTACCACGTGTCCATGGCCGACGTTAAGGTGCAGGCACAACTGGCGAGCGACTCGACCATGATCGCGCCCGGCGAGCAAAGACAGTTCGCGCTGAAGACGGCGCCAGCGCCCGGCCCGGTGCAACTGTCGTTTTCCAGCATCAATGACTACGGCGCACAGAATCATTACACCGCGCCCCTTTCGGGCATCGCTGCACACGCGACCGAATCACGCCTCAACCCCTAAGCACTTTTTCTAACCCACAGGCTCACGTTGCGTGCGTGTTCGCGTGCCCGCCTGTTCGCCAATCAGGGATGTCACAGGTCTTCGCATGTCTTTTCTTTCCAGTAACAGGCCCGCGCGTGGCGCACTGAAGTTGAAGACGCTGTCGTTCGCGATTGCCGCCAGCCTGCCGGCCTGGGCGATGGCCGAGGACACTGCGCAAACCTTCAACACCACGTTCCTGCAAGGCTCGCAGTCGACGGTCGACCTGCAGCAATTGCTCTCGGCCAACAGCGTGCTGCCGGGCAATTACCGCGTCGACCTGTACAGCAACGAAGTGCTGGTGGGCCGGCGCGACATCGACTTCAAGCGCAACCCGAAAAACGACCGAGTCGAAGCCTGCCTGACCCTCGATCTGCTCAAGCAGCTGGGCATCGACATGCACCGCCTCCAGGCCGAAGGCAAAATCGACCCGCAGCACCCGCAGGAATGCTACGCCCTGGCCGAGATGATCGAGGAGGCCAGCGTGCGTTACGACAGCAGCCGCCTGCGCCTGATGGCGAGCATTCCGCAGGTGGCCATGCAGCGCGGCATGCGCGGTTACGTCGACCCGCAATTATGGGATGACGGCGTGCCCGCAGCGTTTATCAACTACCAGCTCAACAGCAGCCGCACCGCCGGCGACTACAAAACGCGCCTCTCGAATAACCTCGGCCTGCGCAACGGCATCAACCTGGGCGCGTGGCGCCTGCGCAATGAATCGAACCTGAGCGGCGGCACCGGACGCTCGAACACTTACACCAGCAACCGTACTTACCTGCAGCACGACGTGACCGCGATCAAGGGCCAGTTCAGCGCCGGTGAGATCTTCTCCGACACCGACCTGTTCGACAGCGTGCGTTATCGCGGCCTCAAGCTGGCCTCCGATGACGGCATGCGTGCCGACAGCGAGCGCGGTTATGCGCCGGTGATCCGTGGCGTGGCGCAGACCAACGCGACGGTGGAAATCCGCCAGAACGACTACATCCTCTACACCGCCAACGTTGCGCCGGGGCCGTTCGAGATCAACGACATCTACCCCAGCGGCTCCAACGGCGACCTGCAAATCACCGTGATCGAAGCCGACGGGACGCGCCGCGTGACGATGCAGGCGTTTTCCAGCTTGCCGATCATGGTGCGTGAAGGCCAGGTCAAGTACAGCCTCTCGGCGGGTACCTTCAAGAGCAACGCCGATGGCCTGGCGAGCCCGCGTTTTCTCAGCGGCACCCTGGCGTACGGCCTGACCAGCAACCTCAGCGGGATCGTCGGGTTGCAGGCCAGCGAGGACTACAACGCACTGTCCATTGGCGCCGGCAAGAACACCTCGTTCGGCGCCTTCTCGCTGGACACCACGCACTCCTCCAGCAAGGCCCTGGGGAAAACCACCCAGGGCAGCAGCGTGCGGGCGCTGTATGCAAAAACCTTCACCGGCACCGACACCAACTTCACCCTGGCCGCCTACCGCTACTCCACCGAGGGCTATCGCACCCTCAGCGACCATGTCGAAGACAGCAGCCAGGATGTGCGTGTGCGCACCGGCCACTCAAAAACCCGCACCGACCTGACCATCAACCAGAGCATCGGGCGCAACAACGAATTTGGCAGCGTGTACGTGAATGCCAGTGACCAGCGCTACTGGAATCGCGGCGGCTCGCAGAGCTTCTCGGCCGGCTACACCAGCAACTGGGGCGAGCTGAGCTACAACCTCGGCGTAACGCGCACCAAGCAGATCGTCACCTGGGGCCAGCCGAGCAGCGACACGCAGTTGAACCTGTCGATTTCGTTCCCTCTGGGCAGCCAGGCCCGCGCGCCGCGTGCGTTTGTCACCACCAGCCGGCAGCACGGCGACACCACCACGCAGGCGGGCATCAATGGCTACGTCGCCGATACCAGCGACACGTTCTATTCGGTGCAGGCCGGCCACAGCGACACCAGCGGGGATTCCGGTTCGGTGAACATCAACAGCCGGACGTCCGTGGCCGATGTGAGCCTGGGCTACAGCCAGGGCCAGGGTTACAACTCGCAGAACCTCAACCTCGCCGGCTCCGTGGTCGCTCACGCGGGCGGTATCAACCTGGGGCAGACGGTCAGTGAGACGTTCGCACTGGCCGAAGTGCCGGGCATTTCCGGCGCCAAGATCAGCAGCTACAGCGGCGTAGAGACCGGCTATAACGGCTATGCGGTGATCCCCAATGCCCAGCCTTATCGGGTGAACTGGGTGAGCCTGGACACCCGCGACCTGGGCGGCAATGTGGAAATCACCAACGCCACCCAGCAAGTGGTGCCGCGCCGTGGCGCGATCGTGGTGGCGCACTACAGCGGCACCACCGGGCGCCGGGTGTTGTTCGAGTTGTTTGATGCGCAGCACAAGCCTCTGTCGTTCGGCGCTTCGCTGGAAGACTCGGCCGGCAAGCAACTGGCGATTGCAGACCCAAATGGCAATGCGCTGGCGTTGGTGGAAGAGGATCAAGGCACGCTGGTCATCAAGTGGGGCGATCAGCAATGCAGCGCAAGCTATGCGTTGGCGCCGCAGAACAAGGCGCTGAACTATGAGCGCCAGGCGTTGGTGTGTGGGCCTTGAAGGGGCAATCCATATCCTTGCTGTCTGATTCACGAAGATCCAAATGTGGGAGCGGGTTTGCGCGCGAACGCAGTGTGTCAGTCACCAGATACATCAACTGACACTCCGCCTTCTCGAGCAATCCTGCTCCCACATTTGGGTTGAGGTACAGCTTAAGGTCAGTGTTTAGGCTAAGGTGCTGCCGATGCGCCCTCCTCTTCGAGACTTGCCCATGCGTAACCTGATTTTCGCCGGCGTTTGCCTGCTGACCACCGCCCTCGCGGGCTGCCAGCAAACCCCACCGGCCAACGACCAACTCGACGCCGTGCTCTGGACCCAGACCTCCATCGAGCACGAGTTGATCTACCGCCAGCTGTTCGCCACCGCCACCCGCCAGCTCGACGTGGCCCTTGCCGACCCTACCTGGGACGCCCTGCCGTTCCCGCCGCGCAACCTGACTGGCCTGCCCCCGGCCGTGGTCGTCGATATCGACGAAACCCTGCTCGACAACGTGCCACTCAACGCCCGCGACATCATCAATAATCAGGTCTACTCCTACGACCGCTGGAACACCTGGGTCGACCAGGCCAAGGCCCAGGCATTGCCGGGTGCAGTGGCGTTCCTGCAAGCGGCCGAGCAAAAAGGCATCAAGGTTTACTACCTCACCAACCGCGAACACAGCCAGGTCGCGGCCACGGTCGCCAACCTGCGCCTGCGCAGCTTCCCGGTGGACAGCGACGAGCAAGTGCTGGCCGCCAGCACGCCGACCGGCCATTGCGAAAGCGCCGGTTATGGCAAAAATTGCCGCCGCCAATGGGTCGCCAGCCACGCCCGCGTTTTATTGATGGCGGGCGATTCGCTGGGGGACTTCGTGCAGGCCGAGCACAACACCCTCGCGGACCAGCGCAAGGCCGTCGCACCGTATGTGAATTGGCTGGGGCAGCGCTGGTTTTTGCTGCCGAACCCGAGCTATGGCAACTGGTACAGCGCGCCGTATGGCGATGATGAGAAGTTGCCGTTTGAACGTAAACGCCAACTTAAGCAGCAGGCGTTGCAGTTGGAGGAATAAAGGGCTGGCTGGGGCTCAGGCTTTCACGTTCTGCCGGATGTTCCAGCCAAACTTCACCGGCCCACCGTCCTTGCCGCCATCGGCTTTCTGCGGTTGGTAACTGACGTCGACGGTGGCGAAATTCAAGGCGAAACTGTCGTGCAGTACATCGGCGCCGTTTTCAGCACTCGTGCTGTAGGACACCACCATGACCTCCTTCAGGGTGATCACCAGATACTCCACCGGGCTCGCGCCTCCCGCCTTGCGCACCACCAGTTTCGCCTCCGGATAATGCTTGCCGCTGGCGCAGGCCATCATCAGGTTAGGGCTGGATTTATCCAGCGGCTTTGTCAGGTTCAAGTTGGCAATAGTGACCTTGCCCGCACCGCCGCCCGTACCGCTGTGCATCGAACCTGACTGCGACATTCCCCACGCCCAGTGGGTGATATCGATCTCGTCGCGATGGGCTTGATCCCTTGACTCACCCTTGATGTCGCCCAGCTTCAAAAACATATCGACGGCCATGTTTGCTCCCTGCCTTGGTGTGCGTTGGTAGTGACGTGGGCGCACTTTTCCTTAGCCACCACGCTGCACGCAAGACGCCAAAGCGGGATAGAGACGCACCCCACTTGAATTGGCGAACCTTCCGACATTCATAGGTGCCTGCTGGTCTTTACGCTCTCGACTCCCACAAAAACCAGGCGTTCAGGATGACTGCGTCCCTGTTGAAAGACGGTTTCCCCTCGGCTCACCGCACCATGCGTCAGCGGATTGAAAGCAGTATTGATTTGCGTCGGCTGTTTTTTGCCATTGATACCGACCCGGGGCTGATTGGCGCGGGCGTGGTGTACATCGATGAGGCGTTCAACGTGGTGATACTGCGTGAGTTTCAGGCGGTATGCAGCGTGGTGCCGAAGAAGCTGGTGTTGCGCGAGGCGCCTCGTTATGTCGGGCCTGCGGAGTTCAAGCGGATGTTGGAGCATGAACCTCGGGAGTCGAGGTTGGTGGCGCAGGCGCTGAATACGGCAGTCACTTGTACGGGTGCGTTGTTGAGCTGGATGGTAGTTTCGAGTGGAATTGCGTTAATACCGTTTTCAGCGGGAGCGAGTACAGCTATTACGTTTATTGGCCAGGCTGCCTTGGCAGCCAGTCTCGCCCAATGTTTTATCGGCGTTGGTAGAACCGGCGCTGAGTTGATTGCTCCGCAAATTCTTGATCGTCTCGACAACGAGGTTTGGTATGAGGCCGCTACCTCTGTGCTGGATGGCGTCGCTTTACTTGGAATAGGAATATCAGCCCTGACGACAGTCAAAGCCATTAATGTGACTACCAGGGTAACGGGTAAACCCCTCAGACAAATACTCAAAGGGCTTACGCGACAAGAGCGGGTAAAATTCAACGATGAATTGCTCAGAATCAACGACCCGCGATTGACGACGAAACTACTCAAATTGAAACAAGCTGCTGGCACCGCTTCCAAGCGCATCAGTGCGACACACATGCAACGTGCCACAGCCACTCACATAAGGGATGCATGCGCGGGAATACTGGGGATAACCAGCAGCGCAATGTCAGGGAACGTCAAGACCCTCGCTATTGGTATCTACGAGGAAGTCAGACCGTGAAAAAGCAGCGAGCTCAAAAAGCCCTGGAAAAAATGGGTTACAGCAATCAACCCGCTCTTGACTGGAAAAACATGAGCGCAGAAAACTTCTATTGTTCAGTTTTCTACTTAGAAGACCCTCGTTTACTGCGCAAACGCTACACACCCGTCATTGCTGGATGGATGCTTGCCGGCGGATTCTCAATTGCACTGACCGGTTTGCTGGTATTGGTCACCTATCTTTCCGGTGCACCGGACGATACAACGTTGCGAAATTGGTTTTTTTCCTGGCTGGCAATCACTGTAGTGTTTGGTATCGCCAAAGCTCGAGTGTTGTACGGTCACATTCATTGGATCTGGATTCATGTCGGCGTATACAGCATCTGTTTTATGGTCTCACTGGCCTCAATCATCTACGCCCCCAATATTTACCTCTACTCCACAGCCCTCCTCTGCCCCTTGATCGGCCTACTGATCCTCAACAGCCACCGCTGCCGCGAACTCCGTCACAAGATGGTAGAACTCCGCCATAAACGCGAAGCCATCATCGCGACCCTGAAAAAACAGGGCCGCTGGAAATGGTGGTAATCCCCTATCCGACTGCCTGCAACACCTCAGGCGCAGGCTCGGCGCGCGCCGCGGTGTGCCGATTTACCGGCACCGGCAAGCCCAAGTGCCCGCGCAAGGTGCTGTGGCTGTACTCACTGCGAAACAACCCGCGATCACGCAACAACGGCAGCACTTGATCGGTGAAGCGCGCGAAGTCGTCCGGCGCGCCCACGTGGATATTAAAACCGTCCACCGCCTCTTCGACAAACCAGCGTTCGATCTCGTCCGCCACGGTTTTGGGTGAACCGACAAAACTGGAGAACGGCTTGGCGAAGCGCAGCGCCGCCTGGCGCAAGGTCAGCCCTTGATCGCGGGCGACTTGCTTGATGTTCTCGGCATGCCCGCGATAGCCATTGCTGCCCAGGTCACCCAGGTCAGGGAACGGCTCATCCAGCGCGTACTGCGTGAAGTCGTGGTAGTTGAAAGGCCGACCCAATTGAACCAGCGCCTTGTGCAAGTCCAGCTCGCCGTTGCGCTCACGGTCGATGGCCTGGGCCTGTTCGTCGGTGTCGGCAATGATCGGCGAGATGCCGGGCAGGATGGTCACGTGGTCGGGGTTGCGCCCGGCGGCGGCAGTGCGTTGTTTGATGTCGCGGTAGTAGGCCTGGGCGTCTTCAAAATTGCCCACGCCGGCGAAAACCCCTTCGGCGTAGTTCGCCGCCAGGCTGCGTCCGGACTCGGAGATCCCGGCCTGGAAGATCACCGGTTGGCCTTGGGCCGAACGGGCAATATTCAGCGGCCCGGTGACTGAGAAAAACTCACCGTGGTGGTCCAGGCGATGCTGACGTTGGGGGTCGAGGAACACCTTGCTGGCTTTGTCGCGCACGAAGGCGTCGTCCTCGTAGGAATCCCACAGCCCTTGCACCACTTCCAAGTGCTCAGCCGCACGGCGATAGCGCTCGGTGTGGTCGATATGCTGCTCACGGCCGAAGTTACCGGCAGCGCCTTCCAGGCCGGTGGTCACCACGTTCCAGCCGGCGCGGCCGCCACTGATCAAGTCCAGGGAGGCGAACTGCCGCGCCACGTTGAAAGGTTCGGTGTAGGACGTGGTCAGTGTGGCGACCAAGCCGATTTTCGAGGTGGCACCGGCCACTGCCGAGAGCAGGGTCAGCGGCTCCAGGCGGTTGAGAAAGTGCGGCGCCGAATCCGCGGTGATGTAGGGGCTGTCGACGATGAACACCAGGTCGAACTTCGCCGCTTCGGCCTGCTGCGCCTGGGCGCGATACCAGTCGATGTCGACACTGGCATCGCCGGGGATTTGCGGGTGCAGCCATTCGTTTTGCGCCGTGCCGACGCCAGTGAGAATGGCGCCGAACTTGAGTTGCCGGGGGGATGTGGACATTTTGATGCTCCTCCGTGGATAAACATGAATCACTGTGGCGAGCGCGCTTGTTGTGGCGAACAGGCTTGTTGTGGCGAGCGGGCTTGCCCCGCGTTGGGCTGCGAAGCGGCCCCAACACCTCTCGCCCCAGTTCTTTCTGGATGAACTCGGTGCCTGTAGTGGGCCGCTACGCAGCCCAACGCGTGGCCAGCGCGCTCGCCACGACACCCGCGCAGACCCCAAAAATCAGGCCGTACGGGCGGCAATGGCTTCAACTTCCACCAGCGCTCCCGGCAAGGGCAACGCCACCACTTGCAACGCAGTGCGTGCCGGCTTGTTCGGTTGTTCGGTCGTGCCAAAGAACTGCGTATAACCACGCTGCAACCCGGCAAAGTCGAGCTTGCCACCGGTTTCTTCAGCACCGACCAGAAAAACCCGCAACTGCACGATATCGCCCAGGTCCAGGTCTTGTTGCTGAAGGATCTTGCGCAGTTTGTTGAACACCGACACCGTCTGCACTTCGGTGCTGCCGTACGCGGCTGGCGTGCCCGCCGGGGCCTGGGCGTCGGCAAGATCCGGCAAGGTGCCGCTGACGAAAATCAGGCTGGCAGACGCCGGCACAGTCACGGTTTGCGAGATCGGAAAATCACCGACGCGGGTACGTTGGATGCTGTCGCTCATGAGAATGCTCCTTAAGACGCGGCCAATGCCGCACGCTGTGTTTGTTGCGTCACGCGGTCCGCCAGTTGCGCAACCACATGGCGCGCCGAGTTGGCCGCCGATTCCTGCCAGATACCCACACCGCTTTGCACCAGACCGTCCCCGGCGAAATACACGCGGCCATGGGCCTGTTCGAGCAAGGCGCTGGCGTCGGCGGGGAAGTGTTCGCGTTGCAGCCACGGGCCTTCGCTGTAGGGGATCTGTTCCCAGGACACGGCCAGCGGGTTGCGCAGGTGTTTTGAGTAACCCGGATGCAACAGCTCCACGGCCTCCCTGGAGGTGGCGTACTGCTGATCGAACGGCTGCGCGCCAAATACGTCGGCGCCCTCCCCGGTCACGTAACCGGCCACCAGCAACCCTTCGCGGGTGTTGAGGTCGTTGCTTGGGTACCAGAGCAGGCGCGCCGGGTGTTCGATCCAGGACAGGCCGCCGTAGGTGCGGTAGTCGGTTTCCCAGAAGCGCGGCGATTGCCACGCCACTTTGGTGGCCTGGTCGCTGCGGGTGCTGAGCAACGCGGCCTTGATCGGGTCGCTGAAATCAGTATCGAGTTTGGCCAGCAGCGGCAGCGGCAACGTCGAGACCAGATAGTCGGCGCGCACCACCTGTTCGCGGCCACTGTGCTGGTCGTGATAAGTCACTGCCACGCCGTGTTCCAGCTGGCGGATTTGCCTGACCTGCGCGCCCAATTGCACGTGTTCGCTGACGCGCTGGTAAAAGGCATCGGTGATGCGGTCCATGCCGCCCACCGGTTGGAACATGGTCGCCGAAAACTCAGGGAACTCCGTGTGCAATAACGCGCCCCACAGCTCGGGATGCAGCAGCCGATCCAGTGCCAGCGGGCTTCGCGTGGCGGGCAATGCGCCGGGGTGCGCAGGCGATTCCAGGTGACCGGCGCGCAGGCTGCCTTCATAGGCCAGCGCTTGCGACAGGTCGCCGTACACCTGCAAAAACGCCAGCAAGCGCGTGCGCTCTTCGCTGCTCAACACATCATCGAGCGCATCGCGCTGCACGGCCTTGGCCAGCAAGCCGGACAAGTGCCCGCGCGTATCGTTGATCGCCTGGCCAACGGTGAATGCCGGCTGTTGCAGGTCCGGGCGCACCTGGGCGCCATGGCTGCTGTTGACCAGCACTTCGAGCGGTACGCCCAGCTCGCTGCAATAGTCGAGAATCGTACGGTGCTGGCTGGGAATCCTGGCCGGGCCGGCGTTGAAATACAGGCCCTGATCGAATGCCACGGTTTGCGTGCGGCCGTCCTTGTAGTCCACGCGGTCGCCATGGCGCAGGGTCCAGGTGCGCCCGCCGACGCGATTGCGCGCCTCAAGCACTTGCACACTGAACCCGGCGCGGGTCAGTTCCAACGCAGTGACCAGCCCGGCAATGCCAGCGCCCAGCACCAGCACGCGGGTGCCCTGCCCCAGGCCGGGCTTGAGTTTCAGCGGCTGTGGGCGTCGGTGCGACGACGGCCCCAGGCCCAATGCTGCGAGTGCATCCTTGACGGCCGGCTCGCCGCCGACTACGGCGATGCTCGACAGCGCTTCACGTCGTGTCAGTCCCATGATCGATGCTCCTAGTCCGGCAGGCCCGGTGGGTTGATCAGCGACGTGTCGACGCGCTCGATGTCCAGGCCCCAACGCTGCAGCACCTGTTCGTATTGGCCACCGGCAATCGCGCCTTCAAGTGCCGTGTGAATCGGCTGGACCAGGCCGTTGTCCTTGCGCGTGGTCACGGCGATATCCGCTTTCAGCGGCCAGCCACCATTGACCGTGCCGACACGCTTGATGCCGCCGGTGATGGCCGCCGAATAGGCGTACACCGAGTTGGGCCCGAACAGCGCATCGCTGCGCCCCGATTGCACCGCCAGCTGCGCGGCGGCCTGGTCGTCGAAGTACTGCAACAGCGCAGGTTTGATGCCGGCCTTTTCATTCGCCTCGTTCCACGCCAGCAGGACCTTTTCCTGGTTGGTGCCGGAGCCGACGATGATCTTCAGCCCGGCAATGTCGGAGGCTTGTTTGATCTCGGTGATCTTGCTGGTGCTCTTGACGTAAAACCCCAGCACATCCTGGCGATACGTGGCGAAGTCAAAACGCTTCTTGCGTGCTTCGGTCACGGTGACGTTGCTGATCACCGCGTCGTATTTGCCCGAGCTGACACCCAGCGGCCAATCTTCCCAACTGGTCTGCACCACGTTGAGTTGCAGGCCAAGACTGTCGGCGACCAGCTGCGCGGTGTCGGCCTCGCTGCCGATGGTGGTCTTGTCGTCATTGGCCAGCAGCGCCAGCGGTGGCCCGGCCACGCCGGACACGGCCACGGTGAACTTGCCCGGCTGGGCAAACTTGAAGCCCGGCGGAATCTGCGCGATGGCCGCTTCGTTGCGCGGCACATGAATGCGCACGCGGTCAGGGCTGAGGTCGACCTGTTGCACGGCGAAAGCGGTTTGCGCGGTGCTGACGGCTAGCGCCAGCAAGGCTACGCGAGCGGTATGGATGAACATGGCAGTCACTCCTTGAACTAAAGCACCTTGCCGAGAAAGGCCACGGTGCGGGGATGTCGGGGTTGGCGGAAAATCTGTTCGGGCGGGCCCTCTTCGATCAATTGGCCGTCGCACAGAAACACCACGTGGTCGGCCACCTCGCGGGCGAAACCGATCTCGTGGGTGACGATCACCAGGGTCACGCCCAGTTGGGTCAGGCCCTTGATCACATCGAGCACTTCGCCCACCAGTTCCGGGTCGAGGGCTGAAGTGGGTTCGTCAAACAGCAGCACCTTGGGGTCCAGCGCCAGGGCACGGGCGATGGCCACGCGCTGTTGCTGGCCGCCGGAGAGCTGGCGTGGGTAGGCATCGACCTTGTCTGCCAGGCCGACCTTGGCCAGCAGTTCGGACGCCTTGGCCTGCGCCTCGGCCCTGCTCCAGCGCTTGTGCGCCAACGGCGCTTCGGCGATGTTTTCCCAGGCGGTGAGGTGCGGGAACAGGTTGAAGTTCTGGAACACGAAGCCCACGTCGATGCGGCGTTTAAGAATCTCGCGTTCTTTCAATTCGTAGAGCAGGTCACCCTTGCGGCGGTAACCGACGTATTCACCGTCGATGGTGATGTGCCCGCTGTCGATCTTCTCCAGGTGGTTGATGGTGCGCAGCAAGGTGGATTTGCCCGAGCCGGACGGCCCGAGAATCACCGTGACCTTGCCCGGGTCGATGGTCAGGTCGATGTCTTTGAGCACCTGCTGGTTGCCAAAGCGCTTGCCCACGCCCTGGATCTGGATGCGCCCGGCGCGTGCGTCACTCATGGGTTTTCTCCTTGAGCCAGCGACGGATGCGTTGCAGCGGCGTCGGCGGCAACACGCGTGCGGTGCCACGCGCGAAGTGGCGCTCGACGTAGTACTGGGCGCTGGTCAGCACGGTGGTGATGATCAGGTACCACACGGTGGCCACAATCAGCAGCGGGATCACCGCCTGGGTGCGGTTGTAGATGACCTGCACGGTGTAGAACAGCTCCGGCAAGGCCAGCACGTAGACGATGGAGGTGCCCTTGACCAGGCCGATGATTTCGTTGAAACCCGAGGGCAGAATCGAGCGCAAGGCCTGGGGCAGAATGATGCGGAAGATACGGCGCGAGGCCGGCAAACCCAAGGCCGCCGCCGCTTCATGCTGGCCGGCATCTACGCCGATCAGGCCGCCGCGAATGATCTCTGCCGCGTAGGCCGCTTGCATCAGGCTCAGGCCCAACACCGCCACGGTGAATTGACTGAGCACATCCACCGTCGACCATTCGGCGAACACCACGCCGGTGAACGGCACGCCGAGCACGATGTGGTCATACAGGTACGCAAAGTTGTAGAGGATGATCAGCACCAGCAGCGCCGGCATCGAGCGGAAAAACCAGATATAGCCCCAGGCCAACGCCGCCAGCAGCGGCGAGCCCGACAGTCGCGCCAAGGCCAACGCAGTGCCGAGGATGATGCTGAACACGGTGCTGAGCAATGTCAGCAACAGCGTCTGGCCCAGGCCACGCAGCACCGACGGCGAGAAGAACCACTGGCCGAATACGCCCCACTCCCAACGCGGGTTGGTGGCCAGCGAATGCACGATGGCGAGCAGCACCAGCGCGGCGAAAATCGACCCGGCCCAACGCCACGGGTGTCGGGCCGGCACTACGTGCAAGGCTTTGATCGGCGTTGCGACACGCGCCTGGCGAACCGGGTAGTCGGTGACCTCATCGATCAGGTCATAGGTTTTGGCGACAATGGGCATGGTCTATTCCTCGCGAGTTGCGGCCTTAGAAGGCGTAAGTCAGCCGGGTGTAGTAGTACCCGCCGGTAAAACCGTAGGGCGAATACGTGCCGTAGCTGGCGAGCATGGTGCTGCTCGGCACGCCTTGTTTTTTGGGGTATTGGTCGAACAGGTTCTTGGCGCCGACGGCGACGTTCAGGTCTTTGGTGAGGTTGTAGCCAAGGTCGAGGTCGGTGATCCACTTGGCGCTGTAGACCCGGTCGAGGCTACGGTCGGCGGAGACGTTGACCTCTTTGTACGAGCCGTAACGGGTCAGGGCCAGGTTAAGGTTGAAGCGGTCGATGCTCCAGTCACCGCCCAGGATCAGCTTGGTCTTGGGCTGCACATCGGTGATCAGGCCGCGGGCCTGGCGGTCCATCAGGTCATAGGAGGTGCCAAGGATGTCAGTGGACGCCTTGTAGTTGAGGATCTTGGTCTGGTTCCAGTTGAACGCCGCCGTCCACTTCAGCGAGCCGTACGGGCCGATGTCCTGGTTGTAGTTGCTGACCAGGTCCACGCCTTTGGTGCGGGTGTCGGCGCCGTTGATGAAGTACTGGCCGCCGGAGGTGGAGTTGATGCCGTTGTTCTGCAAGACCTGGGTGACTTCCGGGCCGAGCAAGGTGCCGGTCAGGGTGATGCGGTCACGCAGGTTGATCACGTAGGCGTCGGCGGTGAAGTTCAAGCGGTCGGTGGGCGTGAGGGTGAAACCGAGGCTGAAGTTGGTCGAGCGCTCGGGTTTCAAGCCTTCGGCGCCCAAGGCCTTGGCCGCCGCCGACCCCACGGGCAACACGCCGTAGTTGATCGATTGATACACGCCGTCGACCACGCCATAGGTCGTGGAGCGCGCGCTGAACAGGCTGTTGGCCAGGGACGGCGCGCGAAAACCATTGCTGACCGTAGCGCGCACGGCGAGCTGCGGGGTGAAATCGTAGCGCGTGGTCAGCTTGCCGCTGCGGGTCGCGCCGACGCCTTCGTTGTAATGCTCATAGCGAAACGCGGTGCCCACGTACCAGTCCGGCAGGGGGTTGAACCCAACATCCACATAGCTGGCGAGGCTGTTGCGCGAGGCACTGCTTTCCTCAGCCGGTGAAATGCCGTTGGTGACCTGCGCCCCGGACGACGCGCAATTGCCCGGCGCCACGCAGTAACCGCCATTGGCATAGGAGGCGTAGTCACCGGCCTGCACCTCATAGGTGTCGCGCCGATGCTCAAAGCCATAAGACAGGTCCAGCGGCTTTTGCAGGCCAATGTCGAAGCCGCGCTTGAAGTCGAGGTTGGTGGTCAGCTCGGTGGAAATCCAGGTGCCGGAGGTGAAGCTGTTGGGCGTGTACTCGCCCAGCGACGGATTCTGGTTATGGGTGGTGCCCTGCTCCGCTTCGTTGCGCCCGTAGGTGGTGGACAAATCCCAGTCCCACGCGCCGACCGTGCCCTTGCCGCCGAACGCGGCCTGGAAATCATCCTCGTCGATGTACCAGGTCGGCGTGTAGCCGGCCGGGTAGCCATTGGGCCCGGTGGTGATGGTGTTGGTGATGGTCGGCAAGCGGAAGTTCTGGCCTTGCTCGGCCTTGCGTCGCGAGTAAGTGGTGAAGGAATACAGGCTCAAACTGTCATCAATCGGCAGCTCGGCGTTGTAGCCCAGGGTCAGCAGGTTGGTCTTGGGCGTGCCGTAGCCGCCATAAGTGGACTTGCCCGCCAGGCCGTAGGCTTGCTCGTAGGTGTAGCCGTTGGCGCTGGCCTTGTTGTCGTCATTCTGGCTGCGTGCATCCAGGGCCAACTGCACGATGCCGCCGTCGCCGATTTCGAAACCCTTGTTGAGGCTTTGCTGCACGGTCTGTTTTTTGCCGTCGTAGCCCTGGCCGATGTTGGTCACAGCGGTGCCGCTGGTGTCGGCCTTGAGGATCACGTTGATCACCCCGGCGATGGCGTCCGAGCCGTATTGGGCGGCAGCGCCGTCACGCAGCACTTCAACGTGGTCGATGGCGCTGATCGGGATCAGGTCGAGGTCGGCCGGTGCGGCGCCGGTGTTGATGCCGTTGATGTTCAAGGTGGCGCTGGTGTGACGGCGTTTGCCGTTGACCAGCACCAGCACTTCGGCGGCACTCAGGCCGCGCAGGTTCGGGGCGCGGGCAATGCCGCTGGCGTCCCAACCGGTTTTTTCCGGCAGGGTCAGCGACGGGATCACCGCGCTCAGGGCTTCCATCAAACCGGGCTTGCCGGTGCTTTGCAGTTGCTTGGCGCTGACGACATCGATTGGCACCGGGCTGCTGGTGACGGTGCGCTGCTCGGCGCCACGGTTGCCGGTGACCACCACGGTGGACAGGGTGCTGTCGTCCTGGGCCTGGGCCGTGTGTGTCAGTAAGGCCAGCGCCAGTGCGGCGGTGGGGTGTAAAACGTGCTTCATGGCCACTCCAGACTTTCCAGATCGCGAAGTCGGGCGCTCGCGCGGTCGTGCGCGGTGCTCGGATTTTTCGAGGGTGTTTCGGCGATTGGAAACTAGGTGTGGAGCGAGCGAGGGGTTTGAATGGGCAACATACGTTGAACTCCGTTCCAACGATTCTGCCGCAGGGCCTTTACCCGGTTATGGCGCGCAGAATCTGAATCACGCTGGGTACCATCCGAGGTCAGGGGTAGGCTGTTGCGATCAAACATAACGGAATGGATTTCAAAAATATAATGCTATTTGGGTATAAGCTAATATTCTCTACTTTCATTATTTATCAATAATTTTATTCGTATTGGTAATGTCTTCTTGAGATCAGGCGCGGGTTGCCAGCGTGGTTTAACGGAGCGCCCAAGATCAAAATCTACAGCACGGCAACCTGACAGCCGACCTGACCCTGGAGGCTGCACTCGACCAAATGTGAGAGCTGGCTGGCCTGCGATGCAGACAACCCGGTGTATCAGCCATACCCGGTTGATGCCATCGCAGGCAAGCCAGCTCCCACACTTGGATCTCTGTGCACCAGACAAAGATGGGTTGCTGTGCTTTTGCTTCTACCACTCAGGTCGGCTACCAGGCCGCCGTGCTCTGCTTATGATCTTGATCTTGATCTGCTTTTGACTTCGATCTCAGGCGCCCCGTTAAACCACGCTGGCCGAACGCAGGTTTTGGAGCGTGGGTAAACCGGCAGGACGCCGGTTTAGCCGTGTTGGGCCATGGATGGCCCATCGCGGCGGCCCACGCTCCAAAGCCTGCGTGAGGGCACACCGAGCCCAGGCGAGGTGCCGAGTGGTGGGGCTAGGACCTTTTGGTTACTTTTGGGTCCCTCCAAAAGTGACCCGCTGTAAGAGCGGAACCAATAGCAGCCGTTACCACAGCAACGGATATGCACCCAATCGACCTAAAAAAGCGCAAGCCCAAAGACCGCCATCGCAGGCGACCCTGCTCCCACATTCTCTACCGCCTCCCTCACTTCATCTCGCCGGCCGCAGCAACTGCATCTGCTGGCGATAATCATCCGTCACCTGCCGCGCCTGGCTGCTGCTGGTAATCACCCGAGGCGTAATCAACACAATCAACTCCGTGCGATCCTTGGACTTGCTGGTGTTACCAAACAACCACCCCAACCCAGGAATCTTGCCCAAATACGGCACAGCACTGACACTCTGCGCGTTGTCCTGCTTGATCAACCCGCCCAGCAACACCGTCTGCCCACTTTGCACCGCCACCTGCGTCGACACCGACCGCGTCGATATCCGCGGATTCACCGGCGTATCACTGGTACCACTCTGAGTCTGGGCATCACTGACCTGCTGCTGAATATCCATGTACACCAACCCGCCCGGATTAATGCGCGGCACCACATCCAGAATCACCCCGGTCTGCACGTATTCGACGCTGCTCAAAGTGGAATCGGCGTTGCCGGTATTCACCGTGGTCTGACTGATAGGAATGTTATCCCCCACCTGAATCTGCGCCGGCTGGTTATTCATCACCACCAACGACGGCGCCGACAGCACCTGAGTGCGCCCATTGGTCTCAAGCGCATGCAACGCCACCTGCAAATTGGCGCTGACAAACGAGTAAAACAACGAATCCGACGCCCCCAGCCCTGCGCCGCCGCCCCCTAGCGCCCCCTGGCTACCCGAGGCATTTGCCACCGTCTTACTCCCCGAGTTCCCCGCCAGGCGGCCCAGATACCACTGCACCCCAAGGTCCAGCTCCCCGGCCAACTTGACCTCAAGAATGCGCGTCTCGATCTGCACCTGAAGCGGCGGATTATCAAGGCGTTTGATCGCCGCTTCGATCTCCTTCCACTGCGCCGGACGCGTGCGCACCAGCAGCTGATTACTGCTCTTCTGCGCCGTAATCCGAGTACCGGCTTCAAGACTTTTATCCGGCGCAGGCGCAGCAACGTCCGGTGCTTGCTCAGGCTCGTCGGCGGGCGGCGGCGCATCTTGCAACCCGCCGGCATTGCTGTTGAGCGACGACAACGTAGCCGTGCGCAAGCCCGGCGCAACCTTCGCCGGCGCGTCGTCCTTGATCGCGTCATTGCCATAGATCTGGCGCAGGTACTTGGCCAGGTCCGACGCCTTCATATTGCGCACATCGTAGACATACATCTGCGGTTCGTTACCGCCGCCCTCATCGATGGTGCGGATCCAGTCACCCACCTCGCTGAGGTACTGCGGCTGTGAAGAAATCGCCACCACCGAATTGGTGCGCTCAATCGGCAAAAACCGCAGCATGCCCGCCAACGGCATGCCACTGTCCGGGCCGAACATGGCTTGCAGCTCGGGCATCAACTCGGCGACTGACGCGCGTTGCAGGCCGAACACGCCCACCGACATGCCCTTGAGCCAGTCCACATCAAAGGTGTCGATGGTCTCCTGATAGTTGGCCAGCTCCTCCGGGGTGCCGGCCAGGCTGAGGATATTGCGCGCCGGGTCCACCAGCAAAAACGCGTTCTCGCGCGCAAACGGCTTGAGCAGCTTCTGCATCTCGGTGGCGGAGATATACCGCAGTGGGAACAACCGCGCAGAGAGGCCGCTGGACGGCGCCGCCACGTGCATTTGCGGCACCAGCTTGCCGGCCACGGCCTGGTCGGCGGGCAGGATCACATAGCGCTGGCCCTGGCGGATCATCGCGTTGTCGGTCCAGGACAGCAGGGTTTCCAGAATCGACAACGCCTGCTGCTTGTCCACCGGTTTGGAGGTGGAGAAGCTGACATTGCCCTTCACGCCCTGGGCGATGCTGTAGTTTTCGTGCAGCAGGTCGCCCATCACGCTGTTGATCACTGCCTCGATGGGCTGGTCGGCGAAATTGAACACGATGTCGCCGCTTTGCTCCTTCGCGCTCGGCGTTGCGCTGGGCGGGCGCACGAACTGCTGGTTGCCACGGATCACCTGGCGCTGTGGCGCTGACCTGGTTGCAAGCGGCGGGCTTTGCGGTGCAGGCGCCTCAGTCGGCGGTCGTTGCGAACCGGTGCCCTGCATGGCTTCGTGCAGCAGCTCGTCGTCCGGGTCGGGGCGGTCGGGGAAGGCGCCACAGCCGCCCAGTGCGAGGGCGGTGGCCAGGCAAAATGTTGAAGTGCGCATGTCGATCAAGGGAGGAGCTCGCGGGGAAGAGTAATCGGGGGCCGGGGGGACGGCGGCGGCAGGCGCTTGGCATAGAGGTTCAAGGTTTGCGTACGGCCATCCAGGGCAAAACGGGCGTATTGCGGCGTCAGGTGTTCCAGGCGCCAGCCGTTGGGCAGCGTCTGGCCCAGGCGCACGGTCAGCGGACGGCCGTCGGCCTGCTTGAGCATCGCCAGTTGCAGGTTGCCGGTGATCATGATGCCGCTGAGGGTCAGGTTGGCCAGGCTCGAGACCCGGGCTTTGCCCACCACGCTGTCGGGGCTGCGATCAGGGCTGAACAGCGGCGTTTGCCAGGTGGCGGCAAGGCTGTCGAGCGTGACGCTTGGCGCCACGCGCGCACTGACCGCAGGGTGCGCGCGCGCGACGGGTTCGGGCAGCCACTGCGGTTGATCGCCGATGCTGCTGAGGATGACCGCCATCAGCACGCCGAGTAACCCAGCCAAGCCGAGCAAGCCCCATTCCAGGGGGCGCAGGGCGCCGATCATCGCGCCACCTGCGGTTGCAGATAGCCGCGCACCAACAGCTGCACCAGCAGTTTTCCCGCCCCACCGGTGGCGGGCGCCTGCTGGCCACGGCGGATGCGCAGCTCATCCACAAACAAAAACGGCGGCTGGTACTCCAGCTCATGCAGCACCGCTTCCAAGGGCTCGATGGCGCAGTTCAGGGTCAGGCTGACTTTGACCTGGCGATACGGCTCGCCCTCGTCCTGCTCCGGGGTGATGGGCTTGCGCTGGGTCAGGCTGCAGCCGCCGCCGAGCGTGGCGTGGCTGTTGATCAGGTCGGCAAGGCGCTGCATCAGGTCGGCGGCCACCACGTCGGGGTCATCGCCCGGCAACAGGCTGGTGCTGCTCGCCGGGTCCTGGCGGGCCTGTTGAAGTTGCTGGCGCAGCGCATCGCCCTGGCGCACCACGCCGGCGTAGCGTTGCTGCTGCTCGCGCAACTGCTCGGCCTGTTCGCCCATGTCACGCAAGGGGCCGGCGAACCAGCTGTCGATCAACAGCCAGTAGGCCGCGCCGACGACCACGGCCAGCAATAACAAGGCCGCGCCGCGACGTTCACGGGGTGTGAGGGGTCGGCGCATCGGCGGCCTCCTGGCGTAGGTGGGCACGCAAGGCAAACTGGTCCTTGCCGGTGCGCGCATCGGGTTGAATCACCCCTTCGAACTGGGCGTTTTCCAGGCTGTGGCAACCCTTGATGCGGGTGATCAGCGCGCTGGCCTTGGCGCTTTGCCCGGAGATGGAAATCTCGCCGTCCTTGACGTCCAACTGGTCGAGCCAGGTGTCGGCGGGCAGGCAGGTGGTGAGGTCATTGAGCAACGCGGCCAAGGGCGGCTGTGCCAGTTTGCGCTGGGTCAGGTATTGCGCCGCGCCACGGGTATTGAGCAGTTGCTGGCGCAGGGCGTGCACCTCGGCAACCTGGGCTTTTTGCTGCTGCACGCTGGCGTGCATGGTGTCGAGCACGCGCTGGCGGTCGTTGAGCCACAGCCACATCGCCGCAATCAGCAAGGCGCCACACAGCCACGGCAGGCTGCGTTGCAGGCCTTTGCCGGAGTGGCGTTGGCGCGGTCGCAGCGGCGCCGGGAGCAAGTCGATGCCCAGGTGGTTCACGTCCACCCGATGAGGGTGCACGCCGAGGGCGGCGCAGTCGGTGAGGATCTGGTCCAGCTGTTCGCGCAGGATCGCCACCAGTGTGACTTGCAGGTGCGTGGCGGTGCGTTGATCCTGGCGCGCGACAAAGTACAGCCGGTCAGCCTCGAAGGGCGTGTAGCGATCCAGCTCGTACCCGACCACGGCGGTCAGGTTGCGCGCGGCGGCCAGCGGCAGTTGCACGGTTTGCAGCAGCACCGCGTCGGGCGCGAGCATCAACACCTGGCGCGCGCTACCGAGTGCGACCGGTTCGCTCAGCGGCCAGTGGCAGACCTGCTCAGGCGGCTCGCTCAGGGCCAGCCATTTCGGTACACAGGCGCGCAACTCCGCGAGCCACAGGCGCCAGCCCTGTTGCAGCAGGCTGCCACGCCAGTGCCGGGCGATGGGTTCCAGTCGATTCATTCTTGCCAACGCAGCACCCGGTAGGGTTGCGCGCTGTCCTCCGAGGGGCTCAATAAAACGGTGAGTTGCAGGCGTGCCTGATAGCCGCCGGGACGCTGTGCGTGGCTGTCGACCACCAGCACCACACCTGGGTCGGCGCCTTCGGCGTTCTGGCGCGGCAAGTTCAGCGCCTTGCGCATCAGCGGGCTGGCGAAGGCCGGGTCGGGTCGATCCAGGTCACTCCACAGGGTGATTTGCGGCAGCAATTGGCTGTACAGGGTCTGTGTCATGCCGGGCAGCTGGCGCACTTCTTCCAGCACCCGAAACGGCGGCAGGCCGTGCTTGCGGCGCGCCTCGAAGGCTTTGATCAATTGGTCGGCCTGGGCCTGGGTGGCGCCGCAGGCCAGGGCCAGGCGCATCAAGTCATCGGCCTCGGCGTTGATCAGGTAAAGCTTGCCGCGCTCGCTGCGCAGGCTGACGTGCAACTGGGCGTCGTCGAAGGTCAGCGCGATGTCACGGCCGTCGGCAATCCAGCGTCGATCGGCCAAGACCAGGGCGATGCCGGCTTCGGCAGCCAGCACGGTCTGGGTGTGCTGGCGCAACCACAGGGCCTGGCGGCTTTGCAGCTGTACCCAACCGGCCAGGCCGCCGAGCAGCACGCTGAGCAAGGCCAGCGCCCACAGCACCAGCAACAGCGCGGCGCCGCGTTGGCGCCTCATTCCTCCAGCGCTCCGCTTGCGAGGTTCAGACGCAGGGCAATCACCTGGGTAACCCACGGCAGCGGGCCGTCGACGCGCGCGGCAATGCGCACCGCAGCGGGCAAACGCTTGGGCCACGGCCATTGGCTGACCCATCCGGTGGCTTGGCCCAAAGGCGATACGCCGCGGTAACTGAACTGCACGTCCTGGAGGTTTTTGAGCAGCAATTGCGGCTCACTGCGGGCGACGTTGGTGTGCGATTCGAGCTGAGAAAACGACACCTGCAACGCCTGTTTTTGCACTTGCAGCGTGAACCGCTGAATGCCGCCGCCGAGCACACCCGGCAGCGTCGCCACAAACTGCAATCGCTGGGGCATGCCGACAAAAAAACCATCGGTCTGGCTGTCATCTTCGGTCACGTCCAGCGGCAGCGCTTCACTGATCGCCGTGCGTAAAAACTGCTGGGCGGCGCGCATCTCATCCAGGCTGGTGGTGTAGCGCTGGGCCTTGGACACGGCACGATTGGCGCCCAGCAACGCGCCGCCCACCAGCACCAGCAACACCGCGAGCAGGCTCAGCACCACGAGGATTTCCAGCAAGGTGAAGCCCTGCTCGCGGCGCTTCACAGGCGCGCCTTCAAGGTACTGAAACGAGCCTGGTGCGGCCCTTCGCTGACGGTCAGGTCGAGGCGAAACACGTGGGGCTGTTGTCGGGTCTGGGTCAGTTGCCAGTGGATGCCCTGCAGGTCACCTTCACTGACCCCCTCAGTCAGCGGCCCCGCCGCCTCCTGGTCGAGCACCGTCAACGCCGCATGGGTGAGGCGGTCGCTGTGGGCGACTTGCGACAACGAGCGCGCGCTTTGGCCAAAGGCGACCAGCAACACTGTGCCGCACACCGCCATCAAGGTCAGCGCGGCGAGCATTTCAATCAAGGTGAAGCCCGTCTGGTATTTCATGGCAGCGCCCTGGACTGCACGCTGCCGGTCAGCCAGCCCACGTCGATGCGCCAGCGCCGGCTGCCATTGGCCAACAACAGGTGGCCGCCGGTTGAGCTGCCGTCGGGGTAAAACTCGACAGCCGAGCCGGCCTGTTCGGCAGTGTGCAGGCTCACGTGCAACTCAGCCGGCCAGCGTTGCAGCGCGCGGCCCGGTGCCTGGAAAGTCATTTTTTGCAGATCGAACTCAGTGCGCGCCACCGCGCCGCTGACAACCGCCCCGGCCCGCGTGGTGCGCAGTGCATCGACCATCTGCCCGACCACACGGCGCTCTTGCGCCGCCTGCAAACCCTGGCGCACGCCCAACCCCAACAGCCCGGCGGCCAGGCCGATCAACAGGATGACCACCAGCATCTCCAGCAGGGTAAAGCCGCGCTGGGCCATGGCGAGGTTATTCCCAGTTGCCCAGGTCAGCGCTGTAGCCATCGCCGCCCGGCTGGCCGTCCTGACCGTAGAAAATCAGGTCGAAGGCGCCGTGCTCGCCCGGGTAGCGATAGCCGAAGGCATGGCCGAACGGGTCTTTTAGGTCGGATGGCTTGGCGTAGGGGCCGGCCCAACTGGCTGCGTTGGCGGGCTTGTCCACCAGCTGTTGCAGGCTGTTGGGCGGTGCGCCGACGTCGAGGGCATAGCTGTCGATCTTCATGCTCAGGCCGGCCAGTTGCGCCTTGCCTGCGCCGTACTTGCCCTTGTCCACGTTGCCGCCGACCTGGCGCACCACAATGGTTGCGACAATGCCCAGCAACACGATCACCGCGAGCATTTCGAGCAGAGTGAAACCGCTTTGGCGGCGTGTCGATCTGAGTTGAAGGTGTCGCATGGGAGTGGCTCCTTGAAGGTTCATATATTGCTGGTCAGGCTCATCAGCGGCAGCATGATCGCCAGCATGATCACCGCCACCAGCACGGCCATGACCACGGTCAGCGACGGCACCAGCGCGGCGAGCAGGCGGTCGATGCCGCGTTTGGCTTCGACGTCGAACACCTCGGCGACCTTGAGCAGCATGCTGTCGAGTTCACCGGCCTGTTCGCCGACTTCAATCATTTGCAGGGCCAGGTCTGGCAGCAGCGGTTGCGCGCCGAACGCGCTGGCGAGGGTGCCGCCGCCTTTTACCGATTCCGCCGCCTCCGCCACTTGGGCTTGCAGCGCCCGGTTGGTGCAGACTTGGCGGGCAATGACGAGTGCCTGCAGCAAGGCCACGCCGTTGCTGAGCAGGGTGCCGAGGGTGCGCGTCAGTCGGGCTGCTTCGACGCGTTGCAGCAGCGGGCCGATCACACGAATGCCGAGCAGGCGGCGGTCATAGCGCTGCCTGCGCAGCGGATCACGCAGGCGTGCCGCCACGATCCAGATGGCCGCAACCAGCGCGCCCAGAACCCACAAGCCATAAGCGCCGAGGAACTGGCCAAGCGCAAGAATGACCTCGGTGATCAGCGGAATCGGCACGCCCAGGTCCTGGAAAATTGGCACGAATTGCGGCACCACGTACGCCAGCAACAGCGCCAGCGAACCCACTACGCCGACCACCAGGAACGCCGGGTAGATCAGCGCGTTGATGACGTCGCCGCGCAGCAATTGGCTGCGTTCCAGATAGTCGCCCAACTGGTGCAAGGTGCTTTCCAGCGCGCCACCGGCCTCACCGGCGCGCACCATGCTCAAGTACAGCGCCGAGAACGTGTCGCCCTCCTCCTCCAGTGCGGCGGATAACGGCTTGCCGGCCTTGACGTGGTCGCGGATACGCTCGATCAGCGCCCGCACCTGGGGTTGGCCGGGTTGCCTGAGCAGCAGGCCCAGCGAACGCTCAAGTGGCTGGCCGGCGCCGAGCAACGTGGCCAGTTGCTGTGTAAAGCTCACCAGGGCTGCGCCCTTCAACGGCCCGCGCGCAGTGCGCAGCAGCGGGCTGCCGGCCACTTCGATGTGCAACAGCAGTAAACCGCGTTTGTGCAGGACGGCGATGGCCGCCGCCTGGTCCTGGGCTTGCAGCGTGCCGTTGTGGGCCACGCCCTGGCTGTCCAGCGCGCGAAACCTGAACAGGCTCACGCGCCCTCTCCACGGGTGACGCGCAGCACTTCTTCCAGCGAGGTGACGCCCGCCAGCGCCTGGCGCAGGCCTTCTTCATGCAAGGTGCGCAGACCGGCGCGGCGCGCAGCCTGCTCCAGCGTGGCGGCGTCGGCGTGGCGCATCAACAGGCTGCGCAGTTCGTCGTTCATCACCAGCAATTCGGTGATTGCACTGCGACCGCGATAGCTGCCCTTGTAGAGCAGGATCGGGCGCTGGTCGGTCAAGCGATCCAGGCCATGTTCTTCGATCAGTTCCGGCGCGGCTTCAAATGCCACGCGGGTCGCCGGGTCCAGGCGGCGTACCAGGCGCTGGGCGAGAATGCCGCTGACCGTCGAGGCAATCAGGTAGCTTTCCACGCCCATGTCCAGCAAGCGCGTGATGCTCGCGGCGGCACTGTTGGTGTGCAGGGTGGAGAGCACAAGGTGACCGGTGAGCGAGGACTGGATGGCGATGCGGCAGGTCTCCAGGTCGCGGATTTCGCCGACCATGATCACGTCCGGGTCCTGGCGCACGATGGAGCGCAGCGCGCCGGCGAAGTCCAGGCCAATGGCGGGTTTGACCTGGATCTGATTGATGCCTTCGAGCTGGTATTCCACCGGGTCTTCAACGGTGATGATCTTGCGTTCAGCGGTGTTGAGCCGCGACAACGCGGTGTAGAGCGTGGTGGTTTTGCCCGAGCCGGTGGGCCCGGTGACCAGCAGGATGCCGTGAGGACGTTCGAGCAGGTCGAGAAACGCCGCCAGGCGCTGGCCGTCAAAGCCCAGGCTTTGGAAGTCGAACTGCACGGTTTGCCGGTCGAGCAGGCGCATCACCACCGATTCGCCGAAGCTGGTGGGCACCGTGGACACGCGCAGGTCCAGCGCCTTGCCCTGCACACGCAGCATGATCCGCCCGTCCTGGGGCAGGCGCCGTTCGGCGATGTCCAGGCGCGCCATGATCTTGACCCGTGAGATCACCGCCGCCGACGAACTGGCGGGTGGCGCTTCGGCGTCGTGCAGCACACCGTCGATGCGGTAACGCACCTTGAGCTGGTTTTCGAAGGGTTCGATGTGGATATCCGACGCGCGCTGTTCCACCGCACGCTGCAGGATCAGGTTGACCAGGCGAATCACCGGCGCTTCGGAGGCCATGTCCTTGAGGTGTTCGATATCTTCCAGCGCCCCGCCCTGCTCATCGAGGTTTTCGATCAGGGTGCCCATGGCGGAGCGGCCCTGGCCGTAGTAACGCTCGATCAGCGTGTCGACTTCAGTGCGCGGGCCGATGGCCAGCCACACCGGCACCTGGCAGGCGTAGGCCAGGGCTTGAAAGGGATAGAGGTGCGCCGGGTTGGCCGCCAATACGCGCAGGCCACCTTGGGCCCAGCCCATGGGCACCACTTGGTAGTGGCGCATAAAGCGTTCGGTGAGGGCGGGCAACGGGTCGAGCAGCGGCGGCGCGGCATCGGCCAGCAACAGCGGCGCGCCAAGCAGGTCCGCCCAGGCGCGGGCCAGTTCGATTTCGGAGACCAGCCCCAGACGCGCGAGCAGCCCGAGCAGGTCGCCGGCGTCCGTAGACAGACGCCGGGCGCGCTCCAGGTCGACCGTTTTCAGCCCGGCGTGCCGCATCAGCCACGCGCACACGTGGTCGGTGTGCGGGATCTGCAGAGTGCAGGCATCGGTGGGCATTGACGACATAGTGTGGGGTGTCTAGTTGCGAGAAAGTATGGCTATTTGGAACTACTGGCCAATACCGGAGAAGTGCCATTAGTTCGCCACGCCGCAGTCGGGGTTAACCGGGTTAATCGACTGAAAGTTGTAAATCTAGTTCCTGATGGCTGGAAACAAACTGAAAAGAATACGCGTTAGCTGTCCCGGATTTCCGGTACAGCCCTTGATTTAGAGCCTTTAAGTGAATCAACAGAATTGGGCTAGTTGCAATTAGCCACTTCGCTAGTTATTCAAGTGCTCTCACGTTCAATCAAGCGACACTCCAGAAGATTCAATCGCACAACTTCATCCTCCACCGGTAGAACACCCAAACTTTCAAGTACCCGCGTGGCGGCTAATATTCCGATTTCCAAAGCCGGCGGTTTTATCGTGCTCAGACTCGGCAAAAGCATTTCGGCAAAGGGGTAATCACCAAAACCGAGCACGGCGCAGTCTTGCGGGATGTTTAACCCGGCACGCTGGCCCGCCAGCAAACCACCGGCGGCGAGGTTGTCGTTGGCGAAGAAAATCGCATCCGGCGGCGTGGCGTGGCTCATCAGCACCTGCATTGCCTGCTTGCCGGCTTCGAAAGGCGCCAGGTCCGCCTCCGGGGCATACACCCAAGGCTGCATACCCAGTTCGGTGACAGTGGCGGCATAACCGTCGCGCCGCTCCAGCGCGCTGAAGTCGCCGGGCGCACTGTTCTGCACGAAGGCGATACGCCGATACCCTTTGGCATGCAGGTAGCGCGCAGCGCGGACGCCCACCTCGTAATGGGAGAAGCCAATCTGCAAGGGTTCGCGCGCGGGCACGTAATCCCAGGTTTCCACCACCGGAATGTCTGCCTCAGCGATCATCTTTTCAGTGCCCGCGCTGTGGAAACGACTGGTCAGTACCAACGCCGCCGGCGACCACCCGAGAAACGCGCGCACCGCGCTTTCTTCCTGGTCGGCGCTGAAGTAACTGGACGCCAATAGCAGCTGATAACCATGGCGGCTCAGCGTGTCACTGAAGCCCTGAATGGTGTTGGCGAAGATCGGCCCGGAGATGTTGGGAATCACCATGGCCACGATGCGACCGCGCGCCGAGGCCAACCCGCCGGCCACCAGATTGGGCACATAACCCAACTCGGCCACCACCGCTGCGATACGCTCCCGGCGCTCTGGCGAGACCTGCTCTGGCTGATTGAAATAGCGCGACACGGTGATCGCCGACACCCCGGCCTGGCGCGCCACGGTATTGAGAGTGACGCGCCCGGCGCCACGGCGTTTGCGCGGTTTTTCTTCGCTCAAGAGGCAATCCTGTTAAATACAAAAAGGCATATAGGACTAATTTTTTAGTATTTGACGCTCTAAACCAGACCTAACAATAATGCCGATGTTAGCGCTAACAAAGCGCTTTGTCTGCTACTCGCTCGAGCGAATGCCCAAGACACGACACAGGCGCTGACGGTCACAGAACCGCAGCGGTTCAGGGCATTTTTCGAGCGGGCACAGCATGCACAACTTTCCACGTCACACTCATTTATTGTTTCTCGCCGGGCTGACCGCCCTCCCCGCGCCGGGCGTATTTGCTGCCGATGAGCAAGAACCCACGCTCAAATCCGTCACTGTCACCGCGACGCGGCGTGAAGAGTCACTGCAAAAAGTCCCGGTGGCGGTTTCGGTGCTCGATGGCGAGCAACTGGAGCGCGACAACCGCAACGGCGTGGCGAGCATCGTGCAGCAAGTGCCGTCGCTGAACTTTCGCACCGGCGCGTCGAACAAGGACACCTCGTTGTTCGTGCGCGGCGTGGGCACCATTTCCACCTCCCCAGGCGTTGAACCGACCGTGGCCACCGTGATCGATGGTGTGGTCTATGCGCGTCCGGGCCAGGCCACCCTCGACCTGCTGGACCTTGAGCGCATCGAAGTGCTGCGCGGCCCGCAAGGCACCCTGTTCGGCAAGAACGCCTCGGCCGGTGTACTGAACATCACCAGCAAGGCACCCACTGCCGAGACCCACGGCTATATCGATCAGTCGTATTACAGCGGCAATGAAAGCCGCACGCGTTTCGGCATTGGCGGCAGCCTGGTGCCGGAGGTGCTCAAGGGCTCGATCAGCACGCTGTTCGGCAGTTACGACGGTAATGTGGATAACAAAAATAACGGCCAGGAGGTCAACGGCTACAACCACAAAGGTATTCGCGGCAAGCTGGAATTCACCCCCAGTGATGAGGTGAAACTGACCTTGATCGCCGACTACATGCAAGCCCACGATGACGGCCCGAACGGCGTGGTGAGCAAATCGCTGACACCCGCGTTTGCCAATGCGTTGAGCCCGGTGCGTGCGTCCAGCGACAACCGCAATATCAACACCGACACGCGCAGCCATGTCGAAGACACCAATAAAGGGTTATCGGCGCAGCTGGACTGGAACCTGGGCGACTACACCCTGACCTCGATCACCGCCTGGCGCGGCTGGGACAACACCCAATACCAGGATGGCGACCGCCTAAGCACCGTAACCGCCGCCTTCCCCGGCACCGCCGACAAGGGCGAGTTGGCCTTCGACCAGTACTCCCAGGAACTGCGCCTGGCCTCGCCCAAGGGTGAATTCCTGGAGTTCGTCGGCGGCCTGTTCTACATGCATGGCAAGGACGAAGAGACCTACCAGCGCACGCTGACCACCCCGACGCGCACCGACCGCGGGATTGCCGACTACAGCACCACCAGTGACAGCTACGCGGCATTCGGTGAAACCACGCTGAATTTCACCTCACGCTTTCGCGGCATCGCCGGCCTGCGGTATACCCACGACGACCTGAAATACGATCACCGCCGCGTTTCCACCTCCGCCACCACGGTGAGTGGCATTCAACCTTCCACCCGCAGTGCCGGTTCGGTAGACGAGGACGGCTGGTCCGGGCGGCTGGGCGTGCAATACGACATCAGCGACAGCATCACCAGCTACGTGACCTACTCACGTGGCTACAAAGGCCCGGCGTACAACGTGTTTTTCAACATGCAGCCGCGCGACACCAATGCGCTCAAGCCGGAAACCTCCAACACCTGGGAAGCCGGGATCAAGGCCACCAGCTGGAACAATCGCCTGACCACCAACCTTGCGGTCTTCCACAGCGACTACGACAACTACCAGGCCAACTTTTTCGACACGGTCGCAGGCCAAGTCGTGACGCGCCTGATCAACGCCGGCAGCGTCAGCACTGAAGGTGTCGAACTCGATTACGCCTTGCAGGCCACCCAGCAACTCAAGCTGTCCGGGGCCCTGGCCTACACCCGTGCGCGTATTGACGAATTCGCCTGCCCCGCCGGTGCGGCGGCCACGTGCAACGTGAATGGCAAACCGCTGCCGTTCAGCCCGGACTGGAAAAGCTACGTGCGCGCCGACTACAGCATCCCGCTGGAGAACGGCCTGGACGTCGAACTGGGCACCGACTACAGCTGGCAGAGCGAAGTGCAGTACGACATCAGCCAGAACGTCGACACCAAACAAGGCGCCTATGGCATCTGGAACGCCAGCGTGGCCCTGGCCGATTACAGCAATGGCTGGCGCGTGGCGCTGCTGGCGAAGAACCTCGCCGACAAGTCTTATTCACCGCTGCTGGCCAGCGGCGGCAACTACATCTACCGCGCCGTGCCCCGTGACGATGAACGTTACTTCGGCGTGCAACTGCGTAAGGATTTTTAAGCATGAGCCGTCAATTGAAACTCGGCGCCTTTCTCATGGCCACCGGGCACCACGTCGCCGCCTGGCGCCACCCGGACGTGCCGGCCAACGCCGGGCTGGATTTCGCCCAGTACAAACGCTTGGCGCAGATCGCCGAGGCGGCCAAGTTCGACGCGCTGTTTGTGGCCGACAGCATTGCCGCCGCCACGGGTGACATCGCCAGCCAGATGGCGCGTTCGGATCACTTCGAGCCCCTGACGTTGCTCTCGGCGTTGAGTGCGGTAACGGCGCATATCGGCCTGATCGCCACGGCGACCACCAGCTACAACGAGCCCTACCACGTGGCCCGCAAATTCGCCTCGCTGGATCACCTGTCCGGCGGGCGCGCGGGCTGGAACCTGGTGACCTCGGACAATGCCGCCGAGGCGCAGAATTTTGGCCGCGACGAACACCTGGGCCATCGCGAGCGTTACAGCAGGGCGCGGGAATTTCATCAGGTGGTGACCGGGCTGTGGGACAGCTGGGAAGACGACGCTTTTGTGCGCAACAAAGCCAGCGGCCACTACTATGACCCGGCGAAATTGCATGTGCTGGACCACGTCGGCGAGCATTTCCGGGTCAAGGGTCCGTTGAACGTGGCTCGCTCGCCGCAGGGCCAGCCGGTGGTCGTGCAGGCGGGTTCTTCCGAAGCCGGCCGGGAGCTGGCCGCGCAGACCGCCGAGGTGGTGTTCACCGCGCAAACGTCGCTGGCCAATGCGCAGGCGTTTTATGCCGACCTCAAAGGGCGCCTGGGCGGCTATGGGCGTGAGGCCGACGCGCTGAAAATCATGCCCGGCGTGTTTGTGGTGGTGGGGCCAACCGAGGCTGAGGCACAGGCGAAATTCGAGGCGTTCCAGGCGTTGGTCGAGCCCGAGGTGGGCGTGGCCTTGCTGGGGCGGATGCTGGGTAATTTCGACCTGTCCAAATACCCGTTGGACGGGCCGTTGCCGTCACTGCCATTGACCGACAGCGGGCAACGCAGCCGCCAGCAATTGCTCAGTGACCTGGCGAGCCAGGAGCAACTGACGCTGGCACAACTGGGCCGGCGGATTGCCGGTGGTCGCGGGCATTACAGCCTGATCGGCACGCCGCTGCAGGTTGCCGATGAGCTGCAACGCTGGTTCGAAAACGGTGCGGCCGATGGTTTCAATATCCTGGTGCCGCATTTGCCGGGAGGGCTTGAGGATTTTGCCCAATGGGTGGTGCCCGAGCTGCAGCGGCGCGGCCTGTTCCGGACCGAATACACCGGCAGCACACTCAGGGAACACCTCGGTTTAGTCCGCCCGGAGAATCGTTTCAAGGCGGCTCAGGCATGAAAATCCCTTTGCTGTTGCTGACTCTGCTGGCCGTCACCCACACCGCGCTGGCGGCCGACCCCGCCACCCTGCGCATCGGCTATCAGAAAGGCTCTATCGCCCTGGTGCTCGCCAAGGAACATGGTTTGCTGGAAAAACGCTTTGCGCACACCGCGGTGAAATGGGTCGAATTCCCCGCCGGCCCTCAGATGCTCGAAGCGCTGAACGTGGGCGCACTGGATGTAGGCTCTACCGGCGATATCCCGCCGCTGTTCGCACAAGCGGCCGGTGCCGACCTGGTCTACATCGGCGCCGAACCGCCCAAGCCAACCGCCGAAACAATCCTGGTGCGCAACGACAGCCCGCTGCACTCGGTTGCCGACCTCAAGGGCAAGAAAGTGGCGTTCCAGAAGGGCTCCAGCGCCCACAACCTGATCCTGCGCGCCTTGAATAAAGCCGGCCTGCGCTATCAGGATATTCAACCGGTGTACTTGCCCCCGGCCGACGCCCGCGCGGCGTTCGAGCAAGGTAGCGTGGACGCCTGGGCGATCTGGGAACCCTATTCGTCATTGGCGTTGAGCCAGAGCCCGAGCCATGTGCTGGCCAACGGCGAGGGCCTGGGTTTGTCGGGGCCGATGTACACCGCGCGGCGTGAGTATGCGCAGGCGAACGGCGCGTTTATCCATGCGCTGCTGGGTGAACTCAGTGCCGCTGAAGCGCTCACCCGCAGCCAGCGTGAAGACAGCTTGAAGGTGCTAACCGCCTTTATGGGCCTGCCTGCCGAGGTGATTGCCCGCTATATGGATAACCGCCCGCCTTCGCCGATCCTGCCGATTGACGAGACGATTGTGCAGGCACAGCAGGCGACGGCGGATCTGTTTTATCAGAACCGTTTGTTGCCCAAGGCCATTGAAGTGAAGAAAGCCGTGTGGAGCGTTCAAGCCAACTGAGGCCCGGCCGTGCGGGAGCGGGATTGCTCGCGAACAGCGCGTGTCAGCCAACACATCAGGTGACTGACCCACCGCATTCGCGAGCAAGCCCGCTCCCACAGTTTTTGACTGCATGTCACATCAAGTCATCCGGGCACGGCGGTCAGTAGCAGGCTAAGCACGGTCAACCGGTGGGAGCTGGCTTGCCTGCGATAGCGGTGGATCAGCCAGTTTAGTTAGCACAGACCCACCGCTTTCGCAGGCACGCCAACTCTCACACTTTGAATGACGTCAGGCCTGATTTCGGGTGCTTTTTTCCACGAGGCACATCGGTGTGCCGGCCACCGGCTCGCGCATGATCTGCACCTGCACATCGAATACTTGACGCATCAGTTCGGCGCTGATGACTTCGGCGGGCGCGCCGTGCGCGACCAGTTTGCCGCCGTGCATCACCGCCAGGTGGTCGGCATAGCGGCAGGCCTGGTTGATGTCGTGGAGCACGGTGATCACGGTCTTGCCTTCGGCGGCCAGTTCGCCCATCAGGTCGAGCAGTTCGACCTGGTGACTGATGTCGAGGTAGGTGGTGGGTTCGTCGAGCAGCACCACCGGTGCGTTCTGCGCCAGCACCATGGCCAGCCACGCGCGTTGGCGCTGGCCTCCGGACAAGTCCGCCAGGGCGCGGTCGGCCAGGGCGTCGAGTTCCAGGCGCTGCATGGCTTGTGTCACGTGGGCCTGGTCGTTGCCGCTCAGGCGCCCCCACAGCGAGTTGTGCGGGCTGCGGCCGTAAGCGATCAGTTGGCGCACGCTGACGCCCTCCGGCACCGGCAACACCTGGGGCAAAAATGCGATCTGTTGTGCCAGTTGGCGGGCGGACAGGCTGGCGTAGGCGTCATCCCCCAACGTCAACTCGCCCTGGGTTGGCTTGAGGATGCGCGCGAAGGCCTTGAGCAAGGTGGACTTGCCGCAGCCATTGGGCCCGATCAACGCAGTGACGCGCCCCGGTGGCGGCGCGAACGACAACCCCTGCACGATGCGCGTGGCGCCGTAGCCGATGTCGAGTTGATGTGCTTTTAAAATGCTCATGTCATCAGCCCTTGAACCGTGCCAGCAACCAGAGAAAGTACGGCGCGCCGATCACCGCCGTCAGAACCCCCGCGGGGATTTCGCTGGGCGCGATCAATGTGCGCCCGAGGGTGTCGGCCAGCACCAGCAACAGCGCGCCGATCAGCATCGCCGCCGGCAGCACATACAGGTGATGCCCGCCGACCAGCCGCCGCGCCATGTGCGGCGCGACCAGGCCGATAAACCCAATCGGCCCGATCACCCCCACGCCCAGACTGGTCAGGACCACCGCGCACGCCATCGCCAGCCAACGCGTGCGGGTCAGTGCGGTGCCCAGGCTGTGGGCGGCTTCGTCACCCAGGGCGATCAGGTTCAGCGGCTTGGCCAGGCACAGGCCCAACGGAATCAGCAGCAGAAACGGCAGCACCAGCGCCACGTGGTGCCAGTTGCGGCTCCACAAACTGCCGGTCAATGCGAGCAAGGCGGTATTGATATCCAGCGGATGGGAGAGGATCAGAAATTCGGTCACGCTGGACAACGTGACCGCAATCGCCACGCCCGACAGCGCGAAACGCACCCCGGAAAAACTCACGCCGGTGTTGTACAGCGCGAGCAGCAAGGCGCCGCCGGCACCGCCGAGGCAGGCCACCAGGGGCAGCCAGGCAATCGGCATGTGCGGCCAGCCGATGATCGCCACCGTGAGTGCGAGCCCGGCGCCCTGAGTGACGCCGAGGATTTCTGGCGAGGCCAGCGGGTTGCGAATCACACCCTGGACGATCGCCCCGGCCAGGCCGAACGCGCAGCCGGCGAGGATGGCGATCAGGCTGCGTGGCAGGCGATGGTTCCACACTTCGAAGTCGAGGGCGTTGTGGGCCAACAGGCGGTCCAGCACCGTTTCCGGCGTGAGCCACACCGTGCCGGCACTGAGGCTGACACCGGTCGCCACCAGCAACATGCCGAGCAGCAGCCATAGGCGCAATCGGGGTTGGCTCATAGCGCGCGCCTGGCAAGAAAGAGGAAGAACGGCGCACCGATCAGCGCGGTCACCACACCCGCCGGGGTCTCCACCGGAAAGGCCACGGCGCGGCTGAGCAGGTCGGCGCCGAGTACGATCACCGCGCCCAGGGCCGCACTCAGCGGGATCAGCCAGCGGTAGTCATTGCCGAGAAATTGCCGAATGATATTCGGCGCGATCAGCCCGACAAAACCGATGGGGCCGACGGCGCAGACGCTGGCCCCCACCAGCAACAGGCTGGCGAAAAATACCTGCAGACGCAGGCTGGCGATGTTCACGCCCAGCGAGCGTGCAGCGTCTTCGCCCAGGTTGATCAGGTTCAGGCGCGGCGCGCACCACAGCGCCCACAGGCCGCCGATCAAAGTGCAAGGCCAGAGTAATTGCACCTGTGCCGCGCCGACGTTGGCCAGGGAACCGGCCAGCCAGTTCAGCACGCTCTGTGCCTGAGCCTCGACCAGAATCACCGTGAGCCGGGTCAATGCTGCGCACAGCGCCGCCACGGCCACGCCGGCCAATACCAGCCGACCTTGAGCAGTGGTTGGCGACCACGCACCGCCCAGACTGAATACGGTGACCCAGGCCAAGGCGCCGCCCACGCAGGTCATCAACAATGCGCCGCCGGCAAAGGGTGGCGCGACCAAGCCGGTCGAGAACAATGCCAATCCGAGCGCGGCACCCGCCGTTACGCCAAACAGCGACGGCGATGCTAGACGGTTGCGGGTAATGCCCTGCATCAGCGCACCGGCCAGGCCCAGGCAGGCCCCGACCAATGCCGCGCATACCGCTCGCGGCACCCGCAACTGGGCGACGATATAGGCCATATTGCCGCCCACGCTGCCCTGATGAACCAAGCCATTCCAGGCATCCGCCGCCGTGATGGTGAACGGTGACCAGCTGTACAAAGAAAGCCAGAACACTAAAGCGCCCAGCAGCACGATACTCGCTGCCGCGAGACTTCGGCCCATGCTTATTGGCTCAGTACGGCTTTGCCGCCTTTGAGAATTGCCAGGGCGTCTTCGGCGATTTGCTCCGAGGCCAACACACCGCGATTGCGCGCCCAGCTGTCGCCGTCGACTTCGGCCACATGGTGGTTACGCACCGCACCGAGCACTTGCCACAGCGGCTGCTTGCTCCAGGTGTCGACGATGCTTGGGCGGCGGTAGTGGCCGACCAGCAACCAGCCCGGATCCAGCGCGAGCAATTGCTCCAGGCTGACAAACTCGGTGGGGGCGGCTTTGGCGCGCACCGACGGGACTTTCAGGCCGATGGCCTGCAGCACGCTGCCGGCGTAGGAGTCCGGGCCGTGCACGGAAAAGCTGTCTTCCCGGGCGACGCCAAACAGCACGTTGGCACCGGCGGGTATCTGCTTGGCAATCGCTTGCAAATGCTCGCGGTTCTGCGCGATACGCGCCTCCATCTGCGGGCTTTTGCCCAAGGCCTTGCCGATCAGCTCGGCGGATTTGAGGCTGCCCTCGTAATCCTCACCGCGCGAAGGCAACAGCAAGGTTGGCGCGATGCTCGACAGGTCGCTGTACAGCGCCTGGTGACGATTGAGATCGGCGACGATCAGGTCCGGCTTGAGCCGGGCGATTTCCTCGATGCTCGGCTGCGAGCGCAGGCCCACGGATGTCCATTGGCCGATGGCCTGGCGCACGCGCGGCAACACTCGGTTGGCGTCGCCATCATCGGCAGCGCCTACGGGCGTAACGTCAACGGCGGCGAGGCTGTCGAGAAAGGAAAACTCCAGCACCACCACGCGCTTGGGCGCATCCGGCAAGTGCACTGCGTGCTGGCCATCATTGAGGTCGATGGGCGCGGCGCTTAACACACTGGATGAGAACGCCAGAAGGCAGGCGGCAAGGGTCGGGATGGAGCGCAACATTCGCATGACAGGGACCTCGGCGTTGGAACACCCCGGCTGGACAGGCTGGGGAAAACGGCGGGTACTATTCCATATCAGGGCGATGCAATCAAAAAACATTCTTATTAACGCTTTTTCATTTACAGGCGCTGTACACATCCTGTGGGCAGTTGGGCTGCTGTGCCGAGCGGGCTTGCTCCGCGTTGGGCTGCGCAGCAGCCCCTATACAGTCACCGCAGTTTTTTCAGTCAGAACGCATTGGCAGGTTTTGGGGCCGCTTCGCAGCCCAACGCGGGGCAAGCCCGCTCGCCACATCAAGCCCGCTTGCCTTCAAGTTGCGCAGTTAGAAGTCGACGGTGGCCGAGAGCAAGTACGTGCGCGGCGTCGACAGGGTCAATCCCGGTTCGCTGTCATCCGAGGCCCCGGCCGAGCTCCAGTAGCGTTTATCGGCGACGTTTTCGATATTGGCGCGCAAGGTGATGTGTTTGTCATCCACCTTAAAGGCATAACGCGCACCGACGTCGATACGGTTCCAGGCGTCAATTTCTTTCACATTGGACTGATCCAGGTACTGCGAGCTGGAATAAATGCCCCGGCTGGTCAGGGTCAAACCCTCGAGCGTCGGCACATCCCATTCCGCCCCCAGGTTCACGTTGTACTTGGGCGTGGCCGGTGCGCGGTTGCCGTCGTAAGTGCCATTGGTGGTATGGGTCAGCTCGCTGTCGATGTACATCACGCCACCGAGCAGACGAAAGCCCTTGAGCGGCTCGCCAAACACACTCAGCTCCACCCCGTCGTTCTGGCGTTTGCCGTTGGGGCCGAACACCCGCGTGGTCGCGTTGGTTTCATAGGCTGGCTGCTTGATGCGGAATACGGCGGCGGTAACAGCAAAGGCGCCCGCGTCGTATTTGGCACCGACTTCGACCTGCCGGCTGATGAACGGCGGGAAGATTTCGTCTTCGTTGATCGAGGTAGAAGGTGCGATTTTGCCTTGGCTAAGGCCTTCCATGTAGTTGGCATACAGCGACAACGTGTCGGTGGCCTTGAAGAGGATGCCACCCGACGGCGAAATTTTTTCCTCGTCATAGGCGGTGTCACCTTTGACGTTGTCGGTCCAGTCGTCCACCTTCACCCGCTGCCAGCGCGCGCCAAGGGTCAGCAGCAATCGGTCGTCGAAGAAACCCAGGGTGTCGGACAGCGCGACACCGCTGAACTTATTCTCTGTGTAGACCTTGGAATCAAAGCGCGTCGGCCGCGAGGGGGTCGGGGTTTGCACCGGATCATAGAGGTTACTTGGCGCCGCCGCGTAGCGCGCCCCGCCGTTTTCAAAGTCCATATAGAAGTAGCTGGCAGCCAGGTTGAGCTCATGGCTGACGGGGCCGGTGTGGAACCAGCTGCGCATGCCCGCCGTGGCGGTGCGCACGTTTTCGTCGCGGGTAAAATCACGCGGCTGCACGCTGAAATCCCCGGCATTGTTGGTGACGGACACGGCGTGGCGCAGGAAATCGTGATTACTTTTACGCGCGCCGACACCGCCGTAGAGCATCACGCTATCAGTGAGGTCGAACTCGCCGTTGACGGTACCGAACGTGTCATCGGTGCTGGCCTTGCTCCAGGGTTGCGCGTAGTTGCGGCGCACATCGCTGGCACTCGGCACGCGGGCATTGGGGCCGATCTGCACACGCTCCTGCGGGGCATCGGTGTCACGCTCGGTGTGACCGATGTCGGTAGAAAGGCGCAGGCGTTCACCACGAAAATCCAGGCCCAGAACGGCCATCTCACGGTCGACGCTCTGGTGGTCCCATTCGGTGTCGCCGGACTGCTTCACGCCGTTGAAACGGATGCCGAATTTGTTGTCCTCACCAAAGCGCCGGCCCACGTCCACCGCGCCGCCGGCCTGGCTGTCGGAGGCCCAGGTGCCGGTGAACGAATTGATGTCTTTGTCGGTGGCGCGCTTGGGCACCACGTTGATTCCGCCGCCGACGCTGCCGCGCGGTGAGATGCCGTTGATCAACTGGCTCGGGCCCTTGAGGATATCGACGCGCTCGGCCATTTCCATGTCGATGGTGTACGTCGGCAACACGCCGTACAGGCCGTTGTAGGCCACATCACTGTTGAACAGACTGAATCCGCGAATGGTGAACTGCTCATAGCGTCCACCGGCCGGGTTGGTGGCGCGCACTGAAGGGTCGCTGGCGATCAGGTCGCCGAGGGTGCGGGCCTGCTGGTTCTTCACCGCTTCCTCGGTGTAGGTGGTCATGCTGAACGGCGTTTCCATGAAGTCCCGCGAACCGAGCAAGCCCTGCGAGCCACGACGCGCCACTTGGCCGCCGGCGTAGGTATCGCCGCCCTCCTGCCCGGTGCTGCCGATGATTGAAGTCGGCGCCAATTGCAGGCTGCTGCCGTCGGGCGCCGGCACCAGCCTGTATGCCTGCTCACCCATCGGTTGCAACTGCAGGCCGGAGCCTTGCAACAGGTAAGCAAAGCCCTCCTCCACGCCATATTCGCCGGCCAGGCCGCTGCTGCTGCGACCGCTGACCAACGCAGGATCTACCGACAGATTGACCCCCGACAGCCCGGCAAAACGGGTCAAGGCCGCGCTCAGGCTGCCGGCCGGCACCTGGTAGCTGCGCCGAGCACTGCTGTCTTCGGCATAGCTGATCGGGACGAATAATGGGCTGGCACTGAGGCTCAGCATCAAGCTCAAGTTCAATAACGGGCGCAGGCGCAAAGGTGGGACGGCGGGCATTGGCGGAAGCTCTCGATTTGATTCACTTGCCATGAATGACAGGCGAGGTGAAAAAAAGGGACAGGCTTCGGCCATTTTTTCAGGCAATAAAGCGCTCAACTGACCGGTACCTCCGGCCCCAGCCTGACCCGGTCCAGCGTCATCAGAGCCTTGAGCCACTTCAGGTTGGGGTGCGCGGCGAAGACCCGGCGGGCCAGCGCCTGGTATTTCTGCAGGCTGGCGACATTCAGTATCAGCACGACATCCACGTCGCCGGTGGCGCAGTGATGGGACTGTCGCTGTTGGCGGTGCCTGGCGGTTAAGCGCTTACGTGTCAGGGTTATCCCGGCAAATACCCTGGGTATTTTCGTCTTGCATAGAAGCCAACCATTGCTCAGGATGGCGGCCTGATTTCAACCTCTGCAAGAAGGCTCGACGCATGAAACTATTGCGTAAATGGCGCGAACACCAAGCGCGCAAGGCATTACGCGCGCTCTCCCCCCTGGAGCGTTCGACGCAAAAACTGCGCAACCGTTACCCCGACTACAGCTTTGGCATCGGCACCTACGGAGACCTGAAGGTTCACGACTGGCATGAAGGTACGACCTTGCGCGTAGGCGCTTACACGTCCATTGCCGGCAACGTCGAAGTGTATCTCGGCGGCCACCATCGCACTGATTGGCTCAGCTGCTATCCCTTCCCGGCCAAGGTTAAAAGCCTCGCGCACATCACTGATTTTGGTGGCAGCAAGGGTGACGTGATCATTGGCAATGATTGCTGGATCAGCTCGCACGCGAAGATTCTGTCCGGCGTCACCATCGGCAATGGCGCGGTCGTCGCGGCGGGCTCGATTGTGACCAAGGACGTTGCCCCTTACGCCATCGTGGGCGGCAACCCCGCCAAACATATCCGCTGGCGCTTCGATGAGCCCACCCGCCAGATCCTCGAACAGTCCGCCTGGTGGGAATGGCCGGAAACCGAGGTGCGCGCGATCGCTCATTTGCTCTGCAGCACGGATATCGACCCGTTTGTGGATTACCTCAAGCAGCGCGCCACCGGCGCCTGACGCGTGCCGACAGGCAGCTATGAAAAACTGGCGCGCATGAAAAAGCCCAACCTTTTCAGGTTGGGCTTGATCAAGAATATGGTCGGGACGGAGTGATTCGAACACTCGACCCCTAGCACCCCATGCTAGTGCGCTACCGGACTGCGCTACGCCCCGACTAGGCGTGTTACTGGGTTCGCTTCGCTACGAAGCGATCCGGAATATACCGCAAGCTTTTGAAATGTGGAAGTATTTTAAAAGCCGACGTTATTTCTTCAAAACCACCAGCACATCTTCGAGTTCGGAGATCATCTGGCGGATCAGTTGCTTGTATTGGGTGGTGTCGTCTTTGGCTTCATCACCGGACATGCGCTGGCGCGCGCCACTGATGGTGAACCCCTGGTCGTACAACAACGCACG